>Ga0257106_1000020_pt1 | contig 82536 bp, 53 predicted proteins | sample LP_taG_3_FD_190177 | JGI IMG/M metagenome (GOLD analysis project Ga0257106, IMG submission 190177) | Marine microbial communities from Northeast Subartic Pacific Ocean, Canada - LP_J_2011_P26_10m | ecosystem: Environmental > Aquatic > Marine > Oceanic | place: Canada: Northeast Subartic Pacific...
TGCAACTTTACCACCTTGTGTGCGCTCTGAAACGAAGAGAGAACACTTATACAGAGCTTTTGTGTTTTCCGACGAGAGAGAGAGAGAGAGAGAGAGAGAGAGAGAGAGAGAGAGAGAGAGAGAGAGAGGATTGCTGTCGCAAAAGTGAGAGGATTTTTTTTGCCCCTTTCGTGGTGGTCAAAACGTTTTTTCGAAAAACTTAATTGATGAAACACCACAAATGTACTATAAGTAAGGGGGGAAATTTGTGATTTATCATATCAACCCTTCTCTTCTTTCTCATTGCAGAAATAGTATCAGAGAGAAAGAAGAAAGACGAAAAGGAGGACAGCCCTTCGAAACGTTACTGTTGTTTTCTTTCTTTTTATATATCAGACACGAGCAAACCATCGAACACACAAATTCATTGGAAAAGCATCAGTCTGTTTAGGTGAAATTTGCAATTCATCTGCGCTTTGCTTTGAAGAAGTTTACATCGCGGAGGACGACTCTTTTGGAGGACGAGAAGAGATATTTAGTATAAATGACCTCCTCTTTGATTCCTTCTCCGGGTTCAAAGTCCACAGTCGACGAAATCGTGCCTTTAAACAAGCAAGTCCAAAACGTCAAGTTTGTCTCCTTCACGCAAGAAAGGGACGACTACAGCGCGAACAAAGCGAGAAAAGGTAATAACATTATATATAAAATCGGAGATGTTTACACTCACATAACCTAAACAGGAACGAAATTCTACCTCGTCGACGAAGATTCTATCCCACACTTGGCGATAATCGGCGACGAGCGCGAACAGAGAGATGGACATTACTCGTACCGCGTGAGCGAAGAATTCGCGAAACCCGAGCTCGGGATACCGCCGTTGAAACAAGGGAATTTAGTGGGAGTGAGGAAATGGTTGAAAGATAGAATCACGCAAAGCGCGCAGCAATATAAGAAGAGGATGATGCTGATGAATAGTAATGGCGGGAACGACGTTGGTTTGAATGGTGAGAACGCGGGTGGAAAACCGACGAAAGAGACGAAGATTGTCGCGTTGAGCGCAGCGCAGTTGACGAGGAAGAAGAAGCAAGACATTCCGGATGGCGCGAGTTTGATCGACCACGACGCGTTTATGAACGCGAGTTTACGGGCTAGAAAGTTAGAGGAGAAGGAGTTTAAGTGGGCGAGTACGAAGGAAAATGCATTAGCGTTTATTCGAGGGACGGAGGTGTTTGAAGACTCGGCGAGGGAGACGAGGACGGTAAAAGTTGAAGATTTAGATGAAAACGATGATGGTTACGAGAATCAGGCGAACCACCAGGTGAGAGAGAACGCGCGAGCGTTAGTTGAAGATGCCATAGCGAAGATTATAAAGCACGCGTCTTCGTCAAAATTGAGCGTCGTCGCGGAGGTTATCGAGGCGTTGAAAACGCTGAAATCTTCTCGTTTACATTTGAAGCGCATCGCGACGGACGAGTACGCGTTCGTCGACGCGTTGAAACGTTTACGCGAAGATGGAAAAAACGCGAAGAGATCGTCGCACATATCCACAGCCTCAAAACTTGCCAGGGATTTGTTGAAACACATCGCAGGGTCCATCATAGGATCTGTCGGCGCTTTAATTTCGAGTTACGACCGCGCGCCACCGCCGGCGCCGCCGAGAGTCAAGCCCGGGTATTTAGTGCAACTCGTCGACGCGGCTGGAAACGTTATTAGTCAAACCGATGGTGGTGCACCGACGACAACGAGAGCATTCGCAGCAAACGCTGCCACGACGAATGTTGCCAATGCGACTGCTTTAGCGCAACACCAACACAGAACGGCGACGGGCGCGACGGCGGGAACAGCCGCGGCTATCCCCACTCTCCCGCCAATCAGTCCACCGAGTTTGCGAAACCGAGGCGCCGGTAGCGTGCAAATCAAAGAAGAACCGCACGTTCAGCTTCCACCATCTACCGCGACAAAAAAGAAGACTACTGCTGCTGCTGTTGCTTCGAGTAAGCACAATAAAGGAACCGTGGGGCCGGGCGGTAAACGCAAATTGAAAGACATTCTCGCGAGTTCGCCTTCGAGTTACGACACGAACGCTTCTCAATCGAGCAAGAAAAAGAAGCAACGACAAATATTTAGTCGTAACAATAGCTTCGAGCAACAAGGAGGTACAGGTACCACGGAAATGAATTGCGACACAACCACCGACGACGACGCGGCAAACAACACGGGGACGACGGCTAAATCGGCGGCGGCGGCGAAATCGTTATTAGGCAAAGGGCGCAAACGGTGTCACGTTTGTTCGACAGTCGTCGGTTCTCCCACGCGCGTTTGTCCACACTGCAAAACCGCGTTACCCATGAAAGTATCAGCCTCGACGAAAAAAAAGAAAGCGGCGTTGTTGGAAGGGAAAGAGAAGAACGCCGCGTTGGCGAAAGCCGCCGCGTTGAATCACCAAAGCAACGGTGGTGGTAAAAATAGCCCCGCCGCCGACGTCGGTGAATCCATGTTGGAATTTCGACGGATATTTACGAATTGCAAACCGTCCGTGTTGAAAGTTGGAGCGCAAATATTGATAGCGGAATTGAAAGAACGATTAGACGAAAATAGTGCGATGTTTGCGTCGGAGTTGTCTCCTGGGAGCGCGATGAACACAAAGTTCATCTTAGAAGAATTGATGCAACCTTTACTGGAGAAAGTTGAAACGACGAAGCTCTTCAACGGCGTCAACGAAAGGCTGAAAGGTAGAAGAGAACTTTTGGAAGCATTGGACGCGTTCATAGCGAGTTATTACTCGTAAAAACATACTATCAGGTACTTGGTATTCACTACTATATATGCATTTTTTCTTAAACAGTACTAGCAACATTTGCTTCTTTAGTTTCTAACTTTCATAAACGATTTCAACGACGACTTCGGTAACGTCACGTACAACGCGCTTCCTTGCTCTTCCGTGTCGCACTTCACGCCCGCCGCTCTCGCAACCGACTCCACCGCTAAACTTCTTCGCGCCGCGTTGCCGCAATTGATGCAGATTTCATTCGGCAAATCCGCAAACGTTCTGTTGCCTTTCGAGGATGAGCTTTCGCAGTATCGAACCGCTTTTAACATGGCGAGCGTAGCCACGATCGTTTCCGTTCGCGTGTATTTTGAGGCGTCGTAATCACCGTCGTTTTTCCACAAAGCCTCGTCGATGTCATCGTACTGACACACCCGCCTCGCCTCTTCGCTCTGGAACAACTCAATCGCCAACTCGACGCGATCAGAATCGATAAAAGACGTTTTCATTCCAGAAGAAGAGCCGCCTTTTTTATCTTTACCGAGCTCTAAAGCGACGGCTGAGACGGCGGCTTCTGCGCCGCCGGGGCCTAACGCCGCGTCTAACATTGCGCCGTACGTTTCGCGGCCGATGTACAAATCAGAGGACCCTAACCCACCTCGATTTTCAATTTCTACCTTCAGCTTTTCAAAAACTTCCCTGGCGTCTTCCCACCTGCCAGCTTGGCCGCACGCGGTGATGCAACTGTTGAAAACTACAGTCGTTGGATATACCTCGTCGCTTTTCTCGAGCATTTCGTCGAGTAAACTCAACGCTTTCGTCGCGTCGCGAACTTTCGCGCACGCGGCGATTAAAGAGCCGTAGGTGTACGCGTCTGGTCGTAAATCAGCGGCGTTTTGCGCCAAGACATATTCGTACAAACGAACGGCGTCGCGCAAACCGTTGGCGGTACCTTTCTGTCCGCACGCGTGGATTAAGCGGTTATAAGTGGCCATCGTTGGTGGAATATTTGCTTCTTTCATCGCGTCAAAGGCGTCAAAAGCGTACGATTCCTTGCCCGCGCGAATGGCGCAATCGATTAATGCGGCAAACATAGCTCTGTTTGGTTCGACCGAACCTTCTTCGCGCAACCGGTAAAATATTTCAAACGCTTCGTCGCACTTCGGTTCTTTCGCTTTCGCGCATGATAAGATTAAAGCGGTATACGTCGACTTTCTCGGCGCGAGACCTCTTTGTCGCATGACTGCGAATACATTCAACGATTTCGCCAATTCGCCGCCTTCGGCTAAAGCTTTCAAGGCAATCTCGCACGTCTCTCGACTCGGAGAAACACCTTGACTGGTCATTTCGTCGAACGTTTGCGCGACTAATTGCGGCTCTTTCGCTCGAGCGGCACCAACTAACAACGCGTTGAACGCCACCGGCGACGGCTCCACGTTCGATTTGCTCGTCATCTCCTCAAACAACACGCACGCTCGGACCAATCGAGCTTTTGGAGAGCGACCTTTGCGATCCTCTCCGGGCATGTCTACGTCGATGGTTAACTTCAACAACTGGTCGAAAACTTTCGGACTTAACGTCCATCCTTGCTCTTCGATGTCTTCCTTCACGCGCATTGCCGGCTGCAACTTTTTCGCTTTGACCGCGCACTCCATGGTCAGCAACATCGTTCGTTTCGAGACTTCAATCCCAGACGTTCGACAGGCGTCGTAGACCTCAATTGCGCGTTCGGGCGTCCCCGCGTTTCTACAGGCAATCATGACGGCCACGTACGTTGACTCCACCGGAGTGATGCCAAACTGCCGCATTTCTTTCACGAGCGGTAACACTTCCTCGAACGAAGTACACCGTCGAATGGCGTCGTTACATTTGGTCAAATTAGACGCGGTAATGCGCGAGGACTCGTCGTCGTCTTCCGAAAGCATTCGATTTTCGTTCAAAAATGTGAGCAACACGGCTTCTTTATCGTTATTGTTATCTTGCTGTTCAATCCGCGGCACGTCGATTTTCTCTCCGTTCGTCGTCTTATCACTCACGGAAGACGTTTTCAACACCTCGCTCGTGCCTTCCTTCAACTCAAATCGAGTTCCACCAAAACTACCCCCGTCTTCATTTTCTTCCCGTTCGTTGTTGTCGTCTTCGTCGTCGTCCATGCTCCCCATAAACACCGCCCTCACTTTCCTCGATTTCTTCACCTCTCTGTTGCTCATCTTCGTCTCTCGCGCCACATTCGCGATATTCGACGATTTTGATCGCCTCTGCCGCTTCTGCCGCTCCTCCCGAGCAGCGTTTTTGTTATTCCCGGCACCACTTCCTCTTTCATCGTTACTCTTCCTCCTCCCGCCGCCGCCTCCTCGTCCACTCGAACTACTCGACCCTCCTCTCACCGCCCCGACAAACTCCGCCACGTTCGTCTTCAGCGCATCTTCTTCCTCCTCCTCCTCCGCGACTTTTACTCCTGCAACAAAAGTTTCGTCCGAAACGTCGAAACTTTGCATCGCGAACTGCACCGCTTCCAACCTTTCCCTCTTAAGGACCTCCTCGTCCTCGGAATCGTCGTCGTCATCAAACGAGGAAGAGGCGAAGACGTTCCCGAAAAAAGGAGACGACGACCCACCCGAGGAAGAGTTTCGAGAAGCGCATCGCGGAATCTTCCTCTTTTTCTCTCCAAATCTTCTTCTTCCATTGCTGAGTGGTAAACTCGCCGTCGTTCTGTTCACCAACCGTGACGTCTTCTTTCCCCGTCGTATTATCCGCTTTTGACACGATGAGTGAAAGGAGGAAGAGGAAGACGAACACGAGGCGGATAAAGAGGAGGAGGCGCGCATTTTATGCTGCTTTACTCGTTGTTTTTACTGTTCTATCTCCGTTTGTGAAAATGCGCGTGTAAAGTTGTCGGCTTTTGTGTGCGCGTGTGTTGTGTCGTGTCTCAGTTTAAGTGTTTTGTGAGGGAAAATCAAAGCAAAATGGAAAAAAGCGACAGCATCGCGCTCAAAACATACTTCCGGATACGCCACTGAGTGTTGCTCGAGAGCCGTGGTATTCGTCCTACGATCGATTGATACTCTTTGTTGATCTCTCTTGCATCGCACTTAATAAGGAGATGGTAAAATGGTAAAAAAATGTTCTCTCTAATAAACTATATTCTTCACTACTAGTTGTTCTTCTTTCCTAACGCCGCGACTCCTCTCTCTCTACTTATTAGTAGTATTACCGCGAATACCATCACCACCGACACCAAATTTGACGTTATCGTACGCGTGTCGCATGATCGATTCCCACTTGCGTCCTCCGTCTCCGGAGGTGTTCGTGTTGTGCTTTCCTTTTCCGTTTCCTCCTCCCTGCGAGGAGGATTCGGGCAACGCCAACAACGAGGAACTTTGCAAAAACCCGGGCGTGGCTTTTTCCGCGTTTTCTAACGCTTTTTTATCGCGACCGTTCCAATCGAACGCCAAGGACGGGTTGGTCGGGTACGCGCGTTGGCTGAACGTGATTAAGCGTTTGACGGATTGTAAATACTTTCTGGTTTCTTCGTCGTGCATGGCGTGCGCTTGGGTGGTGGCGGAGATTTTTTCTCTCGCGGAACGGTCGTGGATGCCTACCGAGGTGACGCCGATGGGCCACGCGGCGTTTCCAATGGCGACGCCAACGTACGCGTCCGTGGCTCTTTTATAATCTCTCGCTTTCATGGCTTCAAACATGAGAAATAATGCGCGCTCGATGTCGTTCGGCAAGTCCCGTTTTTTCATCTTTTTGAACAAAGGTTTCATGTGCGTTTTCGTCAACTCGCAGTTGGCGACTTGTTGCCTCTTTTGCGCGTTGGAATCAAACTTCGTGCCTTCGATTTCCATCGCCCACTCTTTGAGTAACCTTTTGAAATGTTCCGCGACTCGATCGATCGGATGCGCGTTTGGATCCGTCTCGGCGTCCATTTGTTTCTTCAGTCGCTTCGCCGCGCGCTCGAATTCCATTTGCGCCATCTCCGCCTCTCGCTTCTTATTCTCTTGCTCTTGCTCTTTCGTCGTGAGTTTTCTTTTCATCATCGCGCCGCTGTTGCCTTTTGCTTCGTTAGTATTCTCCCTGTTATACCTCAACATCTCGTTCGCCTGTTGCCCGCCGACGTGTTCGTCCGATTCTTTCACCTTGATATTCTTCGCCGCGACTTCCAATCTCAACCGTCGGTCCTGTTCGTTCTCCGCGAATAACTTCGCCGGTTGATTCAGCTTCCTTAATCGAGCGATGACTTCTTGGTTGGTTAAACTTTTCACCTCGCGTTCGATGCGTTTGTTGAATTCTTCTGTTCTGTTCCTTTCGTTTTCGTCTGATGATTTCTTCTCGTTGTCATCATCGTTCTTTTCGTTGTTGTTGTTCTCGAACGCTCTTCGGGCAGCTTCCGAGCGAAACTTGCTTTTAGTATTGCTGGTGTTACTTTTGATGATATCGGCATTCATAGTAGTATTCGTCGCGCGTTCGTTCGATCTCTTTCTTTCCTCGTGTTCTTCCGAAAATGCATCATCTTCGTCTTCTTTTTCTCCCTCTTCTTCGCGTCGTCTTCGCTCTTTTTTCGACGCGTACGCTGAGAACTTGTTGTTTTTAGTATCATTCGATTTAAACAAAGCCTCCTCCTTTTCTCTTTTCAGCGTTTTCTCCCGCTTCTTTCGCTCGACTTCCGCTCGTAAAGCTTCCATTTCAATTCTAAGGAAAAAAGACGGCTAAAAAACTGACTGGACGACAAACGAATGAAAGGAATTTTGAGTAAGGAGTCGCACTATATATTTAGGGTTGTAGTCTATATCACTTACTCAAATTTGCTCTCTAAGTGCTTATTTCTTACTCTTAAGTGCTTAGTTCTTACTCCTCCTTTTACTCTCGTCTTTTCCCGCCTTTTTGGTATTCGAACGATCGTCAAAACTTCTCCCTGTGATTCTACGCGCGTTCGCATATAAGTACTCTCACACGTATATATATGCGCATAATAAAAAGACTTCTCTCTCGATCATCATCAGCGCTGCCAAAGAACAACAACAACTACAACAAAACCCCCTGCTTTTACTACTACGACCATCGAAAAGCGATGATTACGACGAGGATGATGTCATCTCTTAAATTTGCGCCTAAAACTCCAGCAATTGTTTTTAAGAACAACAACAAACATGCGACGACGAGAAGAGGAACGATGATGAGAACCTTCGCGTCGTACGCGCAACCAAACATGTCGTCGGATATGCAACAACAACAAAGAACGGCACCGCCGGCGACCGTGGAATGGGACTCGACGTTGGCAAATTCCGTCACTTTGATTGGGAACTGTGGAGGCGATCCAGAGCTGAGAGTTTTGCCGAGCGGGAAAATGGTGTGCGAGGTGTCCATCGCGGTGAGTCAAGGAAGGAAAGCGCAACAACAACAACAACAGCAAAATGATGAAGAAAATGACGGCAAGACGGCGTGGTATACCGTCGTCGCTTGGGACGAGGAAGCGGTGCGCTTGAACGAACACGTGCGTAAAGGGAATTCGGTGTGCGTGCAGGGAAGGTTGACCACGGACACGTGGATGTGCAAGCAAACCGGGCAGAATAGGAGTAAAGCGAAGGTAGTGTTGAATCAGTTTTCGTTCGTGGCGAGAGGCGAGAGCATGGTGAGTAACAATACCAACGGCGTCGGATACGAGCCGATGAGACAACAACAACAACAACAATTTTCGCAAGGAGGATACGAACCGATGCAACAACAACAACAGCAACAGCAACAACAACAACAACAGCAACAAAGATCGCCACCACCGCCACCGAGCGGAGATGGTTTCCAATCGCCAAAAGACGCGTTGTGGCGTTCAGTTTTTGATGCTCCGGACAGATGGTGGGATAACCGCGAAAACAAAAGAAACCCGCGCGCGCCGGATTTCAAGCACAAAGATACCGGCGAAGGCTTGTGGCTCACCGGGAGAGATACGCCGCCTTGGGTCATGGAGCGCATGATGGGCGGTGCGGCTGGCGCAGCTGCTGGTGCAATGGCGACGGGTCAAGACGATTCTGATGGCTATTATGGCGCGAGCAAAGGCACCGCGTACAACAATCCGTACGGAAACCAAGAGCCTGCGGTGAACGCGAACGATTACTCTCAGGCGTACGATCCGAACAGCGGCGGGTACGAACCCGCGCAAGAGTGGCCAGACGACGAGGTGCCATTTTAAACAACAAACAACACCATAAAGTTGTTCTCACTGTAATTTTAATGCACAACACACATATATATTCAAATCTGATGATCTTTATTAATCTCGTAGTTGTTGTTATATTTTCTTAAAACGCTAACGCTACTACAAGTTTTTGTTGTTCACAGAGAAGAAGAGAGCGCTGTTTGCCGGCAGCACCTCTCTCTCCACCTCTCTCTCTCTCTTTTTCTTTTTACGTAATTATCTTTTTATGATTTTACTTGGCGGCGGCCGCTTCCATTAAATTGCCTTTGTGCACCTTCAAGGCCGCGTCTATGTCGGTTTGATTGCATCCTGCGTATTTGAAGTGCCCCACGGCTTCTTCCAAGACCGATTTCCACTCTTTGCCGACTCTCGCTCTCATTTGACTTTGTTCGAACAACGTGTTCCCGAGCATGACTAAAACTTGCGCTCGCATTGTGGGTTCGTCCAAAACCGGAGGGTCTTCGCCCTTTTCTTGCGCTTCTTTTACCGCTTGTTCGTGCGCTTCCAACGCTTCGGCTGTTTTCGGCGTTTTCCGGGGTTCGTCCGGTAACTGCTTCAACGCCGCTCTGTATTCGTCCACGGCTTGCGAAAACTCTTGCTCGGCTTCCGCCGTGCGCTTCTTCGCGTCGTGGCCTTTTTCTGGTTTTCTGGTACTATCCGGACCGGATAAGCCAGCCGCAGCGCACAATAATCTCGCGCGTTCGTATCGTCTTTGAGCTAAGGCCGTGGCGGCGTCCACAAAGTCCGGTTTGATTTCCAAAGCCGCTTCAAAGCGCGAAGCGGCAATCGCTAATTCTTTTTCAACCTCGTCAAAGTTGGCGGCGGTGGCGATAGCCGCGCCCGGGTTCCCGCCTTCCTCAGCCGGTGGTTCTCTCCCACCGTCCATTTTCTTTCTCGCCGAGCACATGTGCACGTTACCCCAGTTGAAAGTGGCCATAGCCGCGGCTTCTTGGAACTTCTTCGAGGCTTCGGATAAAATCCCATCCGGCCCGTTGCTCTCTTCCAAACTCTTCGTCGGCTCCAACGCCTCGGAACATTTATCCAAACCGTCCGAGTGAAAGTCCAAATGCGCTTCGGCATCGATGCCCAAGTGTTCGCGAAACAACGCGGCAAAGTCCAAAATCCACTCGTCGATTTCGACGACTTCGTTTGGCGGTAACCCGACGGGTTTTCCGTCTTCGCCTAAGATTGCCATATCTTCAATCTTCGCCAACTCGACCAAGGTGAGTTTCACGCACGGCGGCGCCAAAGATGGCGTCTCCGCTTTGCTCAAACGAACAGACGTCCAGTGAATGGCGATTTGGAAATCCTCTCGGGTTTGTAACGGTCTCAAATCACCTTTTTCGTCCGTGTACTTGATTGTAAATTGCTCGGCGTCTGGAAACTTGTTCGTCATCGTCGTCACCAAATCTCTATACGCGATCGCGCTCGATAACACGCACACTCTCGTATCGTCCCCTAATTTTGCCTTCAAGTGAATCATCGGCGCTTGGCTCGGGTTTTGTCTCAAGTGCTCTTGCATCTTTTGCCTTTGCTCCATCTCCAATCGTTGCTTTCTCTGAAGCTCCAACTGCTGCTCCGCCGCGGACATCTTTCCGCCTTTCTTCTTCGAGCTCGGGGCTAAGTTCATCCCCCCTAACCCAGCGGGCGTCTTCCCGTTCCCAACCCCGAGAATGAGATCGTGCATGTGCTTAATGTGCGAATCCTCCGGCAACAACTCGTGCGCTCGCGCGATATCCTTCTTCGCCCTCGTCTCGTTTTCCGTGCTCGCGTACGCCTTCGCTCTCGTCACCAACGCTCGCGCGTTCTCCCCGTTCATCTTCAACGCATCCGACGCCGCGCTCACCGCATCCGCGAGTCTGTCCATCAACAAATAACACTCCGCTCTGCTCGCGTCCAAACCAGACGATAACTCGTGCCCTTTCGGCATCAATTGTTTCGCTTGCTCGTAAAACTGCAACGCGTTCTTAAATTCCTTCTTTTGCATGAATTGGTCGCCCTCTTGTTGAAACTCCAACGAGCGTTCCAGGAAAACTTTTTCATCCTCGTTTTCCGCGTTGGTGTTGTTGTTGTTGTTGCTCCCACCGAACACGGCGGATTTCCTCTTCACCGCGACCGCTGGCATTGTTAGTATCTCTCTCGTGACGTGTGTTTTATATCTATAATAAAAAACTCCAATTTATCTCACAATGAACGAATTTTGGGTCTCTCTTTTTTTCTCTCTCACTCTCTCTCTGCAAACAAAAAGAACTCGCTCTTTCTCTACACAGTATATAGTATATCTCGCAGTGTCTTTTTCTACGACTGGTGACGATTGATAGTCTCTCTCTCTCTCTCTCTCTCTCTTTCTCTCTGCTTTTAATGCTCTGATTAGAAGAGGGTGACGAAATATCCTTCTTTTTTGTACGGGAAAGAAGAGAACGACGCCGTCACCATCCAAAAAAACCTAGAATAAAAAACCTGTTTAAACCCTAGTACAAAATTGAAACCCTAAAACTAAAATGATGTTTTTCCGTTAGAAGTCAGACACAAAAACAACCTCAAAAGTGCTGATTTTGCCGAGTAAGATGTACACTCATTAATGTTCCGATATAAAATCCGTTTCTAATAACCAGTTCGATTAATGATGATGTTCTTATTGCGTTTTGATTGCGGAGAGTTTGATAGAGAGAATAAAAGTACTTCGTTTCGTCTTAATAATAAAAAACATTTGTCTAGAGAAAAAGTTCTCAATTGAAGAGTCGTTGGTACAAAACATCCAAAACGTCTCAGCGTGAAAGAGTAATACAATAAGAATGAAACGAACGGCATCGGTCGGGGCGATCCTGCACGGACACAGACCGGTAAAATTTCGCGACCGGAACGTATTCGCGACGTTACTGTTCGGGATATTTTGCGTGGTCGTGTTTGAGATGATGTTCTTCGTGTTCTTTTCAAGCAGCAGGAGGACGAGCGGGAGTAGAAGAAGTCGACGGGAGTTACCGTTCGCGAGCGGGGAGGTGGTACTGTCTTCGTCGTCAAAATCGTGCTTGCCATCGATCGAACCAAACGCGAAACCGTGCCCGCCGGCGGTCGCGATGATGCGAGAGTTGGACGCGTTGGTCGTCGCGGCGAAACCGACGTGCGCGAATAAGCTCGCGTTGATGAGTTTACGGCAATACGCGAATCCGAGACGGATCATCGTCGTCACGACGGAGAGAAGGTTTTGCGAAAAGTTTAAGACGGCGGCGGATGGGATCGAGTGTTTTCACGAGGACGAATTCGTGGACGGAGTGACGAAAGAGAGAACGGCGGACGCGATTGAAAAGTTTCGCACAAAGACGAAAGAATCGAAGAACGATGATAAAAATTTTATGGGTCGATCTTTGAGCGGGTGGTATTTGCAACAGTTTATCAAATTGAGCGCGCATAAGACGAAGAAACTGAACCCGCCGCTCTCGAAACACTATTTAGTGTGGGATTCGGATATGATTCTGCTGAGACCGATGAAACTGTTCGATTCCGCGGGACGCGCGGTGAGAGCGATTGGCGGGAACGTGGTGCCGAGTTACAAGAGAACGTACGAACGGTTGATGTCCGGAAGCACGACTGGGAGGAAGAATGATGATGGAGAAGTAGATAACGCGGTGCATCACGCGGACGATGGGACGAGTTTTGTCGCGCACCAGATGCTCTTCGATGCGGATGTCGCGGAGGAAATGTTGAGCGCGTTCGCGAAGAGTAGTAGTAGGAGAAGAAGTAGCGGTAGCAATACTACTAGTAGTAGTAGTAGCAGTAGCAGCAGCAGCGAAGTTGAAGATGTGCCGGAGGATTTTGAAAGAGAAGATGACCACGCGAGACGACTGCCTCCTTGGGGCGAAGCTATCATCCGCGAGGCGTACAGAGAACCGGAAAACGCGCACATTGGCTTTAGCGAATACGAATCGTACGCTTCGTTCGTATCGGCGCGACATCCAGAGCTCGTGAAATCGTTGACGTTGAAAAATTGGGCCAGGAACCCATTCTTTACTGGTTCCATAGGCGTTGTCGTCACGAAATACGTTCGCGATGACGGTTTGTGTTGCCCAACGAGTAAAGTGCTGACACCTGCGAGATGGAGAAATTTAGCGTACGTCGGGTTTGAAATTGGCCACGCGGAGGCGACGTGCGACGTGAGATCGCCAAAGTATAAGGACGGGTACGGTTGGTAACAATATATATATATATGTACGGTACTGTACGCGCTTCAAATCGTCTAGAAGTTGTTATAAAGTTGTACAACACAGTTACTTTCAATTAAAGTTACAGCGTAGTCACGCAATGTTGATTACCACTACTACTACTACTACTACTAATCCTCCTCCTCGTCCATATTATATTTAGGAAGAGTATAAAACTTCAACTTCCCGTCATTCCCGCCGGTACAAAACGTATCAGGACCGAAAAAGTCCACCGCGAAGCACTTGTCCTCGTGCGCCTTCACCGAGTGCACCGGGACGTTGCCTCTGGTATCCCATAACTTTACTTCGCCGTCGAACGCGCACGAAAGCAAGTGGTGCTCGTTCGAAGGACTCCAGGAAAGCGAACTTATGAACATCTGTTGTGTTTGTAGTAAGATTGAGAAAGGTATGTGAAGTTAGTGCGTGAGTGCGTTCGGATGTTGATCGATCGATTCGCGCGCGCGTCTGTTGTCTCTCTTTTTCTTCTCTCTAATGACACAAAAATCAAATCGCAACGCCTCAGGAAAAAATTAGAGTAGTAATTTTATTCTTCACGAGTTAGCTCAGAGAATGTAGGTAAATCATTTGATCATCACCGGCGCGCGAAAGGTTGTGTCGAAGAAAGAAGAGAGGGATAAAATATAGCGGAGAGAGCAAAAGAAAAGAAATCATAAAGCAAATACGAATACGCACCTGGTGTCCTCGCAACAGCGTCGTCCCTTCGCTGGCGTTGCCTTCTCTCGGATCCCAAATTCTGACTATGTTGTCGGTCCCACCGTGCGCGATGACGCACATTGTTTCTGTCCCGGTTATATCTAAATCGTCCGTTCGTTTTCGCACGGCTAAACACGTTCTCGCGCTTACATCCGTACCGACGAACGACTCTCGCATTTCTCCCGTCTCCACGTCCCAATTTCGGATGGATCGATCCCACGAACACGTCCACAACGATCGAGGATTCTCAAACACACATCCCGTCACGCGTTCAGTGTGCCCTTCTAAAGTCAACATCGCGCTTCCGCTTTGCTCGTTTCGTGTTTTGTCCTCGTCTAATTTTCTTTTGTTCTTGTTGTTTCCTTCCTCTTCTTTTCCTTCTTCTTCGTCCGCGGAGGAGTCCATCCCGCCGTCTAAATTCCACAATTTCACGGTCGAGTCGTCGCTCCCGGTACAGAACAATCTCACGCTATTCTCATCGTCCAGCCTCGTTGTCGTTGTTGCCACGCAATTCACTTGCATCTCGTGTCCTCGAAATACCTTATGCCTTATCACGCCGCCGCCGCTTTTCGTCTTCCCGTCCTCGTCGTCGCTTTTCCTCCTCCTCCCGTTTTCGTCCAGCCGAAACACTCTCGCGGTACAATCCATCCCCCCTGCGACGACCAAACACCCACTCCCTTCCCTCGGCGGCGCTAAAGTCACGCACGTGACGCTCCCTTCGTGTCCAATCAACCGTTCAATCTCCACCCCTCTGCTGTCGTGCGCGTACACCGCGCCGTCGTAACACCCCGCCACCATCGCTTTACTCCAACTCCCACAAACACTCGAAATCCAATCTCTTTTCGCATCCGACGTCTGTTCCTCCGGTGGCATTTGCGCCGGGACGTATTCAATCACCAACGTTTGTTCCGCTGATTTGTTCAACTTTTTCGCCATTTTTGCCAGAGAGGTTCGGAGTAAACAGTTATCGATGTAAAAATCAAACGGGATCGATTTCGTTTCATTTTCCTCATCCTCCGAAGCCGCCAGCGAGAGCAAATGGTTGACGACTTCGCTCAAGCCGTACCGGGTTAATTTTCCAGGGACCGTGATTGGGGACGGGGAGACTATAAATCTAGGATTTGTTATCGTTTTGGTCACGAAGGTGGCCGTGATTTGGACGCCCTCACCTTCTCCTGATGATGATGTCATCGTGACTTTCTTTCGTGCGTTGTGTTCGTTCTTGTGTTGCGCTTTCTCTTTCTTTTCCCGAGTGATGAGAAAATTCTTAAACTCCAATTTAGGGTTTTCGGCCAAATCTCAAATTTTTTGTGTGTGTTCCTGTAACACCCTTTCGTTCTCTTTTCCGCACTATATATACATTCTGTGACAGACAGTTCGCGCGTTTATTAACAGTTGTTCGTAAACACACGCGCTAGAAAACACGACGGAGAGTGCATTTGTTATCGTCAGAAAACAACAGAAAGAGAGATATATCTTCTGTTATCTGTTATATATAATATATCACACGCTTTAAATTGAAATTGGAAATTCCAGAAGGATGATGATGACGAAGCAAAAGAAGAATTCAAAGTTTACGAAAGCGGCGTCGTTGGCAGCCTCTCTGGCCCTCGTCGTCAATGGTGGCGTGAAATTCGCGTCCGCGTACGACGAACAATCGATCTCGTGCGAACACAAGACGGCCTCAATTTCCTGTCCAACCGGGGAGCTCATCAGCATCGTCGATGGTTGGTACGGACGCACGCAAGCCGCGCACGTGACCGGTGAACCAGTCGTCTGTCCGCACTCGGCGACGTCGAACAGAAACTGTCCGTTCCATAAAACCGGGCAGTACGACAGCCAAAAAGCGAAAATTGGCGGCGCGTGCGAAGGCAAGAACAGTTGCAGCGTGCCTTCGTCGAACGGGTATTTTGGCGATCCGTGCGGAGGAACGTACAAGTACTTGAATATCTCGTACAACTGCGTGGATCCGAGCGCGGAGGAAGACGCGAAGGCTGAGGAATCCGCGGCGGACTTACAAGCCGCACTCGCGCAGGCACAAGCCAACGTCGAGACGAATAAAGATGCCACCGTGTGCGAACATAAAACGCTCGATATTGAATGCGGAACTGGTACCGTTGCTAAGATCAACAGCGCGACGTACGGTCGCTTGAAGAACGGGGTCTGCGGCAACGGGTCGAACACGACCTGCGCGGCTCGAGACGGCAAGTACTGCGGGCACGGGAAAAATGAACAGTGCCAAGACTCTTTCAGCGTCGTTGGAGCGCAGTGCGAAGGCCTTCAATCGTGCCAAGTCGGGGCTTCGAATGGTGTTTTTGGCGACCCGTGCTGGGGAACCTTCAAATACTTAACCGTGAACTACGATTGCATCGTACCGAACGAAGAGGAGGCGCAAAAGGAGATCAAAGAACAACTCCTCGATCCGTTCAAAGGCCACATGATTCTTTCCACGGGTTGCTCTCCGCTTTCGAAGTTGACTTTTTCGACTGGAGAGACGTTTTCCGATCGCGTCGGCGCTAAGATCATCACCAAGTCCATGGACCCTGATTTCAAATGGGACAAAGGTATGGAGATGACCGAAGTGTATTGCGGCACCTTCGCCGTTGACTTCACGCCAGCCGATGACGAGGAGTTTGGCTTCTATTTGTACGACAAGTTGGATCCAGAGAACGAGTTATCGGCCGTATCCGACATTGGATGCGAAGGCGACGCCGCGAAGTGTCCGGACGGCGATATCATTTCGGCGATGGATTCTTGCACGCGAGAGTACGAATGGAACGGCGCAAAGTCTCGCAACCGCTTCTACAAGGGCGACGAACTCTACACCTGGGGCTCCTGCGACTCCGTCTGCGCCGTCGAGCCTGCGAACTGCCCTTCTGATTTGGTCAGCGAGACTACGCTCTCGTCTCGTCTCGGTAACAGAGTCCAAATGCTTTCTTCTTCTTCCGAGGAACAACAACAAAAACCTTCGTTTTTGCGCCCAGAATCCTTGAAGTACGGCACCTTGCTCTTCGCCTGCGCCGGCTTCGGCGCGCTCGCCGTTCGAAAGTACCGAGAATCGGCGGCAAACTCTGACTCTCTCTTGACGGAGAAATCCAAATCCTCAACATCCGCGGGGAGAAAGACGACGTACAACTCCATCGACGTCTAAATATTCAAGTTAATAATTTCGTTTACTAAGAGAAGAGAGAGAGAGAGACCGAGTCTTACTCGTAAACACGTTTGTATATATGTGATCAGTGTTTTATTATGTGTGTCAATTATCCCGCGTAAAACCATACACTTTTGCCTTAAAATGCCTTTTTTTCTCCTTTTAATTTTGAGCTCAAAAATCGTTAGAAAAACGACCGCAAAAACACGAAAGAATTTAAAGAAGAAGAAGAAGACAAAGAAGAAGAAGAAAAACCGAGAACACTTTTCTTCGCGAAATAAAGGGAGAGAGAAGCGGGGTCTCGTTCTTCTTGTTCTTGTTCTTGTTCTTGTTGCGCAGAAGACGCGAAGAGTAATAAGACGATGGCTTCTTCATCGAATTTAATTCCGGAGAAGAAAGTTGATTCTTCGGCGCAACATCATCATCATCATCACGCGAACAACAACAACAACAACAACAACAACAACAAGACGTCTTCTAATACTGTTTCGTCGTCGTCGTCCTCTCGACCGACGGACGCGTTCAGCGCGTTACTTCGAGATTTATGCGCGAGACCGCCGAAAAACAATACCAATGCGCACAGCAGCAACGAGCAGAGTTCTTCGAGATACAACAACAACAATAAGAACAATAAGAGAAGGAGTTCCTCGTCGTTTTTGTTCTCGCAAAACAGCCGAGAATTGACCGGGGAGTTGTTCGGAGTCGGTTTCGACGCCGCTGGCATGCGCGAGAACAAGTCGTTGAAGAAAAGTAATGTTTCCGTGGCGGCGAAGAAAACAAACGCTACGAGCGATAACACCGGCAGGTTTTACGGAGTCGCGAATAACGACGAAGAGGATTCCGAGAATTCCGACTCGAGCAGCGAAGATGAGAGCAGCTCCTCGGAGGAAGAGTATTCGGATGCCGACGATGATGAGAAGAGCGAGGGAGAAAATAGCGAGTACGAGAACGATGACGATAACGACGACGAGGAAGATTTCTTCCTGTACGGAGCGAGGAGTAAGAAGAAGAAAAGTTTACTCTTGTTTCGAGAGAAACGAGGGAACGCGTTGAGAGAATACGTCGAAGGCCAGGCACGGGAAGCGTCGACGGGAGCATTCGCGCAGTTTACCAACGATGCGCACGAGAGGATTGAAAAGTTAGCCGGAAGCGTTATTTTGAGAGAACGGTTAGCCGCGGTGGCGTGCGTGGACCAGTTGTGTTCGGTCGAGTTTGGCGAGGAGGTCGAGAAAGTTACCAGGTTTGCTCGGTATTTGAGGACGGCGGTGACAACGATGCGACAAGGACCGGAACCGGTTTTAGCGAGCGCGGCGAGTCAGGCGTTGGGGAGGTTGGTGGCGACCGGAGGCGCGGTGACCGCGGATATCGTGGAGGAGGAGGTGAACAGAGCGTTTAAATGGTTGAAAAATCCCGTACGGGAAGAGCGAAAACGGTTTGCCGCCGCGCTGACTTTGAGAGAATTAGCCGCAAATGCGCCGACGGTGTTTAACGTGCACGTGCCGCATTTCATCAAAGCCGTGTGGCCGGCGTTGCACGATCCGAGTTTAGACGTTCGATTGGCCGGCGTGTTGGCGTTACGAGCGTGTTTGATGGTTATCGAGCAAAGAGAGACGAGATATCGCGTCCAATGGTATTATAAACTGTATGAAGAAGCGAGAAAAGGTTTAGAAGCTCCGTTGACTCCGGGGAATTCGACGACGACGCCGTCGAAATCTGGCGGCGGCGGTGGCTCTGCCAAGACGCCTCATAGCAGTAGCAGTAGAAAGACGCCCTCGGACAAACACTCGCCGTCGGCAAAAAAAGTGCACACGAACGCGCAGTACAACGATCGTCCAGAAAAAATCCACGGTTCTTTACTCGCGCTCGGCGAACTGTTGCGTCACACGGGCGAGTTTATGCTTTCTAGATATAAAGAGGTTGCGGAAACGGTTTTGAAGTTTTATCGATCCAGACGTCTCATCGTGAGAAGGTCGGTGATTGATTTGATTCCAAAGTTAGCCGCGTTTTCACCGAGAAGGTTTGCAGATTCGTATTTACCGCTAGCGTGTGGGGTTTTGCTTACTTCTATTCGAGCGCAAGGCGAAAGAGATGCGGGTTTCCTAGCACTCGGTGATTTAGCGAAAGCGTTGGAACCGGCGATGCGCGCGGACGAACTCATGCGCGTGCGAAGGGCGAGAGAAGATAATAACATGACGAGCTCGAGCTACCACCCCACGCAAGGACAACACGTGTTTAACGGTGGTGGTACTTTTAGTCATCGAGGCACGCCGCAGTTGGTAGTAAATAGCAACAGCACTACCACTCCGAATACTCACAACAGAGGATACGGCGGCAGCGGAGGCGCATCGCCTCTAGATAGATCTCGATCTGGGACGCCGGCGAACGGCTCAAATTACAGCAACCAACAACATCAAATGAACAATCAAAACTTGCTCGGTCCGCTCATGCAATCGCCTGTTCTGGCGACTCCAAACAACGACAACAACAACAACGCTTTAATTGGTGGATCAGGAGAAGTCAATAGTAACGGCCCGGGATGGCTTACGCCCGGTTCCGTCAGTACTCCCGATGGGTTCATGAACAATAATAACGGAGTTCAAAAGCCAGGAGCATACGGCAACTACCGATCGCGATCGCCGAATACAGTTTCGCAGATTAATTCGGCCGATGGAAGGAGCGTTCGCGTGAACGACTATTCGGTCCAAGAAAATCGCATGTTTGAGAAACCTCTGGGAAGCGCGTTATTGCGTTACCTTCCGGAAATCTCTGCCGTCATGTACGATGTTTTCGGTGAAGGTTCTTTAAATTACGAAGAGCGTTTGGCGTCAAGAAAACGACGAAAGAGCATTAAGAAAGAAAACCGCGAAAAGAGGAAGAATAGGAGTAATAATAACGGCGAAGAGCTGGACGGCGATTTCGACGACGAAAACGGGGGGAATGGTCGCAACAAAATCGCAAAGAGGACGAAACGGCACGAGTCGGCTAAAGATACGGAAAAAGACGAAGACGACGAGGAAGAAATTCGAAGAAAGCAAGAGCTAAAATTAGCGAACGAGAAGGTGCTTCGTTCGGGCGTCCGCGAGGCTCTGAGATGTTGTGGCGAAATGGCTGCCGCGCTTCAGGAATCTTGGAAACCGCACGTATTGAACGTCTTGCCGACAATGTTTGCTGTTGGTCTGTCCAAATCCTTAGTCTCTTCGTTGGAAACAATCACGGACGCGTTACCAGACTTGACTTCACAAATTCAAAGTCGCTTATTCGATGCCGTGTCCATGGCGACTAGGACGACGAACGCGGGTAGCGGCGAATTTGGCCATCATCCTAACCTCCTCGGTTTTGAAGGCGCGATGTTTGAACATCCATCGTCGGATGCGACCAATGTTCAACGAAGAGTTTCGCGACGAACACTCGAGCTCGCATTACGTACCATGCGCTCGTTTCCGTTCGAGTCTCGATTGTTACTAAAATTTGCGCGACGTAACGTCGTCCAACATTTAGATAACCCTTCCGTGGACGTGCGATTGGAAGCGGCGTTGACGTGCTGCCACTTGTTGGAGCTGAAGCAAATTTCGCAAAAGCCTTCTCCCTCTTCGTATCATCGACAAAATCAATACAGCGCTTCGAATCGAAACGCGTTGATGCTACTTAACGGTCAGTCCGATGCTAAACCGCAAGCGACGAGGGATGTCATCATGGAACGGTTGTTGCAACTGTCGGTGGCGGATTTAGACGCTAACTTTCGAGCGTCAGTTTTGAGGGCATTTGTGATTGGCTGTCGCGCGATTGATTCGTATTTGTCGCAAGCGCGGTCCTTGAGAGCATTATTCGTGGCTTTGAACGACGAAAATGTGGTAGTGAGAGCGCTGGCGATTGAGTTGATAGGCACGCGGCTTTCACCGAGAAACCCCGGGTATTGTTTGCCGGCGTTGAGAGCGTACTTGTTACAGCTCTTGGCAGAACTCGAAAGGTCAACAGAATCTTCAGTCAGAGAAGAATCGGCAAAGTTAATCGCGACTCTCATTCGTGCATGTCCTCGATTATTCACGCCGCACATTTGCCCGGTGATTTTGAAAACATTGACGAGGATGTTGAGAGTGAAAGCGGAAGATTCGAAAAGTAGCGGCGCTGGGGTTGTTGACGATAAAAAGAAGGACGGTAAAGATGCCAAAAGCGGAAAGAAAGAAAAGGGCAAGAAAGGTGGCAACGGCAACGACTCGAATAATAACAACGGTAAAGACGAAAACGCGAACGACTCGAGCGATAAGTATTACGATTTCAACGACGACGACGCCTCCAATCGCAAGAACAAGAAGGAAAAGAAGCAGAGAGACGTCGGTAACATTACAAACGAAAGGCCAAATTTAGACGACGATGATACGTCCATGAAACATCTAAACGAAGACCCGATGAGTGCGCACGATCACACGAAAATCGGTAAAATGTCTACTTCGGATGCGATGGCAAAATCATCGGCGTCGGTCTTTGTGCGCACGGCGGTGAGCGGTCGAGAGAAAGCCGCCGCGATTGCCACCATCGGCGAACTCATGGAAGTTGGTGGACCAGCAACTAGATTGCACGTGCCCGAGCTCCTCGTTTTGCTCATGCAAGCTTTGAAGTCAAACGCTACGCGTGATATTGCCGTGATCACTTTAGGTAAACTGGTAAAGCACTCCGGGTACGTCGTCGCTCCGTACGCCGATCACCCGCAGTTGCTTCCGTTACTTTTACGCATGGTAGCGACGGAGAAAGGCACAAAACGAGAAAACGTGTTGCGAACATTGGGTATTCTCGGCGCTTTAGACCCACACGCGCACAAAGAAAACGAAATCAAACTATACGGTCAAGGTTTACTCTCCGCGGCTGGCGTTCGAGGGGTGAAACAATCCGCGGTGGCCAAAGCGGTGACAAATAACCCTAAAGCAGTCGCGGTTGAAGCGAATGCGTACATCATGGGAGGTTTTGGTAAGAACGTAAATAAAATAAATTTAAAAACAGCTGGCGATGACAATTACCGCGACGACGACGATGACGACGACGAAAATTCGCACGACCTCTTACCGCTGATGAACTTAACCACGGCGAGCGACGATTTCTACCCGACGGTTGCCTTGAACGCGTTGTTAAGAGTATTGAGAGATAAATCCATGTCTAGTCATCGACACATGGTTGTTCGATCGGTCATGTTCATCTTTCACAATTCATTAGGGTTGAACTGTGTTTCTTACCTACCGACCGTCCTTCCGGTTTTATTCGACGTCATGCGCACGTGCGACGACGCTTTGCGAGAGTTTATGCTCTCAGAGTTGGCGATTTTAGTAAGCGTGATTAAAGCGCACGTGAGGAGATTTTTACCGGAAATTTTAGAAATCATTCACACGTTCTGGGGCAATAACACGCTTTTAAAATCGACGTTGTTGCTGTGCGAAGAGCTGTCCAGAGCGTTGAGAGATGAGTTTCGGTCGTATTTGCCGGAGTTGTTGCCGAGGATTGTCGCGGTGTTGGCGGACGCGGAGCGATCTGGGAGGTACGCGGCAGTGCCGTACGTCTTGAGAGCTTTGGAAACGTTCGGGAGTGGTGTGGATGAACACTTACACTTAGCATTACCGTCGATTGTTAGGTTGTTCAAACCAGGCGTAGCTCCGGTACCGTTTCAAGTGCGCCGAGCGGTCTTGGCTTCGTTATCCAGACTTTTACCTCGCATGCAGTGCGCGTCGTCCCAACACGCGAGTGCAATTGTTGCTCCGCTAGCGCGCATTTTGGAAAGCGACGACGCTGTTCTTCGAAAGTATGCCGTGGATGCGTTAATTGCTCTGGAAAAGCCATTAGGAAATGAATACCGGTTGTTCCTTCCCTCGATTACTCGCGTCGCTCGCAGAGTGGGCCTGAAAGACAAACGTTTCGAAGCGATGCGCGAACGCATCGAATCGGGCGGGAAATTTCCTGCGGCGTTCGGGGCGCTTTCGATTACCTCAAATGCGAGTATCTTTGGTAGCGATGGTGTGCTCAGCCAAGAAGAATACGAAGAGTCGCACGCGTTTGATCCTCGATCGAATAGACCTCCGCCTCCGGTGCAACCACAAAAGCTCGTCGTCAACGAATTCGCGTTGCGCAAAGCGTGGGAATCGTCGCAAAGATCCACAAAAGAAGATTGGCTCGAGTGGATGCGTCAGTTATCGGTTGAATTGTTAAAATCTTCCCCGTCTCCATCGCTGAGAGCGTGTGCGGACCTGGCGAACGTTCAACCTAACGTCGCTAGGGATTTGTTTTGCGAATCCTTCGTGAGTTGTTGGGCTGAGTTGTCCGTGGTGCACAGAGAGCAACTCGTGCGTTCGATGGAATCTGCGTTCACGTCACCGACGATACCTCCGGAAATTGTAGCGACTTTGCTCAACTTGTCCGAGTTTATGGAACGTGACGAGAAACCGATCCCGGTAGACGTGCGAACGTTGGGGGCCATCGCCGAGCGGTGTCGCGCATACGCTAAAGCTTTGCATTACAAGGAGTTGGAGTTTACATCCATGCCAAACGAATGCGTCGAGGCGATTATTGCGATCAACAATCAGTTGCAATTGCCAGAAGCCGCTCTTGGGGTGTTAACGCATCTGAGGAATAAAAAATTGGAAGTGAACGTGAAAGAGTCGTGGTACGAAAAATTAGGGCAATGGGAATTCGCGTTGGAGGCGCATAAGAAGAAAGCGGATGAGTTGGACGCGCGAGCGGCGAGAGAGGCAGAACTTCTATATCAAAGAGAAGTTTCCTCCAGAAATCATCATCAGCAGTACTCGGGAGCGGCGCAAAGACCGCCATCGCCGTCTTTTTCGTACCATTACAATCGACAACTCATGTCCAAAGCCGATCGCATCGCGCGCGAGGAGGCAAGCTTAGGGCAAATGCGATGTTTAGCCGCTTTAGGTGAGTGGGAACGACTCATCGCGTTAGCCAAGAGAGAGTGGCCGACAAACGAAGGCGGCGCACCGCATTCCCACGCGAGCAAGATTGGTATCCAAGTAGGGGAAAACGGAGGGGACGCCATCGCCGAGAGAAAGATAAAAAAGCTCGTATCGGCAAAACACTCGGTTTTAAGGGATAAAGTTGCACCGTTAGCGGCTCGAGCGGCGTGGCATTTAGGCGATTGGAAATCGATGGAAAAGTACACCGTGCATTACTCGAGCTCAAAACGAGATCCCACGACCGGAAAGAACGGGTCTAATGCGAACGGCTCCGGCGGCGATAAGAAAGGATCGGGTAATACCTTGGACGAGATGAACGGTAAGAAGAGCAAGCCGGATAATTCAACGCCGTATTCCGAAGTCAACGCGTTGATCACGCCCGGGGACGGGGATTTCTACCGCGCCGTTCTCGCCGTTCGTCGCGGAGACCCGATGGCGGCTTTAAGACACATCGACGCGTCTCGCGAGGCGCTCGGTCAAGAGCTCGTGTCGTTGGTTTCCGAATCGTATGATCGCTCATACGGCGGTGTTGTTCGCGCGCAGCAGCTCGCCGAGCTCGAGGAAGTTGTCGAATACGCTCAGTTACAAGCGATGGCGCAACACGATCCACGCGCGAAACACAGACAAGATGTCGTTCGTCAAATGTGGCGCGATCGCATCTACGGCGTTTCGAGAGACGTGGAAGTTTGGCAATCACTCTTAGCCGTTCGAGCGCTAGTGCTCCCGATGAGCAAAGAAACAAACACGTGGTTAAAGTTCGCATCCATGAATCGTAAAGCCGGTCGTCAATCGCAAGCGAAGAGAACTTTGGTTAGACTTTTAGAATACGACCCGAGCGAGTTCTCCGCCGGTCAAGAAGGCTTCGGCGCTGGATCCGGTCGACCTTTGGTCATGTTTGCGTACTGCAAACACTTATGGGGCGTTAACTCGAGAGAAGAGGCATTTCAGCGTTTACAATCGCTCGCGAGCGAGTTATTTTCGGCTTCGTATCAGCGCGAGATGGAGGGTAGTCGATTAGCTAAAGACGACGCAAAGTTAGTCTCGAAGGCTTTTTTGAAACTCGGGCAGTGGCGATGGGAACTCGCCGAGGAAACGTTAGACGACGATACAATTTCCGACGTCTTGACTTCCTTTGGTACGGCTACAAAACATTCAAGACACTGGGCGAAAGCCTGGCACAACTGGGCTTTGTTCAACGCCACCGCGATGGAACACTACCAGCGTTTAGCCACACAGCAATTAAACGTCAACGAAGAAAGAGACGCGCTCAAAGCCGCCGCAACGAGGCACGTCGCGCCAGCTATATCAGGTTTCTTTCGATCGATCGCATTGGGTGGCTCCACGCCGCGTGATATGGGTGGTGCTCTGCAAGATATTTTACGCCTATTAACCTTATGGTTTAACTACGGCCATTTGCCGGAAGTCGAAGCCGCGCTGGTTGAAGGTTTCGGTCACGTTTCCATCAACACGTGGCTCGCAGTGATTCCCCAAATTGTTGCTCGAATTCACTCGAATTCACCACCTGTTCGACGATTAATTCATCGATTATTGGTTCGCGTTGGCCGTCAGCATCCCCAGGCGTTGTTGTATCCATTACTTGTCGCGTGTAAGTCGCAATCGAGCACTCGACGCGTCTCCGCCACGGCGGTTCTAGACAACTTGCGGAATCATTCCGCGCTTTTAGTCGAGCAAGCGGAAGTAGTAAGTTTAGAGCTCATTCGCGTCGCGATTGTTTGGCACGAAGCGTGGCACGAAGCATTGGAAGAGGCGTCTCGTTTATACTTTGGCGAACAAAACGTGGATGGCATGTTTGCAGTTTTGGCGCCTCTGCATCACATTTTGGAACGCACCGGCGCGGAGACGTTGCAAGAGATGTCATTCGCGCAAGCTTACGGAAGAGAATTACGAGAGGCTCGTGAATACTGCGAGAATTTCAAAGAGTCCGGCCGCGAGGAGGATTTGAATCAAGCTTGGGATTTATATTATCACGTGTTCAAACGAATCAACAAGCAACTGCCGACGTTGACAACTTTAGAGTTGAGATACGTCTCGCACCGGTTGTTGTCGGCGAGAGATTTAGAGTTGTCTTTACCCGGGAATTATATTCCTGGTGGCGAACTGGTAACAATCGCGTGGTTCGCACCCACCATGCATGTCATCACTTCCAAACAACGCCCGCGACGTTTACAAATCCACGGCTCCGATGGGAAAGATTACGGTTACTTGTTAAAAGGTCACGAAGATTTACGCCAAGACGAACGCGTCATGCAGTTGTTCGGTTTAGTCAATCAATTGTTGAATAGCACGCCTTCGACATCGAGGAGAGATTTAGCGATTGCTCGATACGCCGTCGTCCCGTTATCTCCAAACTCTGGTCTCATTGGCTGGGTTCCGAATTGCGACACCATGCACGTTCTCATCCGAGAACACCGCGAGGCGCGCAAAATTCCTTTGAACTTGGAACATCGTTTAATGCTCGCCATGGCCCCGGATTACGACAATTTGCCGTTGGTGAATAAAGTTGAAGTCTTCCGACACGCGTTAGATAACACGCCTGGGAATGATTTAGCGCAAGTTTTATGGCTCAAATCGCACAGCTCCGAGCAATGGCTCGATCGTCGAACGACGTATACGAGATCCTTGGCCGTCATGTCCATGGTTGGCTACTTACTCGGTCTCGGTGATCGACACCCGAGTAACCTTATGATTGATAGATACTCCGGAAAAGTTTTGCATATCGATTTTGGCGATTGTTTTGAAGCGTCTATGCACCGAGAAAAGTTCCCAGAACGCGTGCCGTTTCGTTTAACTCGAATGTTGGTGAAAGCGATGGAAGTCTCCGGGATTGAAGGGAACTTCATCGGTACTTGTCAAAGAGTGATTACGGTGTTACGAAGCAATAAAGATTCCGTGTTGGCTATGTTAGAGGCGTTTGTTCACGACCCATTGATTAATTGGAGACTTTTGGTGAATCAAGCGACTGAGCAAAATGGATCCTCCGCGGAGCCTTCGTCCAACGCGAATTCTACGGCGAACAACAGCGGAAGCGTCACGCCGGCGGCTGGAACGAGTAGCGCGAAATCGAGTCCATTGGCGAGGCATACCATTTCTCGCGATGCCGAGGAACCATCATCAAATAATAACATTAATAACGATACTCTCGTCGCGGGAGACGGTTCCAGTGGTTCTGGCTCAGCAACCCCAGGTGGGTCTGATATGCCTTCCGGTCAATCCTCTAGGGCGCCTTCGCGAACGCCGCCGCCGAAAACGCCAACCATTCCTGAAAACGAATCCTTCCACGCCGATTTGGACGAGAAGAGTAAAGCGGTTGGTGTCGACAGTCGAACAAATACCGCCGATTTTGGGCACAACTCTTCCTCTCGATTGGATTCTGGCTCCGACGATTTACCGAGAACTGGGCAAAAACCAGGCGCCGCGCCGATGTTTATGGACACGCCGAGCGGGCAAGTTCCGGTTTCCTCCTCCGTGATGGGCGCGACGGCGTTACACGCGCAATACGAAAACATGCGCGAGTTTGGCGGTGGTGGTGGTATGTCCGCTATGATTGGTGCGGACATGAACATCCTCGGCGGTGTTGGCGATCCGACAAACGTTTCGGTCGATGAATCCGAACACGGCGACGCCAACGATCAAGACAGATCTGTCGGCGGTAACCACCAACAGCATCTCAATCACCACTCAACTTCCTACGCGCAGCGCGTTATGCATCAACAGCTCGGTGGCAGTGGCGATATACAACACCAAAATCAACACGCACAAAGCAGCGCTGCTGCTGCGGTTGCCGCCGTCGCCGCGGCCGCGGGGAATTGCGGCAGTAGCATGTCCTCGTTCGAACCGGAAATTTTAAAGCGCGACGAACTCATCGACGCGTTGGACGGCATAAACGACAACGAGGATAATATGGTTTTGAACGATCGAGCGGTGAGTGTCATGCAACGAATGAACGATAAATTAACCGGGAAAGACGGTTTAATCGAAGCTGGTTCAGCGGTGGACGCTGGAGATTCAGTCGAACATCAAGTGCGACGGTTGATTGAAAAAGCGATGAATCACGAGAACTTGTGCACTTCTTACATCGGATGGTGCTCTTTCTGGTAGTTTTTATTTAGTAGTTTTTTTTACTGTTTGTTACTATTATATCGATCTATGCGCTACTATCTTTTATGCTAAAGCCCGTACGCTTGTCTGGCAGAATCGGACATTTGCGGCACAGAGGGCGGCGTCCACCCTCCTCCTCCTCCTCCTCCGTCGAATGAATACTCGCCGCTCGCCGCGGCGCCGTCGCCGTATTTATCCCACGGTCTGTGCCCTTCAAAGCTCTCATCGTCCGATGGTTTCATCGACCACGGTTTCTTCGTTCTCTCCTCGAAATCTTCGCTGACTGGCGGTAAAGCTACGTCCGGATTTGGCGGACGATCGTCGATGTCTTTAATCCCCGGCACCGGTTCCCCTTTCTCCACGAGTTCGATGACTTCTAAAAAGTTTTTCGGTCTCGGCGGTTCTTCTAAAACTCTTTGCTGCTGCGGCTGATTATGGTTACTCCCCATGTTTTTACGAACGTTTGCTGCCCGTTGTTGTTGTTGTTGTTGCTGTTGCTGCTGCTGCGACTTCATCGAGTTGATGTCGTCGTCGTCGTCGCCGCCGCCGAGTAATTCCATTTGATGTCGCTTTTTCGCCTGAAAATAATCATCTAAATCCAAATCTTCGTTATTTTTATCACTGCTAAAACGATGATAATTATTAGTACTCTCTACCGCCTCCACGCGTTCGGCGACGTACCCTTTCTCGCCTAACCTCCGACTGGGCGACGACGCCTCCTCTTCCTCTCTCTTCGTCGTCTTCGCAAAATCCTCTCGCGCCAACTCCATCTCCCTCAAAACGCTCCTCCTCAACGCGTCCATCTCCTTCTTCGCCTCCTTCCTCTCCTCCTCCACAGTCTCCATCAATTTCTTCTTCGTTTCTCTCATTTTCTCCTCCGCTCGTTCCCTCTCCTCCATCACGTCTTCCCGTTGCGTCATCTTCGCCTTTTGCAACTCCTCTCTCATTTTTTCCTCCACGTTTTTCACCGACGCCAACACCGCGCTCTCCGTCGTCTCTTGCCGCTCTCGTAATTTCTTCTCCAAGTCCGCGAGATTCTCCGAGAGTGACTTTGAAATCGCGTCCAGCATTTGCGTTTGTTTCTTCTTTTCCTCTTCTTCCTCTTTCTTCTTATTACTCTCCGTCGTCGTAAACAAAGAGCTTTTCATCACTCTCGGGTACACCCGCCATCCGAGCACCGCCAACGCGGCGGCGTACGCCACCACTTGCGTCCACCGCAAAGAAGAAGAATTCTGCTTCTGAATCATTCCGTACGGTAAAACTGGAGGATTATTAGGTAAAACGATAGGTTTCAAACCATCATCATCGTTCGATGATGCTGTTCTCCGAAACGCTTTTTCAATCTCTGCTTCGCTCACGTTTTTGTTCCTCAGGAATTGTTTCTTTTCCTCCTCGGTGTACGATTTGGAATTTTTAATCGACGGGTGGTTGAGGAACGCGATCGCGTTTTCCAGTCCTCCTGATGCTCCTTGTCCACTCGAGGCAAGCGCTGATCCTTCTCGTTGTTCCGTCATAGTACTAGCTCTATTCTCTCTCTCTCTCGCTCTAATGTTCGATTATAAATCCAATTCTTTCAAGCAAAGCAATCAACAGAAAGAATAAAGAATTAAACAAGTCTTGAGCTCAAAAATACTACTCTATGAAAAAGAGGAGGTAGTCAACAATAACAGATTCTTTGTCGTCGTGTGCACGTTTTGCTGCGTCGCGTGCGAATAAATCTCTCTCTCTCTCTCACTAGTGCGGGTAAGTAATGTTCAACGCTAGTATCAGAACAAAAAGTCCGGAATGAATTCTTTCGAGAGAATGGAGAATTGAATCCAATTCCAGAAGGAAAGAAAGACCAAAAAAAGTATTTAGGGTTTTAAACAAAATTAGGGTTTAGATGCGTACTTTCTCTCTCTCTTTTCTTTCTCGTTTTCGTCGTTTCGCTTCCCCATTTAGAGAGAGCATTCGTTGCAGTTCTTACGGAGAAAGACAGAGCGTGGTAGTTTCGAGAGAAAGAGAGAGAACACTCTTAACTGCTCTTTTTATCTTTCTTTTTGCTGCAGAAGAAAAGAGGGCTTTATTATATTTATAAAGAGTATATAACTTTGGAGAGTAAATATACACACAGAAATGTCGCAACATTATTGTTATCATCAATCCGCCGCATCGATGGCCAGACAATCGAGCTTCGCATCTTCCTCTTGCTCTCGCGGAAACGATCGATCCTTATCGCTTGCATCAAAAATGACGAGAAGGAGACAAAAAGGAGACACTACTGTTGTAACGAATGCGTTAGTTCCCGGCCCGGACGATGCAAAAGTCCAAAGAAACCCAAGACCTGAATACGTACCTGGGAAAATCGCAGACCCTCAGTACGTGCGAGTGTTCGACACGACCTTACGAGACGGGGAACAATCACCAGGCGCGACGTTGACATCGACAGAAAAAGTTCAAATTGCGACGAATCTTGCAAAACTAGGCGTGGATATCATCGAGGCTGGGTTCCCAATTGCATCTCCGGACGATTTAGAAGCGGTGAGGAACATCGCGAAAGTCGTGGGGAACAAAGTCTACGAGGACGGGTACGTTCCCGTGATTTGCGGGTTGTCGAGAGCGAACGAGAAGGACATCGCGTGCGCGTGGGAAGGGGTGAGGCACGCGGTGAGACCGAGGATTCACACGTTTATCGCGACGTCGCCGATTCACATGGAGTATAAGTTGAAGAAGACGCCGGACGAGGTGGTAAATATCGCGGTGAAAGCGGTCAAGTTTGCAAAGTCTTTAGGGTGCGAAGATATCGAGTTTAGTCCAGAGGATGCCGGGAGATCGGAACCGGAATTTTTGTATCGCATACTGAAAGCCGTCGTCGACGCTGGGGCGACCACGATTAACATTCCCGATACGGTGGGTTTTTGTTTGCCGGACGAGTTTGGTCGTTTGATCAAAGGCATCAAAGAGAACGTCATCGACGTCAGCGCGAACGACGCGATCATTAGTACGCACTGCCAAAACGATTTGGGTTTGTCCACCGCAAACTCGTTGGCTGGAATCGCCAACGGCGCGAGACAAGTCGAGTGCACCATCAACGGCATCGGTGAGAGAGCCGGGAACGCGAGTTTGGAGGAAATCGCCATGTCCGTCATCATGCGAGGTCAAAACCAACTAAACGGAGCGTACATGGGCGTGAACCCGGTGTATATTTACCAAACCTCGAGAATGGTTTCGGAATACTCGGGTATGCTCGTCCAACCGCACAAAGCTATAGTCGGCGCGAACGCGTTTGCGCACGAATCCGGGATTCACCAAGACGGCATGTTGAAGAACAAATCGACGTACGAAATCATCGCGCCGGAAACCATCGGCGTCTTCAGAGACGAGGACGATTGCGGCGTCGTTATGGGTAAGCACTCCGGGAGACACGCGTTGAAATCGAAACTCGGACAGATGGGCGTCACGTTGGCGGACGATCAGTTGAACGCGTTTTTCGATCGGTTCAAGTTGGTCGCCGAGACGAAAACAGGAGGCGTCTCCGACGTCGAGTTGATGGCTTTATTGAGAGACGAAATGGAAGTCGAGGAAGGGAAGGAGTTTTACACGTTGGTGGACGTCCAAGTCGTCTGCGGTACCATGGGTTTACCAACCGCCACGGTAAAGATCATCGATCAAGGCACGGAAAAAATCTCCGCGTGCGTCGGTACTGGACCAGTCGACGCGGTGTACAAAGCCATCGACGCCGTCGTCGGCAAATCGGTCGAACTCACCGAATACAACGTCAAAGCGGTCACGCAAGGCATCGAATCCTTAGCCACGACGCGAGTGACGATCAAACCAACCGACGAATCCACCGCGGAAACGATCACGAACAACCAAACTGAAGCCAGAGGGACGAGGACGTTCACCGCGACTGGCGCGGATACCGATATCGTCGTCTCTTCGGCTCGAGCGTACTTATCCGCGTTGAATAGAATGTTATCCTCCAACGCGAAACTGACGACGAGCGGTAGTAGTAGTTTGATTGAATCCTCCTCCTCCGAAATCGTTTCTAGATGATGATTTGATACAACATGTTGTTTTCGACAAGATAAATATAATAATAAGATAAAGAAGAGAAAGAGAAAGAGAGAGAGAGAGAGAAAGAGAGAAAGAAAGAGAGAGAGTCTCAAATGCGCGTTTACCACTCGCATCATATTTACGAGTTCCGCCACGGCGGTACCACACATATACGAATACATCTTTTTCATTCCTCTTCTGCTCTTGAAGCTTTTAAATAAAAACAGTCCTCGATGAATGAAATATATTACTATTTAATAAACCGTTATTCTTTACTCTCCTCTGCAAATGAATCCATCTGTAAGTAACTCTCGTCGTCTTTGTATTCGCTCGTATATTCGCCCAATTGCCTCACAAATTGGCTTTCGAATTGCATTGGATTCCATCCGCTAATAACAACACTAATACAATGTCCTCCGCGCGTGACCCTCCTCCCAACCCTCCTCCATTCAACCCTCGCATGAACGACGCGCGTCACCCTCTTCCCCCTCCTCTTTCCGGGGACTCGGACCGCCCTGTTTTCGTCCGTAAAGCCGTCCAGCGCCGAGCGATCGATTACACCGCGAACAACTTAATCCACTCCGCGGAACGCGCGTACACGGCCTCGTTAACGCGAAACCCGATCCAAGACTCCGTTCTCGTCAAACCGACGAGTGGGAGCATGCTCGATTTCCCACCGAGCTGGAATTTAAGGCACGTGCCCGCGTCGAGCTTTGCGTTGAAGTTTGTTCACGTCAGTGCGAATAAGATCAAAACGCCGATAAATAAAGGTAATAAGTGTGTTGGATTTGACATCGACGACGATGACGCGATTAAGGCATTTTTGCTCTCTCGTTAGTACGATGTTGTATTCGTATTCGTCGTTCTGTTGACTATTCGTCTTCTTCTTTGAAAAACACGCGCTGACTTTAGACGACTTTCTTTCTTTCGTATAAAACAAAACGACGCAAACAGTTATATTCATGCCGGACGGTCGAAGAGTGCTCACGTGTTCACAAAACGGTGAATTTACGCTCTGGAACGCGGCGAGTTTCAACTTTGAGACTATTTTACAGGCGCATAATAACCCAGTAAGAACGGCGACGGTATCGCACAGCGAAAACTGGCTCATTTCCGCGGACGATTCCGGGCAAATCAAGTATTGGCAGATGAATTTTAACAATTTGAAACAAACGCAAGCGCACGGGGAACCGATTCGAGGGGTGAGTTTTAGCCCGACGGATTTGAAATTCGCCACGTGCGCGGACGACGCGACGATTAAGATATTCGATTTTGCGAGAGCTAAAGCGGAGACGACGTTAAACGGCCACGGCGGGGACGTGAGGTGCGTGCAATGGCACGACACCAAGAGCGTGGTGGCGAGCGGCGGGGGGAGAGATTGCGTGGTCAAACTCTGGGATCCGCGAGTAGGCGCGCAGCGACAGTGCTTATCCACGCTACACATGCACAAAGGTTCGGTGAACTGTTTGAAATGGAACCAAAACGGCCACCACTTAGTCACCGGGTCGAAAGACGCCAGCTTAAAAGTCACCGACATTCGCACGCTCAAAACGATTTCCTCGCACGTCGGTCCGTACAGCAAAGACATCGCGTCCGTCACGTGGCATCCACACGACGAACGCGTTTTCACCTCCGGCGCAGGGGACGGTTCCATAGCCTACTGGATCGTCGGCGCTGGTTCCGACCCACAGGCGGAAGTCCGCGGCGCCCACGAAAGCCAAACCAACGACATCGCCTGGCATCCCGCCGGTCACTTGCTCGTCTCCGGAAGCAACGACAACGCCATCAAGTTTTGGTGCCGAAACAGACCAGGCGAGGTTGCTCGAGACACAACATCTCGAGTCACGAAAGCTGAATACGCGCAAGAAGCGATCGTCGCCGCGCATCAACAAGCCGTCGCGGCAACGCAAGGCGGCGGGATCGGGAGCACGCGAGGCGTCCTGGGCGAGACGACGACGGCCGGGATCGCGAGAGCAGCCTCCGCCGTCCCAGGTTTGAGTCGCCCTCCGCCGCCGAGACCGCCTTCAGGTGGGCCACCCACCGGACAACCACCACCACCTCAAGCGCCTTCAGGCGCGCCTCCGCCTCCTCGCCCGCCGCCGCCGAGAGCGCCGTCCGGCCCCGCGCCGCCTTCTTCGACTTAGATAGATGAATAGACAGTAGCGTAGCAAAAGTTTAGTAGTCGTAAAAAGCAATACGAGTAGTAGCACCGCGATGATGACGATACTACTACGCGCATTCGAGTATTCTTCGTTTTTGCACCACCCGGACAGTATTAGGACGTACGAATTCGGGTCTCACGTATTTGAATGTGGTTGAACGCACGTCGCATATCCTTCGTTTTCATTGAAAGAAACGTCACTTTTATACCAAAATCCAACCAAAATGTCCTCCCTTCTTAAAGCGTCTTTCTCTCCTTCTGTTCTCGCTCTCGCGACGAACAAAAAACAACAACGATCTTCTTTCAGACAAAGAGGACAACAAGTTGTTTCAGCAGCTGCGGGTGTTGGTCAAGGTACGTCTCGTCTCTTCCTTCTCTCGTGAGATTAAGATTAAGATTTTTGTTCTGTTATCCATTCGCGGGGAAATCAATTAATCTCTCTGATGTAATCTTAATCCTGATGATGACAATGATCTCACCACGTCTCTCTCTCTCTCTCTCTCTCTCTATAATTCTCTCTCTAAAAGGCGGATTAGAAATGGTCACCCTCAAATCCGGCACCTCAACCGCGGAGGTGTACTTATTCGGCGGCGTGGTCACCTCGTTTACCAAATCTGGACGAGATTTGCTCTACGTCAGACCAGATGCGAAATTCGATAAATCGAAACCAATCTCCGGCGGAGTCCCGCACTGCTGGCCGCAATTCGGCCCGGGAGAGATCCAAGTGCACGGATTCGCCAGAAACGTGGATTGGACGTTAGTGTCGAGTAATGAGGATACGATGACGATGAAGTTATTGCCGAATGAATACACGAAGGCGATGTGGGATAAACAGTTTGAAGTCGTCGAGACGGTGTCGATTAAGAACGACGCTTTAACGTGCGAGTTGGCGGTGACGAATAAAGGGTCGGAGCCGTTTACGTTTACCGGGAGTTTTCACACGTACTTTGCGGCGGATATCGACGCGGTTCAAGTGAAAGGATTGGAAGGATGCGAATCGTTCGATCGATTGAAGGAGGAAAGCGGGAAGGTTTCGGCGCCGATTACGTGCGCGGGGCCGATTGATTCTTTGTATAAGAACGCGCCGAGTCAAATCGATTTGGACGTCGGGGGTGGTAACTCGGTTAAGATTACCGGCGCCGGGTGGAAAGACGCGGTGGTTTGGACGCCGTGGACTGATATGGAAGCGTGCTACAAGGAGTTTGTCTGCGTCGAGAACGCGTCGTGCGCCGAGCCGGTGACGGTCGCCCCCGGCGCTACTTGGACGGCGAGCACCAAGTTGGAGTAAATTACTAAAATCTTTATATTCTTCTTCTTCTTCTTCTTCTCCGACGACGACGATTCAGACGACGATACTACTACTACTGCTACTACTACTAATAATAATGTAAAAACGCGTTTTTATTGATTTTATATACACTCTTGCAAGATAGAATTGAACTTTTACTCACAGACGTCTAAAAATACCCTTCCGGGTTGTTGAAAACCTTCGCGTCGTGCGCCTTCTTAAAATCCGCGCGGACAAACGTCGTCGTTTGTTCGCCATCGTCGCACAACAAGTTTCGGTCTAACCTTGGGTTAAACGGTGGTTGCAACACCGCTTTCTCCCCGTCGGACATTCCGTCCGTGGTTCCTTTTGGCCACTCCGGCAAGTACGATCGACCGTACGCCATATTCGCCGGCGCGAATCTAAACAACACCGCTCTTCTCTTCCCGTCTCTCCCTTCACCAGTCCACGGAATGGTCCCGTGCGTGCACGCCTCCGTGAACAACAAAACGTCCCCTCGTTCAATCTCTGGATTTCTCACGCTTTCCGTTTGCTTCAACATCTTCATCACGTCCGGAGGTACCGGCACGTTACTCTTGTGCGATCCCGGCAGCACCGCGTACCCGCCTTCTCCGGTTTTAGTCGTCGTCAACGCCACGCTCGCCGCTAACAAGTGACAATACGGCCTCCCATTCACAAACTCGTACGCCAAACCTTGTATCCAACTCCCGTCTTGGTTCAACCTCCCGCCGTGAAAATCAAACCCATCCGCGTGTCGTTTCTGTTGAATCAAAAGCGGTAAATGGTCCATCCGGTACCCTTCGCCGCACAAGGCGATGTAATACGGCACTAACTTTGGATGCGTCAACATCTTCCGGAATAACTCGTTCTCGCCTTTCGGCCAGGCGAGCATCCCGCCTAAATCTTGCCGTCCGGTTGTTCCGTCACCGGCGAGTGGCATTCCTTTTTTCCCTCCTAAGCGCAACTGGCCTTTCCGCTCGACCATTTCCGGTTCGTGTTTGTCCACCACGAGATTCATCTGTTCAATCTCAGCCTCGGAAAAGACATTCTTGACGACAATAAACCCGCTCAAATCGAACGCGAATAATTCTTCCTCGGAGAGTTTATGGCCCATGGCGCGTCCTAGTAAGGTTTCGTGGACGTATCGTCTTTGTCCTTTCCGCCAAGGAGAGGAAGTACTGCGGAGAGTAAACGGATGAGATTTCAATCGATTTTCCCCTAAAGCGGATGATACACGAGCGGAGGATGCAGAGGTAAACGGAGCTCTCAGAGAAGAAGTAGTCGAAGTTCGTACAAATGTGGAATGCAAGGCCAACGTGCGCATCACTTGACGACTCCCACGGTGCATATATGACGTATACTGTGTTTATATGCGCGCAGGTTTACGAATAACAATGAAGAAAAAATGAGACGTCACCAGTGGTTTTGTCCACGTGGCAGTCCAATCGAAAAAGGAACAAAAATACGAGAGTGCGTTTCATTCGTAATCGATCGGAAAGGTGTTGTTTGCTGTAATTATATCGTTTATACACTCGTGTTCGTGCACAGCATCAGATTCCTCGTAGTTTAAGCGAAGAAGAGAGGAATCTGCGCTTTTGGTCTCGACTTTGAGAAGGAAGAGGAGACGAGCGAAGAAGTTCGTCCGAAGCGCTTCAAAATCGAGCTATTTTTAGTTTGAAGCGAAAGCCAAAACGCGAAGTCTTTTCGAGGAGTGACTTTCAAAACGTCTTCTCTTCCAACCGATGATTGAATACGCTCGCTTGTGCGAATGGTTCGTGGAAGTTTGGGAGGAAAGAGAGCGCCAGGAGCGGTGTCGCAGGCGGGTAGCCGAGGTTCTCGCGTGTTTGGAGAAGCGCAAACGGTTGGAGATTTTGCGGAGGAAAATGCTCGAGACGAAAGCGAGGATGGATCGAGACCGCGAGAGGTTTTCTTCTTTGTTTTCTTCTTTGTCTTCTTCTTCTTCGTAACAACACAACGACGACTTTTGAGACGCTTCTTTTATACGCTATTATTATTATAATCAAATTAATCCATGCGACCTTTCACCGATTTCACTTCCACTCCGTCTTTCGTGATCACGTACACGGTCCCTCCCCACCCGCTCAAACAATCCCGCCCGCTCCCACTCAACAAACACTGACTAATAACCTCAAACAACTCCTCGGGTTCTAAATTTTCCTTATACATCGATTCGCAAACACCAAACAAACTCTCGCTATTATTCCCCGCCACGACGAAGTTCTCCGTCGGCGCCGCCGCGCCTATCAGATCCATCCCGGTTACGTACGGCTTCGACGCTTTATCTAACCCCGCGATGACCGGTTCCACGTAATACGGACCGAACCGTTTCTCGTACAAGGTCGTCGAGACCACCGAGGCAAACGTTTTCGGTTCCATGACTCTGTTTTCTCGAAGTTCGTATAACTTATGTTTAAACTCGAACGTCGCTTTCAGCGTGTGCATATCTGAGGCTAAACCGGACATTGCGAGGAACAGTCGTGGATGGATCTGGAAAATCTTTTGGAAGTCAATAGCGGTGGTTTGTTGTTGGTTTATGCCGAGGCGGTTGTCCGAGGCGATGGCGACGCATTCGTGGCCGCACATGGCTTTTAAATGTGAGAGTAATAAGAGTAATGAGAGCGTTTAAGAGACGTTTCTCGGTGAGTAAACATGCGCGCTTTGTTGGGGAAAATGGTGAGATCGGAAACGGATTTTGAACGAAGTTTACGATGGTTGTAAACGCGTAAGAACGAAAGGAAAAAGCATATATCTCGTACCGATGATGGCGGCGCCGTTATAGCTCATCACGCTCATGATTAAAGAGTATGTTGCGCAGGTGCTTATTCAATCAAAGCGTTCGTTTGTTGTTGATTAAGTGAAGATTTTCGTTACATTTTGCTTCAGTAAAAAATGAATCGATTTTACGTCTTAAAGGTATTAGAGAGAGCGAGAACAAGAGCTTTAGAGGGAGTCTCGGTTTCGACGAGGAGTAGTATTATAAGCAGTAGGTTTTGGTCGAGATCGAACGCTTTTTCATCGTCACCTTTACGAGAAAAAGAACGCGAAGTTTCGGGAGCAAAGGGAGAAGAACAGACGAGAGTCACGGAAAGAGATGACGACGACGAAAGAAGTTTACGAAGGAAAGAGGAACCGCAAAACAAATTCCTGGAATCTCTCCGACGAGAAACCGTGGAGAACTTAGAACAACTTTCCGATGCGGAGGAGGACTTTAAACCGCCAACAAGGACGTTCAGTCTGAGAGAGAAAACGTTTCGAGAGAAAAGAGAACTTAATATGCTGCCGAAAGAAATCAACGGACCGAGAGGTTTAGAACCGACGCGGTTCAAAGATTGGGAAGTTGGAGGGAGGTGCACTGATTTTTAAACAGACAGACGTGTTCTTCTGTTTTAGTAAAAGGGGATGATGATTTTGGATGATTCTCTCTGGGAACGAACTTTAGCCGAGTAGCGGCTCGACGTCGACGACAAAGTTCGTCACGCCGAAACGCAGTGTTTGGATGTACGGTTGAGAAAGTTACTATCACCGATCTTTTGATGATCGTTTTATTCGTTTCGGCGACGGACGATCGAATACTCGTTTTAGTTGTTCTCGCCGCCGACGTTTGTGATGATCCAAATATCAACGGCGGATCATTGCCGATCTCAATTTCGTTCGGCGCGGATTGTACCGTCGAGGACACGGCAAAATGTGCACCAAATGATCTTTCGGGCGGCTTTGGGATGATCAAGGAAACAAAGAGATGAAAAACGACGCGCTCCTCGGGAAAGTCTCCTTCAAAGCTTTGGAGGAGGAAGCAAAACAATGGCGGCAATATAATCATCATCATCGGATAATAAGAAGAAGAATGGTCGATGGACGCCCTCGTCTCTCGCGCTGTCCTCGAGCCACATCTCGTTACGTTTTAGGCCAGCGTAATACTCCTCAATCGTACGCCTTTTAAGAAAGATTGTATATTGAAAGCAAACATGTATAACAGTATTCTCACAACACACCCCTATATATTATATGTATGCTCCTTCTATATCACCCGTTATTAGTATTGCAAGACCTAAACGTCTCGATTGACTTCTCAAACCTTAAACCCTACTAATACGTCACTCCTCTTCAAAACCTTTCTCTCTGTCCCCCCATAATAAGAACGATGCGTCGCGGTGTATTCGACGTATTTTCACGACAAAGAGGACAAAGACTTAGTGCTTTTCCTCTTTGTCTCGTTCACGATCAAATCCGGGGTGTTCTTGCTCCGACGAAAGCGTTCTCATCCTCTCTCGCCGCTTCTCGTCCATGTCCTTTCGACGTTGGGGAAAATGCGTTTAAAAATACCGTTAGAGGAGATTCATCGCGTTTCTCGCTTTTGTCGAGCGAAAGACAGCGCATCTCGAGATATCTCGGACAGTCCTCTCACTGTTCGTACTCCTCCTCTTCCTCCGCCTCTTTTTTTGGAAAATGGGGTGGACACGACGACAGGAATAAGAGCAACAGTGGGTACAACCTCTCGAGCGAAAGCATGCTTTTGGATCACCCGAACGTGAACGTTCTGACGAACATGGACGTGCCCGCGACTGGTGGAGGCTCCGGCACAGGAAACGGAGGGTTCATCGGTGGGGGCTCGGGTGGGGGTGGCAACATGTCGAATTCTGGCTCGAACAGTAACAATAACAACGATTTTTTCGACGGGATTCCGAGAGATGTGTCCGACTTGTACACCCCGAGGGAGATGGTGAAAATACTGCAAGAGAAAGTCATCGGACAAGATCACGCGAAGAAAATCTTATCCGTGGCGGTGTATAACCACTATAAAAGGATCGGAGCTATGCGGATGATGCGTCGCACGAGTGGTGGAGGAGGAGAGAGGGTTTTAAAGGAGGAGGAGATTCAGACGACGACTTCGACGACGACTCGTGTGCATAATAACTTCTCGTCGTCGTCGTCGTCGAGCGATTTTGAACAACACGGCGGTGGTTTTGGAGGAGACGGAGGAGGAGGAGGATCAGGAGGAGGTCGAAAGACGGAGATGAACGAGTACGTGAGCATGCGACCGTACGCGCATCCGGCGTCGGTGAAGATTTTTCCGAGCGATCAGCAAGGGAGTAAGGATACCGGTTTCTTTGGCGAGCAGTCGCAGCGGGAACGCATGGGACAAAGCGGTTGGGACAAAGAGGAAGACTTTGAAACGCGCGATTCTTCTTCAGACGAAGACGACGACGACGAATCGCTCATTGAGTTGGAGAAATCGAACGTTCTCTTGTTTGGCCCAACTGGGTGCGGGAAAACGTTGATTATTAAAACTTTAGGCGACATCTGTAAAGTTCCAGTCGTCACCTGCGACGCGACGACGTTGACCCAAGCCGGGTACGTCGGCGAAGACGTCGAATCTGTGTTGCACAAGTTATTACGCGCGGCAAATTACGACGTCCAATTAGCTGAACGGGGCATAGTCTACGTGGATGAAATCGACAAGTTATCTCGCAAATCCGAAAACGTCTCCATCACTCGAGACGTCTCCGGCGAAGGCGTGCAACAAGCTTTATTGAAAATGGTCGAAGGAACCGTCGTGAACGTTCCGGAACGAGGCGGTAGGAAACACCCGCGAGGTGAAGTCGTCGCCATGGATACCAAAAACATTCTCTTCATCGTCGGCGGTGCGTTCGTCGGTTTAGAGAAACACGTGAAAGGACGGATCGAAAAGAAGACGAGCATCGGGTTTGGCGCGCAGGTCAAAAGCAGCAGCGGAGGAGGAGACGGCGACGCTAAACACGAGGAGAAGAACAAAACGGCGAAGAAGAACGGGGGCGACCAGGGGCCGCAGATGAAGAAATCCGGCATCTTAGCCGGCATTTCCGAACGCGACGATAACCTCTTAGCCGCGCACTGCGAACCCGCGGATTTCGTCTCCTACGGCTTGATCCCGGAATTCGTCGGCCGGTTCCCGATCGTCGCCCCTCTGAAAACCTTGCGCGAAAACGACCTCCGAAGAGTGCTCACGGAACCCAAAAATGCGCTCACGAAACAATTCGCGAGACTTTTCCGCGCGCACGACGTCAAACTCGACGTCACTTCTTGCGGCGCCAACGAAATCGCCCGGTGGGCGTCCATGCGAGGCACCGGCGCTCGCGGTTTGCGAACGATTATGGAACGCCTCTTAGCCGACGCGATGTTTGAAGTCCCGTCGGACCCGACGATTAAAACCGTCCGTTTGACGGAAAAAAGCGTTCGAGAAGCGCTCACGAAACGAGAGAGCGAGGGCGTCTTGATCAGCGGCGCCGAGATGATTCGAACCTCCGTCTCCTCCTTCTCCTCTTCCGAAAATAAGGACGACGTTTCAGAAAGCGAAGAGAACGACGAAGCCTCCTCCGGATAACATAACGACGTCGAGGAAAAGAAGCCGACGACGACAAAAGAGAGAGAAAAAATGGAAGAGTGAGAGAGAAAGGCGCTGCTTTACGGAGGACACAGGCGCGGGATTAATAAAAGAGTGCAGACAACGTATATATATACACGTATATATATAAATACCAAAGTAAGCAATGTTGTAAATGTTTTGTTGTATAAGAATATTGTCCAAAAAGTTATCATTACAGATAAGAGTGACTCTCAGAGCGCTTCTTTAGTGGTTCCGCGTTACGTTTGTGACTCCCGCTCACATTTGAGACCCTAAATACTACTCATCGATCTCCCTCTGGACTTTGAGAATTTCATCACCATTACTACTATTCCTCGCGGACGGAGTATTCCAATCGTTCGCGTCGAAAAGAGCAGTCGCAGTACTAAAGCAGTGTTAAGCTCATTTTCTCTCTTTCCTAAAAGCGATACGTAACAGAGAGAAGTTCTTTGTCTTCTTCTTTGTGTCTTCTTCCGGGAAAAATCATCCATTTTGCGGCTGGTTGGAGGTCTTTGCGAGAGACAAAGAAGCGCGAGTTTCTACGTGTTTTAGACGTCAAAGAAGGCGAGAGACGCAGTCCAAGAGAGACAAGAACAAAGTAAACAACGTTAAGAAGTTGAAAATTGAGCACAAAAATGCCTCTGTACGACTTGGTGTTACAGGTGAAAGCGAGAGTCCCGAAGCGCGAAGTCTTCGAGTTACTCAAGCGAACGTCCTTAAAAATTTTAGACTCAAACGGGGTGTTGATGGACGTGAAATCTTTCGGGCACCAAACGTTAGCGTACGTGTATAAGAAACCGAACGAGAGGCACCACGAGGTGCAAATGTCGCAGGTGACGTTCGCGTCGGCGCCGAACGTTTTGCCGGAGATATCGCACGCGCTGAGGGTGGACGAGAAAGTCGTTCGGTGGATGGTGTTGAAGAGGAAGAGGAAGATGGAGCCGCTAATTAAGTACAAGGCGTGGACGGAAGAGCAAAGGGCGGCGATGATTGAAAGCAGCAGGGAGAGCGAGAGTAGCCGCGACAAGGGGCGAGAGAGCGGCGGCGGAGGAGGAGGACGGCGGCGGTTTTAGGCGCGCGATCATTTGTATAGGTGAGCGTCGTTTTCGTTTTCGTTTCGTTTCGTCGATCGTCTTCTTCGTCGTTGATGAATGTATGCGAGTGAGGATCAAAATATTAGTTATCCCTGTCCAAGTGCGTTTTGATAGGCTGCACGGTGACGATTAACGTATTAGCTCTATCTGACGCATCTCATCGTCGTCTTTTTACGTATTCGCGGTGACGAAATTGACTTCATTCGGATTCCCTCCGATGTTTTTTTATATTGATTAGAAGAACGCGTGAGCGATGAAACGTCAAACGCCCGAGCGATGTTCTTTTCGAGCGCGAAAAATGCGTGTTTTTGCGTTCTCTCTTCTTCTGCTATATCGTTTTTATGCGCGGGACGCAGGACGCGCACGCTCAACAGAAGAACTACTATTACCATTATCACCACCACCACCACCACCACAACTACTCCGATGATGAAGACGAAGAGGGCGTTTCTCAGAAACTCCATTCGCGGTGCCCGAACCTTAGTGTTTTCCCCGCCGGATTCGTCCGGACTGCCGGGTTGAGAGCAATTGCAGGCATTTTTATGCTTCCTTGGATGTCTTAGGAGAATTTTGTTGTCGTCGGTGGCGGTAGCGGTGGTATTGCGGTATTCGTTTTGCTGTGTTTGTTTGCGTTTTTGCGTTTTTGCGCGCGCGCGCGCGCGTGTATTCGTTTTTCGCTCACCGTTTTGTTTCTTCTATCTTCTTCTTCTTTATCTTCATCAACAACATCAACAACAACGCAGCGAGAAATGAGCGAGCTTTCTCCTTTCGTCATCGACCAAAGAAGAGAGAAGCTTTAAAAGCTTGTACACTAGTAGTAGAAAAAATGTAGAGATAGACATCATATCACAAATAGCAGCACGTAATGGAATGAACGATTATACATATAATAGAGATTCATCATTATTGATTTCTATGTACCAAAGTAACGATACACACATATATATGACTTGATTATTTACTTTACCACGCGACTTCCTCTCCGGCGTAATCATAAAACTTACCGCTATCCTTCAAAGTCACGTCCTTCAACACCTCCAACATTCTTCCCGCACTATACTCCGGCGTAAACAACTTCCCTTCCGGCACGTTCTTCTTAAACGGCGTGGATAACTCGGTATCCACCGTCCCCGGATGCAAAAGCACCATCGCGATGGGATTCTTCTTCCTCGAAAATTCCACGTGCGCGGTTTGCGTCATTTGATTCAAAGCGGTCTTCCCGCCTCTGTACGAGTACCACCCGCCTAACTTGTTATCGCTAATCGAAGACACTCGCGCGCTCAAACTCGCAATCACCGGTACCGGTTTCCCCTCGTCGTTTTCCTCCGCAGTCTTCAACATCAACTTTGAAAAGTGCTTCGTCATCAACATCGGACCGATAGCGTTCGTTCGGTACGACAAGACGCACGCCTCCGGATCGAAGCGTAAAATGCTCGTCTCCGGAACCATCTTCCGATCTGGCAAGTGTAACACCGCCGCCGTGTTTATCACGCAATCTAACCGCCCGTATTTCTCCGAAACCAGTTTCGCCGCCGCTTCGATCGTGTTTTCCTCCAAAACGTCTATCCGTAAAATCTCCAAGCGTTCGGTGCCGAATTTCTCTCGTAACTCGTGCAAATCCTTCGCCTCTTCCGGGTTTCGGCACGTCGCGATGACCGTCCCGTTCGAGCGGTTTTCTCCGACGATATTTTCGTTGTTCGTTTCCAGCAAATGCTTCGCGAATGCTAAACCTATGCCTCGGTTGGAACCGTTTATTAAAGAGACGTGGTGACGATGCTTTTCCCCGCTCGCTGCTGCTGCTGACGACGCGAAACCCCGGACAGCGCTCATTTTGCGATGATAATCATCGCGAGCACTACTACTACTAAACGTCTTGTTGCAACTGTTGTTTTTCCCAAAACTCGTCGTCCTTTTCAAACGGTGATGATGTTTGCGCTGCCGATTCTCAACCACATGCCGGAACGACGACGACGCGCTAAACGTTTTCTCGCCGCGAGATGAAGCAGAAGCGAGCGCGTGCATTCGCATCGTATTAGAAAAAGAAGAGGAAAAAGAGGACGTAAAAACTTCACTTCGTGAAACTTGTTTCAAAGTTTGCGAAACCGTCGTTCGCATCGCAACCGTCGAGGATGGTTTCCGGATGATTATAATGAGGGATTTTGAGCACCTTGGCGACGTCGACAAGAGACCAGATATTCGGCTTTACGAACGCGTGGCGTAATCATCATCACATTCGTTTAGTGCCGCGAATATATACATACAAACGACGATTTAATAACACGTAACAACAATAAACTATCGCTTTGTTCTTCTTTCATCTCTCTGTCTCTCTCTTTCTCGTGTTGTGTGCTGAAAACATGTACCGGCGATACACGTACGTACGTATGCGAGAGTCTCGGAGAGATTAGAGCGCTCGCGTCGCAACATCCACCGAAACACACACTCATTATTAAAGCGCGGCTAATGGTGTGTCCGAGGAAACATAATGAACGCAATGTGTCTCTCTCGTTCTTTCTTTTTCTTTCTCTCTCTTTACTTCTTCGCGGATAGTTCGTACTCCTCGGGCGTTTTCGTCTTCATCTGCAACGCGTGCAACCCTTTCTCGTTGAATTCCTCCTCCAACAATTGGTACACTTTCCGTTGCCTTTTCACTTGATTCAAACCTTCAAACATTTCCGAAACGATCTCGACGTTAAAGTGCGTTTCCGCGCTCGCGTCGCCGGATGGGTTCCCGCTGTGTCCGGCGTGCTGCCAAGACTCGTCGACGATTTCGAGAACGGATGGTTTCAACGCGTCTGAGATTTTTTTCCGCATGCTATTCGCGAGCGGGCGGCCGACGTTCATTGGGGCGCCCTTCGTTTCCGCGCACCCGTTCCCGTCCGGAGCGATGTTTTTTGGTGTTGTCGTTATGATTTTCTTTGTGCTTCTTACTCTCGTTTGATGAATGGTGGAGGAGATTTTCAACGAGGAAAGAGAAGCACGAGAGGCGAACATTTGAGTCAAAAGTGTGAGGATTTTACGCGCAATGACGATTTTAATGTGAGTAGTATTATTAAACGCTTCTTAACGTGTATCATCACCATCATCGTGGGATCACGCCGTTTTTGGGTGTTTTTTGCTGACGACGACGAGGGGACGACTAGGAGAAAGCGGCGAAAAACCTTTCTCCGAGACGTTCTCCCGTTCCGTCTCTCTCTCTTTCTCTCTCTTTTCGTCAGAGCCTGGACGTCACCATCGTTTTCGTCGAAACTAGTATTCATTTCGTGTACACTTTGCACAAGTGGTCGAGACAGTGGTCCAAATCGTCCGCTTGCGCCAAATCGCACGTTTGCTTGCACTTCATCGCCGCTTGCATCGCCGCGTGGTGTAACTTCAACACCTCCAAGTACTCCTCCTCGGTTTTAATCTCCGCTCTTTTCACTCGCTGACACAACATGTACTCGCTCACAGTTTGGATGATATTCTTACAGTGCTCTTCCTTCGTCACGATCCACCTGGTCACTTGATTCATCGCGAGCAAACTCGTCCCGGCTTCCGCGTGTAACTCGCCGGCTTGCGCCATCGCCTTCCTCACCGTCGCCGCGTCTTGTCGCAACTTGGCGCAAATCATCGGATCGTCGAATATCCCGCACGGGACTTGGCAGTGCCCGCCTCTCAGGCGTAACACCAAGTGTAACGTCGACTCTTTTTGAATGTTATAATCCGCCAAAGTGCGTCCGTCTTCTAACTGTTTCCCGGCGAAGATCAACCGCTGCTGGTCAGGAGGGATGCCTTCTTTGTCTTGGATTTTCGCTTTCACGTTGTCGATGGTGTCCGAGGATTCCACTTCCAAGGTGATCGTTTTGCCCGTCACTTTTTATAAAAAACATCGCGTTGTTGTCAGTAGTGAACACAGAAACGAAAAGAGAGTGGATAAACGTGTGTTGTTCGATACATTAAACGCGCGAACATTTACTCCGAATTTGAGGTCTCGAACACAACTTCTCTCTTACTACTTTAAAAAGAAACGAGAGGAGAGAGAGAGCCAAAATGAGCAAAACGAAACAGAGAGAAGACAGAGACACCGCTCCTACGAGTACTCACGGGTTTTTACGAAGATTTGCATGATATTATATGTGTTTATGTATGTGTTTGTGTGTCACAAAATGGAGAAAAATTCGATTTCCAATTTGCTCCATTATTAGGGGGAAATGCACCCCCAAGCGACATCATCCTGTCACGCATACGATGGGACCGCGAACGCGTGTCTCTCTCGTCCCGCTCGAAGAAGACAAATAGGAAATGTTTTTTCTGGTGCTCTTTTCTCTCGTTTTCGAAAAAGGATGACGGTATTGAGAGCAGAAGTAAACGATGCAAAAGCAAACACCGGTAACGGAATTGGAAAGAATTCGATGAATACGAAGCGGAAAGAGTTAACGCAGAAAGACGTCTCGAAACGCCTGAAACGATTGAGAGAGGATTTGAAAAACACGAACAACACAGTAGTGACCATTCCCAGCGAAGCAACCGTCGGGACTCGGTTTTCGGAGGTACGAGGATAAAAGTAAATTCGTTCTTAAATCTCTCTAGAATTCTCCTTCTTTTGTGTCTCTTGTCTCTCTTTGGGTTTGTACTGACATCGATTGAATATTCCTTCTTATGACATCATCATCTCGTGAAACAGGCGGCGCGGTACATGTCGAACACCATCACAGCCACTACCAACGATTCGCCTTCGAACGACGCCGCTATAGACGAAATAGCGAACGAATGTTGGTTCGCCTACCAAGCGGTGCTCGAGAACGCTCGATGCGTCGACTCGCTTCCGATTCGCTCGTGGAATGCCATTTTGAACGCGGTTTCGATGCACTCGTCGAAGGCGACGGCGAGAGATCGTGCGAGACAAGCGTGGCAGTATTTGCGGACGAATCGAGTGGCGGTGCGGCCGGATAAGTTTACTGCGCAAGCGTTGGTGAACGGATTGTGTAAGGAGGTTTTGGACGTAAGAGAGACGATTGGAGTTTTGAGAGAGTGCGTGGAGAGAGGAGGGGAGGTGACGTCGTATCAAATCAACGGCGTTCTGAAGAGGTGTTTCAAAGAGGCGACGGAGAGGAGGAATAGGGAAGAGGAGGAGAGAGGAGGAGAGCATAACGAGAAGGAGAAGAAGAAGAAGAAGAAGAAGAATGGGAATAGTAGTAGCTTTACTAGCGATGCGGTATATCAGGATATTATCGACGCCACCGATTTAGTCTGGGACGCGGGAAGAGGCACGCACAACGTGCACACGTTGATGACGTATTTGAGAGCGTTAAAGATGTGCGGCGCGAGCGCGGAGACGGTTTTGGACGTTTTCGAACGGGCGTGCGGCGTGAAAGAAGATGGCAGCGCTGGTGAAGAGCGCATCAAACCAGACGACGATATTTTAATCCTCGCCATGCAAGTAAAAGCGAACGACGACGACTCGACCATGGAGGATAAAATTACCTACTTTGAAACGTTGTCTGAGAACCTTGCCGCTAAAATGCCGAGCAGAGCGCAAAACGCGCTCTTGTTGGCCTGCTTGAGAACTGGCGATTACAAATCCGCGGAAAAGATTTGGGAGCGCATGAACGACGAAAAGAACGCTTTGTACAAACCGCCGGACGCGTTCGCGACGAGTGTGGTCACGTCCATCATGCGCAAACGAGGAGAGATGCAACAATCGTCGTCGTCGTCGTCGTCAACGTCGACATCTTCTTCGGAAAACGGGAGGATAGTAGGAGCAGCGGACGAAGACGACGCATCTGCATCTGCATCTGCATCTGCTGCTGCTAGTGGTGGCGGCATTCGAAACACAGCCATGGAAGCGTTCACCGATCACGTCATGCGTCGAGCGACAAAAAGCAACACGCCTAGCCAAGACGAAAGCGACGACGATGAAGACGTCGCCATTAACCTCACCGCAAATGTTTTGAAAGTCTTGCGAGACGAAATTGAAGACGCGTCGCTCTTCAAGAGACAAATTTCTTCCCCGTCGAAGGTTTATGAAATTCGAGAAAGAGCGGTGGCGGATGCAAAATCAATCGCAGACATAGCGAACGCTTTTTTAGACGTGCCAAAGTACGACGATCAAGTGACCAACGCGGTTTTACAAGTGTGCGCGGAGGCGAGGTTCGTGAAGGAGGCGAAAACAATCGTCGAGGAGTACTTTGCCATGCTCGACAACAAAGAGAGATTCAGGAAGAACAACAGGCAGTATTACAACTACGAACAAGAGATGGTGCCGAACGTTTTTAAATCCATGCAATACAACCGCTACGTTCGCGAGGAAGAAAAAATCGCAGAATCGGACATTTTAGAGTATTTCATGGAAATGAGCGAGATGGTTCCAGTCACCAGGAAATTCATCGAGTCCGCGTGCAAAGCTTGCCGCGATCGGAAATACCCGGACGCGTTGTTGAAAGTCTATTACATCGGACGCGATACGTACAACCACGCGCCGAGGAGACAGACTATTGATATCGCGTTGTCGGCGTTATCGGCGGATGGTAGATGGCAAGATACCATACGAATAATGAACGAGGACGTGTTAGAAGCGACAATTAATACCGTCAGTGACAACACGAAAGCATCGTTCGTGGTCGATTACGAAGATCGCTCTAAAAATAAAGTCATGATTCCGACGGATAAAATCGACGAGTTTGGCGTGAAGCATTTAGTCTTATCCTTCGTCAATGCCGGCGAAATCGACCAAGCGTTTTCGGCGCTTCGCTTGTGTCAATTTCTAACCGATAAGAGTTGCACGGAAGCTTTCGAAATAATTGAAAGAGCGAAAGAGAAGCAAGAGGAAGGGAACGACAGAGAGGAGAAAGAAGTTCAAGTGTCGCAGAGATTGCAATGAAATGTTGTATATCATTTTCAAATTTCAAGACGCCCGGCTACGCGCTACAATGTAAATTGGGACGGAGCATAATACCGTTATCAATCGCAGAAGAAGAAGAAGAAGAAATCGACGACGACGACGACGACGTTTTTTTGTTCGCATTCGTGTTCACCTCTCTCATCTCGACTTTACTCACGTTCTCTAATTCATTAAAAATACCTCTAAACTTCCTCTGTAACCCAACCAGCTCTTCCTCGTGTCGGCGTCGCAATACTTTCGCGCAACAGTTTTGTTTGATCCTCATCTGCTTCTCCTCGCGTTCTAACTTTTCTTTCAGTTTTAATTTCTTCGCCAACAAATCGTTCTCAATCCCGCGATTGGTCTCGTTCCTGGCCTTTCTTTCGATCGCGTCCCCTTTCTGCCTCACCTCTTGCGCTTCCACGTATTTCTTCTGTTTCGTCAACGCGGCTTGAATATTTCGTATTTCCGAGAGTTCTTTCGCTCTCGCTTTCGGTTTCCTCTTTTGCGCTTTCGCGCGAATGACGTTGCATTCTTTTTCAAACGCATCGAATCGTTCGCTTTTCTTCGCTTTCAAGTTTTCCGCATCCACGTGAAAACTCTCTTTCATTTTCGCCGCTTCGCAGTCGTGTCTTCGTTTCAAATCCACCTCGCTTTTCTTCTGCACCTCGATCGCATCCGCCATCGCTTTCTGATGATGCACCGCGACCAAAGCCGCTCTCCTCTTCTCCTCCTCTCTCTTCGTCTTCTCCATTGCGATGGATAACTCGTTGCATTTCTCAAAATCGCCTCTCTTCTCCGCTTCTCTCCTTTCCTCGTCCAGTTTCGTCAGCGTCTCCTTCACCCCGGCGTTCACCTTCACGTTGGCGCGTCGTCGCAACGTACACTCTGGCCGGTCTATCGATAACGGTCCCGGGGTCATCGTTCTGGTGATCGACGACGTGGACGACAAGGACATCGACGAATTTTGCCTATTTCGCATCAACGTCGTCTTTTTCTTCTTCTCCGCCGTCGTAGAACTCGTACTACTCCTACGACTCCCACCGCTCCTCTCGCCTGGATGATCGCACCCATCTTCGGAAAGAGGAGAAGGTTTTGAAGGCACCGCTTTTTGATCCGCGCCCGAAGAAGAGATTTCAAAGGCTCCTTTTCTCGTCTCTTCCTCCTTCTTCTCTTCTTCTTTGTCTTCTTCCTCCTCCTCCTCCTCCTCCGCACCATCACCTTCATTGTTTAGGAATGAAGCCGTGCTAAAGAATCCACCCTTTTCTTCTTCAGCATTTTCGCTCTTCTTCTTCTTCTCGAAATCATTTTCCTCAGAGCTCTTTTCCTTCTCAAACACCTCTTCCTTCTCCTCCATCGTTTATGAATGTGTGTGTGTGTGTATATCCCAAAGTAAACGCCAACGAAGGGAAAAGTTGTGTGTTCTATTTTTGTACAAATTCAATCCTGTTTGGAGAGTTAATAAAAACAAGTTCTAAATCACAGACAAGCTGACGATAAAAATCTGTTCGGACGTGAAGAACAGACACCCCCTAATAACTCTCGACGACTCCTTCCTTTTCGTCTTGCCCGCCTCGTCGTGCAATACTTTCGACGCGTAAGGTACAAGCAAAGAAGTGTTCGTATTATGTGTGTTATTATTTACTTTTTTTATTTTATTTTTAGCAACATGCAAAAAAAGACGTTACTCACAAAATTAAGAAGGAAAAGAAAACACAAGAAGAAAAGAAAACCCCTAACTGCTACACTTCAAATTCAGAGCACATTACTAAGAAACTTTCGCGCAATATAATACACCATAAAAAGAGTAGCTATCATCAGAAGCGAGACCATAAAGAAGAACAGCAAGAACACTTTCACAAAATGGATTTTGGCCCGTCCATCCCCCCTCCAGAAAACGAGAAAAAGAAGCGAAGATTGAATAAAATTCCAATCGAATTTCTTCAAAATCTCCCCTCGGGTGCGATGTACGAAAAATCCTACATGCACCGCGACTGCGTCTCCCACGTGCTCTCGTGCTCGACGAGCGGTTCTGATTTTTTCGTCTCCGCCAGTCGTGATGGACACGTGAAGTTTTGGAAAAAACGAGCCAAAGGGGTGGAGTTTGCGAAACATTTCCGAGCACACGTCGGGGTAATCGTGGGAATGGATTGCTCGAAATGTGGCACCAGAGTAATCACGCTCGGCGAAGACGGCTCGGCGAAGATCTTCGACGTGAACAGTTTCGACATGATTGGAATGATAAAGTTGAAAAAGAAAGACGACAACAACAGCGAGGCGACGTGTGTCGCGTGGTTATACGATTCGAGGAAGAAAAGACACCACGCGAGCAAACAATTGTTCGCCGTCGGCGACTCGAGCGGGAGGATTACCGTGCACGACGCGAACGGCGAGGATTTGAACCAGACGATGGTGAAAGAGTTGACAAGTGTGCACGGTGGGAGTAATGGAGTGGTGTGCATGGCGTATAACGGCGAGTACGAGTGCGTGGTGAGTTGCGATCAGTCCGGAGGCGTCGAGGCGTGGAGCGCCGATCCGGAGGAGGAGTTTGGAAGGTTACCGATAGGCGGCGATTTTAGCAAAAGTATTAACAGCGATAGAAGAAAAGAGTTGAAATTTTCGGCAAAGTTTGAAACAGATTTATACGCGTTGGAGAAGGCAAAGACGAGCGCGACGCACGTTTCGTTTAGCAAAGATGGGAAGAGAATGGTTATATGCGCGCGCGACATGAAGATTCGCGTGTTCAATTTTACCACGTGTAAATTGAAAGCGGTGTTTAACGAAGACTTATCTGCCGCGGAAGACGCGCAACGGTCCGGGAACGAGAAGTACGTTTTAGAAGATATCGATTTTGGACGAAGATTCGCGAGCGAGAAATCGTTGGACGAGAAACTGTTGGACGCGTTTGAGTATCCAAACGCCGTGTTTGACGAAACCGGGAATTTTTTGATGTACGGAACAATCATAGGGATTAAAGTGATAAACTTGCAAACGTTGGTGGTGTCTCGTTTGCTCGGGAAAGTCGAAAACGGCGAACGGTTTACGAAATTGGCTTTATTCCAAGGCGCCGCAAAAAGAGACGCATCGTTGAAAGGGAGCGGGAAAGACTATTCCGTACAAAGCGACGGGACGCCGATGAATGATCCAACCGTAATGAGCGCCGCGGTTGGGTCGCAACGCGTGTACTTATTCTCCACTCGGGAACCAGACGAAGAGAACGGCGATGGCGACGATAAAGAGAAAGACAGAGACGTGTACAACGAAAAACCGTCTCTGGAAGAGGCTCGCAACGCCACGGGCGGTAAAAACGGTTTAGGAGGGGCCAACGGCAGCGCGTCGAATCGATTACCGTCCTTGGTCACCTTGCACACGAATATCGGCGACGTATCGTTCAAACTCTTTCCAAAAGAGTGTCCGAAAACGGTCGAGAACTTCACCACGCACTGCAGAAATGGCTATTACGACGATGTCATCTTCCACAGAGTAATCAAAGGGTTCATGATTCAAACTGGCGATCCTTTAGGCGACGGCACCGGAGGTACCTCCATCTGGGGCAGCGAGTTTGAAGACGAAATCAATCGAGATTTACGTCACGATCGCGCCGGCGTTTTAAGCAGCGCCAACGCTGGACCAAACACGAACGGATCGCAGTTTTTCATCACCACCGTACCGACGCCGTGGTTGGACGGGAAACACTCCGTCTTTGGAAGAGTGAGTAAAGGGATGGACATCGTCAACAAGATTGAAAATTTGAAGGTTGATAAAGCCGACCGTCCTTTGGAGGATGTGAAGATTGTATCCACGAGCGTAAGTTTCGAGTGATCTAATAGAAGAAGTTTAATAAATACGTACCTTGGTACTGTAGTAGTAAATAAAAATGAGAATTACTTCATCACGAGTGCGCATACGACTAACGACTACTAGTGTTTAAAGCGAAACAACAAACAACAAAAATATAATATAATGATATATGTAATAAGTATGTTATTAACGGTTCAGTTCGTCAAAGATGCTGCTCGCCATGTTCTTCAATCCGCTGATCCCTCGACTGGCGGCGTTTTTAAACGCCGCCGCGTCTTGTTTCGCTTGGAAGGAAATCTTCTCCATCAAATCGCTCGCAGAGAGGTCCAAGTCGTCGCCTCGCGGACTCGTCGCGCCTCTTCGAATATCCGAACTTCCAAACCCACTCTCGCCGGCGTATCGGTTCGCGTCCCATCCAAAACCATCGTCGTTATTGTTTGTTCTGTTGCCGCTTCCGCCGCCGCTGCCAAACGCATCCGAGGAGATGGACTTGGCGCCCGCGAATCGCTCGGTGGCGTTGTAATAGTTATCGTTCGCCGCGCCCGCGGCGGCTGGGTTCGTGCTCGTGGATGCAGACGACGATGCGTTTCGTCCAAAACCACCACCACCACTTTCGCTATTCCCGTACTTTGGACTGGCGCCAAACGCAGATCTGCTGCTATTATTATTACCCGACGGCGGTCTCGATGCGCTACTGCTCGCGTTGCTACCACCACCAAAGTTTCTCGTATCAATGTTCGTTTTCTTTCCGGCATTTCTGTCCAACGTCACGTGACCACTCGCACCCCTACGAGAATTCATCGGAACGCTCTCTAAACCACCCATGGTGTATTTCGGTCCATCCTCATTCCTATTCGTCGTCGTCGTCGTCTCGTTTTTCGTCGAAGCGTTGCCAAAACCGTCCTCGGAGTAGGCGAACCTGTTCGACTTTGGCGGCAACGCCACGTGTCCGCTCGAGTCTCTCGGGCTCACGCCGCCGGATCTCGGCGATACCGGGTTACTGCTGCTAGTGTTGTTAACTGGTACGTCCTCGCCTGGCGCTTGATCGAACAATCGATCGTCGACTTTGGCGTTCAACTTCTTCGCGCCCAATCCTAACCCGCCGCCGCCGCTCCCGACTTTCTTCGCGCCCAACCCCACTTTCTTCGTCGTCGACGACACCATAACCTTTGGCTTCGACGTCTGCACCGGCGTAATTTTCTTATACATCGGCTGCGACGCCGCCAAAGGTTTCGCTTTCGACGCCGCTTCTTCCTTTTCCTCGGCGGCAAAATCCTTCTTCTTCGGCGACTTCGGGAAATAATTTTCCATCGTCTTTACGTTCTTCCCGGTTGGGGCAATCGCCGAACCCGCCCTCGGCGACACCAACGGATCGCCAAAGAAATCCGTCTTCGGTCCTTGTTCCGTTGGACTTTGCAGCGGCGAGATACCACCTCCTTTGCGCCGCATGTTTTCGCACTCTCTCCGCAAGCGCTCCTTGTACAAATTCGCCGCTCGAGACGTGTACTTTTGCGCTATGCGTCCTGTGTAAATAGAATAATAATACTAATGTTAATATAAAAGAGATCGATGCTCGAGAGAGGGTCTCCCCTCGCGGATCACCACCATTTGCGATCAGATGATGACAATGATGCTATACAAAAAAATGTCGAAGAAGAGACGACGTCAAAGACAAAGAGATCAGATCTTATCTTACCTCGTTCGTTCGAATTCCATCCGTGTTGCGAGAAGAACGCCCGCGCGGCATCGTTCCCCCCACTCGCTTTAAAAACGTCCAACTCATCTCTCGACCATCGGTCCATGTTTGCCGATTTCACTTGCGAGATGTGCACGCCTAAACTTCGATGTATGCCGGAGCAATCGAGGCATATGAAAACGCAGTAGTTTTTGCTCGTCCATTTCGGGTTCGGGGTGTTGCAATCGAAACACAAGCGGTTGCCTTTTTTACGACAGAGTGAGTTGAACAGTTCGTCGCGGTCTTTATTATTCGTCGTTACGTCGGCCATTATTGTAACTCTTCTCTCTGTTTTACACCTGCTCTGATCTTTGTCTTCTTCAAAGTAAAGCGTTCTTTATGTGTGTGTGTAACAGACTACACTGGAATGAAGATTTTTCCTCTTTTTTTCTTCCGATGTTTAAAAGCAGCGCGCGCTGGTGTTTAAAAAAGCAGCGGAGAGAGAGAGAGAGAAAATTGTGTCGAATTTTTGATTTCGAGTCAAAATTGAGAGCAATTTCAGATCAAAAAGTGACGCATCAAGAGTCAATTTATCTGATTCCGAAATCAAAAAAACTCAAAATATTATCACTCAGAGTGTTAGTCGCTGTAAAACAGGACGCGATGCTTTAAAAGCGCGACGAGTCGCTCGTGGATTTTTACAGCGAGAAGGAATAAATTGCAGAGAGAGGAGAGAAAATGTCGATTATTTTTTGAAGAAAAAGAGAAAAAAATTCAAAAAAGACAAGTTTTTTGTTCGTCTCTCCCGCCTTTTTTTTGCTTTTCTGTAGTCGCGTTGTCCTCAAAAAAACACAGAGAAACACACGCACATAAAGACATTCCTCTTTGCGCAATAAACACGCGCACAAAAACACAGCTCAAGAGAGTTTAAGAGAGAAAAGAGAAGCTGGAGAACGCGCTTTCTTTTTCTCTCGTTTTTCTCTCGTTTTCAGAGGGCGTATTTTATATACCTGCGCTTAAAAAGAAGAGAGAGATCGTTGAAAATTCATCTTTCCGAGAGAGAATTTGAAATTTTAAACATTCGCGCGAAAGATAACTACTACTCTCATCGCCACAACGAAAGAAGCTATTCTTTGTTGTTGTTGGCAGAAAAAGGAGCAAATATGTCGAACGCGAAAGAAGCGTCCGAGGCGGAAGCGTTAGGGATGAAGTTGTTGAACTTTTGCCGAAAGAAAGCGAGTGAGAAAGATCTGTTGACGGTTTTAGAGGTACGTTTGATGAGATTTTGAATTCTTTCTCTCTCGAGAGAATTCAAATTATATGATGTGTTTGTTTCTCTCTCTGTTTAATGTTTTCGTTTTCGTTGGTTTGACGATGATCAAACTCGTTTTAGTATCGTTCGTTTTATTCGTAGTATTCGAGAGTGTATCACATCGATCGCGGAGCACAAAACGTAGTATCATCATCTCTCCTTTATGAGTAAGAGCAAAACTGACCTTTTAAAAATGTCCCTCTAAAACACACAGCCGTTGGCGATGAAACTACGAGAAATCAACCAATCGGAAGACGGAGGCCGAATGCCTAAACTCGCATCCGCGGTCACGCATCAATACGTTTTGAAACACCAATCGTCACTCGTCGTCGCGTACGCGTCCGCGTGCGCTTCGGAAGTGTTTCGGATCTTCGCGCCGGAACAGCCGTACGAGAAAGAGGAGACTTTAAGAGCGGTGTACGAGAACTTTAATCAAACTTTGGGGTGGTTGAAGTACGCGTCGTCGTCGTCAAAGAGGAAGAAAGACCAACACGATGATGAGGACGAGAACGAGGACGACGAGGACGAAGACGACGAGGGAGAGAAAGAAGAAAAAGAGGAAGAAGAAGACGGAAAGAAGACAAAGAAAAAGAGTTCAAAGAAGAGCGCGAAGAAGAAGACGAAAGCCGACCCGGCGAATCCTCCTCCGAATTTAGAAAGGAAGCGAATCTTGTTCGAACAATCCGAGCGGTTGTTACGAAACATCGCGCAGTACGGCTTGTGCGTGCCGGTACTCGATTTGGAGGATAAATCGACGTCGGTGGAATTGGCCAAAGATTTGTTTGAGACGTTATTCGACGCGACGACGGCGAAAACAGAACCGATTATCGGCGAAAACGTCGCGAGAGTTCTGAACACGATGATTGAAGAGGCGGCGGAGGATACGACGGTGACGGATGGAAACAACACGGGCAACGCGAATTATAATAAAAGTTTGTTCCACGACGAAGTGTTAGAACACTCGCCGTTACTTCCGGAGATTTTAGAGCAAACGCTTTCCAGGTTGGTGGAACCGAAAAAGTCACAAAATCCATCCGCGCACGCGTTGAGCTCGGCGTTGGTCGTTTCCTGCTCCACCTCTTTACACGTCCCGACGCAAAAGTTTCTCGTCAAATCGATCAGAAATTTAGTGCCGAAAAACCACGCGTTGTTTAATCTCTCGAAAAAACACGCGGCTATTTTAGAAGCGTTAGCGTCGGTCGATGCGGCGGTTTTGAGCACCTTGTGGCCAGAACTGCACGAAGAAGCCCGATCGGAAGAAGTCGCGCAAAGGTTAAAGGCGTGCGCGTTGCTCGGCCGAGTCTTGCGCGCGAGGAGCAGCACGATACGCATCGCGAACAACGGCAACTCGTTCGGATGCATCGCGGACGAATACCCGCACGTGTTGAAGATGTTCTGCGAACGCTTCTCGGACAAGGAAAGAGCCGTTCGCGTGTTTTGCTGCAACTGGGCGTTGAACTTTTTGAACAACGGCAGCGGCGTCGGAGAAGACGCCGAAAAAACCAACACCGTCACCAACGAAACGCTCCCGTCGTCGCAATCATCTTCCGATGGGACGAAAAAGACGTCGGACAACAGCAACACCATTTCGCGCTTGTCGCCAAAACCTTCCGGTGAAACCAACGCCGCCGCGGTTCAAGTCTTTGAGCACTTGCGCCAACGCTGCAAAGATCCTGACGAACACGTGCGATTGAAAGCGACGGAAGTTTTGTTTGAAATTTACTCGCGCGAAACCGATCGAAGAGCGGTACAATTAAAAGCCGTGAAAGAAAGCGGCGAGCGCGCTTTGCGAGACAGGAGACCAACCGTTCGTAAAGCTGTGGTTGACGGTATGGTCAAATGTTACAGGAACTACGCTTTGCGATGCATGAAGAAAGCGGAGACTTTGCGAACCGGAGGCGAGGAAGATAGCGAACGATTCGATTGGATTCCGGGGACGATTTTAAAAGGCATCGTCGTGCCGGACATTGCCATGCACGTCGTCGAACCGGCTTTGGCGAACTTGTTCCCGGCGAGCTTCCCGGCTGACGCTCGAACGACGTTTTGGTTGCGCGCGTTGATGACGAGCGGAAGCGCTTTGGCTAAAAGTGCCGAGGACGTCGTCGACGTCGAAGATGGTGGTAAAGAAACGACCATCATCAATTACGTTGAACCGCGCGTCAGAGATTGTTTGAAGATGTTCTTATACCGTCGCGAGATCGCGAGAAAAGACTTCAAGGAATACATGGACGCTCGCGAGCTCGCCAAGGGAAAGACCTCCCCGAAGAACTCGGAGAAGCAATTATCGGAAGCGCGTGTATTCTTCTCCAAAAACTTCCGAAACGAAGAGAAATCCCTCAAGCTGTTAGAAACAGGCATCGAACAAGTGAAGGACCAAAAGTTTTTCAAGTCGTTGATCACGCTCGCGAATTTGAACACCTCGCAAAAGGACGCTCGACTCGCCGCGGAGGACGCCAAGAAACGCTTAGGCGAGAAGCACGGCGCGTTTCAGCTCTTGGAAGCTATGATTGCAAAAATTGACCCGAGCCCGTTTGACGGCGATCACGCGAGGTGCACCTTAAAAATGGCGTTGAAGAACGGGAAGAAACCGACGAAGAGGAACGAAATCGACGAGAACAACAGGCGCGTGGCGATGTTCGCGATGGACCACGCCATGATGCTCGCGGAAGCCAATCCGTCAATCTTTAACTCGTGCGGTGATTTGTTCTTGAAAGCGTTATCTGAAAACGCAGAAGTCCCGCCTTTGGTTGACGACGTGGTGACTGAATTCACGCGCTTGTTTTCTGTTTGTGGAGGCCACAGTTTAGCCTCGGTCAAAGAGACTTCACATTTGAGAGACTTGCTGGTAAATACGGTGGAGCAAGGCGCGAGCGGATGGACGCGATCGAAATTAGCCGCGAGATCACTCGTTCAGTTAGCATCGTCATCCGGATCGGTACAAAAGAAAGCCAACGATGCAAACGTGGACGCGCTCGAGTCGTGCTTCTCCAATTTACTCGACGCCTTAGCGGATGGTCGAGACGCCGAGATGCCAAACTTGCTCGCCGCGGCGTCCGCGATGCCGCCCGCGTTGGTGTTCAAAAACCTCGACGCGGTTGAGAACGCGTTGTTTTCTTTGGTCGAAAACGAGTCGAACGACGATTTCTGTCGCGTCGAAGCAATCAAGTGCTTGCGAAACTTCGCCACGTTTGAGATGATGAAATCCGTCTCTTTGTCGAAATCTTCCACGACCGGCGCCGCTCTTCTCGCGAAGGTGAAACAATTTAAGAAACGCGCCGTAGACGCGTTCGTTCAAATTCTTGAATCTTCGGAGAACGACGAAGTTTTACGCGCCACCGCTTTAGCTATCCCGAAAATTGCCTCGGGAGGATCTGTGAGCGAAAAAGCGATCGATCAGACCGCTTTTTACGCCGTCGCGAAATTTCTCTGCGACAACGACGACGACGACGAAACGAAACTGGCGTTTGTGAGTAAAATTTCAAAATACTCGAAACGGAAAATGTCTTCATTAGGCGTTCGATGGCACGCTATCGTCGCGTGCTTGACTGGCAACGCGTATTCGCGATCCGTGAGAGATGTCGCCTCGACCGCCTGGGAAGTGTTCGCCACGAAAACGCAAAGAAACAAATTTGAACTGTTCAACAGAGAGGCGGTGGAGTCCTCGAAAGACCCGGAAACGACCAAATCGAAAAAGTCGTTCGCCTTTACGAGGTCACCGGAGTACACTTTGGTGTATTTGATTCATTTGCTCTCTCGAGTTCAATTTGGTGTCACGAGCGCGAAAGACGAAGACGGAGAATTCGACGCGTTGACCGCGAAGGACCTTCGATTTTCCGAAGGCGTTTTCGAGCACGCCGTCCACGCGTTGTGGCCGCCGGTGGATCGCAAAGCCGAAAAGATGATTGCGTTGAACTCGTTAGTCGCGTCGACGTTGAAACTCATCCGAGGTGTCAAAACCTGCGAGGATGCCGAAGATGCGGACGGGAAGACGGACGCTTTATACCTCCTCACCGACCTCTGTTTGCTCGCGTGCAAAAGCGTATGCGCGAAAAGAGGTTTCGATTGGATGGACGATCGATCGAGCGAAAGTGCACTGTTGCAAATTACCGCGGTGTATCCATCTACGTTGTACACGGTGGTTGGTAGACGCGCGAGCGGTAAACCGTTAGAGGTTGGTGGGCCGCCTAGAATTGGCGATTGCTCGCACTTGCCCAGAGCGTATTTAAAAGCGCAAGCGAACGGTGGTAAAGCATCAAAATCCGAGTATCATCATCACGACCGCTCGAGAAACAACGCGACGACAACGGGTACGAACAAACGTCCCGCGGCTACAGCAACTACGACGACGACGACTGCCTCGAACGCGAAAGTCACCGATGCCTTTGGTGGTGGTAATTTGAAGAAGCAAAAGACGTTGAAACAAACGACGCTGAAGATGGAAAATCCGTCGAGAGCGATGCCGAAGAGGAAAGCGACGGGTCAAGCGATCATCGTGGACGAACTCTACGACTCGGATGAGTTCGAACCCGACTCGGCGGTGAAAAAACAGAAAAAGTTGGCATTACCTGCGCCCGAGTCGAGATTTGTTGTACCTCCGTCGCCGGCGGTCGGATTAAAATCGAGAAGTACGAACACCACCGGTACGACGACGACGACGACGACGGCGACGACGTCATCGAAGAGTAATAGTTTGAAGCAAAAGAACGTGACGTCCTTCTTCGGCGTCGCGAGAGAAGATTCGGACGTTGAGAACTTGCCAACTGCGAGGGGTGGTGTTCGAGAAGGTACGACCGCTTTGGCGCTCGTCGATCCGATCAAAAGAGGAAGGAGACGACGTTAATAATAGAAAGATAATATAGACTACTAGTAGAATAATATATATATACGATATACACACAGACACATTCAATACAAAAGATTTTACGGGCGTCTATATCCGATAACATCCACCTCTCATCTCAGTCTTCATTCTCTCTCTCTCCTCAAAGCCTCTTCTCGGGCAATTTCTTTTCGCGAAATACTACCCCCAAAATACCTAGTAAGACGCTCGAGATTAACAACAAAAACCCAACGACAATGTTATACAACGCAAACGCGTGATTCCTACCTCCTAACCACGTCGTCGTGCTCAAATACACTCTCTTCTCGCCACCAAACGCGTACGAGTTGTACAAATTCGTCACGTCCACGGTAATTTCCTGCCCTTTCTCGATATCCGTCTCGATGACTCCCCATAATTTTCGAAACGTCTTCGTCGACGCCGTTCGCATCCAGACGATGAAATGTTCGTCCTCTTGCACGGTGCCTTCAATCTCTTTTCCACCTCTCGTCGCGGGATCAACGTTCACTCTCGTCGGCAAATAATTTGCAAACTTAAACTCCCGATCGCCTTTCCAACTGATATCTTTATCGGACACCGCTCTCGGTTGACCGTCTACGTTTACCGCGAACGTATCGTTAAAAGTAGACCACGCCGCTAAACCGCACGGATTCATCTTCTGCCCATCGACGGTATTCTTCGGATCGCACATATCACTTCCACTTTCCGTTTGTCCCATCAACTGCTCGTTCGATCGCGATCGCACGAACCTTCGATGGTTTTGGTACATCGACGATATCCCGTAATAGATATAAATCGGAGCTTTAATGTATTCCGGCGCGACGCCCAGCGATACCGTGCACGTGGTTCCGGTCCCCGTCGAGTGCATCAACTCCTCGTCGCTCAAACTCTCACCACCCGCGGATGACGAAGATAAAGACGAGGTAAAAAATCCATCCTTTTTGCACGCTTCGTCGTACCTCGCGTCCAGTTGTACGATTTCCTTTGCATTTTCGTACGCGATGAAGCCAAAACTGATGCAAAAAAGCGACGCGAGTAAGAGTAATACGCTCGAGTGCGATGGGGTGAGCGTTGGACGCATCGCGTACATTTCTTGCTGCGAACATTTCGTGTCTGTATTCATCGAAAAGAAGAAGAGAAGGAATATTAATAAAGCGTAAAAAACGGGCAAAAGTGGACCGGAAAAGCGTTGACATCTTTTCCAAATTGAACGGACGAAAGAGAGACGATTTAAAAGCGTCGTCGAGGGAAAGACCTCACAAAACGACGGTTCGACTTACACTTGGGTTTGTTGTTCGTCGACGCGCCCATCTTTTAATTAAACGTGTTTATACTGCGTGCGTTTGCTTGTATATATTATAGCTTTACAATGGAGACTTTTGAAAGCCAGAAGGAGGGAAAAAGGAGAGAAAAATGGAAAGCGAAAGAGCGAGAGTCTTCTATCGATCAATCGAGAGTATATCTTTTCTCAGTCGCCGCGGTTCTGCTGTCGGGACACGAACGCAACAACTGTAGCGTATTGTTCGTCCGTCGGTTCCGGGCACCCTTTTTCGAGCAAGTAGTTTACGCACTCGGGGTGCTCATAGTAACGAGCCCAAGCGATGTATCGCCAGTCGTTAAGAGGCGCTTTCGCCTCTTCGACTAAGTATTTGAGGCTATCGAGTTGGCCATACCATGCAGCAGTTTTCATACAGTCTTGCTTTACTGCATCAGATATCTTTCGTCCTTCAACGAAATATTTCAAGATCTCCACGTGACCACCACCTGTTGCTTGCATTGCCGCTTCTTCTTCCGTATCTCGCGAAGGTTTCACTTTGTCGAAAAGAAATCGAAGACATTCAAGGTGTCCTTGATAAGCAGCTTGGACGCACGACTCTTCTTCATCACACGGGCAATCATTAGAGAAGCAGTACTTCAACATCTCGAGATTACCTTTATATGCTGCCTGATTAATCGTCTCTTCATCCCACTCGCACTGTTTCACTTCTCTCGCCCACTTGAGAAACTCGAGTTTGTTCGTTAGAGCAACTTGCTCGCAAAACCGGGCTTGATCTACCACGTTTCCTTCGGTATCTTTCTTTCCCAAGGAAAAGTGATTCCACGTCCATTCCAACGTCGAAATCGATGAACATTCGTGAATATACCACTTTTTCGGAACGTTTACCCCGGCATACTTAAGCACACCCAAACTCTCTCTATTCACCTTTGAAAAGAAAAACCGATCTGTCGTATTCAATTTCGACAAGACATGCGAGACGAACACATCTTTATGATGCAACACCAACCCCGTCCATATCTTGGTCGGTCCAAGCTCCAACCGCTCCAATTCCTCGACCGCCTCTTTGATCGCCTCTTCTTTCTCCTTCTTCTTCTTCCTCTTCTGCGCCCCGGAGAGTTGCTTGTTCTTCGTCTTCCCCATTAGTATTAGTATTAGTATTTTTTTTTTCCATTGACTTTGAAAAAAAGACGTTTTCTCTGTCAAGTCTGAAACTCAAGCAAAATTGGTCCTCAGAACCAAACGCGTACTAAACGCGTACTAAACGCTCAATAAAACATGTCCGAGTACCGAAAACTCGCCCGCCTGGCGGCTCGCGCGATATACAAACAAACCTACGCCTTGGAACGGAAAAAAGCTTTACACGACGACAGTTCCAAGCAACAGAAAGCGGGTTTAGGGAGACCATCGTTTGGACGAATGCAACAAGAATTCCCAGGTTTAGTCGAGATCGTCGTCGACGCCCTAACCCGACGCCAATGGATCCGCGAGGACGATTTAGCCACCGCTTTAAAGCTAAATCCGAAACAGTTACGAAGAGTACTCAGACACTTGGAAACTTTGCGCGTTTTAAAACGATCGCACGTGAAAGAAAGGCAAGCTCTGAAAGAGCAAAGATTGGTGGAACGAGCAGGCATGAGCGAACGAGAAGCGAGCGAAGCGGTGGAGAAGAAAACCGCGAGTTGGTGCTGCTTGGAGTACGCTCGGATCGTGGATACGTTGAGGTTTGGCTTGAAAGGGGTGAAGTTAGAGCTGGAACGGTTAATTGCCGGTGGGACGTTTGAAGAGTCGTACGCGTGTAAGAACAAAGAGGAGTGCGGGAAGCGGTTTAGCGCTTTAGATACCGCGAGGTTGTTCGATGTGAAACGAGGCGGGTTTGTGTGCGATAATTGCGGGACAGACGTCGTGAGAGCAGGGGAAGAGAACGATGAAGAGGATGATGGGAACGACGATCAACCAAACGCATCGAGTGGAGGCATCGCGAAAGAATCGAAACAAGCGTTAAAATTGAGAATGAAGAAATTTTCCGATCAAATCGCCGGCATTGAACGCCAAATCGCCAAGTGTCTGCGGTATCCTGCGCCGTCGTTCGGGACGTTGCAAGAGTACGTGGTCGCGAAAAAACGGTCGAAAGAAGCGAGAGAAGCCGCCGCGTTGGGACAAGCTGGTGGTCAAGGGTATTGGGGGTCCATCGGCGTCGCTCGAGGGACGCAAGCGTTTGAGCAGAGATTGGAAGAGACGACGTTTGAGATTCAAATCGGCGGCGAGAACGGCGAGAACGGCGACAAAACGACGAATCGAGGTGGAGACGACGGTCAAGAGAAAAAAGAAATGCCGGAATGGATCACGAGAGAGTTGCAAGTGGACGAGCAAGGTAAAGATGCAAAGAAACGGAAGGTTGAAGGCGCAGATGCCGCCGAAAAGGAAGAGACGACGGATGCGGATGCGGTGCAAGAGCAATACGCGAAGGCGTTATTGGCGGCGCTGCAAGCGCAGCAAAGAGATACGACCGAACAAGCAAAGGCGAAAGTAGAAGACGAGCGCGAGAAAGAGGAGGAATTGGCGGCGGCGGCGCGACAAGAAGGTGGAGACGTGGAGATGAAACCGGCAGCCGGGGAGAAGGAGGAGGAAGAGGAAGAGTGGGAGGAAGCGTAAATTTTAGAGCACACTTTTCTACGACTACATTTAGAAATATAATAACTAACTACTACGACAACACTTTTGCGTTCGCATCATGATAAATAAATATCATCAATCATCACATTACTCTATTTGACTGGAGGTAAGGTACCACTTTGATGATGACGGTTGCTCTTTCTTTAAGATTAATAAACGCATCATGTTGTACGTCGCAACGCCTACGCTTTGCGCGAATACGCTGATTCCACCGTACAAACCTAAAAGAACCGTTATAAACATTCCAAGACTTGGTTTCTGGTCTTCCGAATACGTGCACGACAACACGTTCGCGTACTCAAAGTATTTCTCGTAGGACGTTATGGGATACACCGCCCATCCGTGCGTCTCGTTCTTTTTCAATCCAAGATCCAGGCCCATCATGTACAACGAGCCCGAATTCTCAATCGCCGACTCGGCGAAATACGAAACCTCGAAGTAGTAATACATGATGAAGGTATTTATGCTCAAAGAGGAAGAAAATTTCCAAAAGGACAAATCCTCACACAGTTCTGTAAGCTTTTCGGTTTTGCGCCAGTGTTCGTTGACGTCGCCGCACGCGCGTTCGAGCGCTGCGCCGACTTGTTCGATCCACTGCGACCAGATTTTCGTCTCCGTTGAGTTTAACGAAGTGAACATTTTAAGACTCATGGTCCGAATTTCCAAGTCGCACGCGGCTAAATAGTTCAACAAGAGCGGCAATTTCCACTCCCCGCTTCTCTCCGGTTTAGTCACGCTCGCGTTGGCGACAACGTGCGGAAAGTTGAAATACTCTTCGACGGCGTCAAACGCGCCCGCAAATTGCGCTTTGCTCATTTGGCGCGAAGGGTCTCGTTCGACGACTTTCACGTTCGACCACTCCGCCGGGTTACCGCAATAATTGAATCGGCGCGATTCGGATCCTAGAACCGAAGCGGTATCGAAGCTTGCGTGTAAATTCGCAGGAGCGGAAATTACCGGCACGTAACGAACGTCCCACCCGTCCGCGTTCGAAGGATTAAACGCCGCGTTGACGGTTGACTCGTCGTATTTTTCGTTTAAACTGCTCACTTTCGCCGCAAACGCGCTGTAGGACATGTATGACTCTTTCTCCTCAATCGGATCGGTATTCGCGTCCGTCGTGAACGTTTGTTTCGTCGGCCAAATGCTCTCGTCCGCGACGAAACAATCGCCACCGTCGAATAAACATTCCGCCATGTTGCACTTCTTATCGCACACGCCGTTGCCTAAATCCACAGCCACGCAAGGATCGCTCGTCGACGTCACTCTTGCGCACTCTTTCTCAAACACGCTCGTCAGCGGCGCGTCTTGCCCTGACTTCACTCGCATCGCTTGAATCGCATTTTTATGCATCTGCATAAACGCGCCTAATCTCGGGATGTTATTGTTCGCCCACGAATTCGACATCTGCGTCGGGGCTCGAATGCTCGCCAAATTTGCCGTCACGCTCGCGTTCAGCTGCGCTTTGATTACGGAATTCAAAAACTCCTCCTCCGCCAGGCGATTGAGCGGGAACAAACTGGCGTGGAAATCCGTCATCGTATTCGTCAGCAATCGCTTCCCGACCGCGCACATTTCCACCGCGGCTTCGCACGCCTCTCCCTGTCCAATCATTGCGCACGCGTTCACGTCCCGCCACTTCCCTTTCCGGACCAAAAAACCATCGCGAGCGTTCACCGTTAAAAATCCAACGTCTCTCGCAGATTGGTACGTCTTCGCCGCGTTGGCGTACAGCCATTCGCACGCGTCGCTCTGTTCAAAAATCCCCTCCGTGAAACTCCCCAACGTCAAAGTATCGTTTTGCGTCGCGCACGTAAGTTGTAAATACCGTGCAGAATTTGATCTCAAGTACTCGTATCTTTCAAACGTAGGTTCCGTTTCCGTCACGATCACGATGTTCGTCCGGGTCACCGCCAACGTCGCCAGAACGACCACCGCTAAAAGCAAACTCACATTCTTGACGAAAGTAATCGTCCGACCGAGGATTTTGAGCGCGTGGAAATGCTCCGAAACGGACGGGTCGTACGTTAACACGTGGTCATTCTTTGAACCCACTCGCGAGTGCTCCTCCGGTTGCTCCTCGAAGTCGTTGATGCTCTTCACGAATCGAACGCACTTTTGCGTCCAATTTGAATTTGTTGATTTTCCCCTATGCAAATCATCTTTGTGGGGGATCATAAAACCGTCTCAACCGCCGCAAAAAGGGGGCTTTGATGATGGAAGTAATACGTGCTCCTCGCTTTTTGTTTTCAGCGCGTCTCGTGTGGGTCGAAGCTTGAGAAGAAGAAGATAAAGAAGGACTTTTATGTGACCGAAGTAGGTGATTAATGACCATTTGTTAGGTAAAAAGAAGCAATTTTTTACACGACCTTTAACAACAATAACAAGCAAAAAGTCAAAATTGAATAGTACTGTTACAGTATTCTACGAGCACGTGCTTTTACAATGTACTATTATTACTCTTACTCCTACACCTAAAACTTTTACTACTTATAAAACCGACTTAACGCGTCCGGCGCGTCGTCCGGTTTCCTCGGCGCGTCCGAAGCCGCTCCGGCTCGAACGCCCGGTTTCGCCCGACCTTGTTCGTTCGCGCGTTTCTTGTACCCTTCCTCCCTCGCTTTCTTTGCTTCCAATTTGGCCATCGTTTTGTCGTCGATGACGTTGATTTGCTTCTTTCGGTAGCGTTTGCTCGCTCTGTTTTTACCTTTCATTTTCGTCTTGGATTCGTTCTTTTCTCGTTGTTTCATTTTGGCTTCCATTTCCGCGCGCAAAGCGGCTTCGCGGCGTTCTTTTTGTACCTCTTTCGGGACGTCTCTCAATTGGCCGATAGCGTTTGGATCGAGCTGAATCATTTCTGAGGGGAGCTTATCCAATAACTTCGCGACTTCCATCTCTCTTCGTTGGTTTTTGGTTTCAAACGGGTTGGCGACGAACGTGTCGTAGTTCGGTTCGCCGGACCCCGGGACGAGAATGTTCGTGACGCCTTTGGAGTGTCCAACGGCTAACACGTCCTCGTACGGGCAGAACTTCACGTCGAACACTTTACTCCCGTTCACAAATTGATGGTTTAAATACGGCGCTTTCGCTTTCGTCTTCAAAGCCTCGTTCCATATTTGCACTCTCGAGCCGTACGAAATCGCCAACATGCCTCGTTGGGAGATATCCATCGCTTTCACCTCAGTCGGCGCGTAATACGCGTGCAACTCTTGGTATTTACGTAAATCCCAAACTTTAATTTGACAATCTAACCCAGTCGTAGCCATGTACCGACCGCTTTGGTCGAGCGCTAACGCGTTCACTCGTCCTCGATGACACAACATTTTCACCAAAGCTTGACCTTGATTCGGCGACCACAACGTCACGGTGCCGTTGGAATGCCCTAAATGCGTCACCGCGTTATACTCCGACCGTCTCAGAACCGAGCACTTCCCTAACTTTGTTCTGTGTTCGGCGACAATCTCCCCGTGCGTGGTATCTTGCCACCGAACGATGCCTTCCCTCCCAACAGTCGTCAACAAAAAATGTTTCGGCAAAAAATCCATCGCGAACACGTCTCTGTGTTTATCCAACCGGTGAATCTCCAACCCTCTCTTATCGTAAATGTACGTGTATTTCGTCTGCGCCACCGCGAAAAACTCCGTGTTGTGTAAATACTTCACGCATTTCACCGCAGGTATACCTACCTCTCTCAAATTCTCATCGTCCTTGTTCTCCTCCAAATAAATCTCGCTCAACAGTTTATGCCTGTTCCACTCCACGTTCGCCACGTGCCCGCCGTCGCCGCTCCCGCCGATGACCAAATGTTGCCCGTTCGGCGAAAAATCAACAGACCGGTACGGCCCAGACCCTTCCAAACGTAAATCAAACGCTTTCTTCTTCGCGTTCACATCCACGTTCGCGATAATCTCTGATTGTTGAAACCGCCACGTCCGTTCGCCTTTCTCCGTTTCCGCCTCTAAAGCACCCGACGGTTCCATCGATAAGTATCTTTCTCGTCTCGCGTTCTCCATCGCTGCGCTTTCATCCAACTCCATCGCGCGTTCGAATTTTCCTCTCGTTTTCTTGTCGCTGATAGTGTCTTTTTTCGAAGATATCGTCTCTTTTAGCGAGCGTCCGGAGGCGTGCGCGTAGTACTTCTTCTTGAGGTGATGGAGCTCCTCGTCGATGATTTTGGCGGCGACGGTTTTCATCTTTCTTTTATTGTTCTTCTTCTTATTCTTCTTATTCTCATCATTTTCAACGGGAACAACAGAAAGAGTAGCAGTCATCTTCGTGTTTTACTCTTAAGAGTCGAGAGTGTAAACGAGAGGTTAAAGTTGATGCTTAAAGCGCGCGCAAAGCAGCAGTATTATGGGAAGAATTTTAAGGGGAAAATGCAGCTCACATTTTATTTAGGGTGTCTAACCATAAAACTCCGAATTAGGGAAAAATCCATCATCGCTTAAATACTTTACTTTAAACGACTGTTGTGTTGGAGACGAATAACACTAAGAATAAGAATAAGAATGTCGCAACCTCAACCGGAGGAAGTCATGCACCAAGTCCAAGCGGAACTCGCGAACGCGTACGCGCAAGAGTTCTTCACGACAGTTCGGGAAAAATGCTTCAAATTGTGCGTCTCGAAACCGTCGTCGTCGTTGAGTTCGTACGAGAGGAAGTGCTTGGAACAGTGCACGGAACGGTACGTGGACGCGACGAGGATGATCAGCCAAGTGGTTTTGAAACAGTATAGCAACGGGGGTGGGTCTGGTGGGATGTAGCGGAAAGAGCGGATTGATGTGTGATTTTTAGCGAGAGAGAGGGAGAAACAGAGAGAGAAATGTCGATAGCGAGCGCGTATAATACTACGTATATTTAGCAGATTTAATGATAATAATAATGACATAACAAGAAGGAATAAGCGGTGATGATATAATTGTTAGTGTAAAATTGTTGTTGTACAAACGGCGATTGTTCATCGCGCGTCACTGAACTCGCTCGCTGAACTCGCTTTTCCCTCATACGCTTTCTAAACGTATTCATGATGTTGTTGGTACATTTTTTTTAGGAGCCGCCGAGATATAACTTCTGCCGTCGTTCAATCACGACTCTGCATATCGGGCACCGGCGTAAGCGTCTGCAGCACTTTCTGCACGTGCACGCGTGGCCGCACGGGATGAGTACCGCTTGGACGGGAGCGTCTAAGCACAAGGCGCACTCGGAGAATTTTTTACCCTTGGCTTTGCGAATGAGAGAAGCGTGGGGGTCTTCGAGATCGGCGGCGGCTGCTCCTGCTGATGCTGCTGCGGTTGGCGTTGTTGTCGTCGTGACGTTGTTATCGTCGTTCGCTTCGAGAAAAACTTCTTCTTCTCCTTCTTCTTCTTCATCTTCATCTTCGCCGTCATCGGAGGCTGATATCAATCCTTGATCTACCGGGCGTTTCTTTTTCTTTTGGTTGCGTTTTTTCCGTCGAGCGGTTCGCGGGCCATCTTCCGGGCGAACGGTGTTTTCTCCGTTTTCTTCGTCACCTTCTTCGTTATTATTACTATTATTGTCGTCGGATTCCGTGTCGTTGTCGCTTCCGTCTTCGTCTTCGTCGTCATCATCCGACGTGCTCAAATCGCTCGCTTCGAAATCCCAATCGTTCGGTCTTCGTTGTTGTTGGTGTTCGCCGTTCAACATCAACGGATGGAGTAACGCATCATTCAACCGTCGAAACCGTTGGTGACGAGCGAGTATCCCATTTCTCGCGAAACATCCGAAAATGACTCCGATTAACATCAAACTCACCGCCAAGCTCGGGTCTCTAAAGAGATCTTCCATGGCCAAACCGCCGTCCTCGTCCGAGATTAATTCGCACGATTCGCCAAAGTACCCTTCCTCGCAGGCGCATCCGTACGCGCCGTAATCTTTCAAGACGCTCGTGCCGTGTTTCCCGCAATCCGGTTGCTCGCTGTCGCCATTCGTTGGGTTGATGCACATGGAGCAGCATTCAAACGGCGACGTGACAACCATTTCTGGTTTGGCAAAGTTCGATTTACCCGACCCCGAGGCCTCGATGGCGTGGTCAAACATTCTCAAGAATTTGTTCTTCGGACAAGTGACGACAGAACTGGTGGTCGAATCGCCTTTATTTTTGTTTTCGTCGTCGTTCGTGTCGTTGTCGGACGCATTGCTGCTATCCGTGTTCTTTCCGCACGCGCAAGATTGCAACAAAAACTTCGTATCGTCCGTCTTCAAAATCGTCGGTTTGCAGCACGTTTGCGCGCCAGTCGGGAAGAATAAATCGTCGCCAATGTCCGCGGTGGACGCTGGATTGGCCTCGGCGGCGTGCTCGAACGCCGTTGCGAAATATCCAGAAGGACACTTGGCTTCGTTGTTCGACAAAGCCGAGATGGGATTCGAAGAAGACGCTAAACCACTACTCTCGTCGGCGATATCACTGCCGCTGCTGCTGCTACCACCTCCAGCAGCACTGCTCTCTAGACTCCCTCTCTCGCAATTCTCGCTCAAAACTCTCACGTCCGTCCCGTCTTCGTTCAAAAGTTTCCGTAAATCCGCATCCTCTTTCATCCTCTCGAGCGTCGTCTCTCCGTCCTCGTCCTCGTCGTCAGACGCTTTACTCGACGCGCACGGTCGACAGCACCTCGCTCTCGACAGCGGCACGTACCTGTTCTCTTTCGCGCCACCAGCGTATTGCCCGGCATTTTCAAACCCGACGATAAAATACCCTTCCTTATCGCATCGCAACCCGACGCCGACGGCGTTCTCCGCGTTCCTCTTCGCCGCGTCGCGCTTCTCGTACGCCGCAAAATAACACTCGCACGCGGATAATTCAATCAAAGACGACGACGACGTCAAAAGAGGCGACGACGAATATATCATCGGAGGATGACGATCATCATCATCATCCCGCGCTACTACTGTTACTCCCGTTTTCAGCTCTTCTTCAACTTCTTCGCTTGAAAGAGGAGTTGAAAGAACTCTTCCTTGCGCGAGACCAACGATAAAAACGGAGAACATCACAAACGCCAAAAACATCATCGACGAAATCCTCCTTTTGGTCGTCGTCATCGCGTTGTTTACTCTTCTTGTGTTCTTCTTCTTTTAATCAGAACGAGAGAGAGATTGGAAGTTGCCGTTACCCCGAGGAAAAGGTCGACCTTTTCCCTAAACTCTCTGCGTTTACTAGGCGCTCAAAAACACGCTCTAATACAACAACAACACCGAGGGGAAGCAGTTGACACACTCGCGCGTTTATTTGCTCGTTTGTTTGAGTGTAAATGTGTTCTTTGTGTGTGATATATATCGCGCGAAAAATGAGCAAATTGTGAGGATCGCTTCGAGGAGAAAAGACAGATATTGAGCGCGAGAGAGCGAGATAGTTAGCGAGATGTTCTTCTGCGCCTTTCTGCGCGATTACGGTGACTTTTGTATTATAATGCGTATGAGCAAATCATATGTGCGTGTTCTCTTTCTTTCTTTTTCTCTCTCTTTCTATCAATGTTAGTATTATTATTTCTCGTCGTACGCGTCTCTCAAACTGGCGAAATCCTCGTTCGCGTGTCCTTTCCGGGACGCTTTTACGTATCGCTGGTGGACAGCACTCGCGACGGGGACTTCGCAGTGGACTTTTTCCGCGGTTTCGATGGCTAACTTTAGATCTTTTTGCTGCAAGTAGAGTTGGAACAACGTTTGCGGCCACGTGCGGTTGTTTTCGACGCCTTTGAACATTCGATTGCCGACCGATCGCAGCAACGGGTTCATCATCACGCCTTTATCGAGGACGTCGAACCAGACTTTCTCGTCCACTCCAGTATATTCGCAAAACGCGAGGCATTCGGCTAACAAGGCGGCTTGTCCGCCCATCATAATCTGTAACGCCATTTTCGCGTCCGTGGCGTTTTTGCACTCCGGACCCATCAACCAGGACTGTTTCCCCATCTTGTCAAAGTCGATTAAACACTTTTCGTACGCTTCCTTCGCGCCCGCCGCTAAGATCAACAACTCGCCTTCTTTCGCATCTTTCTGACCGCCCGAGACTGGTGCCGCTAAATATTCCGCCATTTGGTCTCTCTCGATGACTAGTTTTATATTCTCGGACGTTTGCGCGTCGATCGTGGACATTTCCACGTACGTTATCACATCGTCTTTCCCTCCGTTGTTTTCATCCACATCTGTGGTGACAGACATCTCGTTTTGCTTCCTCTGCATCTTCTTTTCCCTCAACCCTTCCGCGAATTGCTCGGCGACCATCACGCTCGCTTTGGGATCCGCTAACATCGCGTACACGACTGAACACTGGCCGTTTTTCGCGAGTTCTTTCGGTGATTCGCAGACGTGAGCGCCGTTCGCTTTCAACGCATCCGCTTTGGATATCGTTCGGTTCCAGACGGTTAAATTGGATTGTTGTGTATTCGTATTCGTATTCGTGGTATTAAACGCGTTTAAAAGCACCGAAGCCATGCCTTGACCCATCATCCCGAGACCGAGGAAGCCTACTTTGCGAGGTAGGGTTGTGGTTGTCGTCGTCGTTGCTGCCATTATTCGTATTCTATTAGTGCGTTTAGGGAAATTTGTGATGAGGGGCATGTGCTTCTCGGGAAAAAAAACTCGCATGTGTGTTCTTCACTTTTCTTTTCCTCTCTGCGTAAAGGCGAGTATTATCGCGATAGAGTTCGATATACACAACACGCGATATGATGCTCGCGACGAGCGGCAAGATGCGAGAAACGCGGTATCAGAATTTGTGGGATTTGATCGTCAATAACGACGATATAAGTTTCAAACACATTCTTCCGAGATTCAATCGAACGGATCTCAAATTCTTGTACGAGGTGAATGGTGAAACGAGAAAGTTGATTAAGAGATCGTCTCGCGCGGGTGATTTGAAAGAGACGTTTCAAGTAAAAGAGATGTCGTCGGTATCGACTTTGGAGTTTGTGTGGGAGCATAAATCGTTGTGGCCGAGGCGCTGGAGCGAAAGATCTTTCTGCTGGCAAGTTGCTCACACGAATAAACTCGAGTTGCTCAAGTGGGCGCGAGAGGAGAAAAAGTGTAAGTGGGATGAAAGGACGATTATTGCGGCCGCATATCGAGGTAATCTGGAAATGGTAAAGTATTGCGTTGCAAATGAATGTCCTATCCATGAGGACGCGTGTGCATTTGCTGCCTTAAACGGTCATCTCGAGTGCCTCAAATACTTACGCGAAGAAGCGAAAGCGCCTTGGGGTACGTCGGTTTTGTACCAAGCTCACACGAATAAAAACCTCGAGTGTTTACGCTACGCCGTCGAAAAGAAATGTCCGGGATGGTCAAATTACACAGAACAACTGAAGAATTTAGAGCAAAGCCAGTAAACGTTTTTCGTTCTAAAAACACACACACATACAACGCGTTCATTATTCACTCGACGAACGCGCAAATCTCGCATCGTCGCACTATCATCTTACTATTACACAAAACCAATGCTTAATAATGGCTACTCAAAATACTCTCTCTACGTGCTACTCGAAGATGTCGCTGCTCCTTGTGGTTGCCACGTCCCTTGCACGCTCGATATCCTCGTCCGCATCACTCGCCTCGGTATTTTCTTCACCGTTCGCCCTTTCTCGCTCATCACGTTTTCGACCAAAATCGCAATTTCCTCCTCCCTTTTATTCTTCACCCCGATCGTTTTCTCGCGTTTGTTTACGAACATCGCGTGCAAGTACGGGTCTTTTCCTTTCCTTTGTTGAATTTCGAACACGTTTTTATGGTCTTCGCCTCTCCTTTCTTCCGTTTGCACGCGTAATGAAGGCAACGCGTTCACGAGGAATTGGTTTATCCCTTTGGAAGTTCCCGTGTGTGGGCAGTGAACGAATGTGAGTTTGGTAAGTTGAAAGATGCCTCGGATGGACATTATCTCGCGCAAAGGACGAGAAAAACCGAAGAAACGCAAACACACGGATGCCTTTTCTCCTCGTGAGCGCTCTAGCGCGCTCTCTTCTTCGTGTTGTCTTCTTTTAGAGCGGAGTAAACGCGTCAGTAAAAGTGAAGTCTTTTCCCTCACATTTTGTTCCCTAACTGCTACTCTGACTTGCACGGATAAAGAAGAAGAAGAAGAACGATGTTTTCCTCCTCCTATTCCTCCTCCTCTCGCTCTTCTGGACGTGCTCTCTTACGCACCAGCAAAATGCAAAAGAATGCGCGGCAAAACAGAAAGAATACGCAGCTCAAAGCCGTCAAAGACGAATCCAACGTAGTGAAATCCAACAAACCAGCGAACGCGCCGAAAGACGCTTTTAAAGCTTTAACCGGCGCAAAAGTCCTCCAAGTTTCCTCATCGGACGCGAAAGAAGTCGAAGTGCACTCGTTATTCGATCCTGAATTCGATACGCACGTTTTAGTTTTCATGCGTTCGTTCGGGTGATTCTTCTGTTGGGAGCTCAGTCAAATCATCAAGAAGGAGCTCTGGCCAAAGATGTTAAAAGCGGAGACGAAGCGGATAAAGTTGATCGTAATCTCCATCGGAACGGAAGAAAGAGCGCGAGATTTTTGCAGAGAAAACGAATTCCCGATGGAGATTTTATACGCCGACCCGATAAACGTGACGTACGATAAACTTCGATTGAACTTTGGGGTGAAGGAGACGTTGTTCGATGCGTCGACGCCGTATTCCATCGCGGAGAGGATTCGAGAGGGGAAGATTAAGGAGTTGACGGATGTGCTCAAGCGGTGGAAACCGTGGATACCGCCGAAAAGGGAACAAGGGTTACAACAAGGCGGGACGTTTGTGTTTGATACGAAGAGGATTAAAGGAGATTCGGAGGTGGAGTACGAATGCGTGTACGATTGGTACGATCCGAGTACAGGCGCGCACGCTCCCGCGGAGGAGATTTTGGAAGCGTGCGGGATTGAATAATAATCTTTTTCCAAGTAAAGAAGAGATCATCTTCAGAACACAAACTCGGAGGCGATCATCATTAATCGTTAGTCGATACCTTCTTCAACACCGGTGACGTTCAACGACTCGTAAAAAGTTAACAAAAAACTCGATTCTAAGAATCGGCGAGATTGAACCGATAAAACAAGAAGTACGGTATCGACGCGCGAGACGCGAGCGGCGGTTCCCTCCCACCCCCAAAAGCGAGAAAATGAAACAGTAATAATAGAAAGCACGCAGCAGCAAACACGAGCGGCATAAATACAGCGGATATGAAACCTCTCAGATTCCGCCGAGACGGCGTTTCGAAGGCCGAGCGTTCGACGAGCGAGCGAGCGAGAGAAAAGATAGAAACCTCTCGATGTATATATATATATGTATAGTTCAAGTTGTCTGAAAGTTGTCTGCTGATTAAATTAAACCTTCCATTTTGCGTTAGGGTTCAAGCAAACTGTCTAAGGAGTGCGATTCCAACATATTAACCACGCTTCATAATAAAAATGGATTTAGGATCTCGAGAAAGGCGTCGTCCTTTTGTGGAGTCTAAGATAAGCAATAACTCATTAGGAGTAGGAGGGGATAGTTTCTCCGAAACTTTTGCATACAGTAGCGACGGTAGCAATAATAGCAAGGCTTTTCCTCCATGTGTTGTTGATGATGATTCGGAGGAGAAGAATTTGGTTCTTCGAAAGATGAGTTCCTCATCAAGACACACAAAAGCAATAGCAAAAATTATCATCTTGATCATGTTCGTAATCGTGCTTGCAGGTGCTTTTCTTGTCAACTGGTACATGAAATCAACACGATTGATCATCTTATCAATGGCAAATCCGAATCAAGAGGTTGTGAAAATCCAAGAAAATTTTCTCTCATACATTGAGCTCGAGCAGCTACAGACGTGCGTTGCTAATCATAGCAAACTCAGAGCGAAGAGACAACCATTAAACACGAAACTGTTCGCTGGAACAAAGGGATTCGTTTTGAGATTTAACGACGATGGATACGAAAAATTTAGGACGATCCAGTCTATGCGTGCTTCGTCGAAGTTTTCAACCGGTTGCGTCTTCCAAAAATGAACGCGTTTGTGTTAAATATTGTAGCTTTTGAACAAAAATATAGCGTGGGCATACATTTAGACAACTCAGTGGGGATATTATCGAGGCATATCTTTGTTGCGCATCAGACGGATGTGTTCTATACTAGCATAGCCTCTGATATGAAGGGCGGAGAACTTGACGTATTCAACTACACGAACAATCCATCGGAATTAAACTTTGCTATGCCAGAGAAAACCATCATTCCTAAAGAGAACATGTTGGTACGATTTAGAGGAGATAGTTATCATCGAGTAAGAAATTATACATCATCAAGTGGTGTTGAAAGGACTAGCTTAATAGTAGAACAGTATAAGATTGATGGTGAATATTACAAGTGGACGACTACGTTTATCGAAGTTGGTGGGGACCCAAACGACCACGAATTACGACAAATTGTGCGTGATTTAGTGAAGATGGTACTTTTCTGTTTCTTTGTGTACTCTGTGTACGTTATGTCATCGCGGGGTAGATTAAGGAGGAGTAACGGGAGAGAAAAGAGCAGACGTTGGAGAAGGAGAGACTGCGGGAGCAGAAGCAGATAGAACTGAGGGAGAGAATAGGTGTCCTTTCAAATATAACGACTGGATTATTGATGGAACGGGTAATTACGATGGGTTTATTAATGTATGTGCGGGACTTGAGTTTTCTGGGACACTCACGAATGTGAAAAATAAGAAGGTTTATAATTTTTCTTTTTCGTATAAGCATAACGGTAGAAATGGTGGCGAAGAATACAAAGAACTTAATTGGAAAGAAGATTTTGAAGATAGTGCGAGGGAAGTCGTAGGCAATTACTAATTTACGACTTTGTATTCTGCGGATAAAGAAGTACTTAGAAGGCGTGAGTGAAAACGCCTTTTAGCTGCCCTGTTTTAATTTTAATTTTATAATTTTCACCTAAACACGTCTTCGAAGAACGGGTCCCACGACATGATTTTTTTCTGCAAACTTTCTTCATTATATACGCACGATGATAACGATGATGATGTAGATTAGAGAGTGTATACTATATATAGCGTCTCTCTTCAAAGGAAACGGTGTAAATATAGTAGAAAGGTACACTTTTACTCTTCCTTCATCCTTTGACCAAGTCCGGGGGTGTTTAAAAACGTCCTCATATTAGTCAGGAACTGAGCAAAGCATGAATCACATGCGCGCTTACCCAACACTCCTTCCACGTCGTTGGTTTTGAAGTCGGTAAACTTGATCTTTTTACCCAGAGTAACGTCATCGGTGGCAAACCATGATTCTTCTTTCTCATCGTTCTTATCTTGCTTAAGACTCTTTGCATCCATTTCAGGGTTCACAACATCGTTCATGAACGATTGTTTTCCAATCTCCGTCAAATGGTGATCTTTTGCGCCTTCTGTCAGCCAATCGTCCCGCACGCTCAGCACGGCATCTACCAAGTCGTTCTTGAGCTGCTCGATATTTTCATCGCTTCGACCATCACCTTTCATAGCCGCGTCCAATTCAAAAGCCGTCATTGCAATCGGGGCTTTCTTATCGTCCTCGAACCCCGTTAAATAGTTTTGGGGGTTGTGGTACGCAGACATGACAGAGTTTACAAGTTTCTCGCGATTTTCTATTGTAGTAAGTAACGAAGAGAGCAACCAAAAGGTTAATTAACGAATGCGACATGATTTAAATATGCATGGGTGGAGTGCACATAGCATCCTCTCCAAAATAATACTAGATGTTGAACAAAAACACTCTTTTGAAATTTGTTACTTACCCGGCGTGTCGTCTTTGACAAGACGTTCTGCGAATTCCAAAACGTCCTCCTCAAACTGCGAAGGTGTTGGGAATGTTTGCTTTGCGGTTGCCACTGTTGAGGTATGATATTGCCTGTCCAATCCATCGCCAATATTTGCCACTGATGATGGTCTATTCGACACTCCGGAGGAGCTTTGATGATAGGCGAGTGCGGTTGAACCGGCGATGAGGCCCGCGGTCAAAGCGATCTTTACTCTTTTACTATCACTGACTCCGCTTTTTTGAATCAGAAGATTATCGTTGTCATGCGCGGCGTGTGCACTTTTTGTCGATGCGTACATAATATTGTTTTGATAGTGAGTTACGGGGCGTGTAGCTTGTAAGCGCGGGTGATAGTTATGAGGAAGGGTGGAGGTTGGAGGCCAGGCCTTCTTTATAGTGTTGTAAAACTTATCTCAACTTTTTCGAAAAACAAAGAAAGTATGCAGAAAGTATGCAGAAGGTATGCAGTTCGCGTTGGGAGTGTCAATAGTGAGTACATGAAGTGCAGAATATTAGAAAAAATGAGTACATACGAGTAGTTGCATTACAAGCGTTATATCAAATAATTATAAATGCACCACCATCTGCTAATTGACATCTAATTGACGTAATTGGTTGTGCGTTTCTGATTTTGTCCCTAATAACTAGAGCACGGCTCCGTAGTGTTGTTGTTGTTGTTTACTGCTTATTTCTGTTAATTTGTCTGTTTTTGTGTCATAAGGAGGAGATAGAACGAGTGAATTGGTTTCATTGGCGTGTTCTGTACAAGACAATGTCGTCGTCATTCGTTTTCCATTCACTTTCCGCGTGGCGGTGATAAACATCACCATCATCGCGAGAAGGGCACACATGGCAACTCTACTGTATGTGTTTGACAAGAGCAATGCGACATTTTGCTTTAATCGATCAGTCGTCAAATTTGTACTTTTACTTTGTTCTTTTAATTCATCACCGAGAAAAGAAGTTGCAGTTGCCGACGAGCTCGCGCAATCAATCCACGAAGTTTGAAACGTTTGCTTCTCTGCAATATTTCCATTCGCGTCTTGAACAAAAGTACCGAGTTTATCGGCATTTACCGTGACTTCATACATGCCCGGTTTTGAGGTTGGGTGACCAGGCCATTTTACGGCCAAGCTACCTCTATCGCCGGGGAGACATACAAAGTCGTAATGTAAATATATATCCGACGACGAAACGTCTTCGCCGTACGTTGAAATCGTTTTACCATCGCACGACTTTATTCGTTTCACTTGATATGTCATATGATCAGCGTTTAATTGGGGGCATATAATTCTCTCAGAATATTCAACTTTGAACACTCTGGACAAAGTTGTCGTTTCAAGTGCCATTGGTGACTGGACGTCAACACTGAGACTTAAATTTTCATCCGTCACGGAACCTTTAATTGGCGCGGTTGCGAAAGCGTCGTACCCGGAACAAAATACTTTCGCGCGAATCTCATACGAACCGTCCTTGAGACCGTTCAAAAAATACTGTCGTTCCAAGTTCCATTTCAAAGTGCATCCTTCGATTCGAGAATTACTGCACTGCGTGTCGGGTCGGTCGTCGATTTCGTTTTCCCAAATATCTTCGTTTGTACCTACCATCTTCCAAGCGTTGATCCATTCGCCTACGCCCGTAGTCCTCCATTGAATGCGAACAAATTGGACATTTGGATGGACAAATGGATCTTTCTTCGTATCAAATCCCGAATTAAGAGTCGTCTTCTTCGCTCCGTCAGTATATTTGTCTTTTGTCCACAAATTTTTTGGGTCTGGATTCGTAACCGTCAGTTTCATTTCGTGTCCATTCTCTGCGCTCGCGAGATGATTTAAAAATTTATTATACGTATCGGTACCCCATGCAACTTTCGGGCACTCGCGCTCCCACGCGAATTTGCCCAAATTTGCCGTATTTGACTCTAAAGGTTTTCGATATAACAAGTCTCTTGACATTTGCCACTCGCATTCACTAACGAGCTTTACGGCGACGTTCGAATTATATTCATTCAAAAGTGGACTCTTTTCTACTGCGAGCGAAAGCTTCGTATGTTTCAATGCGCCTGTTTTCTCATCCTTAGATGGTACGTCGTGCAGAGTAACTGGATCTCCAAATGGCATAATACCCCTCACGCCGTTTAATACAAAGCCTGTGTTCGCCCAATCTGAAAAGTCGCCCGTGTACGATTCACTACTTGTTAATAGTATTCCATAAATATGTGACTCGCGATAAGGGCTATTGTTTGTGATTGTGATATCGAACAAAGCGTTGTTACCAGGAGTAATATGTGCGATATTCAATCCATACGCAGCTGACGGTTTCGTTGAAATTTCCATGCCACCTTCGCGCCACATTGTATTCGGTTCACCAGGACATTTCGATGCGCCGCCGATGGTTTTAAATATTGGAGTTCCAAATCGTTTATCGGTCGAGACTTGTACAACAAATTTATCGTACGGATCTGGGTCACCGAGAGAATAAGAAACATCGAGATCTCCATACTTAGCCCATGCCATCGCTCGCTCGATCGCCGCAGATTTTCCAAAGGAGTCTCCTTGATTTAAACCCGCGTGCGCAATACTCAAACTACCCCCAATATCTAGCTTGTTCGAGACCGTGCTTTCGGCCTCAAAGGTCCACTCATAGCCCCAGCTGTCAATATTTGAGCTGACGGATGAAGCGAACTCGAGCAAGTGTCCACCACCGGCAAATGTTAAGAATATGTCTTGCTTTTCCCCGCCTAGCGTTGGCGTATCTCCTTTAAAGCCGAAATTACTTTGACTTCCAAACATTGACGCGTCAATCAGATTGGACGCTCTGTTGTCTTTTGCAAATTCCTTTTTTGCAACGTTCTCCCAACTTTCAGGTAATTCATTCATAGCGATAGTACTCATACCTCTACTGAATGCACCCTTATCAGCTGTGTTCTCAACAGATGTGAATGTATTCTGACCATCTTTTTGAATGTCTGTTGGTTGGAACGTTTTCAGCCACTTGTCTGTTGTTTCTGGGTACCAAATATCTTTGTTGGGGCCCTGCGCACCTTCACCTTTGACTATCGTTCCAATCGCAAGATCGGTCATATATCCTTGCGGATTTGGATTCGCCGCGCGATCTGAAATGGCGCCAGCCACTGCACCCATAAGAGCCCCTTTAGCCCCATAAAGCATCATGCTTACTTCTGCACCTCTTGAGGCAGCCGCCACGTTTGCACTTGGGCCGTCGCGATCTGCGAATTCATCTGTCCTTTTTATTTCGGAAATTCCTGATACTGGAAGGC
>Ga0257106_1000021_pt1 | contig 81643 bp, 39 predicted proteins | sample LP_taG_3_FD_190177 | JGI IMG/M metagenome (GOLD analysis project Ga0257106, IMG submission 190177) | Marine microbial communities from Northeast Subartic Pacific Ocean, Canada - LP_J_2011_P26_10m | ecosystem: Environmental > Aquatic > Marine > Oceanic | place: Canada: Northeast Subartic Pacific...
GGCGGATAGTATTGTTCGTCTCCGCGCTCTCCTTCCGCCTCTTCAGTATACGGTTGATATTGTTGTTGATAATACGGATAGTGCTGATACGGCATCTCCGACGTCGTCGTCATCATCATCGGAAAGCGCTGCTGTTGCTGCTGTTGCTGCTGCTGTTGCAAAGATGCTCCTTCACTCGTCGTCGGTGGCGGGGAAACAATCCCACCTTGCGGCGAGAGATGTTCGTATCCCCACGACGAAGGCGCCCCCGTCGTCATCGGCGCCGGCACCGGCGGAGGGACAAACGCCGGCGTAAATATCGCCGTCCCATCCGGTAACGGCGTGTAATACCCGTACCCAAACGAACCGTACGCGTAGTGCGTATCTCCAAGCATCTTCGCCGTCATCAGAAAGCTGTCGTTGTTGTTGTTGTTTTCTTCTTCTTCTTCGGTTTCTTCTTCGCAAGACTCCTCCTCCTTTAAAGGAGGAGACGTCGTCTCGTCCTCGTCCTCGTTGTTCACCTCCTCTTTCACGCGCGCTTCTTTCCGCATCGTCTCCGTTAATGCGGCCACCTCTTCCTCTTCCTCCTTTTCCTCCTCCGCGCTTTGTTGTCTTCTTTCCTCGTCTTCTTCTTCTTCTTCTTCTTCTTCACCAACAAAAGTCGCTTCAAAACGCTCCAACTCTTCAACGCCTTTTTTATTATTTATCACCTTTAACCCGCTCTTCGCTTTCTCCGCGTACGACATCATCGTCTTCGTCTTTACTGGTTGTTGTTGTTGTTGTTCTCCTTCTTCTTGGTCTTCTTCTTCTTCTCGAGCGCGCAACATTTGCGCGTTAAGAACAACGATCTCTCTCTCGTATCGCGCGCAATAAAGCAACAAAACAAAAGTTTGTCTTTCTTCTCTTTTTTTGTCTCGCGTCTGCTTGCTGTTGGAAAATTTTCATTCGATTTTTTTTTTTTTTTTTTTTGGACAAAAAACAAGCGAAGAAGAGGACGAGATGAACACACGAAACGCGAGAGAATTTTACACGCGAGGAGAAACCAACCACACAAAAATTAGCACACAGTGGTAGTATTATTTTGTGCTTCTGGATGTTTATTATGTGTGTATTATTGTAGAGCGGGAGAGAGAAGTGGTCGATTTGTGCCGATGTGTGTCTGTTATTATTGTTGATGTCGTTGTTGTTGTTAGTGTAACAAAAACACACGCACGAATCATCAGTATCATCATGAGCACGAGCGGTGAAGAAATCAACAGATATCCTCCTTCTTCTAATGAATGCTACGAGAAGGATGATAAAACCGACCACCAAAAAGACCGAGTATTAAAGATGAGACGAAAGAAGCAAAAAGCGTTCTTAGCGTTAGAACAGCAGCATCGAACGATGGGTATGACGACTTCAAGCAACCGGAAAGTGGACAAACCGTTAGTGTGCGCTGCCGCTTTGATTTTGTGTCTGGTGATTTTCGTGGAACTGAAAACGAGTCCGAGGAAAATAGCGCGGAGAGCGATGGAATCTGTGGAGCACTTGTTTCATTACATGGAGAAAGGAGGAGAAATGCACGCGCAAATGTTGCGTTGGCGAGGGTGGCACTCGTTAGAGGTTGGAGTGGAGATCGCGTGCGCGTTGACGCTGGCGTTTTTGAATTGGTTGCTCTTCGCGAGCTTGTTCGACGTGGCGGGGATCGTCGTCGGGTTGATTCCGGCGATGGCGACGTTTCTCGGGGTTTTGGTGTTTAGGTTTCACGCGCGGTCGTATTTCGTGTTAGCTTTGATACCGTTAGTGGTAGTTCCGGCGATTGGGTGCGCGAAGCTTTTAGAGAGGAGGATGCGGGTGAAGGAGGAGAGGAGGATGAAGGCGAGGAAAGAGCGAAGACGCGAGCAGAGGATGGCGAGAGAGACGAGGCATCAGAATGGTTTTGTGGCGAACGATAATAATAATAATAATAATAATATGAATAATAGCGAGGCTTTAACGAGAGCGAGTGGGCGCACGACGATAGATGCGACGGTCATGCGTAGAGCGATGAGTCAGGGGGAGTTGAGTCCAACGACGCGCGTGGTGAGTTCGTCTGGGATGAATCCGTCTTTGTCAGCGGCCGCGGCGAATGGAACAACGATTAAAGGTTTCAACGCCCTCAGTAATGGTAATGGTGGAGGAAAAGCAGCACCAATCATGCCGGCAAAAGTGAACGCGTTAGCTGGTCAACCGCGACACGCGCGCGGCTCGTCCGCTCCCGAGCTAGGATTTAACCAGCTCTCCTCTTCTTCTTCTTCTTCTTTGCAACGACAACAACAACAACAACCAGGAGAAGGAGCACAAAATACCGCCGCTGGACCACAACCTACACCACCTCCATACTTTGGTGCAAACATTCCGGATTTAGGTGGCGTCGAGCAAAACGCCCTGCCGGTTCCGAAACTCCAAAACCCGCTCCCCTTTGCGAACGCGACCACCGCCAACGTCGCCGGAGGAGCGGGTGGAGGAGGAGGAGGAGGAGGAGGAGAAGGACCAAACCGCCCGACGACAAACCTCCTCAACGTGAACCCCTCGCGAACAGCGAAACGATTCAACGTCCGGAAACCAAACTTGGAAACCATACACTCGCCGTTAGGTACCGCATCGACGGGGGCAAACGTAGGAGAAGAAGAAATTTTGGGACGAGCGGGGAGTCACCAGTGGGAAAACGACGACCAGTTGAAAACGAAAGTAGAAGAAAGCAACAACATCGACGCACTACAAAACGACAAAAACGAGAATGATATAAACGATACTAAAGATAGAAACGACGCAGTTTAATACTAATAATAAGAATGAGTAGTAGTGGAAATAGTCCGATGTGAAAAGAGTCGCAGCAAATATATGATATATCGCAAAAAGAAACTTCTTCGTTTTGCTTCGATTTTTAAAAATTTCTTTCGATTCAAAATGTCTTCACTTCAATTCATCATCATCGCGCGCAAACAACAAACGACACACCATTGCTCATAATCGTTTTCTGAGAAGAGAAGAAGAGGAAGAAAAGAATGTCCACGCGCGCGGAGCGCGAAAAGCTCGCGCTTTTGGAGGAAAAAAGGTTGGAAAAAGAGGAAAAGAAACGATTGTTGCAAGAGAAAAGGGCGTTGAGAGATGCGAAGAAAGCGGAGAAGATGGAAACGTCGACGATGAATTCTTCGCACGTGGGGGAGTCGGTGGAGAACGCGGACGAGGAAGGTGAAAGTGTAGTTGGTGGAGGAGGTCACGAGGGAGGAGACGACGACGAGGACGACGAGGAGATTTTGAGCAAAGAGGAGTTGACGAAAGAAGGAGTTTTAGTCTCCGAGGAAAGTTTTAGTATTCAGTGGTCGAAAGAAGAAGAGCTGCGTTTGGTGGAGACGTTTTTCGAAACCGATACGGAGGAATTTGAAACCGCAAAAGCAAGATGGGAAGCGATCTCGTCGAATATGCACTCGTCGTCGCAGTACACCGCGTTACAGTGCGTGGAAAAGTACCGAGAATTGTGTTTGCGGATAAAAAAAGGGAGAGCGTTGTACTTGTTGCGACAGGCGAAAAGAAGAGCGGCGAGAAACGTCGTCAAGAGAGGGCAGGCGAAAAACCGTTCGCACTTGCAACAGAAGCGAGAGTTGGAAGAGAAAGCGAGGATTAAAAAGAAAGAGAAAGAAGAGCAGTTGAAGAGAGAACGGATTGCCGCAAATGGAGGAAGACTGTCGGCGGAGGACTTGGGTTTTTTCATTCGATCCGGGCCAGACGCAAAGAGGAGAGTCAACGCGAACATGGACATTTGCATAACGAACGTGCAACTGTACGGCGGGACGCAAGAATTAATTTCCGACGGAACTTTGAAGCTAGTCAACGGGACTAAGTATGGTTTGGTTGGTAGAAACGGTGCGGGGAAATCAACCTTATTGCGAGCGATTTCGGAAGGAACGATTCCTGTTCCAAGTCATTTACACGTGATTCACGTGGAGCAGGAGGCGAGTCCAGACGCGCGGTCGGCGTTGCAAACGGTGTTAGATACGGATAAAGAGAGGACGTATTTGTTGAGTCTAGAGCAGAAAATGTTAGACGAGGAGTTGGATACGGTGGATGGTATCGATTTGAACGAGGTTTACGAACGTTTAGATGAGATTTCATCCGACGACGCCGAGGCGAGAGCCGGAGGGATTCTCGGTGGTTTAGGTTTTGACGCCGCTGAACAACAAAAAGCGACGCAGGACTTTTCCGGCGGTTGGCGGATGAGAATTGCCTTAGCGGCGGCTTTGTTTATGAAACCAGATTTACTATTGCTGGACGAACCGACGAACCACTTGGACGTGCACGCGTTGACGTGGTTGGAGGAGTTTTTACGACGGTGGGAGAAAACCGTCGTCATCGTCTCGCACGATCGAGGGTTTTTGAACGAATGCACGACGGCGACGGCATTTTTGAATAAAAAAAAGTTACGCTATTACGGTGGAAGCTACGACACGTTCTTGAAAGTCAGAGCGGATAACCGAGCGAACGAAGAGTCGACGGCAAAGACGCAGGCGAGTCGCGCGAGTCATTTGAAAAAATTTATCCAGCGCTTTGGTCAAGGCCACGCGAAGATGGTCAAACAAGCGCAGTGTAGAATGAAAATGTTGGCGAGATTACAGGAGGAAAGAGTAGAAGTCGATACCGACGATCCTTACTTGCGCATTAACTTTCCATCTGCGAGTCCTTTACCGCCACCGTTGGTTTCTGTCATGGGCGTATCCTTTGGCTACGAGGGTTACGACACGTTGTACGAAAACCTCGATTTCGGTCTCGATATGGATTCTCGAGTCGCCATCGTCGGTCCGAACGGGGCCGGTAAGAGTACGTTTTTGAAGCTCGTCGAAGGCGATATCTTACCCACAAAAGGGTGGATCAATAGAAACACGCGCTTGCGCTTGGCGAGATTTTCTCAGCATCACTTAGAAACCATGGACGCGGAGAACGACAGCGTCAACCACATGAAACGTTTGGACGACGAAATGCCTCTGGAAGAAGCGCGCGCGTATCTCGGCAGATTTGGTTTATCCGGCGAATTGGCGACGAAACCGATCAAGTTCTTATCCGGCGGTCAAAAGTCTCGATTAGCGTTTGCCGAATTAGCGTGGAAGCAACCTCACATTTTGCTTTTAGACGAACCGACAAATCACTTGGATTTAGAAACCATCGAATCGCTCGCCATGGCTTTGAACAATTTCGAAGGTGGCGTCGTCCTCGTATCGCACGACGAACGTTTGATTTCCTTAGTAGTCGACGAGATTTGGTGCGTGACAAAAGGTGACATGAAGTGTAACCCACCAAAACCTGGGCACGTGAAAGTCTTCAACGGGAGCTTTGAGGAGTATAAGGCAAAGTTGCGCACAGAGTTTGACGGCGGAAGTATTTTGACCGCGAAGAGGAAAGCGGAAGCGAAGGAGAAGAAGAATAAAGGCGAGCAGATAAAAGAAGAAAAAAAAGAGGAGGTGAAGAAACCGGTTGGCACGCTCGTGAAAGATACCACGTTTTTGAGGGACTCTACGACGAACAACGCCTCAAATCCTGCGACGAGTAGCGGGGAAGCGAGGAAACCAGGAGCCTCTTCCACGGGCGGGTACGTTCCGCCGCACTTGCGAAACAAAGAAGATCAAGAGAAGATTGATTCCGCGTTTGACGATTAAAGAATAAATACTTTAGATACTACAAAACAACTACAACTGACAATGCTATAAACGTTTATTCTATAATTAATTAAAAGGTAAGTCATCCCCCGGCACGCTCGAATTCCAACGAATGATTCTCCACGACAGCATCGCAACCGCGCAGGACGCGCAATCGACGAACAACTCGCTCGTTTTAGAATTGATCAACAAATCCGCCTCTCTATTTTCCCCCACGACGTACTCACTCGCCGGCATACCAATCACGTGTTCCAACGCCTGCCTCATCTCGTTCTGTTCCACTAAAATCAACAGCCCCACCGCGAAACATCCCGCCTTTACGGTTCTTTTCATCGCCTCCGCAAAATCCGCATCGTACGCCTCCGTCTCGTACGCCTCCGCGGCTAACGCGCCGAGAACCCAAACCGCGGAGACTTTACTCCCGTGCACGACGCTTCCAACCAAAGCTGGTAAGTTCGGTAAAATCCTCGGCACTTCTCTCAAATACTCCGCGTTCAACCACGACGGCGCTTTGTGCTGCGAAAGCGACACCAACGCTACTAACACCGTCGCGGATGTTAAAACGAGCGCGTCCGCGATGGGTAAACCTCGATCTTTCACCTTTTTCGATTGAAATCTTTTCTTCATCCGCTTCCCGAATTTCATGCCGTATTCCAGCTCTCGTTTCGCGTCCTCGATGGATCGGACGTCCGCGCGGTCCTCGTCGATGGAATCATCTTCCTCTTCCTCGTCGTCTGACGGTGACGACGCTCGGAGGGTCCACGTTTTAAGTCGCAGTCGATGACGTCGTACGTATCTGGTTTTACCACAAGCAGCAGCAATGGAAACATTGGAATTGGTGCGAAGTCTACTACTCGATGATGATGCCGCGAATGATGACGATTGCCGGAGTGCGAGGGCGAACATCGTCGTCGTCGCGCTTTTTGTATATTATTCGGTGTTCGTGTGAATTATATATATATATACGAGTGGTATAAAACAAACGTGCAGCAAAAGGATGTGTTTGTGAGGAAATGAAATGATGACTCCTACTACCTGACGATACTACTACTCGTATGCTATTAAATACTACTACGACTAAAACTACTCAAATCTAGAAATAGTCCAACCCGCACAACCGTCTGAGCTGTTCCACGATGGGCATTTGCAAAACCATGACCGGACCTTGTCGCATAGCCGCGGGCCAGAATCCGTTGTATAAGGCGAAAAATCCGCGCTCGCGGATGACGCTAGCGGCGAGGGAGAGCGAATTTTTGTTCCCTCCTCCCGAACTGGCGGCGTTCGCGTTCGAGGACATGGCTAAAGTTTTCAACGTGTCCACGGGTTGAGTGACGGTTTGCGCGACGACGCCGGAGATGAACGCGCAGGTGAAGTGTAACGGTGGGCCGTCTTCCTTGAACAGGAATGGAGACGGCGCCGTTGTTGTCTTTTCGATTTCATCGTCTTCTTCTCTCTCGCCGCGGAGCAACAAATACCGCTTCGCGGCGTCGTACGTCCCCAACTGCGACCCGCTCAATAAACTCGCGCGCGCTACGCACACCCCTACACCTCTCCACAAACCTTTCACCACCCCTTCCTCTCGAGAAATCATTGAAAACGCTCGAGTTGTGGACGGGTAAAATGTCTTCTGTCGCGCCGCCGCCGCCTCGCTCCCCAAACTAAGAGCTCTGTACGGTTGCGATTGCATCCGAATTCTCACTATATCTATCGGGTTAAACACCGCCGACCCTATCGCACCAGTCGTCGCGCCCGCTAAGAGTTTCAGCGCAAACTTTTCGCTTTCGCTCATCGTCCTATTCTCCTCTTCCTCGCTCGTCCCATCCATTCCCCTAACACCAACGCTCCTCCTCTTCAACTTCTCCGCGTAATAATCTCTCACGGTTGGATACAAACCGATCCGAAACCCGGTGTAACTCAACCCTCGCATCCACGTGGCAAGTAATCCAGGTTGCCACAATCCTCTCACCACGGATCCGTCCGCTTCCTTGATCGCCGTTTGCGCTAAACCAAACGTTGTTGTTGTTGTTGATGTGTTTGAAGAAGCTTGAATTTGCCTTCGAACTTTTAAAACCTCCAACGGATTAAACACCGTGTCCGATAAAGCGCACCCGACGCCGGCGGAGAGCCACTCTTTGGTGAGTCTCTCTGTGGTGGTGGTCGCAGTCTTCGGCGACCCCGGCGTTTGATCCGTTGTTGTTGTTGACATGTGTGCTTTGTCTAGGGCATTTTCCTTAAAAACCTGAAAATTCCCCTCACAAAAATGATGAAAATGACGCAGAGACTCCTCCTGTTCAAGCGAAGCCTCCTCCTGATGAGATCATCTGCCTCGCGAGGAGCTTCCTCCTCCTCGTCTTTTCTGAGCGCTGCTGTTACGACGAGCAGTTTTGCTCCCCCTCGTTGTCGTTTTTTTACGACGACGACGAGTTGTCATCATCATCATCATCATTCGAGCATTTCTTTTCCCTTACTCGTACAACACCTCCTCGAAACAAAGACGACGACGACAAGACGAAGAAGAAAACAATCATCATCATCAACTACCACTACTAATAAATACTTCTCTTCAGACGTTCCAGACGCGATGCAAATTAAAAACGCGAACAAATACCGCAAGGCGTTGATCGCGGTGATTCATTCCCCGAAAATGTTCCACGTGTTCCAAGGGACCGGAATCGATATTTTGGACGTCTACGTGACGAAAGACGGGAAATTCGCGAAGGTTTTATTCGCGACGCCGTTTCAAGATCGACGAGAATCTTTAGCGAGGAAATTAGAAGTGAACGCGGGGAAGTTGAAATCATACGTGAGCTCGATATTGAAGAGCAAGAACACGCCGAGATTGACATTTGTGGACGCGGAGAAGAGGAAGATGGAGTACGCGCGAGAGACGGAGGCGTTTGAGGAGATTCGGAGGGAGCGAATCGAACGAGGGGAGGAGGAGGGTGAAGAGGGTGAGGAGGGCGAGGAAGGTGTTGCGCTTCCCAAAGATGATGGTAGATTGATTAGAAAACGATGATGAAGCAGCAAAAAGCGCGTAGTAATTTAGCGTACTAGCTAGAAGAATTATACAAAAATCGAATTCTATATTTCTCGTAGATGAAAACTCATAATCACCATTTCGCTCGAGGTCCTAAAGTACCGTTGGACGGGATCCAACCTTCCGGTAACAAAACGCCACTGGTCCAGTGCACTTTGTCAGGCGCTTTCACGTGTCGCATTTTATACGTCAACTTGTTCTCGTTCAGAAACCCATCGAAAGGATCGTCGTTCGCGCCTCTTTGGTTGATTTCGACGCGTTCGGGAACTTCGGTGAATTTTAACCAACAGTCACCAGCCGTGTGCACGTGCGCGTCGGGTTCGAAACAAATGTCGTTGGCTATGTCGCACCAGACAAATGCGTTGCACGGGAGATCGTTGAACGGGCCACCACCTCTCCCTGGAACGTGTTCTCGGCACTTTTGCGCGCACTGCTCCGCCGTGGCCGCTTTGTGCCCGATCCCCCATCTCACGGCTAATCCGTCGTACGAGGCGTGTTTTTCAATCCACGCGATTTGTTCTAATCTACTCGTTTCCGTGCTATCGAATTCTTTATTCGTGGTTGAATTCACCAGACACGGAGGCTCGACGTGCGCGTACCCATCTATAGCTGGCGACCCGCACTCTCTCGTCCTCGTCTCTTGCCCAACCGGTAACTTCGGCTCTTTTCTCTTCGCGTCCACTGCTTTCGTCTTCTCGCTCTCTACAACGTCCTGCATTTTCATCACCCCATCCGTCCCAACCTCCCTTTTCCTGTACGGCCCAATCGTCCCGCTCGTCCACGCGACGTTATCCCCTTTCGCCATCGTCCCCGGCTCCACGTTTTCGTACAACTCTTTCTGTTTCTTCAACCAGCATTTTTTCGTCTCCGGATTGAAAACAAACACGTTGCACATCTTCGTCATCTTGCACTGCATGCAGCACAATTCCACGTTCGGTTGATCGTTCGTATCGCCCCAGTGAACGACGTCGCCGGCGTATTCCGTGTGCGGTTGGATCGTCGACGAGTGCAAACCATCGCACTCGGGGCTAATCCGCACTTGAGGAGGCGCTTTGGGAGGAAGAGGAGGTGATGGTGTTGATGGTTTTGGAAACGAAACGCGAACGTGCACATCATCATCATCGCGCTTCTTCGTTTCCGCATTCAATAACTCAGCGTCGTCGCGATAAACTCTTCTTCCTCCTCCATCGCTCCTACTCCTGCTCCTCTCGTAATAATACTCATCATCATCGACAAAACCCACAACACCATCATCATCCCCTCTTCTTAACTGTTTCCTTCGGACGAAAAACGCCATCAGATTCAACAGGATTAAAATCAACACCGTCGATTTGAAGAATCGGATCATTCACCTACTCGCCTCTATATTCTACCGCTCTACTAATACTACTCCCGCTGTTCTCTTCTTCTTCTTTTGTGCGATGATGGTATATAACGTGTGAGGTACCAGGTAATGTACTTTATAAAAGTTTTTTCTCTTTGTGTTGCTTTGTGTGAGAATGTGGAGTTTTTTTTTCTCTTCAAATTTTTCTCTTCTGTCTTCCTCAGTTCCTGTCTTCTGTTCTTTTTTTCAAAACATCTCATCCTTCAGAAAAAAAGACACGAAAAAAGAGAGAAATTCCTCTTCTCTCTTCTCTCTTTCTCTCAAAAGTCTCTCTCTCTCCTTCTCTCTCTCCCGTCGTTTCTTTTTGACGAGAGAGAGAAAGAAGTTTGCGCCTTTTTTTTTGGTTTTCGCTTCGCGGAAGTACGTACACAGAGAGAGAGAAAAAGAAATTGACGATTGATTGACTTCTGAAGCGCCACAACATTTTCATCATCATCATATCATCATCATCATCATTTTCGAACGCGCTGTATATACAAATTGCGAGGGATAGGAGGAGAATGATGGTGGACAACGAAGGAGTTAGCAGCGAGAACAACAACAACTCCTCCTCCTCCGGTGGTTTAGACGCGTTGGATATCAAACGGACCAAAGAGTTGGACTCTTTGTTGAAGTTGGAAGACGTGTACGAATCTCAGAGCGAGTGCACTCGGAGAGAGGAAGTTTTAGGAGAATTGAACGAAATGTTGCAAGATTGGATCCGGACCAGATCGCTCTCGAAAGGTCACCCGGACGAATCCATACGGTGTAATTTGTACACGTTTGGATCGTATCGACTCGGGGTGCACGGTCCGGCGGCGGATATTGATTCTTTAGTCATTGGACCGAAGCATATCGATCGCGCGGAGGACTTCTTTGGCTTTGAAGAGGACGATTTCGAAGGGTCGTTTTATGACTACATGAGGAAACACGAAGGGACGGAGAAGATTGTAGCGGTGCCAGATGCAGTCGTGCCAGAATTGAAGACCGAGTTTAGAGGGTTTGAGATTGATGTTGCGTATTGTTCCTTACCCGGGTACTCGAACGTGCCTCTAGATTTAGACGTCTTGTCGGCGAAAATTTTACACGGTTTAGACGACGCCGGGGTGAAGTCTTTAGCCGGTTGTCGAGTGGCGGATAGTTTGTTGAAGTTAGTGACGAACCATTCGGAGTATAGGATTGCCTTGAGAGCGCTGAGGTTGTGGGCGGCGAGAAGAGGGGTGTATTCCAACGTCGTCGGCTTCTTTGGCGGCGTGAATTTGGCGATTTTAGTCGCCAGAGTGTGCCAATTATATCCCAACGCGAGCGCGTCCATGTTGGTGTATTCTTTTTTCCAGATTTGGGACAATTGGGTGTGGACGACGCCGGTTATGTTGACGAGTTTAGACATCGCGCCGAAAGATCAGATTCCCGGGTTGAGACATTGGGACGAACGAGTAAACAAACCGGAACGGTACCAGTTGATGAAAATCATCACGCCGGCGTACCCGGCACAGAATTCAACGTTTAACGTCAGTTCGTCCACGTTAGAGATATTGAAGAGAGAATTCAAGAGAGGAAAGATTGTGACTGGGAAAGTATTGATTGGTGAGGCGAAGTGGACGGACGTGTGGTCGGACGTGCAGTTTTTCGCAAAGTATAAGACGTATTTACAGCTCATCATCACCGCGGACAACGAGGAAGATTTTAAGAAATGGGAAGGTTGGGTCGGCAGTCGACTGAAAAACTTAGTGCAAGGCGTGGAGACGTTCTCGGAAGGTGCGATGATGGCGCACCCGGGCGTGAAGAAGTTTTACGATCCAGAAAAAGACAAGGAGGTGCACTGCAACGTCTTTTTTGGGTTGTTTCCAAATCCGTCCACGACTGGTGGCGACGCGAGAGAAAAGAAGAAAATCAACTTGAACCCGGCAATTGAGAACTTTCAAATGACGGTTGGTAATTACATAGATCGAGCGACGGGTTCTGTAAATTGGAAGCCCGGCATGGGGGTGCAAATCAAACTTTTACGGAAGAAAGATATACCGAGTTGGGCGTTGCCGGAAGGCGGGAAGTACGAAGAGAGCGCGTTTGAGTTGGTCGGTGTGCCCGGAACACAACCTGCTCCTCCTGCTGAAACTACTACTACTACTACTAACAACAACAACAATAAAAGAGCTCGAGAAGAGGAAAAAGAAGAAATAAAAGAAGAAGTAAAAGAAGGAAAGACGGAAGAAAATGGTGATAAGAAAGAAGCCTCGTCGCTCCCGGTGCCGAGGCTCGCGCCGAGCGTCGTCCAGAAAGAAGTAGAAGAAGAAAAAGATTTATTATTAGATAGCATAAACGACAACAAAGAGAGCGAAAGGACGAGAGAAGAACAACAACACGGGAAAGTTGTGAAGAAAATGAAAGTGAGCTTCGCGAGCGTTGTAAGGCAAGGCAGCAAGTAAAAGCAGTAAAATTTGGAAAATTTCCCCCTTTTTCCTTTTATTCCTTGAATTCCTCAGAAGTTTGACACGCTTATTTATACCACCGCGCAAACATCCAATAACGATATTTGAATATGAGCGCATTTTCCTCAAAGATGTCGATCGTTGAAAAACTATTCGCGTTCACTTTCGCGATGATCGCGGTCGGCGTCCGCGCGGCCATCACCGAAATATCATCCTTGGGCGGGTAAGTGTACTCGTATTAATTTCTCTTTTCGGCATCGACGCTTTTTCTCTTCTTTCAAATTTTCTCTCTTTTACAGCCGCTAAAAAAGAGAGCGAACGCCAAACGCGCAAAACGTCGAAACGACGGATGAGTCTCTTCTTTTTGTCCGTCGCACTGTCGATCGATTCGAACTTCTCTCTCTGTCTCTGTCTGTTTCTTTCTTTTCGCGCGCGAAATTGCAAAACCTTAAAAATTAAACAGGAGGACAAAATACATTTTTTTCAAAAAAGCACGTAACACGTACTCACACATATTTTCATAAAATACAGCGCGTTGACGACGACCATCACGGTGTCTGAGTACACGTACGCGAACACCGCAATCGGCGTGAACATGAAGCTGAGAGGTTACAACGTGGACGCGACGAGTTTGGACACTTTACAACACGGGCCGACGTTGAGGTTCAAAGCCGGCGATACGGTGAAGGTGACGCTCACGAACAATATGGCGACGTGCGGGGCTGACTGCACGCACCCGGATTCAGGAAACGGGTATCACTACTCGCAAAAGACAAATTTGCACACGCACGGTTTGCACGTCAGTCCAGAAACGGGGGCGGATGATGTCTTTTCTACCGTAGAACCCGAAACAAGTGAACTGTATACGTACAATATTCCAAGCGACCACGCAGGGGGGACGTTTTGGTATCACGCGCACCATCACGGTTCGACCTCTTTGCACGCGGCAAGTGGCATGATTGGCTTTATGATTGTTGAAGATGCGGCGGATGAAGTGCCGAGTGCGATTTTGAATGCCGACGAGGTCGATCCTTTGGCTATCGCGTACATGGATTTAGCGGCGCTGAAGTCGATCGCGAGCGAAAGTCCCGGTGAAGTTTGGACTTCTGCTGATGATTCAATCGACGGCGGTTATAAAGGCTATTTTGTGAACGGTAAAGTCAAGCCGAACTACGACGTGAAATTGAACCGATGGACGAGAATCCGAACGGTTTTCTTGGCCACCGATAAAGACGCTATCATTTCGCACAACGGCGCTACGAGCGGGCAATCGTGCGAGTGGTATTTACTGGCTAAGGATGGCGTGTACGTCTCTCCGGCACCAAGAGCTTTGGGCGATGGTAAGTTATACTTGGCCCCTGGTAACAGAGCGGACGTGATGATGCGATGCACTGGAAGTTTGGGGACCGTGACGGTTTCCGCCGAAGCTGCGGCCAAGAAAAGACGTCGATCTTTGCTTCAAGGCGGCGGCGGTGGCGATGGTTACGTTGCTGGCGAGTTGTTCACCATAACCGTTGTCGCGGATGATTCCGCGGTGACGACTGGTGAAAACTACGATGATATTGCGCAATTTAATCCGAAAAGACCCGCATACTTAATGCAGACGTTGAAGGACGAACCGGCCGGGTTACCAACGCCGGTGACGCAAAGTGTCACTTTCACTAAGGCAGATGGTGGTTGCGGCGTGAACGACGTACAATTTGTGAACAGTGACACACCTCTCGGCTCAGTTGATCTCGGTACGGTACAGAAATGGACCGTCAATGGAAACGAAAAACACCCGTTGCACATTCACGTGAACTCTTTTCAACTTTCAGGCGTGACGGACGCTTCTGGTTACTACCAAGACGGAGATTGGCACGACGTCGTATACCGCCCTACTGGCGTGACCATCGACAATTATTACTTTATCGTTGATCGTTACGCAGGAAAGAAAGTTGTTCACTGCCATTTCTTGACGCACGAAGATAAAGGATGCATGGCCTTTTACACCATTAACGGAGTTGAAGGCACGACCGTATCTGGCGCCACGGCGTCGGCGATGGCGACGTTGACGACGACAACTTCGGACCTTGCCTCCGATGGAACGTCAACGACGACGACGACGACGACCACCACCACCACTTCATCCGTCGCTGGTCGTGCGACTATGATGATGAGAGGTAAAGCGATCTACCTGGGCATCACAACCGCTGTCACTCTTTTCTTTTTGTAAAAGCGACGACCGGAAAATTTTCATATGATGAAACATATTGCTTCATATTTGCAAGTTATAATTGAATACACACACAATGATCATACACACGATCTATATCGATCCCTCGCGTATCGCACAGCCTCGAGAGAGCGGTGTGATGGAGTAAGAATCCCGATTTTTTTGATGCCGTTTCAACTTCTCGCCAAGAACTTTTCGTCTAAATTTTATTGTTAATATATGTTAAATTTCTTGGAATTAGGGTTAAACAAAACGTAACGTAAAATGAAAGGTGTTATAGCTCAGTGGTAGAGCATAGGATTGCAAATCCTGTGGTCCCGTGTTCAAACCACGGTGGCACCTTCTTTTTGCGTGTCCTTTTTTTTATGCTTCATGACTCTACTAACACTATGCGGCTATGATTAGGGAGGCGAGTAGATGAGAATTACATTCTGCTTTTGATTGGATGCTTGGACGCACGCGTCCTTATTTTTGTTCTCAAATAGTATTTACAAGCTTTTGTTGTCTCTCTTTGTTTTTCTAAAACATCCATCCGCGTAAAAGTGATTACTCTCTTTCTGATTCTGAATATAACTCTCCACGTTCGTATCGCCAACCGTCTGATAACGGACAGTCGTTGTCGAGGAGGTATTGTAAACATTCGGTGTGGTTGTTCCCGTGCGCGTAGCGCACGGCCTCAGAGTCCCAAGGCGCTTTGGCGGTTTCGCGCAAGTACTTCAAACAGTCTAAGTGGCCGTTCATGGCCGCATTCTCACACGCACCTTCGTCAAATCGATCATACTTACGCTCAACAAGATATTCGAGTATGTGAAGATGACCATTTTCAGCCGCCCAAGCGGCAGTACCCGAACCCCAAGGCGCTTTCGCTACTTCGTGTAAGTATTTGAGTATCTCGAGATGACCGTTTTCAGCAGCACGTGCACACGCCCACTCATCGATAGGACACTCATTTGCAACGCAATACTTTACCATTTCCAGATTACCTTGTATTGCGGCCGCTCTAATCGTCCTTGAATCCCACTTACACTTTTTCTCCTCTCGTATCCACTTGAGCAACTCGAGTTTATTCGTTCGAGCAACTTCACGGCAGAAAATTCTTTCGTCCCAGTGTCTCGGCCACAACGATTTATGCTCCCACGCAAACTCCAAAGTCGATATCGACGACATCTCGCTCACATCAAACCCTTTTTTCAAATCACCCTTGCGAGATGATCTCTTAATCAACGCTCTCGTCTCACTATTCACCTCGTACAAGAATTTGAGATCGGTTCCATTCAACCTCGGCAAAATATGAGTGAAAGTAATATCGTCGTTCTTCACGATCAAACTCCACAAAGAATCTCTCTCCCCGATCATTCGTCTTTTCTGCGTTTCCCTCGTCGTCACTCTAGACATGATAACGTTTGTCTCACGATAGAGACTTCTCCTCTTCTTCTCTCAAACGTGTCGTCTCAAAAGAGATGTGAAATGAAATTGTTTTTCTCCGAGGAGTAAAAACTGCCGTTTTGAGAGGAAAAAGAGAAAAGACATTTTTATCTCAAAAAACGAGCAAAAAAAAGGTCCGCTTTCGCGCGTTATTATTACATGCGCGACGCGAATACGACACAAAAGCGCGCTCTATCTACCTGCGGAGTGCAGCGATTGGGCGTGAGTGTTGAATTTGTTTTGGTTTTGGTTTTTCTCTTCTTGCGTGTGTTTGTGTTTGAGTGTATATGCTGCGCGTATTTATTTACAACCTTTTCGTACACACACACAACGCTAACATTTATTTCATTTCTTCTTCTTATTCTTCGACATCAACTTCTGCTTCTTCCCTTCCCTCTTCTCAGTCTCTTGCTCTTTTTGCATCTTCTTCGCCGCTAATCCCACGTCCACGCCTTCGCTCGTCTTCTTCGATTTTTCGCGTTTGATGAGTTTCTCGACGAAAGCTTTTTCTTGCGCTTTCGTGTTTTTATCGTCCGTGATGCTCGCGAACGATCGTCGTTTGCCTCTGGCTTTAATCTTTTCGTCGCCGGGAATTGGCGCGTTAAACTTCCCGACGCTAGCCGTCGACGTTGCCACTTTATATTGCACGTCTTTGACCAACTGTTTACTCTTTAAACTCTTCGCGCCTACGCCTCCTCCGTTGTCGCCGCCTTTTTTACCGCCGCCGCCGCTACTATTATTATTACTCCCCGCACCAATCGCTAACCTCAACGTCGCCGGCAACGCCGCCGCGCCTTTCTCTTTCACTTGCTCCCCTAAATTCCGCCTCCTCTGCATCTCGTTCTTCTCCACCCTCGCTTTCTTATCTTTCCTCTCCTTCAAAAACGGATCCTCCGTCTGGCCCGCTCGGCTCGAAAGTTTCGCCTCGACGATGGCAATCTTCGTCGAATCCTTCGCCCGATCGTACCCGTGCCTCCTCTTCCACTCGTCTTGCTGCTCGTCGAATACCATTTTACTTCTCTTCCTCTTTTTAATCCCTTTCTCCTCCGCGAATTGCTCCCACTTCGTCTTCGGCTTTTCCATGGAAGGCAAAGGCAAACTCCGAGGAAATTTCGTCTCCCCGGGTGGTAAAAGCGCAAACCTTCCGTTCACGTCCGATTCCGACGGCAACGCGAACAAATCGCTCACCAATCGTTGCAACACATCTCTCGCGTGTGCTTTGATGTTTTCGTTCCTCTCTTCCCTGGTCAAGGCGCCGACAGTGAGGCTGAATTTCTCTCGCTCTAAAACGCTCGTTTCAGTGACCAAAAGATTCCCCACGTCCACATCTACCGCGCCAGTGTACGCCTCGGTCGCTTCCAGCGTCGTTTCGATCCGCAACCTGTTGTTGTTACTCTTGTTCTCATCATCAACCATCATTTATTCGTATTAAAATGCCGTAAACAAAGTGTTGTGTGTTACAATATTCTCTCAAACAGAGTAAAGTAATGACGAGACGCCGCCGCCAAAAACAGCAGACTTTGAGAGAGAAAAAGGCAAGAGTTTTGGTCGAATTTGTCCTCATTATATATAGTACAACTCTTCGTACTTAAGCGAGAGAGAGAGAACTTATTTATATAGATATCTATACATATAAGTTCTCATCAGAGGTACGCATTCGTTCTCCTTTCTTTTAACTCGTTCGCGTTTGTCTCTCATTCATTCGTAACAACATTTTCCCTTTGTTTGGCGGGTGCGTCACTAGAGTCTCTGTCTTGCCTTTATAATTCCATGGCTTTGACAGCGCTAACCGCCGCCTAGATGTAAAAGAACGATGTCGCCTCTAAGCGCTTCCGTTGGGAGTATTCTTATTCGCTCCCGTTGTCGCCCGGTCTTCGTTGGACATTTTTATATATATCTCGTTTTGTTGATGTTGTTGTTGTTGCTTGTTAAGCTGGAAGAGAGAGAAGGAGAAGAGAAAAATACGCCTATGAGGAAGCACACTTGTCCGTACCATCTGACTTTATACTCTGATTATCAAAACTTGTGAATCTCGTTAATCCGAGGCGTTTATGTGTTTCTTATTCTATCCTTCTTGGTTCGATGTCGAGTATGAGATGATGATGCGTTTATATAGATACTGACATCTTGTTCTTCTTTTCACTCGTCGCAGGAGGTACGAGACTCTCTTTTGCGAGAGATTGGTGCAGAACAACAACGACGACTCGATGCAAACGCACGCACACGACGCAACACGCACGCGCGATGAAAGATGATGATTTCCAAAAATATATCTTAGGACACCTTCGGAGCGCAAGCTATGAGAAGAACATTTGAAACCTGATTTCATGTAGTATATGCGCGTGGAATGTATTCATTCGTCGTCGTTGCGCGAATTTGTGTGGAAGAAGAAAAATGAAGTCGATGAAAGATAATCTCAAGGCATAGTTCACTTGATTGCGGACTTGTTCAGGGTCTATAAGCATGAAACTAAAAATCTCGAGAATGGAGACTTCTTTCTTTGTTGTTGTTGTTGTTGTTGTTGTCGCCTATTTCATCTTTTTTGTTTTTGGGCGCTTCACTTTACTCGAGTTTGACCGCATTCGTGCAAATGATTCAAACCTGAGCCATTCCGCGTCCATAAAGTGACCCTTAAGTAAAGCGGTTTATTCGTTTGTCAGTAACGTCTCATCCCTAGAGCTTCTGGTACATTCGTTTTTGTTTTCATTTTTGTTTTTGGCTGCGCGCGCTCGACGGATAAAAATAACGTGTAATACGCGTTTACATATATGCGGGTGACGAAAAACCTTTTATGAACAATCCTACTCTGAGTGCCTTGTACGCTGAGGATTACATACCTGATGCGAACTGACGCATATATGAAACGAACGTGTTATAGCATTGCACACACGGCGTGGCTTGATTGCTTGATTGATGATGATGATGGTGATGATGCGTTGAACACAATCGATGAGATATCCGTGAAGAATAAACTATACAGAACTCAAAAACTTTTCCGAACACCCAATGTGGACGAATATACGACCATACTCTCTGAGATATCAATGGATTGCGTTCGAAGCAGTAGCAGCCTTTCATCATCGCGCAACAGAAAACAGTCATTTGTCTTTGTGGCTTTCGTTCTGCTTCATCGTCATACTGACGCGTATTTTATTATTTCTTTTTAACAGGAGAGACGATGATGCACCGAGCGTTTCGCACGACGCTACATACCTCGTTGGCAGCGTGCGCTGCTCTCGCTGCCTCGGCGACGTTAGCCTCGAGCGAAGGCGTGGCGATCGGAAACAAGAACATACCAAGTATAATGAAAGAAAACGAGGATAACGGTAAAAATAATAGTACGAGAACAACAAAATGGGATCAGAACTGGGATCGCATGCATTCGAGCGCGCAGACTACATCAACGACATCTACGCGAGTCATTCATTTAGTGAGACACGGACAATTTAATCAAAAAGGCAAAGACGATACGAAACACACGTTGACCGAATTAGGGAAGAAACAAGCCTCGTTAGCCGGTAAACGCCTTCGGGATATCATTCCCAAAGGCATGACGCCTAAACGAATAGTTTCCTCGACGATGACTCGAGCAGAAGAAACCGCACAAATCATACGCGATGAATTCTTTAAAGAGATTGAAACGATAGAGAAATCCGATTTGTTACGAGAAGGCGGACCTATTCGTCCTGAACCAGACACTTGGACGCCCTACGGTGGACCATCGGAAGCGGAGTATTGGAGAGATGGCGCGCGCATTGAAGCCGGCTTTCGGTGGCTCTTCCATCGCCCGAAAACAAACGAGAAGAACGTTTCGAAAGACGTGAACAAGTCAATAGCACGAGAGAAAAACAGTGAAACGAAAGAAAAGAACGCAGCAGACGACGACAACGGAGCGGTTTCGCTAAAAAAAGTGGTTAATAAGCCCGCGGCGCAAGAAGAAACGCACGAAATCGTCGTGTGTCACGGGAACGTCATTCGATACTCTCTCCTTCGATTGCTTCAGCTCCCCCCAGAAGCTTGGCTCCGGTTTAGTTTATACAACGGGTCCATAACGAGAGTTGAAATTCGTAGCGACGGTTTGTGTAGCGTGAGATGCGTCTCCGACGCTGGATTTATGCATCCGGAGGAGATTTCATTCAATTAATTTTTATTAGCGGTCGCAGTTGAAAAGTAACCACAAACGACAGTTTAATAACGCGCTTTCAACGTGATTCTTACGATTCTATAACACTATTTATTCTTCGTTCCCGAGTAAACGACGACGTTGAAAACGTTAAAAATGTTCGCGCAGCACTATCCCCATCAGCTTCGCGTGACTTCTTCCTCTTCCGCGACGTGTTCTTCTTCGAATCGTTCGAAAAATCAATCGAAACGAAGATACGCTGCTTGCGCGTCATCCGCAGAAGGAGGAGGAGAAGGAGGAGAACAAGATGCGATTCCGGCGAACTGCACTCGAGTTTCCGTGGAAGTAAAAAAGCCCCTAGGATTAATCCTCGAAGAAGATGGTTTAGGTGGCATTGTCGTCGTCGAAGTCGTTTCCGAAGGAAACTCTGCCAAGACGAAATTGATTCGGAAAGGAGATAAAATCTTGGCCATATCGGCGCAAATCAAAACGCGCACGCAAGATTACGGCGGCGTTTCCGTGGGGTCTGGCGAAGAGATGATTCGTTTGCAAGTTCAAGGGGAAAAGTTTGATACGATCATGGCGGCGATATCTTCGTACCCTTCTCAGAAAACGATGAAGATTGATGTGCTTAAATGCCAGGAGTAAAAATAGTATAAAGCGCACGTATAGAGAGGAAGTGGAAGAGATACGCATTGATTTTAGTCTAGGTACCTGTAGTCTTTGTTGTTATTAGTTATATAAAGTACGATACTTTTACGGTGGTTGTCCCCACCCCGTGGGTGTTTTCGTGGTGTACGCTCCTCCTGGTTCGACATTCTCTGGCGTGTGAATGGCGTGTTGAAAACCTGGTGGTAGACTCGCGGTAGAACGGTGTGGCGGCGTCGATTCCTCATTGAATAAGTCGTCTAACCACGGGCTTTCTTCGAACGCGTTCGTCGCTTCGTTGTTTCTCGTTTGTTGGGCTTCATTGCTCCCGAATCCATTATTATTGGTATGCGAGGAGACTGATGAAGTGTCGTCGGCGGATGGAATAGAGGGTATGTGTAGACCCCATACCGACGGTTGTTGTGGTTGTGGTTGTGGCTTTTGTTGCCTTTGTTGCAAATTTACCATCGTGTCTTGCATTTTAAGCAATCGCTCGTTGTTGCGTTTTACTTTTTCATTCTCTTTGAGCAACATAAAGTTCTCGCTCTTCAAATGGTTGTTTTCCAGTTCCAAGACGTTTTTCTCTCGGTTCAAGATTTCAATTTCTTCCCTCAACTCCGCTATGGTATAATCGTCGCTTGATGGTTGCGCGTTTGAAACCTTGTGATTATTTTTACGAGGAGAACGTGGAGATACGGTACCGCCGCGTTGGGTACCGCGAATTTGTTGTTGTTGGACCTGCTCCTCTGGCGTTGGTTGTCGAGGTTCCTGCTCCGAAATGCCGCGTTGGGTACCGCGAATTTGTTGTTGTTGGACCTGCTCCTCTGGCGTTGGTTGTCGAGGTTCCTGCTCCGAAATGGAGGAGGACATAGGGGGGTAATTCCCTCGGGGTTGATCGCTCACAAAAAGCGTTTCATGAATGCTCTTAATTTGTTGTTGCGATTGTTGTTGCACTTGCATCAGCTGCTGTTGCTTTTTCCTCTTCTCAATCAATTTTCTTTCATCCATGTTTTTCTGCTTCACTGCTGCTAATGCTTCACTGCGTTCTTCACTGCTGGCGATGATTTGATACTTTTGGTACAAGTCGTTCACGCGCGCATCACTGAGAGTTAGCACGTACTCATTAAGAGTTTTCCAATCGTGTCTGTTCGGGTCTTGCGTTCTCTTCATTTGTTCTCTTAGAGTGGTACTCTCTTCGAGAAAGTCCTTAAAACTCCCACGCTTATATTTTAACTTTTGACTTTCTTTCACCATATGCACGAGAGCATCTTTATCCGCGGCGGATAATTTTAAGCATGCCGCCAAACTCTTAGTCTTGGTGGTGTTGCTGGTTTTGTTACTCGATGTTTCTTTTGCGAGAGTAGGTTTTGTGGTTGTCGTCTTCGTCGGCGCTTTTATTTCTTGCACAGGTGGTGAAGGCTTTCTTTGGGTCGCAGCACCCTCCGATATGGAGAGGGAAGGCGATTGTCTTTCCGCACGCGCAGAGCAGTATTTTGAAGCAGAACCAGCACTTCCTGGCCACAACAACTCTTCGATTCTTTTTCTATCCTCATCCGTCGGAACTCGGATTTCTGGTTGAGCTCGCACCGGCCCTGCGTTCTTCTCAGCCATGACGAGTAGCATTTTCTTGACAATTTTCTCCGCGTACTTCTCGATCTTATCGGTGGGAAACTTATTCTGAATTAAGAACCCCTTGCCAGCTTCTCCCAAGTTTTCACCGCTCGCGGGAGAGTACCGAAACTCGTGCGGCTCTTTCGTCGTCGGATGCTGTATCCTGAACTTGTAAGCTGTCTCCTCTCTCTCTTCGCCGCCACCGCCGTTTTTCTTCTTCCACTCCTTCTTAAGCTCCCTGAAATACTCCACTTTCGCTTTGCAAATCTCTCGTCTCTCCCCCTCGGTCAATTCGTGCTCCTTTTCCGTCAACGGACCATCTTTTCTCCTCCAATTTTTACTCCGCTTCACCACCGGCGCCAAGCGCACGGACGTCATCGTCTGATCGTCCTTGTCGTACACGTCCGCTTTATACGCGCCGCCAGATATCGAGTTTGGATATTCTTGCCAGTACACTTTAAACACGTCCATGTGTTTCAAAATATTATACGCGGTACTGCCGTTCGAAGAAGCGCCCGATGATGCTTTCACCAACTCATGCGCTCCGACAACCCAGTCCTCTTCCTCCTCGTCAACTTTAAAATTGCCACCACCACCACCATCACCGGTGCTCTCATTCAACGCCTGAAAGACATTTCCGGTGCTCGCATTACCCACTTCCCCCATGAATCGTTCTTTCGCTTGGTCGATCGTTTGATCCATCTGCGGTCGATCTTCCACGTACGGTTCTGATGTTTCTTCTTGCAAAGATTTCTCCATCGCTTCTTTCAATTGCGCTTGGAATCGCCGCTCTTCTTCTTCTTCTTCTTTTTTGCTGCTCTTTCTCACGCGATCCAGAAACCCGCGCTCCATGATCCCAGACATATTCTCTGAACGCAGAAAAGAGAGAGAGTTGAAGAGAGAAAGTGTGTGCGCGCGAGCGCCGGGTCAAAACGCTTCCTTGATTAGGTGATGGAGGAGATCAAATAAAAAACTGAGGAAAATGAGAGAAGCTTTCTGCAGAAAATTTACATATTTATGCGCATTGTTGTTATTACAAAGATCTTCTTCTTCTTCTTCTTCTTCTTCTTCTTCTTCTTCTTCTTCTTCTTCTTGACTTCTTCTTCTTTGCACACGAACGACGACTAGTCCGACGGCGGCGGCGACGGCGGTGGCGGTGGCGGCGACGGCAACGGGGGACTGATCGGCGTCGCCTCCGGCGACGGCGGAATCCCGTAGTATTCTTGCCAAGTCAACACGTCGTCTCGGCAAGAACCCATCATTTCCGAAGGCATGCACGCGAAGCCGTCTACGACGCTATTCGTGTCTAATCCTCCAGATTTCATCGGGCTACCCACGCACAGAAGGAGAAATGGGAGCACGAATATGAATCCGAGGAGGATGGCGAAGCCGCTTTGGGCGCTTTTGACTTGTTCGGAGGTCAACGATGGTCGTTCTGGACTGTAATAAATGCCCGCGGTAGCCGCGCCGAAGAGGAAGGCGAATAATTGCGTCAGGTTATCGGTAAATGGCGAGTAACCGAATAAGATGACGATGATGAATATCGCAAAACCAAAGCAGTGTATGAAGGATAACTCCTTCGTTTTCCAGTAATCCGCGTAGCACAGCGGAAGGATGGCGGCGATGGAGGATAACCCGCCCGTGGTGACGTGGTCGTTCAAGAAGTACGTGGACGCTAGAATACCCACGAACGGGCCGCAAAAGAGCGGTATAGCGATGTACCCACCAATATTTCTCTCGATAGGAGCCGCTATGAATAGGAGGGCGAGTAAGGTGATCACGAACGTCACTACGTTCCCGACCGCGAAGATGGACGTAAACAAGCGCCAAATTTCAGTCTTCTCCGTGACTAACCAACCTAGATTTCCGGCTATGCACGATAATTTGGCCATTTCAAACTTTGACGGCCCCATGAAGGCGTTGCCGTCGGTTGACCACGACGCTGAGTTGCAAAACACAATCTGAACGCCGTACATCATCGAGAGTAACACGGCAAAGAGGAATACCCATCGAACGTGTTGCTGGTTTCGCATGACGGGAAGTAATCTCAGACTCACTCGGTACGCCACGGCGGTTTCGACCGCGTCGCCGTCTCGCCTTATCTCGATCCAGTTTTGGTGCGTTTGCGGGTTTCTGAATCCAAAATTGTTACGTTCGTGGAACGCCGCTTCGTCTCGAGAAGGCGCGACCGGGTAGAACCACGAGTCGCCTCTTCGAATGGGCGGTCCAGTTTGTATCGATCGGTACGTCGACGGTAATTCCGGAGGGATCTCCTCGTTATGCATCCAGTAGCTTCCGTTTTGTTGTTGCTGGTTGTTATTGTCGCTGCTGATTCCATTATTATTGTTGCTGTTCGTGTTACTATCGTTGCTATCATTATTCCGCGACGGGTTCCTTCTCCCGTCGATTGCGTCAAAAACGCGTCGTTGCGTTTGATTTACAAAGTGTTGAGTCCTGGTAATTTCCCTGTTCACGTTCGCGATAAAGGTCGGCACCGCGCTCGACAGGCTCATCATCCGGCGAACAATAGTCGATCTCCTCGACGTAGACGCACTGGCATTCGAATCGTTAAGAGTATCTCCGCGACGACCGATAACTGGCGGCGCCGTGTTCGATTCGATATCTCTCAACTCCGCCGCGCTCACCAGTCGCATCTCGGTCATCCCAACCACCGGCGACCCTTTCAAACCTCTCACGTCTCCAGACTCGTTCAGAATCTCCGGACACGTCCTCCTCGCCCACTCTTGTATGGCGCTTCTCAGAGCGAAATTCGGCGCCATTCTTACGATGGACTCGTTCGCTTCCGCGAGCGGTTGCCCCGTCGCCGGGCACGTCCTTCCGCCTCTCTGGATCCAGTCCTCCACGCTCGCTCGCTCGTACGTTTGCCCGGTTCTCACAACCACCGGATCTTTCAACAATTCTAAACTCACCGGGCAGAAAAACGTGGAACTCGCCCCTAACGTTCGCGCGTAATCGTCGATCTCGTCCTCGTCCACCGTGGGCGACGACGACGAAGTTTGTGCCTTCGAGGGTGGTGTTGGCTGTTTAAAATCACTCTTCTTAATCTTCTTCTCGTCGTCGTCATCTTCTTCGTCTCCGTGCGCGCTGTTTCGATGGTAGCTCGGATACTGCGCTTCCTCCACCGCTCGTCGCAAGACCGAAAAGTCTTCTTGGTCTTCTTCTTCGTCTCCTTCTTCTCGTGCCCCGGCGAACGGGTTGTTATTGGTACGAACTCCCAGTCGTCGTTCGTGTTGCCTTTGCATCTCAATCTCTTCGTCGTCGGTCGTGTCGCGAGATGACATTCTTCTCTGTGTCGCGATGTTTAAGCGTGTTGTTGTACAAAATAGAATATATATGCGCTCGTTGTCGATGTGTTATATATGTTTGTGCGTTTGCGCGTTCGTCAGAGCGTTCGTTTTTGTGGTGCAGATGTCTCTTTTGTGTTGTGATATTTTTCGCACATTTTCATCAATACGAAGATCTTCTCTCTTTCCTCTCGGTTTTTGCTTTTTGCCTTTGTTTCTGGCGTTGTTGTTGTTACAATCAATCTTATCTCTAGTTCACGCAGTTTTTATGCTTTGCGCGGGGTCTCTATACTTTCTATAAATTCTCTCGATTTCATCGTCGACGTCTTTTCCGAGAGGCGATTGCGTATACGCTTTCAAATTTTCCTCCAACTGGGCCATGGTCGTCGCGCCGATGATGCTCGAACAGACGAAATCGCGGTCTCGAACGAAACGCAAGGATAAATCGGTCAGCGTTAAGCCACTTTCCTCGGCTAAGGTTTGGTATTCCGTCAAGCAGTTTTTCAATCGCGGTTCGTTGAATCGAGCCATATATCCGGGGAAGAGCGTGAATCGACTGTTCTTTGGCGGTTCGGTTGCTTTTAAATATTTACCGGTTAAGGCGCCGCCGGCTAATGGAGAATACGCCAAGAAGCTGACGTTGTGATTCTTCGGCGAACACGCTTCGTTTAAATCGGTTTCAAACGCGATTCGTTGGAGTAAATTGTACCCGTTTTGTATCGTTTGCATCTTCGGGGACCCTTCTTTCTTATATTTCGCCAACGCGCCAAACTCGCACACGCCAAACGTCGTTTCATTCGACGTTCCAAAGTATCTCACCTTCCCGCTTTTAATCAGTCTATACATGCATTCCGCTTGTTCTTCGAACGAAACGTCGTCCTCGCGTTCGCTCGTTCTTTCGTAAGGAACGCCGCCGAACAACGAAACGTATCGATCCGGCCAGTGCAGTTGAAGCACGTCCACGTAATCCGTTTGAAGTCGCTCTAACGAACACTCCACGCTTAATTCCATCTGTTTCGCCGTTAATCTGTTCTCCTCTCCGGGAATTCGTCCTCTTAATTGCATTTCGCTCCTCCCGGCAACTTTCGTCATTAGAATAATCTCCTCTCGTTTCACGTCTTTCTTCTTCAACCACGAACCGATGTATTCGTCCGTTTTCCCTTGCGTTTTTGCGTCCGCAGGAACGGCGTACATTTCCGCCGTATCTATCGAGTTCACCCCGAACTCTTTGATTGCAAAATTGAGTTGTCGATGCGCGTCTTTTTCCGTGTTTTGTTTCCCAAAGGTCATCGTGCCGAGCGTGACGTCTGCGATATGGATGTCCGTGTCGCCGATGACTTGATTTCTTTCCAGATGTGATGATGTCTTCGTCGCGCAATAATATCGCCGTCTCAAAGGTATTCTTTTTCTTTTACACGCAGAAACAGAAGAATAACTACTATATTTGAAGCTGCTCAAGGCAGAGAGTGCGGTCGACATGACGATGATGTCTGTGCGTCTGTGACTCTACGCGTAGGTATTAGATATTTATGCGGGGAAATCCCGAGACTCTGCTTCATATCTAATGCGCGCGAAACGCGCGCGCAAACAGAATAACAACACATATGATGTCCACTGTTACGTCCTCCTTCAACAAGCTCGTCCGCGTGGACTGGTCGTTCGTCGTCACCAGCGCTTCTTCTTCTTCTCCCTCTCCCTCTTTAATAGTAACAAAAGACTTTGACGAGGAAACGACGGCGAACGACGACATCCGCTCGAGAGTCAATTTAAGATTGGTGTTCGAAAACGAAGAGGACGATGAAGAGGAAGAACAACAGAAGAGGAAACAAAGAGAGATCAAAATGGAAGTCACCTTATCGCAGTTTTACGAATTCAAGAGAGATTTAGAAATCGCCAGGAAGAGTTTAAATGATGCGGAGGGAGAGGTATGATGAGAGGACTGATGAGAGACAGAGAGCAGCTTTACAACTACTCTGCGCTGTGATACCGCGTCGATGATATCAATGCATTTCAGAGAAAAGAATACACGCAGTATGAAACCACGCTTTCATAACGACGGAAACGATTTTAACGACGGCGAAAAGTTGAATCGTTGCTGTTTCGCTCGCTAAACTCGAAGTTGCCAGAAGACGCGAGATGACGTGTGCGTTTCTGTTCGGCGCAAAATCGAACGTTCTTTCGACGACGAAGCGACGATGAAAAAGCAGCGGAGAATGAAGAACGACGTAAACGAGGAAGAAGTACGAGAAGGAGTTCGTTAAAATCATGGAGGAAGGATTACAAGGCGCGAAAAACCAACCGTCGCGAGAGGAGGGTAAAGTTCCGAGCGAAAATGGACGTCTCGAAAGAGCGCAAAGATTGCTTTTGGTTTTAGGATTCAACGAACGCGTTTGTACCGCCGAAAGGAACTCGAAGCGAGATGATCGCCAACATCGAGAACGCGACAAAATCGGTGTCTGGTGAGAAAGAAAAAGAGGCAAAAGAGAAGAAAAAGAAGAACATAATGAGGAGCGCGTAGAAAAGCGATCCTGGTAGATTTTCAGAGCTCTACGCGTAAACGTGGAGTATTTCAGGCTTTCATTTTAATCACAAAAGACGGACCTTTTCGATATTTTCCTCATTACACTGCTCCTGTTGTACTCCTCGAAACACGTTTAACAGAAGACGACGACGACGACGACGAAGTAGTGACAGGATCTCTTCATTTTTCGTCTCTTTTTGTTTTCTCTCTAAAAACACGCCCTTCTCTGCGTTCGTGAAAAGCGAAGCGCACTTTGGTGTCAAAGCGGCGGCGGCGGCGCAAAAGATTTCCAATTTCGCATCGTCCGAGAGAGAGAGAGAGAGAGAGAGAGAATGTCGGCGGCGGAGAGAAAAACGATATCAACGAACAATAATTCGTTGCTCTTATCCGCTCATTTCGCCTTGGACGACCCGATGCGCGTTCTGTACGACAAGCACAGTCGCTCGCAACAACCGGAAAGCAAGAGAGTTATTTCCGCCTTACTGGCGATATGTTCAGTGATTACCGAGAAGAACATGCAGCCGTCTCCGGTGAGCGTGTACGCGGCGACGATGGCGTCGTTAACGAGCGTCGTCGATGATGATTCTTCTTCTGCTGGTGGCGGCTCTGCGGTACACTCGGGCGAAGGCGAGAGGCAAACGGTGCACGCGATGTTGACGATATTGGCGGTCGCGTTGGAACATTGCAGTCCCGCGGCGATTAAGAGTAAACTGATGGAAACTGTCGACGTGTTGGTGAAAGTTGGGAGGGATAACCAGGAGCACTCCGCGGCGTTGAGGGCGGTGATTAAATGTCTCGGGTTCGCGTTGAGAGCGACGGCGACGGCGAAAATCGGGAAGGAAGAGTGGGAGAAGATGTTTGGGAAACAAGGAGGAGGAGGAGGAGAAGGAAAAGAAGGAAACGAGAACATGAACACCAACAATCAGTTAGGGAAAGCTTTTTCGGCGCTGTGTCACTTTTGTGTGGATTCGAGGCCGAAAGTGAGAAAATCGGCGCACGAAGCGGTGCAGGAAGTGCTCTCCGCGACGAAAGGCGCCAGAGTCGGGAAGGTATTTTTTCAAAAGACGTTTGGCGCGTTCGCGGTGCAAAAACTGAAAGCGCCCAGGGATGCGGCGGAGAAAGCGGCAAACATGAAAGGCGCGAAAGGCGCGAAGAAAGAGAAGGATGTCGCGATTGCCACCGCAACGGAGGCTTTACACGTTTTAGGCGCTCTGAAAGGCTCGTTGGCGAGCGTAGAGGAGCCGACGGCTTCGAAGATTGTCGATGCGACGATTGAGATTACGTCGTTGGGTGAACCGTTGCTGGAGACGCATGCGACGGAAACTTTGTTGGCGTTGTCGATGTCTCCGAACCCAGGGTGCGACGCGAAGACATTTATGAAAATTCTCGAACCCGCCGCGAGATTGGCGAGAGAAGCGTCGCATACGCAACCGACAAAGTGCGTCACGTTAGCGCGGTTAATCGCAAACATTGCCACCCAAATGTATAGAAAAGATCCCGAGGAAGCGAGAAAAGCGTTACCGTTTACGTTTGAAAGTTTGTTGAAGTTATTAAATGCGCCTCACGAAGGCGTCGCGATTGAGACGTGCGAAGCGATGAAGACGTTGATTCGAGAAACCGTTGATAGCGAAATGGCGAGAGAAGGCGTGAAATACGTCGCGACGTTACGAGTGCAACAAAAAACGAGTAAAAAGAATAGCAGCTTAAAACCGCCTCCGATGATAGGCGTCGCAAAATCGATAGAGTCTGCGTTAGGCATGCGTTACCGAGCGGCCTGGCCTTTTACCATACCGGTCGCCACGCAGTGTTTCCAAAGACTCGGCATTGCCGGTGGCGCTTTATTGAGTGGTTCCTTAGCCGCGCTCGGAGAAATGGGCGCGAATGCCGACGGGTTGCGGTGTAAAAGTCAAATAGAAACGTGCATTTCTACCGCGGCGGAATATATCGGCGCCGAAGCGTTGCTCGAACAACTCCCGTTACGATTGGAAGAGTCCATCGATAAATCTTTAGAACGAAGAGGCGACGACGACGACGTCCAAGACGAAGAAGATATGGATATCGACGACGAATCCGATGGTTCTCGACTATGGCTCGTGCCGTTGTTGCGTCGATCTCTTACTGGTGCGAGAATGTCTTTCTTCGGAGAGTTTGTGTTACCAGAAGCGCGTCGATTAGGCGGACGAGCCGCCAAGGCGCAAAGCGAAAACAGACTCTTCGAAGCGCAAAGATGTCGCGCTGCAGAATTAGCGTTATGGTCACTCTTACCAGGCTTTGCTAATTTTCCCATCGACGCTGGAGAGAGTTTTCCGACGTTTGCGAAAGATTTAGGTCACGCGTTGAGCGCGAGAGATGATTTACGAGCGCCAATTTGTGAATGTTTGAGAAGATTGTGTCGACAAGCACTGGCAGCCACTGGTGGGGACGATAACAACGACGACAACGACGACGACATAAATTTTGATTTGAATGTATCCGATCTCGACACGGAGAAAGATGATAACGAGAGCGAAGGGGAGGAAGGTAAAGAAAAAGTCCCCGCTCATTTTACCGTGCACATCGCCGAGGCGCAGTTGGAAACAATCTCGAAATTTTCTAAGAATTACATGCCAATTCTGTTCAATTTATTCGTGACTTCGGAACCGCACGCGCGAGGAGAGATTTCATCCACCATCGGTGGGTTCGCGAAAATTGCAAGTAAGGAAACCGTAAACACGTTCTTTAAGCAAGTGTTGAAAAAGTTGGTCGAAGCGGCTTCGTCTTCGTTGATTGAGGAGGAGGAGGATGAGGAGGAAGGAGAAGGTGCTCACAAAAAGAAGAAAAAGAAAACGAACTCAAAATCGTCATCGAAAGAAGAAGAGGAGGCAAGAGTGTTGAAAAAGTGCAGTTTCATCGATCTCGCGCACGCTTTAGTACCTGGATTAGATATGGACGCGTTAGATGCGGCGTTCAAAATCGCCTCCTCTGCGGCAAACGAGAAAGAAGCGGCGAGTCAAAAGCGAGCGTATAAACTGCTCTCGGCAATTTGCGCGGCAAAGAAAGGCGCCTGGCTGGCAAAGATGAGCAAAGACGTGGAAATGTGCTTGATGGACGCCGGTGACACGTGCGCGACGGCGGCGAGACGACGCCGGTTAGAGGTTATCGGGTTCGTACTGCCGCACTTACAAAGCCACGCTGGAAACGGAAACGACGAAGGCGATGAAGATGATAACGACGACGCCATGAAGACTTTACTCGCAGAACTCATCCTCGCGACGAAAGAACAAAACGCAAAGACGCGTTTGTTGGCGTATCAACTCTTAGTTGACATTCCAAGACGCATGGAAAAGGAAGCGAGCGAACGACAAGGCGCTATCGCGGATGGACAAGTTGGTAACCGCGCCGGCGTCGCCGCGTGGCTCGCGCAAAGCGACGAGGGGGATAAAGGCAAGAAGAAAAAGAACAAAAATAAAAACGGAAGCAAAGACGATATGTCAGACGACGACGATTCAGACGACGACGACGACGACCGCGATGTGATTCTCAGCGACGACGACAACGATGACGAAGATGATAAGGACAACAACGATAACAACAACATGGCGATTGAAAACTTGGAGCCGGTACCAGATCTTATCGACGAAAGTTCTCTCGCCATTCGAGGATTCTTTCTCACCGTGCTCGCCGGTGTCGTCGGCGCGACGCCACAAATGCAATCTGCCTCAGTCGTCGCCTTGGCGCGTTTGCTTTACGAATTCTCCGCGAAACTTGTTGAAATCGTTCCCGAACTTCTCCCGGCGATTTACAAATTGCTCAAAGGTCGCAACAGAGAAGTCGTGAAAGCCTCGTTAGGTTTTATAAAAGTCGTCGCCGTGCGTTTGCCGCAAAACGAGCTCGCTTCGCACTTACCAGAACTCCTTCCAGCTGTTTTGAAATGGTCCTCGGATTCTAAGAACAGGTTCAAATTGAAAACGAAAGTGATTGTCGAACGATGCGCGAAGCGGTGCGGATGGCGCGCGGTGGAAGACGCCATACCGAAAGAGCACTTAGCTTTGGCGTCACACATGAAAAAAGAGGAAACCAAGATAGAAATGAAGAAGAAAAAGGCTCGAGCGGAAGAAACGGCGAGTCGGGCGAGCGGTAAAACCGGTCGCAAAAGTCGCTGGAACGAGGAGGAAATCTTTGGCGACGAAAACGACGACAACAACAACCAACGTTCCGAGTTTGGTGGATTCGGTCCTAAATCCCACCGCGGGAACAGCGGCGGCTCCGAAGGTGCATTTCGCAACGCGCGCGATGCGCACGCTTCGAGAGCGAGCGCCGGCGCCCGGCTCCCCGTCGGTGCTGAATTCGATTTACTCGACGACTCGAAAATGCGCAAACACCTACTCGCGCAAGGCGCGAAAACCGCGCAATACAGACGAAACGAGTTTGGCGATGCCGACGACGACGGCACAAAATACAGAACCGACAGATCCACCGGTAAACTTAAAATCGTCGAAGAAAACGACCGCAAGCGCGCGCGCGACGACGACGAGGAAGATGAAGACGGCGCCACGCGACACACATTCGGCACTCGCAAATCCGGCAAAACCAAGCGCACGACGAATACCAACAAGTCCACCAAAACGAACAAAACCACCAAAACTTCCGCCACGCACACCGGCGACCGGTACAAAGCTAAAGGAGGTGGCGACGTTCGCAGAAAAGGCGAAAAGTTACAACCGTACGCGTACTGGCCTTTGGACGCTAAGCTGCTCAATCGACGCAACAGCAAACGCGGCGAGGCCAGAGACACGCTCTCCGGCGTCGTCAAATCGAGCAAAGACAACGGGATCTTTCGAGGGAAAAAAGCCAGGAAAACTTAGTAGCACAGAGAGAGCAGTCTTGCAGTTGAGAAAACGTCCCTGCTTCTGCACAAACGCTGCTCGAATGCTTCTTTGTAACAACAACATTAACAACATTAACAACAACACGCATAAAATCGTACCCAAAGCTTGAATTTTCCTCATTAGACAGACCATCAGACGTAAGAAAAGAAACAGAGAAGAGACACCGACAAAAGCAGAAAACGCTCGACACGGGGAGAAAGAAAGAAAGAACACACATTATGTCATCTCTTTCTCTAAAGTTTTCGTCCGTTTTCTTCTTCTTAATGTCGTTCTTCTCTTCGTCGACATCATCATCAGCAAACACCCCCAAACTCTACAGCGGGTACAACTCGAACGCGAATCCTTCTTTACAGTACGAACCTCGATCTGGAATCATCACTCGCGCGCAAAACAACTTCGCCACGCAACCTGGCGAAGGGAGGCACCGATTGAACAGGAAATACAACCCGAACGGCGTGAAAGCGCGAGGGATTTGGGACGAGAAAAGGCAAAAGTTTTCTGCGCAAGAAACCACGCCGGGACCGAAGAAGTTTCGAGAGGACATCGAGACATTACAGATTGAGAAGAAACCGAGAGATGTCATCGCGCACCCGCACGTGGAGAAGAAGTTTTGGCCTACGTCTTTGAAGAACTCCGTGGTCGCGTTCGGGAGGAGCGAGAGTGGGAAGACGAAACCGGTCGGGAAAGGGACGGCGGCGGCGGCTCGAGGAGGCGTAGGGGAAGACGAAGACGGAGAAGGAGAAGAGAGAGAGAGGAGGCAAACGAGCAATAACAGACTGGCCAGGCCGAAAGAACCGGAAAGAGCGGACGATAGAGCGATGTTAGCAGATCACACGTTCTACGCGGCGACGAATCAACAATCGAACGATCGGTTCGCGAAGATGTTAGCGAGAGCGTTGAACGGAACCAAGTACGTTTTACAGTGTCAAAAATCCGAAGCGAAGAAGAGCGAGATTCCGTCCGCGTGGCAATTGTTGACGGCGACTATGAGCAGAGCGGACGCGCAGACGCTGTTACCGATATCGCCCGGGCAGTTAAAGAAGAGTATTTTTGGTAAGGTGACCAACGCGAGAGGCGACGGGAGTTCCCGATTGTCCAATCGATTGAACGGGTACCCGAAACCGTTGGATTTCAATCGAGGGTGCGCTGTCGTCGGGAATTCTGGGGTTTTGTTAAAACCGCTCGGGCATAATAAGAAACCATTAGGGCCGTTTATCGACGCACACGGGTTTGTCTTGCGCATGAACATTGCCCCCACCGACGGCGAGTTTACCAAATTGGTCGGGAAAAAGACGTCGGTACGATTGATAAACCATAAATGGGCGCGAGAATTCGACGCGTTCGCGGAGAAACATTCGAACATTTTATCGAGCGATATCGCTGCCACAAATTCTCGATCGAGACAAAGTAGCAACGACGCGGCGTACGCGGTTCGAACGCGAGACGTGGAAGTGGCGAAAAAGTTCGCCAAAATTGTCGGCGAGAAAAGAGCGCGCGTGTTCAACGCTCGATTCGTCGACATTTCGCGCATCGCGTTGGCGCAAATCCGCGCGTGTAAAGAAATGCGCGACACCGGGAAGATAAAAGTCCACGACACGGCTCCAGCACCTTCGGCCGGTTTCGCTGCCGTCATGGCGTTATCCAAAATCTGCCCTCGATTACGCCTCTTCGGTTTCGACGCCGCTAAAAAATCCTCGAGAGGAAAATCCACCGCCGGTATCGATTACCCGTACCAATATTTCGAAGAATTCGACGCGCAAGGTGTCCTCAACGTCGGCTCTGCCGCGCACGATTTCGATATCGAAGCCGAAGCCTTGACTGGTTTAGAGAGAGAGAGTAACACGAGAATCCAAATTTGTGGCGTTAAAGGCGGGAATACCTGCGACGAGCTCGTTTGAAGAAGCGTCGTACACAAAAGCAGCGCGTTAATGTGATTGATGTTTTAGAGTGGTTCATTTGTTAGAATTTGTGTATAATAGAAGCGTTAGAATTTAGTCATTCGTGGTACTCTCAGCTGTTTCAGGAAAGCGTATTCATCGACGCGTTCCAGATTCGTAATGCAGTTTTAGGTAAAAATAACGTCTTTGTCTCCTCATTCTTTCTTACTTTAAGAGAACACGCTTTGCACAAACATCTCGTTAAGAAATGCGCAAGAGCGCGTACGCGCGCACCAACGTCCCGTTTTCGTCCAAAATCGGTGGTGGTGATGCGAGTAAAAGTAGTAAAAACATCGACGAATACGACAAAGAGTCGCACCAATTTTTCAATCCATCCAACGCGGCGAATGCATCATTTATGCACGGAATTGGAGACCCCATGCGGTTCGCCACGAAAGAAGAAAAAGTCCGATTCGATCGAAACACTCGACGAGCGAGAGTCGCTTTAGTCTCGTGCACGCTGTTTTTATTCCTCTTGGCGTTCAGCCGACCGATATACGGGCCGTATATAGATAGATTTGGGGAAGATGGGGATGCGACTTTAATTGAGGTGGTGAAGGACCATTTGACGAAACGCGCCGAGCGCCACGGATTGGGGAACGTCGGAGGAGGACATTCATCGAAACGCAATGCGAACAACAGACACAACAATAACAACGGGAATAATAAAGAGGAGAGCACGTTTCACGCGAGGTATAGAAGAATAGAGGAAGAAAGAAGGGCGTTGCTGGAAGAACATAAAGACGGGGTGGAGGACGAGATGGATACCGTGCGAAGGTTGGAGGTTTTGGAGGAGAGAGCGAAGAATTTGCTGCGCGAACACGGGAAGAAGCACGGGAGGAAGCGTACTCACGAGAGCAATAGCAAAGGGATGAGTGGTGGTGGTGGTGGTGCCGAGTAGATGTAGAGTTAATGTTGTTAGGCTTTAAATTTATAAATATTCATGTATGTATCACTTTTAGTTCTGAAGAAGCGGCGAGGCTTGAAAGCCAAATCGTTGTCTTCTATCGGTGACGGCTTGTTCCCACAGCGCACGCATCTGCGCTAAAATTCGATTCGCATCCTCGGAGGATTGAAACGGGCACAAAACGGTTGAGCTACGAAAATCGTTGTGGTTCACAAATGTTATGCTTTTATTTTTGCTTTTCGCTCCTTCTTTTACCACGGTTAACAAGGAAGAGGTGAATCCAAAGTCGGGCGTCGTGACTTTATTTTCTTCGCGGAGAGAATCGCATACGCCGACTTGGACGCAGACAGTCTTTTTGTCCAGAGAAGAAGAGATGTAAAGAGAGGCGACTTCGTGCCATCGGAGAAAGCGGGTTGCTGTTGGATCTGTTTCGTAACGCTCGATCCAAACCAAGTGCGTGTCGGTTAGACATACGATGGCATCTGAAACATGCGCGAGGGGATAAAAAAGTTCAAACCGGCCGAACGTGAACTGCGTTCTCTCGTTTACAGCAGTCACCGTGGTGAACGACTTTTTAGTCTTCTTGTTTGCATTTTTCATAGTCTTCCTCTCCTTTCTCGTCCCTTTCTTCTTCATCGTATCTTGGTCAACTTTACTCGCTTGTATTTCTTCGACGTACGCAATCTTTTTTGCGGCAACTCTCAGCAAATCAGCACCTGCTGATTGCTCTTCGTCGTACGTTCGAACGATGCCATCGCCACGCAAAGCGAGAGGTTTTCGAGCTCGAGTAGCTTCCAGAGATCCCGTAGATTTCGAAAGTATACCACCTACCGACATAGCTTGAGAAAGTCCACTGAATGCCGTTTCGACTAAACCGACCGCACCTCCTAACGTTGAAGTCACGAGACCAGTAATACCTTTGATGCCGCCAAGCGCCGCTCCTCGCAAACCTTCTTGGCGAAACCCTTGGACTGGTTTGTAAAATACTCCAGCAACTCCGGATAATGCACTACCGACGAGGTTTACGGTACCATCGACATATGTTTGACCAATGTTCTTAACACCCGCGGAAATTGATGTCGTCGCACCCCTTTCTCGAGAAGCGACAATATTTTTCGACGTATCTCCAGAAAGCTCCGCCAGCTTGTCCTGCGCTCTGCGCAAACCTACCGATACGGTACCTGCGTTATCAACAGACGCCAAAATCCTTCCAGACTGTATCGTAAACTGTTTGATAACGTGCGATTTCATTTTCCTCCTCAAATCAGAGAGTTTGAGCGTTGCATTTGTCGGTAAATTGAAAGGAGCAATCGCAATAGGTAATCGGTCTAATCGTAAAAGATTGAGCGTCGCGCACATCATCATTGGCGCGTTCTTCGGGCGAGATGACGGTGCAGACGTGAGCGTTACGAAGGCTCGTATTCCGTCCGATGAAAACGTTCCGACTGAAATGAGATGGTCAATATTTGCCGATACAGTCTTTTGCTTCTTGGCTTTGAAAGTAACTTTTTTCCCACCATCCTTCTTCATCCTAGAATCTTTCGACGAGGACATTTCAGAAGCGTCTCCGCCGTCTTCCGCGAAAAGTCTTTCAATACCGATTTCTTCGACATACTCTTTCAACGCCCACAACAAAGGCTCGTGAATGAGAACATTTAAACCACTCGGTGCCCACACCATTCGAACTTCCGGAAAGCGATTAATATCTCTACTTTCTCTCATTGAAAATGAAGCCGCGAATAAGCAGCCTGACGCCGCATCGTTGAACATTGTGACTGGATACAACGCGTTCTCCAACATGTTATCCAGTTGCGCAGAGACGATGGCAAATTTAGCGTACAGACCTCTTCCATTATTGCATTGGTTCCCAAACGAGGCTTCAATACCGTTTACCGTGAATAGACAAAGTTCTCGCCGTGAATCTACGAGTGATATCTGGATGCCATCAAAGATGGCGCCGATGTGAATTTCTCGGGACGTTTTTGTGATATTTTGAATGCGCTGGAAAGCCTTCAAATCTGCTTCGAAATCGTTCATTCTTCCTTTCCCCGTTCGTTTATTACGATTGGCGAGCCTTGACATGAAGTGTCCCTTAATGATTGCCGCGGCGGCATCAGCATCGTTTACACTAAGAACAGCATCTCTAGATTCTCTGTCTAAAACAGTAGGTTGCTTTGCAAAACGTGGCGATCCATCGCTGTTCCGATCTTGGACATTTGGATCTATTTCTACTTTAAACTCCGTTAATCGAAGAGATACGCACTCTTCTGCGCCAGTTTCAGCACCGTCAAAGAAAATGCAAGACAATCGGTAACAAATCTCATACTTTTCAGATGGATCATCGCATATGAATCCTTCTGCCAAAGTGATACTTCCGAGAGCGCCAAATTCTTCTTCGCCGCCGCCAGAAGAAGAACCCCCACCTGATGTTCTAGAATTTCCGATACTGGCGTCGCGAAAATCACCAAGCTCCGGAAGTTCAAAATACGATTCTTCGACGTTTTCATCGTTGCTGCACGAGAGTCGCACGACCCGAACAGATTCCCCAACTTTGGGAAGTAAGGATTCATCCGACGACTTCTGGCTTCTCTTCCCAGTGGGTCCCTCCGAGCGACCATTGAAAAAACGTGGGCCGAGCCAATGTGAAGCACTGCGCGGAGGGACCCTCACACCTTCTCCAAAGTTGGATTCATCATATAACGACGATGAAGCAGTTCTAGTAACGCTGTTATTTGTGCGCATAGACGTAATATTCCCCAATTTCTTCGGTGTCTTCGTCGACGCCATCGCGGGTGCCGTTTGTTTATCCGCAAAATTGTATCGCTTTTGCACATTCGACTCCCCTCTCAGCAAAATTCTTGAGAAATCTGCCCGCACACGAGTGTGATTTTCAATTCTAATGCCACTCTCTGCAGATCGATCGCTCTTAGCGGCTGAACCTATGATGATTTGCGTGGATCCAGCAATCTGAGCCGTTTGCAGTCTTACACGAATTAGTGACGATGACACTTTAGAATCACCATCTTTTGTCACAGATCGAGGAACCGCAAGAAGTTGTTCTCCAGATTCTTGCAAAAGATCCATGCGAATCTCTGCAGAGAAGGATTCATATGAGTATGTGTTTTCGTCCCTAGTTCCAGAAGCATCACGTAATATTAAGCGTGCACGTTCGGGTGAGCTTGACCCAGGTAACACCGGCGCCGCTCCAATCGGAATGGTCATTGCAGAGTTAACGTAATGCATTTTCCGTTCATCCTTAAGGTCGTCATCATTCTTTATGTGCATGGCTAACGGTATGTGTGAGATATTGACCAAAATAATTTCAGGAACGACTGATATTCTAACCGTTCGGCTCATCATTTCGTAAGACCACCAATGCTGACTTTGCGATAGAACAGGATGAAAATGTTCAGCCACGATTTTAATTCTGACTTCACCGTATGATTTCGTCCGCAAAGTAACCAAACATGGAGCTTCACCTGGTTTGACTCCTCTATGCACAATACAATGCACGCGTTTATTTGCATCAACATTTTCGAGCTCGTCTACGTCCTCGGCGAGGAATAAAGTATGCACGTGACTGGAAATTTCAGCAACAAATGCTTTCTGAATATTCTTTAACACTCCATCCACGACTCCCACTGTAGCTCGTACGGCAGCATCTACGTTCAGCTTCTGTTCCGATCTCAAAGATACGTTAATATTTCCGGGATTCACTTCGAATAACTCGCCGGTTGGTTTTTTGACTATGAATTTTCCTACCGCGGTATCCACCACCTCTTCGATCTTCGAAAGTTGTATGAGATTTGTTTCATCTTCTGGTTCAGTGCATAATGAGACCGGGAAAGGACAAGCGTTATGAACAATTACATCAGCGCGAATATCGACGAACATTGCGCTGATGTTTGATGGTGAGGATTCCTCTTGGACGTAACCTACCGCGTGTTTTACATTTTTCGCGACATCGTCAGCAATGCTCGACACAGGTCTATTGTCAGTGTCTCTTGAGACGACTTTTCCATCTTTCTTCAAAACGCCGGAGTATTTCGACGCAGTTACGAGTAGTTTTGCTTCTAATCTGCGCCCTTGCGCACCTATCTTTTCGCCTACATTTTTCAATACCACACAACCACGGGTGACTCCATCTGCAAATGCTGTAATTGGCATCGGCTCACTCATATTCCATCGTTCGCTTTGCTTTTGAGCACTACTCTCTCTCAAACCGTATGCGCAGCTGATTTCCTGCCTCGGATCAACGCTTTCCGAAATAAATACTTCTTCTCCTGGCTTCATGATGCCATAAACGGAAGCCCTCTTGTCGCAGTAGACGACATACTTCGCCTCGCAAGGGAGCGAGTTCCGCAAGACGAGCGGGACCCGAAGAACAACATGGATATTCCGAGAAAGCGCTCTCTTGTTGTTCTTGTCTCCGCGTTTTTGTCTCTCAAGATATACGAGATAGAATTTATTATCGACTGTGCATATCACGTCGGGGTCACTATGTTCATCGTTAGTATCTCTTGCAATGACCGACTCCCAGCGTTCGCGGAGCGATTCACACAAAATATCACACGTTTCCATACTCTCTGAGCAAATTTCATCGTTTTCATAATGCGTTACGTTTTGAACTCCTTGTTTCTCTGTACTTACGGGTACAAATCGAATCGCACACTGCTCCTTGTTCTCGAAACCTACTGGAAAGCACACAGTTCCACCACTTTGTGATACTTCAATAGACCATGAACTCCCTTTTCCCGCTTTAGTATCCTCCATCGTTGCTCGGCGTTCATTCGTGTTTCTTTTGCGGTTCATATTCGGAGTGAAGAACAGATTCGTTTGCGAGTTGTCCTCATCTCGCTTTTCTCCGCTTTCTCTCGCACTTGAAGCACCTCCTTCGCTCAAAGAGCTACTAGGAAAGGCGTTCGTCACATCATATTCTTCAATGGGAGCAATTTTGCGTCTCCATCGTCTGCGTCGCGTACTCGCAAATCTCCGCTTCCAATTTTTTGCATTTTTGAACTCATTTGGTGGCCACGAGGTCACCCAATAAGCATCGTAGGCCCATCCACCCGTGTTACTCACGGTGCAGTTTCCAGGGGGCCTGTCGATTTCCCAATCACCCATCCAATGGTAACCTTCTGGAAGTAACAAACTTTCACCTTCGGGGAAATGATTTGTGGAGTTTGAACCGTCAATATTGAGCGAATACCGAGCAGTAAAGCATGCGTCAAGAATATCACGCGGCGATTTCCAACCAAATGGTGGAAAATGGCGCTCAGATTCCCACACGTATCGATACATCGGGTCGTTTGGATCATATCCTTCTTCAAAAAAACCATTCAAATCGTTTTTCTCTTCCGAAGCCGAGGTAAGATCTTTTGGACTGCGCAACCCAGGCTTTCGTACGTTGACTTTGGAATTCCCTGCATTATTCTTTAGTTTAACCAGCGTCAGTGAAAAACGTTCCGAAGTTTCGTTTACAAAAGCTGCCTGAGACATTAATACACCCAACCTCGGATCAACCGTAACTTTGTCTTCTCCAACGTCTTGATCTTTCCGCTCAAAGAAATCTGTACCGCTAGCTTTTATCGCCGCATACGGCCCATTCTTCGAAAAGGCAATAAGTGTATCCTCTGGATCAACCTCCTCGGTTTCTTTGTTCTTCAATGCGCTAATATCATTCGTGGATAGCTTTGATATTTTCAAATTAGGCGAGATATCGGTATGTTTCACCCGCATTCGTCCTGAAAGAAAATTTAACTCGAAGTTCTTCGTCAATGCCTGGAATTTGGTAGCTTCTTTTGTTTGAACTTCTAACGGTTCGCCGGAAGGCGCTCGTTTCGAGGTATGACGAATGGTCCAACCACCGGATGCAACAGAACCGGCATTATATATGGTCGGAACCTGTGCTTTTGAATCGCCTTTGCTAGCGTACGTGTTCTTAGTCCCTTGAGGTTTCCAAATCGCGCCAGGACCAATAGTACTCAACTCTCGCGCAAAATCTTCTCTCACGCAACAAAAGCTCTTTTTCGAGGGTTGCTTTTGCTCCTTCGATTTACCGTTATCTGCCGTAACGACACGCCCTAACGCGACGTAACCTTCTGGAGGAATAGGCGCCCAGAAACTTACTGAACTCTTCTTTTCATCCTTCCAAAGTAGTTCGTATCCAATAGGATGCGCGAACGGTGCTCCAGCGCGAGGCATTTTCTTCTTAACGTGATCATCGATCACCATACGTGCAAGATATCCGCCTGTATTTGGTGCACTAAATCCAGGAACAACTATGCATCCAAATGGAATCTCAACGATGCTTTCGTCTTCAGTAGAACCATCTATACTTCTTTCACTAGAGTCTATTTTGGCCACAGGAATCCACGCCGAACATTCATACTTCGCTCCCGTGCCTTTCGACCACCACAAAAGCTTGAACTCGTATGTTTTTGTGATATTGCAGTAATTGTCAGAAAACAATAAATTGTCACTCTTTAGTCTTACTGATACACTTTCCGAGTCTTCAATCAAACGTTCATGTTGGTCTCTATTACGTCGTGAGTCTACGTTATCTTCTTGAGTAAAATTCTTCAATTCTTCAAATTCGTCGTCGTCAAACTCTGCAACCGTTCCTTCACAGCTGCTACTTGCATCTGATCTGTCACTGTCGCTATCGTCGTGATCCCTAAAGGCACTCAACGCAGACGATGACGATAGCATGCGTTTGAATATTATGTTGCATGCTCCTGCATTCTTCGCTGAGTCGATGCGACCATGCCTATTGATGTGTATCGGAACCTTCACACTAATATTGTGGAATATGGATGCTCGGAGCAAAATACGAACCTTCGTGGGAATCCCGTTTTCATCGTGGAGATCAATCCAAACAGGTTTCTCTTCACCAACCAAAAGCGCCAGATTCGATGCGACAAACCCTTCCGCAGAAAAGCGAGCGTTGGCATCCTCTACAAAATCGTGCGTTGAACACGGTCGCTCTAGATCCACTCTCAGGCTAGAATTCTGAAAATCGCGCGATCTCGAAGCCGGATGAGGTACGTCCATAGTAATATAGCCCGATTTAGCGTTGAAGGGGAGAGATACGCGCGATTCATCACCGTTGTTAGCTAATCGCATGCGTACCTTGTTTCTAAAAGAATAATTTTTATTCGAAATGGCCAAAGATCGTAGATGAGTGATGCTTGAGTTTGATTTCAGGACGCATGAAATCCTCGAGTACGTGTCCGGAACACCAGAGGAACGGTTTACATCGTTTCTCATTGATTCCATGGGATCATCGACATCAATGATTTCAACCATCATCTTTGCGGTCAGCGATTCTAGAGGGGGGGCAACTTGGACGTCCGCAGTATTCGTATCCACCACTCTTTGCCTCGCCTGGCTTGTTTCTTTCGCTATACAAAAGTTGACATCAAAGTTGCCATGTGGAGGAACGACTCGAACATCCTCGTCCTTCCCACGTTGCAAACTCTTTCGAGACACTGTATATAACGTACGCCCAGTATCGTTTTTCATACGGATGACTTTATTTTCAACCTCTTCATTAACCGAAGACAAAGTTGCGTGCGTAGTCAAGCCCGTATTAGAGAAGCAGCGAAGAACAGAGTCCCTGGATTTACTGCGTTTTTGCGCATGTTTGATTAACATCCGCTTCTCTTTCCAAGATTCAGAAAGCGCAGAACTTCGATCTGGAAAAAGCTCTTTCGTCGCTACTTCGAGTTCACTCACTACACGAGAAGTAGCTGGAGAAAATCCATCGTTATCGGGGTAGGCAATGGACGATTGGTGATCGAGTTGAATCTCCCCTTCAGCGTCCGTATCAAAATTATCTCTCTTCCTCATGATTTCTTTCTTCGTCTCCAGTGCGATTGAAACCATGTCAAGAGCAAAATCTGTGGTCAAAGTAATACATAATTTTGTAGCTTGTATCGAAGCATAGTTTCCAGTACTGAAGCACCGTTCTCCGTGTTTGATTGGAACAAGATTTGCACCAAATACCCATTGCGGAGATACGAGTGGTTCCCACGCGTACTTGCGCCAATTTAAGTGCGCAGCACCTAACGATGCATCAATACCAACGGAAGCAACGTCGCCGACTACAACGTTAGTCACGATTTCGGTTCTCATGAGTGATATTGCAAACACTGGAACATTTTGATGCATAATACCAGCGTTCTCTCTGTACGAAGAATCGTCTCCGACGTCCATCGGTGTATCCTCCTTTGCATCTGCATCATTCGCGACAATCCTCTGCGGCGCAGCAACGGTTACGGTTACGAGACCTACCGACGCCGAAATCTTGACAATTGGCCTTGGTTTTTCGTACGCAAAAGAAGTAATCCTAGATCCTTCGTCGGAAAAATCTAAAGATGAGATCGACGGTAGTACAAAAAGCGTGGGACCTTTGTAAATATCATTCGGCATGTCGGCTTTGGATATACAGAAAGTACCAAAACCACCAGGTACACGCCACATGCACATTTCGCTCGTACTAGACTTACCACCATGAATGATAAGAAGTGAAGATTCTTTCGTTAATAACGTGACATCCATAGGTGCTACCGCTCCGCAATGGGTTCTACTCAGACACCGGACCGAATCCAGAGATGGTTTTACATTAGCCGATGAAGTACTCACTAATCCGCAACTGACGTAGTCTTCTGATGGAGAAACTGGTCGCCAAAACGCAGCTTGAAGCTGCTTTTTCGAACTCTGGAAAACCAGTTCGAAATCAATTGGTTTCACACAAACATATTCGAGGTCCTCCACACAACGCGTCATGGATGGATGCGCCACGCCATCGACTACAACATCTCCAAGCGATGCAAAACCAGGCGGAGGCAGCGGTCTGAACCCTGTCAACATCTCCCCAGCGTTCCACACCTTTTCAAATTCTACCGCTGTAACTACGCATAGTTTGATATCCGCGATGTTGCCTTCGTAATCTTCATCTTCTAGAGTTATTGCGTTATCGTGGGCAATTTCTTTCTTTAAGAGACGGCGACGGCGTTTGTTTTCAAGTTTTCGGGCTTGAATGTTCTCCAAGGTTTCAATAGCGAGCCCGAGTGGCGTGCGAATATCAACAAAAGATATAGGTGGGTCTACCAGTGCGTTCGATGCTGATGATTTGCCTGCTGAACTCACCATGTGTATCCCAGTCGGGGAGTCCACAGCCCAAACGTGGACCAGATTGCCACTCCTTGAGTTACCTCGATTATCGCGCTTATGCACAGATTTATCATCATCTACATTCAAAACTTTACTCTGGCCACGACGCTGCGCATTATGCACTTCACTCCTGCGGTCATCAGGTTTATTACTCTCTTCGTCAGACATGGAAAACAATCTCGAAAGTGATCCCGTAGATTCACACAGCAAACTTTCTCTGACGCAACGCACGCAGCTTGGATCTGGCTCTCCGTCTTCTTCATAAGCCGCAATTAAACCAAGCGCCCTGTAACCTTTTCTAGGAACCGGTTGCCAGAGCACCAAATTAGAGCGAGAAGATGCATCAGACTTTTTGGACGGATTTATACGCTTGAATCCACTTGGCGATGAACAGTAGGTCATCGAGTCGCGAATAGATGTTGCCGATCGTGTAGGCGAATCGGGGCCAAAGTTAGGAACATCTCCCAGTGAGCAGTATCCCATAACTGGCCGCGGACGCCAGAAGGAAAATGATGTGCTCCTTGCGCCCGTCGCTGCAACAGCTAGAGCATTCTCTTGTGGGATTAATTCACCAGTACTGAAGAAACCAGCTGCCGACGCTCCGAAGTCGGCATCGTATCCCGAACCCTCGAATGACGAATAGACAAGTGCAAAATGATTACATGGTAACAACGGCTGCGTTGCTACGATGGAAGAAACGCGTTGCGCCAGTCGAATCACTCGACCTGCTGCGGCTGGGGAAACCTCGACCCCGATGGGCGATATCATGACATCAATGGATGTTTCTCTTCTTGGCGCGGAAGGTTCAAGCGAGTTGTCGCTCCCCTCAGTCTCATTATAGCACTCATCACTGTCTAATGTTGCCGTGATTTTGCAAGGTTCAACTAATGGATTCAACCTCGCACTGTCCGGGAACGAGACACACATGTGCTCAAGTTCAAACGAGCTTTCTACGCTGCTCCCAATAATGTTAATTTTTGAGTGCACGCTGAAAGATGCGCACAACCCTTCATCTGGGTCGCGGGAAGGGAAAACTGCCACATCGATCGAGTGCAACTTCAGAACGCATTTCAAAGCAGATTTCTTTCTCTGTTTATCAACGACTTTTAAAATAGCTTCTTTCTGCACTTCTAAAAGAGCATCGCCTAGTTTATCCTTGCCTTTGAGCCCAATCACTGCTCTAGCTCCTTCGATGCGTTTGTTTGCAGAGATGGAGTAACCCGGCTTATTACGTAATTCTCGGAGCACCGCAACGACGGTTTTAACCCTTCCACGCCAGGAATTCATCAAGTACTTCATCTCTATTTCAGTTAAACGAGAATCGCGGAATTCTTCGACGCCTTGCTCTGAAAATGAATCCCCATCCCCACTTCCGAGAGTACGTTGTCTGCGAACTATTTTCTTTTTCTCGAGCATCATCTCTTGACGACTTAAGAACTGAACTGATTCGGGATCAACGAAATATGAACCTCCTGACGCCATGCGAATACACAAGTCAAACGTTTCCTTGTCGGGACACACGATGCGACAATTTTTAATTACTAGTCTATGATTCGGACCAATTATGATGCGAGGCGCGAATTGAAGCTCTCTTTCAGCTAAATGCACAGCTCGATCGCCAGATTTAGAGTTTTTCCCACTGTCGCCCTCTTTCTTCGTTTTATCATTTTTCGACAGATTGTGTTCCAAGTAAATTGTATCGGAATAATCAAGATTAATGGTTTGTTCGCAACCATCCAGAACATATTCCTGCGCACCACTACTAGAAGTTGGAAAATCCGCTAAAACTCTCCTGGTGCGACTTAATGTCATATTTTCTCTTAATTTGAACGTTTTCCTTTCTTCCGTAAACAATATATCTTGTGGGAGTATATTTTCGCCAGCGCCGAGTTTTGGCTGAAAGATTCGCGCAGCTTCCAGTAAGGAATCCACGGATGCTGTCACTGCTACGCGACCACACTGACAGCTGACCTCAGATATATCGTTTGTTGTGACTTGTTCCAGGCTCAAGAACATAGACTGTAAATACTCATCTTCCTGCTCTTCAACGATTTGAAGTTCCTCAACGCCTTCCGCAGAGGCTTTTACTTCATTCGAAGAGTTCTTGTCTTGCGTGTTCACAACAGCTTCATCACAAAACCCTGCTCGTATCAGATCAATCTTATAGCCCTTAAATCTGCAATCTCTCGCGTATAAACCCTCTACTCCAACTGCCAATTCACTTCGTAATTCATTTCGTGGATTTGACACGTTTGCAAACGAAATGCCTCGAATTCCAGCCTCAACAACCTGTGAGGCTCTTCCCTTCCCGGCAAAGATGCCAAGTTGAATGTGGTCAATTCGCGCCTGGAAACACTGATGTATCAAAAAATCCTTCTTCAGTAGAGGCGGTGCCAATGGATACTTAGCTGGAGTCAGATAGCAGTAAGCAAATGGGGATTGCGTATAGGTCATCGTCGATGTCTGCGTGTATCCTTTGATAACTGAATTCAAAGTTTCCACATCAGAAGCCGAAATCTCAACTGTGAGAACATCATTTGCCGGCAACTGAACATTTATATCCACGCTCGGAGCGTTTGATAATTGTCTTCGAGCATCCAATCGATTCCAGCAAGTTGCTTTTAAAGCCACCGGGGCGTCGGACCTTTTGATGTGTGGACCAGAGGCACGAAGTAATGCAGATGAACGGTTCTTCTTTGCTTTGAGCGTCGAATCCCCTTTACATGCAACCGATAATCCGTGTATAAAGATGTCAAACTTGGCCCAATGCGCTCGATTCGCATCAATCGTGAATGATGTAGAGACATCAATTCCTTTGAACGACTCGCTCGCATTTTTATCAACAACACCGACGCAGAGAGAAAGCGATGGCGCAATCTCATCTCGAACACTACCCGGTAAAACCACGCGAGAACCCATTACATTAGCCGTAATCTTAACTTTCTTCGTCACGAAGCCAGGACGCGGGAAAACGAATGGTGGCAAGTTTGGTAGAAAGTGTGGCGGCGATAAAGTCTTGAAAATCGGCAACAAGCAATTTGCAATGTTAATGATGCAATTTTGATTTGCAAGCACTCGAAGAGGAGCAACTTTTGCCTCGAGTTCAATATCGATGTCATCCTCATGCTCATGAGGCAGCCATGTTTGACGGCGTATCCACAGAAACGGAATGTTACGAATTTTCTTACGCGCTGATTTCTCCTCCTCCAAGAAAAATGTCAAGAAGTCGCTTGCAGCGTTGTCCTTCGCGATCAGATCGCGATTAGCGTGACCAACAGGTAATGTGGGGTCAGATAGCGTCAAATTATCGCACGAAATTTCCAAATCTTTCGTGCCTTGTTTGCCTCCGCCCCATCCTTGCTTACCAACTGGTTTAGCGCGAATATACAGACGAGAATGGAAATTAGACACTGTCGCCTCTAATATTGGTTGTCGTCGAGTATCAGCAGCCAATACCGATTTCTTCGGATCGTCGTAAAGTTTAGCGACCAACGAATCACCATGAAATGTGAAATTGAGCTTAATCTTGTGCGCAAGTTTACTCGCATCCATGATCTTCACTTTTTGCAGCTTTTGTCTCATACTTTCCCATTCTTCACGGGAAGGTGCAAAGACGGAGTCGTCATATCTCGAGGGCCACCCCTTTCCAACTGACACAGGGCTTTTAAAAAGGAACCGGAAGCTGGTGAAGGCCGCAATTGGTTCTCTAGCAATGTGTGTTTCGATTGAACTGACGGCCATTCGTAAATCAGCAGCCTGTGTTCCATATTCAGGATGCGGAGGTAAAAACGCCTCGAGGCTGAAACCGACGCAGGACTTCTTCATAGCATCAGTTTTGTACCTGAGATACTTGGTTGAAAGTTCATCTCTTAGAGGTTCTTCTATGAATACCGCATCATGATCCTTGCCAATGCCTTCGATAGTCCAGCAGTCCTTAATTGCAACTCTTCGGAGACCGGCGCCCAATGTCACGCTACCTTTTGTGGCTTCACAACTCAGCGTTAGTCCAGTAATTTTGACATTCGCCAACGGTCGCTCTTGGAAGCAGTCAACGACGTACTTAATCTTTTCATTATCAGCCAGCTGATCAATAAAATAACTTTTCGACATGTCATTGACGTATAAATCAGTCTCATGATTGTGATGTCTCAAAGGAGCAGCTAGGTGAAATCCAAACAAACCCATCGAGAACGTAACGGAAGCTTTCTTCGTTTTATGCTCGTCAACTTTTAGAACTCGCCTGACTTCTTCATGGAACGGCAATAACCTCGCTTCCATGTTCAATCTACTTTTTATAACGTCGCAGATATCTTTCGACCAAAATCTGAAGACAAAACCATTTGGATGTTCGCACATCCTTTCAAAGTTTGACTCGATGGAACGATCCAGTAAAGCGTCGCCAACGATTAAAGTACGGTCATATTCCGAGTATTCTCTGTTTGCATCGTCTTTGTCGTTCATCTTCCTGAGAATCTCGTCGCTATCGGTTGATACATGTAATTTTACTTTTATTGTTTTCCTTTTTTCGTCGATCGAGAGAACACAAACTTCAACTTTTTCTTGAGTGCGCGTCAACGGGTTTCCGGCTCCTCGCGTTCCGGCCAATTTTAGGACTCTCGGTTCTAAGTGATGAACGGAACCTGCTGGTTTATCAACGACAGACAACGTTCCCTCTCGAACAAAGACATCGCACGACTCCCAGTATGGTAATTCTCCAAACAAATCAGCCGGCACGAGTCGTTCGCAGTTGAAAACATCAATATCTCGAGCGAAAATATCATCGGTATCCTTGCGCCCTGACGAAAAAGAAGAAGGTAAACTCGAAGAAAAGGTAATTTTCTTCTCGTCGTCGTCGTCGTCGCCACTCTTTAAGATTTTATCAGATTGCGAAGACGCGATGTCGTTGCGTTGTTTTTTCTGTTCTTTGATTCTCTTTGCCTCATCTGCAACTTTCTTGGCCGATTCCGTGAACTGTGTGGCCACGCGCAAGGCCATGTTTATTCGTTCTGGCGACACAGATAATTGAATAGATGGCAGATTGACGTCAACGACGACCGGGGAATACTTCAACGCCTCTCGAGGAGATAGCACGTAATGTGATGCGAGGATTGTACACTGAACGCGAGATAATAGAGGAGTCTCGACTCTATTACTTTCTCCAGCTTCACTGAGAAGCTGCCACGACTGGTTACAGGTCCACGCAAAATTGTCCGCAAACCCAATAGAACAGTCCAAAAGCTTACCTTCAATCGTTCTCTTTCGCCAACTACTGCGCGCATTCGCATCTTGTTCCTGAACGTGTGCATTCTGGGCGCTTTTAAGTGTTCGCGCTGTAAGAGGACCAAACCTTGCAATTAGGGTTGTTCCTTTCTTCTTCCTATTTTTACGCTGGGATGGAACCGCCAGATGAACTTTTCCGACGAATACTGCTAATCCAATCTTTGGTAAGCTCAAATCACCAGAGGATGAAACTCCAGAACCCACTTCGATAGAATCGCGTGGAATGACGTCCAGTTCAGGAGTGATTTGCGCAGAAGTATTGAAACGAGATTGCATACAACTACCCTTCATGCGCCTCGTGAAAACGTCGACAATGCGGTCAATTGGTCCGCGAAGAATTGTGATGAACATAGGTGATAAGATCAGAGCACAGTAACCAACTGCCTTTTCTACTTCTGTATTTGAGTCGCATTTCTTGGTGGCGAGTGAAGAACCAGCAATAGTCGCACTATCCGTTTCCAGCGAGATGGATAGCTCGGTATTTTTGTTCGTTATCTTGCGTTTTTTCGAAGCCGCGAAAGATACAGCTTTAGATACAGGACTCCCGCTAAAGCATCTTGGGCGACCATTCGAGATAGTATCTTCTGCATCGTTCAAATCTGCGTTAAATAATTTAGCGAGCATTATTGGGAGCGACATACCCATGCCATGAGTCGAATACGATGAATAATAATCTGTTTCATCTTCACCGAGCGCCAGTAAATCGCCCTCCGGCGCAGAGAAACGAATAGTATCTATAGTCGACCGAACGTCTATCGCATCTTTCACGAAAGATATCCCCATCATTTTTGCTCCTATCACGAAATTATTGATCGACACGCTGAACAATTCAGATTCTTTGATTGGTATTTCAGCAAAAGACGAAAAAGAAGTAGACGAAGACAGTGCTAAGCTATCCGAGAAAGCATCGTCGTGGTCATTGCGCTCGTTCGAAGAAGCGTCGAGAATTTTCATCGAAATTTCTTCAAAAGCGATGCACGTAGCAAACATTGGAATCTTACTCTTCTTCTCAACACTTTGCATCTCGCGCTTCTGGATCTCTGCATATTCTTGTCTCTCTTTAATATCAAAAGTGTCTCCAACTTCATCCCAGTCGATTTGCGACTCATCGTCTGAAATAGCAGCATCGCGATTATCGAACTCGTTCGGAGCGTTTCTCGGCGGACGACTCAGTGTTGCGAAGAGATGTTTGACCGGCGTCGCAGCGTTCTTCTTTCGAATTTGCCTGATTTGTCTCTTCAGATTCTCTTCGTCTTCTTCTGCGCGAATTCGAGCTTCTTCGATTTCGCGCTTTTTGATCGCATCCAATTCATCTCTCTCCTGCTGGTTCTTCCCGATGTTCGTAATGAACCGTTTCGCGGCGCCGAGAGGTTTAAACCCTACATTCTTGATAACTTTTACTCCCACAAGTAAACCTTTACCCGCGACGCCAGCAACACCCTTCACAATCTTCATAGGTATTGGTCCGCCGCCGCGTCGGGCAGCTTCGCGGCGAAACGCGCGTTCGCAGCCTCCATTTTTCCTCCACTCTACGTGTGCGAGCTGTCTAAAAAAAGCAATCATGCGAGCGTTTGGAATCTCACTTTCAAGCTCATCGAGTTTACGTATCTTTCCAAAAGGTTTCTTCATCGGCCAGTTGACGTTTTGCTTCGAAGACGGCGGTGGCGGCGCAGACTTTTGGAGAATCTCGTCTATGTAAACTTTAACATATGCTTTCCTTTGTTCGTGCAGAGTTTTAAGAGCTTTCGAGTCGAGGCTAAAGCCCAATCCGAGTCGTTCTCTCCGTTCTCGAGTTTCCTCTTTGACCGCTTCGCACGCATATTGCCACCAAGATTGAGCGTTTTTATTCGTTCTCCTCGTTTTTGTTCCCGCGGGTGATTTCTCTTCTACTTTTTCTGATCCATCGAAGACTGGAACGCCCGGTCGTAAGTGTTCAAACCGTCTATCGTGCACGCTTTTTTTCAATATTTGCGTCGCCCAATATGCCAAACTTGCGGCACCAGCAGAAACATTCGCGCTGGTTTTTGGAATATTCAGATTTAATCCGTGCAACGCAGAAGCCGTCCCGGATTCGATGGCTTCCATACCAGCTCGTTCGTACCTTGCAGTTACTACGAATGGCTCGATGATACGATTGCGATTCTTTGACTTTGCGCACGCTTCCATAATCTTGCAAAATCGGATCGGGTCTTCGTGCGGTTTCAAATCTCGGTTCTTGACTTTCTCGAGAAGATGCACAGAGTTCAAATCGCAATACACCACGGCGTTGTTAATTTCGAGTTTTTTACGCAGCGTTTCCTTAAACGCATCGACGATAAATGCTCTCGAATCACCGAGAACATTAGTCGTTTCTAAAGCGATGCTTTCAAGCGAAGCTCCGACGGCAAATTTCGGCATATTCTCGTCTCCTTCTCCTTCGAAGCGAAAGTGTATATTTTTCACAGTGACTACGGCGTTTGCGAGAACAACGTCCAAGAGCGCTCCGAAACCGACCGGTTTCTTCTTCTTACTCTTGCTCTTTTTCCGAGTACTACCTCGATTGCCTTCCTTTCTCTTCCTAGTAGATGACATCACATCGGTATCATTTTCTGGGGTTTGCAACGGAGGTTGATATTCTGGCGTCGCGAACATTTCCTCGCGTCGTCTGGTATCCGGCGAAGAGAACAGTCGTCGTTTCGAAGCGTTCGCGGATTCTTCTTCTCCTTCCACGTCGTCCTCGCTATCATCAAAAGATGAAACAGACGAGACGTCGTCGTTGTCATCGTCGTCATCATCGTCCTCTTCCTCTTCTTTCTCTTCTTTCGTGATATCGCCCCAAAACTTTTGTCTCAACTCCTCCGCGCCTGGCGTCGGATCTCCTCTCAACCAACTCCGTTCCAAACTCTCCGCAATTCTCCGTTTCTTCGCGTTCACCTGCTTCCTCTTCTTCTCTTTCTTCTCCTCTAACGCTCGTTTCATCTTATTTCGTTCGTTTTCGGACATTTCCTTTTGTCCGCTCTCGTCGTCCTCGGAGTCATCACCATCACCTTCTCCTCGAAATTCGCACAACACGTGCAACCGATCAAATATAACCTCCACCGGTTTCCTCCCTAACTCTCTCCACGGAATCTTAATCCTTAACTCCCCGACGTATCCCGCTTTCACTTCCACGTTCGAGTTAATCGACGATATCCCTTTCAAAGCGGTCGATTTCACTCGCACGTTTTTCAGCGTGACTTCTCCATTCAGTAAAGACAGTTTCAAATTCGACTTGTCTAAACCGTGCAAGCGGTCGCCGAGCGCGCGGTTCAACGCTTTCGCGATTTGGCCTTCTAACACCATACTAACGCGTCGTTTTGCGTCGTGGTAATACTAAATACTATACCGGTATGTGTATAAATATATAGATGATGCGTGTATAAATATGAATGTATATCGAGAGAAACGAGTCGAGGAATATTTATGTCGAGAGAGAGAGAGAGGTCGACAAGCAAACAAAGCTTTTTCCCTCTAATTCCTTTTGTAGACAATCAATCTCTTCTTTGCAGTGTTCGTTCAAAATCAGTCACATTTTGGCTTCTTTTTGGGCATTGATTTGGTTTGAAATTTCTTGCTTGTCGCTCACTTATATAAATATCTATTGAGCGCTTTAAAGACGAGTCGTACTAATAACACGCTGTCTTTTGATTTCTCTGAGTGTTCGAAAACCATCGACGAGAAACGTGTCATTCAAGAATCGATATATTACGAGAGTTATTATTGTGGGGAGTTACTACCGCCACACAATACTACTCTAGAGTTGCTTGAACGCGTTTCGTCTCTCGGGAAGAACAAAAGAAAATGTTACCACCACCGAATCCGATAGGCGGTGTTGGGTTTAACTCCTCGAACAACCAATTTCCATTTCACCACCACAACCGGCGGAACAACAACAGTTTTAGGAAGAGCACGAACTTTAACGGCAAGCGCGGAGGAGGGAAGAGCAACAACGAGACTCGGAGAGAAGTCATCAAATCGGATTCGAATTCCTCGAGGCAACCGAACAACGGCAATAAACCGACGAATTCGAATTCAAACTCAAACTCTTCTTCTTCCGTTTCGTCGTCGTCTTCTGGAAAGGAAATCGCTTCTGGTAGTGGCGCTGGGGGCGGGTGGAAAGAAAAACTTTCCGGTTGGTCCACCGCGGCGTCCTCCTGGTCCGCGAAAACCTTGGAAGGGAGTTCAAATTCGCTCTCCAAAGCGTTAACGGACTTTAACAAGCAGTTTAAACCGCAGATGGAAGTGGCGGTGGATTTTGTCGGCCCGACTTGGGACCGCGCGGTGGAAATCGCGAAACCAGTGACTGGACCGTTGAGGGAGGCGTGGTTAGGTTTGAGTCCGCAGACGCGAGCGTTCGTGAAACCGGCGGCGACCGGGACGGCGGTGGCGCATATCGTTCTCGGCTTCCCGAGTCGAAGGTATGCGAGGAAGTTGGAGAGGAAAATCACGGAGATGGAAAAGGAGCGAGTGCAGTTGATGGTCGATGATTTTTCGTTGGAGAAAGAGGTGTTGACGCTGAGCGCGGAGAATAGGCGATTGGAGAAGAGAGTTTTGAGAAGCGAGATGGCGTTGCACGCGATTCGAAGACGGGTGGCGGAATTTTCGTTGCCGAATAAGGCGAAGGACGCGTATGGGATTGATGCGAATTCGAACGATACGAACGGAGATGGGGTGAATGACTACGGGTTAGCTGCGAAGAATTTAGCGTCCAGTCAAGAGATGGCGTGGAGAAAGACGCAGGCGTTGAAAGATGCCGGGGTATTGCAAGAAAGAGGAGGCAACGAACAACACAACGTGTACGAGAATGGAATTCAAAAAGCATCGAGTAGTTCGTCGTCGAGTGGAGAGGGAGGAAATTGGTCAGTAGAGCAAAATATGTGGGCGTTAGGGGCAACTGTAGCGGCTGAGGAAGCATCGTCGTCGAACGATGGATCGGCTGGCACGTTCCTTCCCCCAAGATATTAAAAATTATAATACGAACACACACACAAACACAAACACACATTGTAACATTTGGAATATACCACATAATTACATATATATAAACTGGTTTTGTCTACTGTACTTTCTATCTACGTTTCGCTAGATATTACTTGGTTTATTGCTTTTGTCGCTCTTGTTCTTGGAGAAAAGCATCAATCTTTTCTAGCAACGCATTGGCCGCGTCGTCGTTTGGAGAAATCAGTCCTCCGTCGATTCCTTTCTGTACGCGTTTCACGTGTTTCTGAATGACGTTGTCTTTGTTATTGATACATCCCAAAGCTTCGGCCGCTACGGCGACGTTTAATATTTCAAACGAAATCTCCGGCTTCAAGCCGTCGTTTTGCGACTTCTTCTGCGACGCTCGAAGCATAAACTCTACAGTTCTCGCGTTTGATTCGTCCACGAATTCTTTTCCGTACACCCAATCAAAAGCGTCTAAGGTTTTACCGACCGCTCCGACATCGTTTGCAACTACTGCATCATCGTTAATACCCCCAACATAATCACTATCCTCGTCGTCACCGCCCCCTGTGGTACTACTTCTACTACTACTACTGCTGCTACTACTACTACTACTACTGTTACTACTACCACTACTGTTACTTGCATTCCCCAAGCCTTTGGCGAGCTCGATCAAAAAAACAGCGCGTTCCAATCTCGTCTCGTACGTTCGCACCCTGAGTCCGTTCATTTCCTTCACCTGTTCGGAAACCTCTCGAAACTTACCGTACCCGATTCGCGGATCCCACTCCGCGCTCTCTCTCTTCATCTTTTTAATCTCCCTGGTTGAATCCACCGCGGATTGAAACTTCGCGTCCGCCTCTTCGATCCATTCGTTCGCCTCTCTCAAACTCGCCGCCGCTCCCGCGGGCGGTTCTGGACGCCGTTCCATTTCCTCCTTCTCTTTCCTCTCTCTCTCTTCTCTTTTCAGTTGCATCGCTCGCGTTTCCTCTCTCAGCTGCACTTTCCTTTGCTGCTTCGACGACGCTTTCCGTTTGGCCATTATTCGTCCGTCAGAGAACAAGAGACTACTGTTCTTGTGTTTTGACCACCACCCGTTGGGTTTTCCAATCGACTGTGATGCCACGAAGGTACACTTCCTGGACGACAACAACATCGATGACGTCGAAGAACTTAAAGACGACAAAATCATTTGAATATCTTCAATTTCTTTCTCACTTCGTCACGCCTTTCGCGACGTACGGTTTCAACGTAAACTCGTTCAATCCTTCCGGAATCACGTACGTCGGTTTCTTCCAATCGAGCAGGACGAATCTCCCTCGACCTCCTCCGCCGACTTTCTTCTCGTGCCACCCGGGGGAGATGCTTCGTTTCCCTTTGTAATAACCAGATTTCTTGCTCAGTTTCGTCGTGAGTTTGGTGAAGGATTCTCGGACCGCTCGTCTGCCCATGAATACGGCGACCGACGCGTGCATGTTTGGTGTTGATGCAGACCCTTTTTTGTGGGGGAGTTTCCCCATAAAAAGATATGTTCACTCCTTTGTTGTTGTCTTCCTCTTCCGGGGCAACCTCTGCCTCGTTGAGCGAAAGGAGCGAAACGTTGACGACGACGAGAAGGATGAACTCGTCTCTGTCGTTGCCCAAATCGAGAAGGTGGACGACAATAAGGAGAGCGAGAATCGAGAAGAAGAGAAAAACATTACGCGCAAAATCGAATCATTTGGCGGCGACGGCTTCATCTTCATCATCATCTTCTTCTTCTTCTGACAGTCATCGAAATCGTCGTCATCGAAACAAAAGCGCGGCGTCGTGCTTTGGCGATACAAACGTCCACCAAACGATGGGAGAAGCGTCCTCAAAGTGGATGTCATCATCACTATCATCATCGATAAAAGACTCTCATTTGGGAAGGAAACGGACGACGATTGTCCTCAGGAACTCGAACCGATTGGACGGGAAAGGAGGAGGAGGAGGTTTTGAAGGCAGCAGCGGAAACGTTAGTGGCAGCAGTAGCGCGAGTGGCCACGACGGCGCGGGAGTGTCCTACGACATCTCGAACGACGAGAGCGACTTTTTGCAACAAGCCGGGATGTTGGATGGGAAGGAGAAAAGTGCCTCTTTATCTTCTTTAGATATCGCAGCGGAGAAAACCAACGGGACGATCAGTAGCGATCACTCGAGTTCGGAGTTCGAGGACGACGAAAATTGCGACCCAGAGGAGGATAGAAAGAACAGAATAGGAGGCGGGGGATGTTGCAACCACTCGCACGGCGGTGCTTTAGCCGTGGATGAAGATGTAAATAGAGCGAGGAATAAAGTAGAAGTCGTAGTAGACGTGGTTTTAACAAAGTCAAAGTTGAACGCCGCGGCTGGATATTTGCGAGGACGAGGGAGTTTGACGGTATTGTCGTGGTGCTTGTTGCTCGTGGCTGGATTTTGCCACGTCTCGACGTCGATTTGTGCCATGCTCAACGTCGCATCGATTGTCCCCGGCGCTACCGCGGCGTGGCTTTCCACGTCGGCGACGGCGTTGGTGTATCTATTCGCTGGAACACCGGAATTTGTGGACGTCTTGTATGAAGTCGCGAGAGGTAACATTAACGTGCACGTACTCACGACGCTGGCGGTGTTTGGTACCGTTTTACTCGGGTGCGCCTTTGAAGGCGCGCTCTTGCTCGTGTTGTTTGCATCCGCGCACTACGTGGAAGATAGATTGACGCAACATGCGCGAGGCGATTTAAAAGCGTTGTGGAAAACGGTGCCACCGTTTGCGAATGTCGTCGACATCGACGGCGCGACTGGAGACCCTATCGAAGGATCGCAGCGGAAAATGCGCGCTTCGGAAGTGCCCGTCGGGAGCTATTGTTACGTTAAAGCGGGGACGCAAGTTCCTTTAGATGGCATCGTCGTTCACGGTTCAGCGAGAGTGTCTATTCAACACATTACGGGCGAAGCTTTGCCCGTGCGACGCAGAATCGGCGACGAAATTCCAGCCGGCGCGATGAATATTGACGGGGTATTGATCCTTAAATCTTCGCAGTCTTCCGAAAATAGCACACCGGCGAGAATTGCAAAGCTCACCGAAAGAGCGCAACAACGCAAACCGCGAGTGAGTCGATTAATTGATGACGTTGGCGATAAGTACTCTAGGATTATTTTGTTTATAACCTTTGCGACGATGGTGACGGCGCCTCTCGTGTTCGGAGTTCCCTTTTTAGGTCGAGGAGGAGCAATGTACCGCTCGTTTGCGTTCTTATCTGCGGCGGCTCCGTGCGCGCTGCTCATGTCTCCGTTAGTGTACGTCGCGGCGATTGGCGCGATGGCCAGAAGAGGTATCCTCATCAGAGGCGGGCGAACTCTGGACGCGCTCGCAAACGTCAATCTCGTGTGTTTAGACAAAACTGGCACTTTGACGTCTGGTGAGATGTCCATCGTGAAAATAAAAACCGTGGAATTAGGCGAAGAGAGCATCGCGAGCTTAGCGTTTAAAAGAAGCGACGAGGAGAGCGTGCGCGTTGCGAAAGCGTTGGAACGAGGTTCGGTGCATCCGATTGCTAAAGCCACCGTCAATTATATCGGTAACGGCGACAACAGCAGCGACAGCAGCGCGAGTCGTAGCTCTTTGGACGTGAAAAACTACAAAGTTGAGCACGGTAAAGGTGTTGAAGGTGAAATTAACGGCGAAGTCTTCAGATTTGGAACCGCGTCGTGGGCTTTAGAGTGCCGCCGCGGGAACAACTCGAGCGAAGAAGAAAAAGTAGTCGCGCGAGCAACGGAGGAACACAGAAGCGCCGGCGAAGCAATCGCGGTTCTGTGCTCGTCTTCTTCGCCCGATGCTACGGTCTTTCGATACTCCGACGCACCGCGCACTGAAGCGAAGGATGCCGTCGATACCCTTCGGAAACGAGGACAGACCGTGCGCATGCTCACGGGCGACGCGACTGCGTCAGCGTTGGCGATTGCCGAACAAGTTGGCATCGAACCAGCCGCGGTATTTTCGCAATTGACTCCGGATAAAAAGTTAGCTCACGTAGAATCTGCGAGAGAAGATGGCAAAAAAGAAGAAAATGGCAAAGTAGTAAGCGTCGCTATGATTGGTGACGGTATTAACGACGCGCCGGCATTGGCGGCGGCGGATGTTGGCATCGCCGTGTGCTCGACGCCTTCAGATGCGGCGTCTTCTGCCGCGGACGTCTTGTTGCTTCAAACTGGACAAGGGCAACTTCAAAGCAAAGACACGGTGGGTGGTGGTGGTGGTGGATCCATGTCGGTGATTTCAGCGGTTCCAGAGCTCTTTGCGCTCGGGCGCATGACGCGAAATATTTTACAGCAAAATATTTTCTTGGCGATTTGCTCTATTCTCGGATCCGCCTTGCCAGCTTTGTTCGGCGCGTTCCCGCTTTGGTTAGCCGTGTGTGTTCACGAAGGCGCGACGTTGTTAGTAGCCATGAACTCGACCCGTTTGCTGGCGACGTTTGGACCGCGAAATTCCATGCGCCTTTCCAAGCGCGTTAAGTTCTTAATCGTCACTTTGACGTTGGTGGGCATCTTTGGTGCGTTAGGCACGGTATTCAAACCGCAAGGCGTGATGTTACAAACGCTCATCTCTGAAGCTGTTACCGCTGCCGTCGCAGAATCTTCCGTGGCGTTCCATTCCTTCTTCCATCCGGTTTTGAAATCTGCCTGGGCCGGCTTGTTCGCCGGCGGTTTACACACGCTCACTGGCGCGGACCACTTAGCCGCGTTGACGCCATTATCCGTCGGTCCGTCTCGAGCGAAAAATGCGCTCCTCGGTGCGCTTTGGGGATTCGGTCACAACACCGGTCAAATAATCTTCGGTCTTCTGTTCATGCTTTTGCGAAACAGAATCCCGTGGAACACGGAAATCATCGGCCAATGGGGCCAAGCCATCGTCGGTTTAACGCTCATCTTCATCGGGTGCTTAGGATTCTGGGAACAAGTCGGCGGCGGCCACGGTCACTCGCACATCCACTCCCACGGCGGACACTCCCACTCCCACTCTCATTCTCACGGCTCTAGCGACGACGGCGGCGAAAGCTACGACGAAGTCGAACAGTCTCACGAACACCGGCTCTCCCCGCTCCGCCTCGGCGCCTCCTCGGAAGCCTCCCGCATCTCTTGGACCTACATCACCGGCACCATCCACGGTCTCCAACCAGACTCCCTCTTTCTCCTCCTCCCGGCGCTCACCCTCCCAAAGCTCGAAGCCTACTCCTTCCTCGGATCCTTCTTCTTCGGCACCATCGTCGCTATGGGTGGGTACACCGCCTTCCTCGGCGCCGGGACGACGTTGCTCGAAAAAGAAAATCCGCAAATGGTGAAATACATCGGATTAGCCGCCAGTTCCGTCGCTTTCGCGTTAGGCGCCGCGTTCGTTTTGAGTTCCGTCTTTTCCTTGAATTGGTTGTAATACTATTTATATTATTATTAAGTACCACCATAATACTCCTCCTTCTCTTCCTCCTACTACTATACTCTCGCATATGAGGATACGCCCGCATCAAAGTTCGCTTTTTCTCGCTCAAAGTCTTCTCGCTCGTTTTTGCCTAAATTTTTGGTTTATTTGTGCCTTTTCAGAGAAGATTTCCTCATTTTTTTCCTTTAACCAGTTAAAGAAATGCCATCGACGAACTTTTACTCCGAGGACGACGAAAAAGAAGAAGAGTATCATTGGGAACCCAATCGCGACTACGCGTTGGTATCCTCCTCCTCTTCCTTTTCCTTTAACAACAAGAGGAAAAGAAATAACGAAAAGAGAAGGGAAAGCGCGTTGTTTACGATTCAAAGGCTCGAGAAAGTTGTTAGCGGGGAAAAAAGATCATCATCTCGAAATTCGAGGAATAATAACAACTCGCGACGAAGACAACAGAAGAACGCGCACAGGCTTCTGCTGAATACGAAGAACACCGCTCGCGTCATCAAAGGAGGGAGGAAAGGAAGAGTCGACAGAGATGCGGCGAAAAAAAACGTTTTTGAAAACTACCGATTCGATTGTGATGATGAGGATGAGGATGAGGATGAGGAGGCGTGGGGGATGTCCGTAGGGAACGAGCGCGACGAGCACTCGGGGGAAAGCTTTTTGCTAGGAAAGAGGAGGATGAATACGACGAGGATGACACGTTTGGATGAGAATGATGATGCGTGCGAGCGCCGCTATTTGATCATCACGGATGATGACGACGATGTGAATGGAACAGATACGTGCGAATGTTCGACGTCGCGGAGAAGAGAAAGAAGCGGATACGAAGAGCAGTTTCGAGTGACGCACCGTTTGCTTCGCGCGGATTGCCATCCGGAAGATTTGCTCGGGAGCGATCGCGCGGTTGACGCGCAAATTGCAAACGCGGTTGGATGGATTGAAGAGGAAAATAGGAAATGTGATAGTAGTAGCGATAAGGCAGTAATAGCGCAACTCGGTCGAGGAAGCGTTTTGTTTACGTGGCAACAATACGAGAACATGCACGTGCGCGCGTCAGAGGGCGGCGACGAGCTGCTCGCAGGAAACAGATTTTGTTTGGGAGAGATGGACGATGATGAAAACGAAGATGGTGAGAGCGACAACGAAGCGAACAGAGGCGGCAATCGATTTAGTTTGTTAAATAAAACGATGAGTTATTGCGCGTCGTACTGGGACGCGGCGTCGGAAGAGCTCGTCTCGTCGCACGCGCACGCTCTTGGTAGCGATAGCGCAACTTCTCGAGAATCATTCAGAAGTGGAAGTCGTCGTCGTCGCAGAGTGCGCACGCAAACGGCGAGTCCCTGGCCGAATACGTCTGTCGCGCCGTACGTCGCAGTCGTAGGAGAGAAGATTTTTCTCCGAATGTTTGACTGCAACAATAAAAAGGAAGCTAATTTATATCGAAACAATAAAGTGATCAAAGCTGTTCGCATGTACGGGCAGTTTGGCTCCGTGGTCGTGCACCAGAAAGACTTCATACTCGAAGGGAGTATTTGTAAATTTCCGAAAGATTGTTTCGACGATCATCTGCGCTCGATGGATTCCTCTTCGAGTGCGCCGAAGATATCGAATTTGTTTTTCCAGTTCGAGTTTGAAGACGAAGACGGTTTACAATTATTCTCGGCGCCTAAACCGTGCTTGTTGTGTATGGAAAAGGAAAGTGCCGAGCAGTTTCAGGCTTTCCTCATGGAGCCGACGATGTTTGGAAAGAAATTCAAGAACAAAATCGATCGATTATGCTCGAGATGTGGCTTCGTGAAGGACGTCGGCACGGTGTTCACGTTATGGCACACTGGACTTTTGTATGGAGATCTCGGTGGTCATCCGCTTTCGGCAGTAGTCACGCAGTGTTCGAGCGACCCGACCTTTGCGCGCATGTGTCCGACTATCTTGATAGAACTGCAGGCGATTCAAATAGATGTCGTGTGCTGGTCTATGGAAGTGAAAAAAATCCCGGACGACACCGGCGAAGAGAAAGAAAAAGACTCGTATTTCGGGAAAAATACGGAATGGTATGCGTCTATAACGAACGTTATGCTCGTCGATTCAACGTGGTCGAGTTATTCCCAACTTTGCGGGAAGCTATTGTTGATACCTTTTGTTTTTATTCCTTTAAAGTTCATGGGAAACTTCCTCTTCATAATTTTCGGACACGCTGCTTTGGTGCCGCAGCAGTTATCGGAGCGGAACGAACGAAAAGCTATTCGTGCTGTGGGTCCATCGACAGGTGCTTTCAAAGATGATATGGAAGCGTTTGAGCTCTATCGTGGCTACATGAATGCGCTCGTACTCGACAAATGTCGTTTTAGATCTTTGAATATTTACGTAGTGCTCAACTTGCTGTTTGGCATGAAGTACGCGTCGCAGTTTTCGAGCGAAATCGTTTCCCCGGTGGGAATCTGGGGAAGGATTGCTGTTCCCGTCGCCTTTATTAGCGTCGTTTTGGGCGTTCACATAGTGCACTTGTTCTTTAAACGTGATATTTCAATATTCGGTTATTGGAGTGGACGTAAACAGGATCTTTTTGACCGGTACAAAAGATCGAGCATAATATCGATCATGTCTTTGTCGATAGTGTGTGGCGCGCACGGATCCATAATGCGATACCAACGCGCTTCGGTTGAAAAGTTTTGCTCTTTGAGACCACCACAATACGACTACGATACTAATGGCAATGGAGTGTTGCGATACGACTGTAACGACATGCTAAGGGTACTGTTCCGGCAAGAGTGCTTACACTTGTTTCTTGTCTTCTTAGTCTCAGTCATTCACTCCTCGTACCCCAAAAAAACGCGGTTGTTTCCTGTGTCGGCATGTATATCGGGTTTCTTGGCGTACTTCCCGCCGCAGTTTAGTACTTTTATGGACCCACCGGAAGAGGTGAACGTGGAGACCTTATTCAATTTGTACGGCATCTTTGCAATTCTTTGTATGATAATCTCGATAATAACTGCGCTGAACGTACAAGTATTCTTCAAGAGGCAAAGCTTGGATTGGTATCTCGGCAGTTATTTGTACCAAACGATGAGGAGCAGAAGAGGAAAAGAAGCTTGAACTTGAAGATAAAGCGATAAGGACGACGACGACGACGGGAACGACAACAACAATGCCATTAGCGTGATAGTATATATGTAATTAATTATATCCCGTGGTATGTACTGGTACCTGGTACCACTGGTACTGTTATTATTATAAAAAAGTTCTCTTTCTCCTTCTCTTTCTCCTCTCTTTTTGTCCCTTTCACTCTCTCTACGCCGAAGCCGCTCGACAGAAGGTATCGGCTTTCGCATCGTACGCCGCAAACAAAACTGCCGAATTATGGCCGCCAAATCCAAACGAGTTACTCAACGCAACCTTCACCTTTAACTTCTCCTTCGTCGTGCCCACTAACAAATCCGTTCGCACACCTTCGTCAGGGTCCTCCAAATTCTTATTCGGATGCAACTCGCCAGTCCCGATGGCTTTGATCACCGCCACCGCCTCGACCGCGCTCGCCGCGCCCAACAAATGTCCAATCAGGCTCTTGGTCGAGTTAATCTTCAACTCACTATTCTCGCCAAATATATCCGTAATCGTCCTCAGCTCGGCTAAATCTCCTGCTGGAGTACTCGTCGCGTGCGCGTTGATATAATTCACATCCTCCGCCAACACGCCGGCGTTTTTCAACGCCCTACCGATGGCCAACCTCACCCCGGCCCCGTTTGGTAACGGTTCGGTCATGTGGTGCGCATCGCACGTCGCCGCACCTCCCAAAATCTCTGCCAGTATCGGGGCATCTCTCGCCAACGCGCTCTCTAACGACTCCAAACACAAAACTCCGCACCCTTCCCCCATGACGAACCCGTCTCTATTCTTATCCCACGGTCGACTCGCGCCTTCCGGATCGTCGTTTCTCGTCGACAACGCTTTACTCGCCGCGAACCCGGCAATCCCGCTGCTCAAAACCGCCGCATCCGACGCTCCGGCTAAGCACAAATCGCACTCCCCGTTCCTTATGTGATCCATCGCATTCATCATGCAAAAATTCCCCGTCGCGCACGCCGCCGCGATGGAATAGTTTGGTCCCATAAATTTTAAATCCATCGCGACTAACGCGCCGCCCATATTCGTAATCGCAAACGGAATACAAAACGGATTCATTTTCTTCGACCCTCTCCCCGGTGTCCACAACTCGTAATTCGCTTGCTGAAAACTGTGCATCCCGCCCATCGCCGATCCGATCACCACGCCGCACCGCTGTTTATCCAACTTGTTAAAGTTTTCAGCTTCTCCTTCTCGCATATCCAACCCTGCTCCAATCAACGCTTTCTTCGCCGCCGCAATCATGAACGAAATGTACGGATCTGCTCTTTTCACCATCCTGGGTGCGACTAACCCGTCGCACCCGTCGAAATCTCGAATTTCCCCCGCGAACGTGGTCGTGATGTTCGAGCAGTCGAACTTTGTGATTGGTTTTATCGCGCTTTCCCCGTCGAGCAATCTCGAATAGAATTCATCCACGTCGTGGCCTAACGCGGTGACTGCGCCGATTCCGGTGACGACGACGCGCTTTTTACCGGAACGGGTGAGGTCGACACCATCTGTCGATGCTGCGGCGGAAATTCTACGCGTCGTCGCGCTCTCCCTTCGATGTCTTGTGCTGCTTGAGTATCTCTTCGTCGCGGGGGAAAAGTGGTTTCCCCGATGGTTCTGTTGGTTCTGATGATGTCTGACGGAAGAGGAGGATGACGATGGAGACGATGTCGACGCGACGGCGGAAAATCGAGAGGACGACGCTAAGGAGGAGGACGCGCAGGATAACATGTTGTTGTTTGCGACGACGAGTGGTTCGTTTAAAAGCCACGTAAGCTTTAGTGTGGCGTATCGCCGTTGGAATGTCCAGTCAGAACTCAGAGAGAGAACTAAGATAAGCTTAGGGTGTAGGGTTCAAATGGTACGCGAGGAATACTACTTACTAAAATGAAATGGTATAGTAAGTATTCTCTGTCTCTCTTTATTTAAATATAAGTTTATATGTATATATGCATACGTATCGTGTTGTCCTTTCTTCTTCTTCTTCTTCTTCTTCGATCTCTTTCTTTCGCTTCTCTCTCTCTCTCTCGCTCGTTCGTGAAAAACTCGTTTAATAAATTAAAGTGTTAAACTCGTTCTTCTCTCTATCTCTCCCAATCGGAATCTACGTCGCCGTATTCGAACATGCCACAGTGCTCTCGTCTCGCCTTGTCGATTTCGCCGTGAATGGCTTCGCGGTTGTCTTCGGAGGTTTGCGTGTGCCCGACTTTAAATCGGGACATGCGGCACAAACCGGAGGCGGCGAGGACGCCTTGCACGGAACGTTCCGGGAGGAACTGTTCGGGAGAGTACGGTTTCGCGAGTTTCGAGTCTTTCTTGGCATTGCTTGATTCTTCATCTTTGTCGTCTTCCACGGACCATAGCGTCAAAGTAAGCTCTGGTCGCGCGTCGACGGCGGATGACCAAGCGTGATCAAAGTCAAACTTTTTCATGCGCGCGTCGACGATGGCGTGGAATTCCCCGCCGTGGACGAGGCGTTGAAACTCAGATTCAGCGACATCTTTGTAATCGCTGTGACGACTCGGCATGGCAATGTGAGCAAGCTGGCACAGTCTCGCTTGGGGAGGATACGCGTTCAAAGAGACGTTGGAGTGCAACGGTCTCGCGCGGCGAATGGATATGCGTTCGTTGTGACCGAAATCGATGCACATGACATCCAATTCTTTCGCGTTTTCGTCTCGATAATTCACCGTGGCGCGGTACCAGCTGTTGTCTTCCGGGGATTTAATCGCAACGAGATCGTTCAGTTTCGGTTCAAAACCAGGCGGCGGGGCTTTCACGTCCGGATCGTCGCTCGCGTATTCTTTCTGTAACAGTTGCCACAGTTCGTTGGCGACGGAACGTTCGAGAATTTGAGCGAAAAATTTACCTTCTCGTAAAGTTTCCGTGACTCCGAGCCTTGTGGTAAACACCGGAGGACCACTATCTCTCGCTTGCGGATACGGTATGCTCGAGCTGCCTTTTCTATTATCGTATTGGTTTCTAGTAGATTGTTGTTGCTGCTGCTGCTGCTGTTGCATCTGCGGATCGCCGCCCTTCCTCATGACGGCAGCCGCCGCCGTTGAAGATGTGCTATTCACCGACGACAAGTAGCCACCCGGCGGTGCGTTGCCGTTGTTATTCATGATACCTCCTTCATAACCTGGCGGGGCACTCACTTTACCTGAGCCACTTGGCGATTGAACCCCGTTTTTGCTGTTGTTGTTACTGCTGTTATTTTCGTCGTCATAAAATTTACTTCCGTAAAAGCGTGCCGGATTTTGGTCTTCGCTGAAACCGCCGCCGAGATTATTCGCTTGCATCTCTTCCGCCAATCGTCTGGCTTCTTCAGCTTCTTCGTCCCAGTCTTTCCAAATACCCACTCTTGCGATTTTAGCCGCTTTCTCAACTTCTAAAGCGCTCGCATCGCCGTGAAAGGAAACCCTCGCCAGACCCGCGCGTACGAGTTCCGAGGCTAAATCCAAAGTCAACGTGTTACACTCCAAAGTCCCTCGAAACGTCCCAGTTTTATCCACCGAATTCGCCGCGACCTGTACTTCTCTCTGGTTGACTCTATTTCGAACGTAATTCAACGCTTCTTTCGCGAACGGCTCTTCTCTGGTCGGGCATCTCACCCCTGATAAACTCAACGTGAACACCGCGCCGGCGTTTTGAGAACTGACTCGGAACCTGTGTCCGTTGATGCAGTGCTCGACGACGCCGTGGAATTTCCCAGCTCTTTGCAAGAACGGTAAAAACTGCGTCGCCTTCTTCACATTTTCGGAAGCGTCGTTCAAATCGTGCGGAATTGGTGCGTCTTTGGGCGAGTGGACGCCCTTCTTTTGTTGTATGGCTTTACTTTCGGCGACGAGCAAGTCGTCGTATTTATGCGACCGGGCTTCGTTTTCTCTGTGGCGAACCACCGAGGCCAAACCTCTGATGACCAACAGTTCGGCAAGATTCGGCGCGTCTTCTGGTTCTGCTTCGATTGGAATTCCGTGATTGTTATATTGCGGCGGTTTCTTCACCACCTCGCCGATTAAAGCGATGGTACCGAATTCGATAACTTTTTCTGGTATATCCCTCGCGTCGTTCCCGGCGATTGTTTTCGTGTATTCAAAGTTAACCTCCACTTTCTTACCGATAACTCTCGTTCTCACGAATTCTTTCGCCTCTCTCGCGTACGGTTCATCTTTTACGCTTCGTTCTCTGGCACCTCTCCCGAGCGGTGCGATTCTTGGCGCTCGAACCGAGGACAACATCACCTTCATCTCCTCGCCCGTTCGCGAGTCTTCGACCATGACCGCGTCTCCGGAAACGACCTCAATGACCTTTCCTTGAATCTTTCTACTTCTTCCCATGTTTTCAAAATGTGAGTCCTCGTTTGATGGCGGCACGTAGTCTTGCCAGATTCTAATCCTATTCGTCTTTGCAATTGCCTCGGCGGTTCTCAAAGGTCCCGCGCCTCCCAACGCCAACGCCGCGGAGTAATCCGAAACCTTCGCCAAACCTCTCTCCAAGAGCGCGTTTGCCAAAGGCACGATCGAACTGTGATCGTCTTTCGGCATCACCGACGCAAATCTGTTCCCATACTTATCTTTACCAACGAATGCCACTCGCACGTCTCTATTCAACACGCTCAACTCGGCGAAATACTTAGCCTCTCTCGCGTGCGGTTCCGGTTCTTTTTCGTTCTTCTTCCCCATCGCGGGCGCGACGACTCCGGATAACAAAATCGTCACCTCCGCGCCTCTCGCTGGGCCTTCTTCGCATACCGATACTTTCATCGTGCTCCCGTTTAACGCCACCTCCACGACGCAATGAATCGGCTCCACGCCTTTGCTGTCGATGAACTCGTCCACCAATCTCGGATCGCTTTTATTCCTCACCGCTTTATTCAACAAAAGAGGATCGCACGTGTGCTTCCCTCTAAAAAACTGCTTCGCATCTTCCTCGGCTTCTTTAATCAACTGGTTTCGTTTCATCGCGTTTTCATCGTTCTCGTCCTCCCTCGACGGTTTCCCGACGCACCACCCGTTTTTACAGTGTTCCAACGCGATATCGCCGGCGCCGTCTTTAAACACCAACGCAAACTCCCTCGACGCGTATTCGCTCTCCACTTTAAACGTCACGGGTTCGCCAATGAGCGCTCGACGTAACGCTTCTCTCGATTGAAACGCGAACGGTTCGTCCGCGTACGATCCGTCTCTTCGTCCCATTCTTGGGGCGATGATGCCTGCCAAGGTGACAATCTTTTCCGGCGGTGGGCCCGAACTCTGTTTTATATTATTGCATCGTCATCAAGAAAGAGCGTTTGAAAAAGAGAACACCGCGTTAAGCGTGAGCACGAGACGATGGTTTCGATGCACTCGCAAACGAGAGCAAAAGAGAGAGCATAAAAGAGAGAAAAAGAAACATCCAAACATCCGATCTGTTTTGACGGCCGCGAGAGGTGATCCTCCCGGAAAAAAAGCGTAACAACAAAGAACAACACCCGCGAGAGAAATACACATAAATATATAAGAACGTACGGTAGGTCCGGCGTTGGCGACGATTAACACCGTGTCCCCACTCGGGACCGCTTTGACCGTGCCTCGGAGCCACCCGGTGACCGGCATGATGTCGCTGACGAGAGCTGAGTTTCCTCTCGTGAGGTTCTTTTTTATAAGGAAAAATGGGAGAAAATGTCAAATGTTTTTGTGACTTCTGTTACAGCGTGCTACATTTTTCGCTCTACATGCGCTCTTAAACGCGCGTTCAAACGAAAAGATGAATCTCAGAGTAAACGTACTCATATACTACTACTGGTCGAGAATTGCTTACTAATAGCACTGAGAGAGAATTTCCAACCCGTTTTTGTGACTTCTATGTAATAGTGCGCTACATTTTTCGCTCCGCGCTAGTATTAAAGGAATCTTTGAACGGCGTACGGCTCGAGCGAAAAGTGGTCGTCTCCTTGTTGGGCCCCCGTCGTTGTTGCGATGTCCGCGACTATTTTCCCGGTGATGCCAGCTAACGTGAACCCGATGTGTTGGTGACCGAACGCGTAGACGACGTTTGACTTTGCGGAGCTTCTGCTGAGAACGGGGAGGTAATCCGGTAAAGTCGGGCGACCGCCGAGCCAATCTGAGTTTTTATTTCGCGGCGGCGCGTCGGAGAAATTACGGAGGAGTTTGCGGGTGAAACTTTCGAGGGAGAGGAGGTTGGAGGCGGTTGGAGGTTGGTCCGGGCCGAATTCTACGAGACCAGCTGCGCGGAGGCGGGATTGTAGCGGGGAAATGATGAAACCGCCTCGTTGGAAACACGTCGCTCGGGTTAACAGCTTGGACGGGGATACTTGTTCAGTATCCGAAAACTCGACCGAATAGCCGCGCTCCGCGATGAGTGGAATGTCACCGTCGCCGCACATTTTTGCGATTTCTTTCGAACGCCACCCGGAGCAGACGACGATCGTGTGCACGTTGGTATACACGTCGCCGCTTTTGGTGACAATTTCAGCTTTCTCGTCGTTTTGTTGTTCTCCTCTCACGTTGACGACTTCACCGCTGGAACCGGCTTTAATCACGACGGAACCGCCCGAAGGACCTTTCATTTTCAGCGCAAACTCGGCCAACTTTTTTAAGAACACATCCGGCGCTCTCAGCGACCACGCGTCTTTGAAATAAACGCCGCCGTTCGCCACCGCCGAGTCGGTTAAATTCGGTTCCAGCTGTTTACACGCCTCTGGCCCGATTAACTCGCCCTCGCCTTCGTGGTTCCATATATTCTTATCCCCCAATAACCGTTTCCTCTCCTCGTTCTTCTCGATGACTTCTTTCGAATCAAATCTGCTCTTCGTGAGTAACAAATATCCGTTCCGATTGGCGTGTTCCTCCAAAAACGCTCGCGCGTCGTTCACCCCGGCGGCTAATTGCAACGTCTCTTTCCAAGAACTCGACGCGCGTTTACAAAGCTCCGATAATCCATTGTTCGTTTTCGCCCTGTTCTTTGCGCTGGAATTGCGTAAAAAATGCATCGCAAATTTCATCACTTCCGAAGCGTTCGCCGCCGAGAGGCTGAAGCTCAAAGGATTCGCAATTTCACTTTTACTTCCAAACATCAAACTCCCGCCGAAAAACGCCTTCACACCAGCAGTCATGAGCGACACGGGAGAGTCATCGTTCAACCCGAACGTCGCGTACGGTGCAAACGTCCCCGCGTTGCCGTAACTCGCGCACTCCTCGTCCTTTTTAGAGCCGATACCTGAATTTGCTTTTTCCAAAACCGTCACCGCGAACCCGCGAGAGCACAAGTGGATGGCACTGGATATGCCGATGAATCCACCGCCGATGACGACGGCAGATTTAGGGAGCTTCGCTGAAGTCGTGGACATTATTAGTAGTATTATTATTAGTAGTTTAATTGGACGATACTGTCATCATAGTTTGTTGTCGTTGATTAGATAAGCGTGGTGTTTGTGAGGACAAAAGGACGACTCGTATTCGATTTTAGCGAGAACGCGAAAAATCGCTCGCATATAGATGATATCAATGCAACGTGGATGATGATGGATGTATGTTTTTGTGTGTTATAAAAGTACTGCTCTCTCTTTGCTTTCCTTCTCTCTCTTTCTCTTTATGTTTTGTTCCTCCATTATGTATTCTCGCTCACATTTTCTCTTTACTACGCTCGGATCAAGCCGAACAGCGGGTTCGCCGCGCCGATCTGACCTCGTCCGGCGAGTTCAGATTCGTCGAACAAAAACGTCCCGGGGTCGTAATACTCCTCTCTGCCGTCGCAAAAAAGCTCCGAGGTGACGCGTCGACCGAACGGTACCGGCGTGAGTTGTTCGACGGTGAGCGCGGACGAGGAAGTATTTTGTCGCGTTTCTTCGATGAACTTCAGCGCTTTCGCGCCAGTTTCTAAATCTAAACCAAAGTTTTCCATGTCTTGCATCAACAACGGCGCGAAGAGCTGGTTCTTGCGCATGATGCCGTGCATGACAAAAGCCGCGGCGTGTTCGCCCAAACCGTGCTTTTCTAACCATCGGACGGCGGTGCCGTCGCCGAGGAGTTCGCACAGCACGCGTTGGGTTGGAGGCGGCGGCGGCGTTTTGAGTTCGACGACTGGGTAGGAGTCGAGCGGGCGTCGGAAGTTGTAGCCAGTACCACCTCGAGCTCGTCCGGGACCGGCAAAGGATCTTTTCGGGGCGTTCGGGTCGCGAGGTTTCCGCGGTTGGCCTTTCGGTTTTTTTGGCGCCACCCACGGGGCGACGCCAACCGCTCGAGCAACCTCCAAGCGACTTCTGTACCGCTTGTTGTCCGGGGCCCAATACGTCGCGTCGTACGAGCCCGCGGATGCACCTTGCGTGCGAATAGCGACGGTCACGCGCCAAGCGCGGTCGAGAACGGCTCCAGATTTGGCAATGAATACTTTCAGTTGGTGCAAAAGGTATTCCGGGTCGCTGTTACTCACCTTGGGAACGGGACCTGTCCATTCCGGCGGACCCGGCACCGGAGGTAAAGGGACGAACTCGTCGCCGTCCTCGGTAACTTCCAACGGTTTCGGAGCTTCAACTTGTTTTGGTGCCGCCGGTGCCGGTTTCTTCTTCGCGTTTTTTTCTTCCTCTTTCTCGTTCGTAGTCGCCGTTGCTTGCGTTTCGGTGGCTTTATTACCAGCTGGGCGCGACGGAGAAGCTGTCGAAGTTTCGTTCTTGTTCGGATTGCGCTTCTCCATGCCACCGTGCGCCACGGATGTTTGCATGGTTCGCATTGACGCGAAATTCTCAGTCTTTGCTCGCTTTGAAGCCGGTTCTTCTGCACCCGCTTGTGGCGGCAATTTCACCGGAGATTTCATCAAACCTTCTTGGACGGCTTCTAAAACCTTCTTCGAGACGGTGCGTTGTCGACCAGAATTTCGAGTAGGTGCGACAACCGGCGGCGCTTCCTTCTTCAGCTCCTCTTTCTTTTCCTTCGTCGGCGAGGGAATATCAATATCCATTTTATCAGCTAACATAGACGCGTGAAAACCAGTCGCTCCCGCGTCGTCGTCCTCGTTCTCTCCGTTATTACCGCCGTTGTGTTCGTTATCTTTGTTGGTGTCGTCTGGTTTCTGATCGCCGCCAGCGTTACCGCCGTCAGATGATGGTCCGGGTCCTTTGTTATTGTCGTTATCATCGTCACCATTACCACTACTACCGCCTCCACCACCGCCGCCGCCGCTGCCATCATCTTCCTTCTTCTTCTCTTCGGCGTTATCGTCTGCGTTCTCTTCTTCCTCTTTGACCATCCCAGGCATATTCTCTGGATCTTCCGGCTCTGGCGCGCGTTTCGGCATCGCCGGTTCGCCTTTCGCGTCGTACGATGCCGCATCTTTATCTGGAGTGTACGCAGCGTCGATGAGCGCGTTGAACAACGCCTGCGCTTTTTCCTTCGAGACGAGCGTCTTACTGTCGTCAAAGAATTCATCGAGCACGCCGCCGCCGCTCACCGCTTTCGCCGCTTCATCCTCTCTGCCGCCGGTTGCCACGAGCATTTTTTGCATCTTTTCAATCAACATCGCGGTGGAAACTTTTGCCATTCTTCGTAAACCCATGCGATAACCTAATCTATACGTTTCATCTTCCGTGCAAAACTCGTTAGGCAACTCTGCGAGAACTCTAGCGGCGTTGTGATGTTCCATCATTTCCTCCACAATCTCCACGCGTTCTTTCGGCGGCGGAGGTTCTGGAGCGTTCGGATCGGCGCCGTTCAAGCGCGTTCTTCGTCGTCCTTCGTCTTTGTTCTCTTCCTCTTTATCAGACTCGTCTCCGAAGTCACCAGTCGCGGCGTTGATTAAAGCAGCGGTGTCCGCGGCGAAAGGTGCGCGCGAAGGTTCCGCCGCGCCTCGTCTTCTTGCGGTTGGTCTCGGGACGTAGACTAAACCATCGTCGTCGTCGTCGTCGTCGTCGTCACTCTTTTCGTCGAGTAATTTAACTTTCTCATTCGCTAAATTCAAAACCTCCTCGTCGCCATCTTCGTATTCAATTTTCGAATACGTTTGACCATCCGCGGGCATGTATTCTTGCTGAACAATCGTGCCAAAGAACCAATCGTTCTCCTTGGGCCAAAATACTTTAATCTTCGCACCGTCCGGGAACGTGCGTTTTGGTTTGCTCCTCGCTCCGCCGCGGTTACGGCCACCTCCTCTCGAAGGGGCGACGGGTGCAGTCGCCGCGGCAATGGCGTTGCCGCCACCACCGCTACCGCTACCGTTGCCACTACCATCACCACCACTGGCCAAATTCGACGCTCTCGGTCTCCCAACTGGTTTCCTCTTCGAAGTCTGTCCCGGCGACCTCGTCCCGGTTACGCCTGCTCTCGGCGTATTCCTCTGAATCGAGTTCACCAGCTCTCTCTCCTTGCTCTCGTCCGTGTTACAGTCCACGTCCGCGTACTTTCTCTCGTACGAGTGCAAATAGTTTTTATAACTCGTGATCAAGTCGTGCCCAACGCTGGTCGCTTTGTGCGTGCTCGTAAAATTCGCCAACTTTGGAAAAATCTCGCGACTCCAGTTGATTTTTCTTTTACACGTGATTTCGTCCTCGCCCCATCCGCCGCGAGCGACGACTTGCCTGTATATCCCGAACAGATCTAACTTGTACCCATTCAAAGTCTTCGCCGGCCAATTCTCCGGAGCTGTTTGCATGGTTTTAGAAAACAAAAAGTCAGTCTCTCTTTCTTTCCGTTTTAAAACGGTCGTCAGAGAATATAAAATACGCGCTGCTCGCGAAAAACAAGAGAGGCTGCTTGCTCTCTCTCGGCGCGGATCATTCGGCGCTCGAGCGTCCATCGCCGGATGGATCATCGAGCGCCGAATGATCATCCATCAAAAGCCGATCGCGAACGCATTTGAGATGATCATCTCTGCATGTTCGTTAAAAGCGTCGTTTCGAAAAGAAATGATAAAAAGAAGAGCAAAAAAATACGAGTAAATGTCACTCACACGACCCCGGCGGTACCAGTTTCGCCTTCTCGGGCATCGTCTGTAAATGCGCAATCTGTTCAGTGTGATTTGAATACCAGAGGAAGTTTAAGAAGAAAAATTAACATGTCAGTAAACTTTCTTAAAATCCACGTTCCGATGAACAAACAGGTCGGTAAACGCGATTGGAAAGGAAATCGCACCAAGTCTCTGAGGAATTCATCCTCGGTTAAAGATTCTATCGCGGTTCTCATCGTGATGATCGAGCGGAAATTTCCGCTGTATTTTCCTCTCTTTTCTCCCCGCTCCGCTCCTGGATGCTGGAAATCTCTCGCGCAACTTTCTTCGCTCGAAATGAACAAAACGCGTATCGGATCGTGCAAACAGGTCGGCGCGAATATTAGTCGCGAGTTTGACAGAAAATTGTAGGTTAAAGATGTGGTTAATGCGGTCGATGTGATCGATTAATGGAAATTTTCCTCTTTGTATCCCGAAGCGCTTCCAAGTGTTTTTTGTGTTTTTTAAACGCGAAAATTGAAGAAAAGTGAGGCAAAAAACGAGGTTAAATCCGAGACTCTTGTAGAGAAAAAGACCAACGAAAGAGTTTTACGAAGAGGAGAATAAAGCATCTCTCGCATGTGTGTTGTGTGCGTGTATATATATATACAAGTATAGGTTTAATATTCTCTCTACGCGCTTCTCTCTTTCTTTCTTTCTCTTTCTCTCTCTTTCTCTCTCGTATTACGTAGTATCGCGTTAAAAGCGTTAAAAGGCTTTGAGGTTTTCCTCTTCCTTTTTTGCCCCGTCCAAGCCGCCGAGTTCGGCGGGAGGGAAAAGGCTCTCCAATCTGTCCGCGGCCGCGCAGAGGAGCGTTAACGTGTCGTCTTCGATGCCTCTGCATATGTCCTTCTTGATGATGGATGTTTTTCGGCGTCTTTGTCCTCCTTCTCCGTTGAGTTTTTCGGGCGTTCTTCTCGACGTTTTCGGCTTAGTCTTTGATTTAGAACCTTTGTTGTTATTAGAGCCTGTGTTGGTTGGTGTCGTCGACGAGAGTTTGCCGCGCTTCTTCGTCGCCACCGGGGGAAGAGTTGAGGTTGTTTTCTTCGTCGATCGGGACGAACGCGCGGGAGGAGACTTCTCGGCTTTCTCCTCTGGAGTTGAAGGCGCGCTTACGCTCTTCGAAGGATCTTTTAGGCCAAAGAATCGATGATGATTTTCATTGATCTCCGCGCCGTTCTCGGTACGAGTCGTCACCGGATTCTTCTTCTTCACCGGCGTCGTCATCGCTGTCGCGTTGTCTGCGTTCTCACTCATCGCCGCCACTTGATCGAACTGAGTCGGTTCGAGAGACCCTTTCTTCGCGGCGTCGTTTTCCTCTCGGAGAGATATTTGTTCCATCGAAGCGGTAATCGGCGGGAAAGCTTCCGCTAAAGATCCTTTCGCGACGGTGACGATTTTAGTAGCGCTCGATTTTGTACCGTTCTTATTATTACTATTGGTATTCGCGTTTTCTTTCCCGCTCGTCTTCCTCTTCTTCCTCTTCTTTTCGTCTTCTTCGTCTTTCTTCGCTCCGTCCTCCTCCTTCTCCTCCTCTTCGTCCGAGAAAGTCTGTCTCTTCTTCTTCTTCTTCTTCTCCTCCTCTTCCTCCTCTCGCTCTTCTTCAATTTGCCTTAACTGATAAAACCTCGCGCGACACTGTTGCGCCGTCCTCCCTTCGATATCCCTCGCGAGAAACGCCCACCTCGCCCCGTGCGTCTCGAACGCTTTCCGTAACCTCTCGTCCTCCTCCTTTTTCCAGTTCCCTCGCTCGACGCTCGGGTCTAAATGTCTTCGCCACCGTCCCATGCACTGCTGATCGGTTCGACCGCTCAGAGATCGCGCGATAATTGCCCACCGTTGGCCGTGTTCGTCGTACAGTTTCGCTAACTGTGTTATATTGTTCGTGTATTTGATGTTGTTGATATTTGTTTTTCATCAGAGAGAAGTGAGGAGAGTTTTTGTCAGCAAAAGCACTAAAATTTGAGCTCAAAAAGAAGAAGAAGAAAAAAAATTTTGGTTAAAAAAGTACAAACCGCCCAAATGGCGTTTTTGTTCCTCCCGTTGACTCGATCTCGAAGTACTACGCAGTTGTTGTCGTTCGTCTTCTCGTTCGCTTTTCTCGTGATGACTCCGAGAAGAAGAGATGGTTTTTGTTGCAAAGCGTGAAAGCCCAGAAGGTTGACTCGAGCGAGATCGAAGAAGAAGAAGACAAAGAAGAACAGACGTTTCGACTCTACGCGGGAGCGCTCGTACTCCTATTAAGAGTGATGTCTCTCGTTTTCGTCGCTCGAACCGCCAAATCTCTCGCGACTCCCGCGAGAGATGATGATGGTTTTTAAAGCGTGGAAAAGAAAGTACAAACATCATCAAAATTACCTTTTCGTCTTCCTCTTTCGTCCACTTTTCTCTCCGTATGTTTGGATTGACGCGATGTCGCCATCGTTGCGCGCACTGTTGCCCGGTCCGTCCCGGTAACTGCGACGCGACCGTGGCCCATTTGTTGCCGTATTTTTCTTGCATGTGCTGAAGTTTTAAGTCTTCCTGTTTTGTCCACGGTTGGGTTTTTTCTCCCATTTCTGCTTTTGCCACCGATGACGAGAGTTGATTTTGTTCTTTCATCTTCGTTCGTTCGTGGTCTTCTTCGTTTACGTCGTCATCCGGAGGCGTCGAAAGTGATTCTGATGATGCGTTTTTTTCCGTCTCGGAATCTCTTTGTTTTCCCCATGGCGCCATGTCTTTTTGTTTATTAGTATATAAATCTCTTCTCCGCCTCTGAAGAAGAACAAACAGAAGACAAAGACGAGACTTGAAAAAGGTTCTCTCTGAGTGAAGGAGGGAGCGCTTCTTCTTTGTCTTTGTCGTCTTACCTTTCTTCGCAAACGGACGCACGAGGGGAGATGATGACGAAGGAGATGATGGGGGAAAAGAGATTTCCCCGAACGACGCGAAAGTGACGAGACGTGAAAAAAACGACGACTGTGTTTGTTTTTTTGTGTCGTCTCTCTCCCTCGAGGAGCGAAAAAGCGACGACTTTGACTTTTTTCATTCTTTTTCGATCAAACACCAACAACTAAGCGCGACACAGAAAGTGGCTTTTTGCTGCTGTGACGAGACCTTTACCGAAAAAAAAAGAGGAGCCACACGTGAGAAAGAAAGAGAATAATATGAATAAGACGCGGGTTTAGAAGATTGATGAATCATATATACATGTATACAACTTCCCCTTTGCGAAGGAGAGAGACTAGTACCCGCGGTTGACGCGTTCTTCTTCTTTTTATATGATAAATAAAGCGTCGCCTCGAGCTTTCCACAGCGATCTTCGCTTCCTAAAAATTTTCTTGTTCTCGCATGGCATGTAAAATATACTCCTCTTCTTCTTGACGAAGACGACAGAGAATAATATTTCGTCATCGTTTACGCGGATTCCGAGCCAGTTCTCTTGGAGGGCGGGCGTTCCATGTGCGCGTTGTTGCAGAACTTTTGGACCGGCGCGGCCAAACCTTGCTTGATTTCTTCCGGAGAGAAGTCGTTTTTGATGTAGTACTCTTCTTCGGTGGAGTCGTTCGGACCAAAGAACATGGAGCCCCACATCGGGAAGTGGATCGGAATGACCAACAAAGTAACGCAGATGATGGCGATGCCCATGTACATGATACCGTCGTAGGTTTCGATGGAATCGCTGGTGAAGAACAAGGCGATGCAGATGGTGGAACCGGCGTTACCGCCGGCGCCGATGAAGCCAGAGGCGACGCCCAAAGCACGTCTCGTAATGTACGGGACGATACCGTAGGAGGCACCTTCAGACGCTTGCACGCAAATTGAGAACAAGACCATCATAGCAATGGTGGTGGCCAAATCGTCTTTCGCCAGAGCCATGAAGATGCACATGACACCTTCGATGGTTTGCCAGAGCCATAAGCACCACAATCTTCCTCTCATACCGAATCGTTTAGAAGCCCAGTCAGAGGCAAGACCACCGACAGATCTCGCGAATAAGTTCATCAAACCGTAGCACGACGCCAAGACACCGGCGATGGCCAAATCGACGTCGAATTGATCGTACAAGTACGAAGCGACGATGTTGTTCATGGTCAACTCGACGCCGAAGCAGAAGCCGTACGTCGCAACCATACACCACATTCTGTAGTTCTTCATGCCAATCATGTTGACTTGAAACGCAGATTTCTTTTCGAGAGCACCAGAAGTGTGCATGAGTTTGTAGTTACCGTCCGGTAAATCTTGTCCGAGGAACATGACACCCATACCGCCCAAGATATGAGCCAAACCGGGGACGATGTACGCCCATCTCCAAGCGGTGAAAGCGCGTTCTTCCGTAGCTTTGAGCATACCAGCGTAGACCAACGGCATGACGAATTGCGTGACACCACCACCAAGGTTACCCCAGCCAGCAGCCGTGGCGTTAGCGATACCGACGCACTTACCGTTGAACATGACGGACATCCAAAATTGGCACGCGACAAACGTCGCGAGACCGAGCCCGATACCCAAACGGCAAATCAAAAATCCAGACGCAGTGCTGACGAACGGCATAGCGAAGCAGAACGGAGCAGTGACTAACAAAATCATACCGAGACCAATTCTCGGGCCGACGAGGTCGACGAACGTGCCCATCAAGACACGGCAGATGATGGTGCCGGTAATCGACGCCAACGCGGCGTTCCCGAGATCCGGCTTGGTCATGTTCAAATCCTCACGGATGACCGGGACCATCGGCGCAGCCGCGAAAGTGGAGACAAAGGAGATGAAAAATCCAATCCAGGACATGTGGAAGGACATGTGGTGCGGTCGTTGGAACGAGAAGATGTTCAAAGACATCGCCTTGTTTTCCCTATTATTTTTAAAAACAAGTAGAAGAGGAGAAGGTGAGTTTTTGGATGAAGAGAAGACAAAAAAAGACAAGAGAGATGGTGAAGACAAATTTTGTTACGCCTATACACGCGCGCGTCGGCATCGCCTCGATTCGAACTCGAACTTGCCATTTTAACGCGATAAAAAGATGAACGAAACGTTTGTATTCACTTTTATCCATCTTCGACGAAAAGTTCGCGCTCGGAATCGATGGAAACCGCGCGTCTTTCTCCATCACCCATTTCAACAAAGGACAAAAAAAAGGTGACCAAACGTCGTTCGCCTCTTTTGCGACACATTCTTTTAGGCACTCTCTTTCATTCGGGAAAGCGAAGAGATGCACGCGAAGGCAAAACGCGAACGTCGCATAAAAACGATAAAGAACGAAGTACTTACGAATCGACCGGAATCGTGTGCACGGGGGGTTCGAACTCTTTAGGCGCCATAGTTGTTTGTATACTTAAGCGTCAAAAGCAATGAGGAAAAGTCTCAACCGCGTTTGTGCTCCTTTAGGTGTTTTCGCGTCGTTTGTTCAGGTTTTTAAAGTGCTTTTTTCATGTCTTTTGGTCGCTTTTTTCAAAAAATCTCCTCCTCTTGTGGCTCTCGTTCTTCTCACTTCTGAGCATCTTACTCCTCATTAAAACGCGCGTAAATAAACAATATATAACAACATGCAATTCACTGCTACGAAATTATTCACCGCCTTCTTGGCGTTGATTGCTTTGATGCAATTCGTCTCCGGCGCGGCCTTGTACTCCGAGATGAAAGACGACGCGAAAATCACCGTCAGCGTCTCCGACGTCGCGTTGACGGATGGGTGCGCACCGACGGTAAGTGGACTTTTCTCTCTCTCGTCTTTGTTTTTTGTTGGTTTCGAAAATTTTCTTCTTCTTGGACGACGCGTTTACGTCGTCGGTTTGGAGACGAAAACATTATCAACGCATCGAGAATAGGAGAGAAGATACATTCAACCGCGAGATTTGTTCTTTACTTTGTCGGTTTCTTCTTCGCCGGCGACGGCAAAGCGAGCGTTTGTGTCTCTCTTAGGGGTGTTCCGCCTAAAAGCTCGAAAATGTGAACAAAGGACGCCACTTTTTCCGCCAAAAGACACTCAGTTACTTTTTACTCATCACTTCTTCTCTCTCTTCACATGTGACATAAAAACAGACCTACACGGCCGGCTCTTCCAGTTTAACGGTCAAATGGTCCGGCATCACGGTCGCGCCGGCGAAAATCGCCATCAAATTGTGCTACACGAAGGACCAAACCGTGGACAGAGCGTGGAGAAAATTTAAAGACAACATCAAGGACAACAAGCAGTGCAAACAAACGGCGGATACGGCGGCATTTTTGGTGGAACCGTTTGCGTCCACCGCAATGATGGATGAGAAGGAAGTTGTGATTCCAATGAATACGGCGCCGACGACATACACCGTGCAAGTGTTGGCCATGGACGATACCGGGGCGTTTATCCAATACGGGGACAGTTTGACGAGCGAGTGCCACATTAAGATTGACACGTACGACAGAATCCCGTCGACGTTGCAAGGTACCATGGGTTTCTTCTGCGCGTTTTCTTTGATTTTTGCCGGGGCTGTTTGGGCGTACGACGTAAAGAAGCAAAACGCAATTGCCGCTCAGTGGGTGCAATAAACAATAAGCAGCAACGGCGTCTTCTTTCGTCTGTGCGCATGGTCAACGTAGAAGCGGCGGCGGCGACCCCCGGGTGTTTTATTATATTAACCAACGATCGATGTGAATATACATATTATTTATTGGTACGCAAGGACGGATGGAAGATTCAG
>Ga0257106_1000022_pt1 | contig 81262 bp, 56 predicted proteins | sample LP_taG_3_FD_190177 | JGI IMG/M metagenome (GOLD analysis project Ga0257106, IMG submission 190177) | Marine microbial communities from Northeast Subartic Pacific Ocean, Canada - LP_J_2011_P26_10m | ecosystem: Environmental > Aquatic > Marine > Oceanic | place: Canada: Northeast Subartic Pacific...
AGAGACATGTCAAAGTGGTTGAATCGAACCCGATATCGCCCGAACACACTTTACTCTTATTCTCGATATCGTAAATAGTTAAAGCGGAAGTACCTTCACCAGCTGTCACAATCGCTCTTCCGTTGAACGTAAAAGCTGGACAATACAACATCTTGTGTTTTTGAACTCGCGGGTGCTTGTGGGCATTGAATCGGTGAAGCTTTCCTCCATGAACGCGTCGAACGTCCCATAAATTGATTGAATCATCAAACGCGGACGTAACAAATTGATTGATATCACCTTCAACGTTCCATTCGACGAAATTTACCGCGCAGCTGCCGTGAGCATTCTCGATGTGGTGCACCGGTCTCGCTTTCGAGTCTCGTGTGTCCCAAATGGCTACGATGCCATCGTTCCCACACGTGGCAAACACGTCCTCGCTCCTCGCTTTCACGCATTTTACCACGCCAGAATGGAAATTATCGAATCTTCTCAAAACCTTGAGTTGACCGTCCTCGGTTATCCTCGAAGAACACACGCTCCTATCTTTTGAAGCCGTAAAAATCGAGTTTTCATTGAAGACGTTCAACGAAAACACCCCGGCTTCGTGCATGTCTGTGTTTCTTGTTTGTAAGCTCGGAGTCTGCTTTTTGACCTCAACGGATGCGATATTCCACAAAGCTATAGTACCATCCATACCACCAGCAGTAGCGAGCACATTGTTGCGGTTGTTCACAAACTGCGCGTTTGCGCACCACCCTTGATGGGCCTTGTAAGACAGGAGTAAGTCGGAAGCCGACGAGAAGATTGAAACAATTCCACCATCTCCAGCTGCAGCGATCAAACCGTGATTTCTACTTTCATCGATGGAATAGTACCCTTTTTTAATCGATTGGTCGACGAGTTTCTTCTCATTGGCTTCTTTATATCCTCTGAGGAACACCGAAGAAGAAAGAGAAGGAGGAGAAGGAGAGGGAGGAGAAGAAGGCAAAGTCGGAGGAGGCTTTTGTTGTTCTTGTCGTTGTCGTTGTTCACAATAATACCAAACAGCGGACGTTTCAAACACTTCTTCTCCTCCTTCTTGATCTTCTTTTTCTGGTATCTCTTCTAATGATTTGTTTTGCTCTCCGTCTGCTCCTTCGTTTCCGTTCTGTCTCGCTGTTCTTGTTCTCGTTGAGCGTCTTAGTATTTTCGTTTCACTCCTCCTCAGCGTCCTCAATGATGATGATAACGGTCTCTTCTTACTCTTCTTATTCATGCCATTAATCGTACTTCCTAAAACATCAATACCCATGTTTTGCATGATTTGTTGGTTTCTTTGTATTCGGGTTAATCTTTCGAGTTCATAGGCGCACAGTGTGCCTCCCGTCTCTTCGGCGTTGTTGTTCTTTTCTTCCTTTGGAAATTCAAAATTTTCTTTTCCGTCGAGAGCCAACGCCTCGGCATCATCGCTCATGATCATCATTCAACCAAACAGACGTTCCGCGGCTCTTTGTTAGGTCTCACCCAGGTTCGGTACGACCCGATGGAGGTTCCCCTCGCTTGTCTAAACCTTCCTTTAAAACTGAAGAAAATTCACTGAAATTTTTATTTTTCTTTCCTTCTTTTTACGAGAAGATGTGATATTCCCGAATTTCTATTCACATCTCACAGCTTCTTAATTTATCATATATGTAAATATGTAACTAAATGCGCGAATTTCATTTTTTGGGGGGGTTATTTTATTTTTATTTTAATCAAAATTAATTCGACGAATTGTTTAAACCAAATTAACACACTGATCATTTTTTCATGCACAAAAAGGACACTTTCTCATAGTAGCTAACAGATTATTAATTATTCATGCATCAAGGTGCAATTAAATGCATATTTAATTCAGATTAATGCCGTTTTTGAAAATTCATATTTTATTTATTTATTTATTTCACCGAGAAATTAAGATATTCCCATAATTTGGCAGATATTCTCAAGCTTAAAGGAGCAAATACTTGTGATAATTAATTTAAAGGTGGATAAATTTCTATTCACTGGGATTATCGCTTGGGAGGAAAAGTTCAGAAGCAAAGAAGCAACCAACAACATCAAAAATCTTCATTTTCTGTTCTCTCCTCCAGGAACAACAAACGAGAAGAAGAGAACAAAAATGATGTCGAGAAAGAAAACAGTTCTGGTCTTAAAACTGTGAAAACGCTGTCAATGTCTGAATTGATGCTGTTTTTGCCGCCCGATAACGACAGCATGACGAATGGAGCGGTTATTTCACTTCTGAATTTGCACTTGGAAAAGCTCCTTGCCTGCTCCTCTGATGAATTTAAGATAGTTCTTCACCAGGATTCATCAATACCAAAAATATTGGATTCCTACCTTCAGTATCGACAAAGATCGTTCGATAAAGCCGTCGACATTCAACCGAGCCCAGAAGAGGACGATTTAGCAAAACGGATATTTTTATTGCTGATGAGAATTTCCTCTGAAAAGGAGAAAGCAGTCACGAAGAGGTTCTTTACGGTACCGAGAATAATCGACATAGGCACGTTATTCGCTCCTACGAACAGACTCTTGGTGGCAAATTTGTTCGAAAACGTGTACGGGGTAGGTCCTGAGATTTTCACGACGGAATTGAACGAAAGTTTCCAAGTAATCTCGAATAACTTTACCTCGTTGGTGCGCGGGGACATCGCTTCCTCTTCCGAAGTCTCAAAGGAAGACGCGCTTCGCTATCTCCGAGATGCGGCGAGAAGTTTGGTTGCATTCGTCCACGCTCTTCCTTTTGATGACGAGAAGAGAAAAGGAAGATGCTGGGACAAAAGTTTTGTCGATTCTGTGAGTAGAGTTATTGACCACCTGAATGGTAGTAACACTGGAGATGACGAAATGCTTGCAAAAGATGTGTCAAAGAGTTTTGAAGAACTTCGCAGACTTGTTGTAGGCGATGGTGCTATTAATACTCCACCATCTACGTCGAAAGAAGCGAAGTATGTAATTGACGAAATCCGTTCCATATTACCGGACTACAGTGAAGCATTCTTGTTGAAATGCGTGGACGTGTACGGACTCAACGCAGAACGAATCACCCAACACTTATTAGAAGGAGACGTGCCAAAGGAGCTTTTCGAAGAGAAGAAGAAAAAGAAGGAAATGGCTCAACAACGACCGCCAGTGCCAAAACAACAACAACAAAGACAAACGACAAGCATTTTGAACCCCAAAGCGGAAGGATTTTACGTGCCACAATCAAAGAAGTTTACCACAGAGGCAAAGAATGTGCTGGATAAGTCAACTCGTTCCAACAAAGAGGCCGTGTTGAGACTCCTTGAAAATCTCGAATACGAAGACGAATACGACGATTCGTTTGACGATTTACCTCCGCCACCTCCAAACGCGGTAGAAAAGCTTGAAGACGACGCGGACCCAGAATCTGAAGAAAAAGAGTTTTGGTTTTTCAAAGGGCGCGTATACAATGCACCTAAAGAAGGTGCGATAGTTATTAAAGCTCGGTCTCCTCAAGAAGCTTCTCGCATAGCAGTGGCACAAATCGACTCCGAGAAAACGTTTGGTTTAGGTGAAGGTGGGAATAAAGCTGTATATCCTCGACACGATGCGCCTGTTTCGGGAGAACACCACCTGCAAGGTGGACGACAGCAGTCGAAAAAGGGAGGAGGAGGAAGAGGGGGAGGAGGGGGAAAAGCTTCTGGTGGTCGTGGTGTCAGCACTCGCGGGGCTGCGTCCAACGCCCCATCTTTTCAGGAACGAAACAGGCGGAAAGCGGCTTCATCGAGGAAACGCGACGTAATATAGGAAGAAAGATAAAAAGATAGACAGATAGTTAGAGAGAGGTGTTAGCAGCGCAGAATAATAATAAGAATAATACTTACAGTAGAAGTGTAGAAGTGAGAGTTCAAGTGAAACACAAAAAGCTCAAAAAGACGTTTTTCCTTTCTCGGTCGTTACAAATTTGCTCTCGTGTTTTGTAAGAAAAAGGAGAATGGAAGACGGACACGGAGAAAGCGAAAATACGGATCCTGGAACGACTACTACTACAACCACTGGTAAAGAACGCACGAGTGAAAGGGAAAGCGGTACTACCACGACCACGACGTCGTTTTTGTCCACCGCGTACGCGATATCTTTCAGCGATTTCCTTCTCGTCTTTCTCCTGTTTCTTCTCTTTCTGATTGTCTTACGAAAAGTGTATCGGTACGCGTTTAAGAAGAAAGATAAAACGAAAAAGAAGAAGAAGAATTAGAGAACATGAAATCTTCCACTCCACTCCTCCTCGACGCTCTGAAACGACGAAGCGAGAGGCACCGGATGGAATCTCACGTCATTCTCTCCCCCGTTTTCGAAGTTTTGGGTCTCGATTTTTGCCAGAACAAGAAGGAGTCACAGAAGAGAAGTAGGAGAAAATCAAACGAACATCTGAATCTGGCAGTTGCTGAACTTCGAAGAATAAGCAAGTCACAGCTCGTATCGCGGAAAGATGTGATGGCAATGTTGCTCTTCATATGGGCAAACTGCGATGGTTACGAACAAAACTTCTTTCCTACTAAATCAGAATACGATGACGGTGTCGACGCGTTGTTGAAACGTTTTCGAGTCAGCACGGAAGCGTTCGTCCACGTGGTCTTGAGTTGTGATTTGCTCCACGAATTCAAATTGGCGTTAGAATATGCAAATGATACTTATTTGAATGAGCGAATGGCTTCCGCAGTATTCTCGCTCGCTCAGAATGTAGCTTCGGGACAAATAGTTGACATTATCGAGAAACAAAAGACGGACGGCGGTGACGGAAAGTACCGTACTCCTTTTTTGCAAAACAATACGATTCGCAGGCTAGAAATGCATAAATATGTGGGAGAGATGAACAACAACGACGACGGTAATAGCTTTAATAACAGCTCTCATTTTGAGGGAGTCGTGGAGAAAGAAATGGTTAAAGTCATGAATCGCATCAATTACGAGAAGCAAATGTCTGTGAAAGAAGCAGTTCAGTTCTCCAGAAGTTTACTCCCTCTGAAACTTTCATCTCCGGCAAAGTTCACGCAACTGTTGCTTTATTACGCTGCTGAAAATAGCTCGAATATGCCCTTGATTTTAAGTGCGGCGTATAATTCTCCTGGACTCATTGAATTGGAATTTTTTATTCGCGCTTTTAGAGAATTAGTAGCGACGAAACCGCATTTGCTGACTACACTGAACACATTCATAGCTTCATTATTTAACGAGGACATGGCTAGAATGCACACGGATGGTAATGGGAATTATGATAGTTCTCTATTCGATCCCAGAGAAGGAATTCTGTACGTTGTGCTTCCGTTACTTCACAGTAGCAACGAGAGTGGCATCCTAGAATTTGCGATACATCTTTTGCGAGACATTACTATCAACGACACTCAGTTCGATTACACCTTGGTATTTCGAACGTATCCAGGTAGTTTTCTGTTATCTTTGGCCTCTGTGGTTAATTCTCGGAATGCCGATGACGGGTGTTCAGAACGTGTGCGGGAGTTGGCATCTTCGACTTTATCTGTCTATGTTGATAGATTTGGGCAACTCGCAAAAGAGAAAAAAATTCATCTCACAAAGCATGCGTTGGGGTCGATCGAAAAGCTGAGTTCTGTTGCTGTTTCCCATTTAGATTGGGACACGCGGCTGAGAATCGAGCCGGTGCTGAAGTACGGTCGACGTAAACACGGTTCAGTAAGCGAGAAGCCACCGCCAAGTTTGAATTGCAAATTTGATTCTGTCACGCTCTGGATTAAGAATGTTCTCGAAGATATATTCTGCATCTCTCGGTCTGGCGATGAAGCTTTATCGCGAGTATTACGTTTGTTGTTTCCATTCGACCAAGAGGTTTTAGAAGAAAGGGAAGAGTTCGATTCCAATATCGATGCATGCTTAGTTCAGTTCAGAAGTATACTCGTCGAAGTCAGTGTAAAGTATCGAGACCATTTAAAGCTGGCGCTATTATGGGCAAGCTCGGAGGTTTTCCCTCGTTGTACGTTTTCTGAAATTCGGAGAATAATATTTGGTCTGTTTCCAAAGCTTCTTCCTCAATTCTTGAACACGTTTGACGTAATTGCAAGAACGTATGAGGATGAGATAGCAACGGATGGTATTGCGCTGGATTTGTTTGTCAAAGTGATCGAGACGACGCAAAATACAATCGACTTTGAAATCTTGACTCGGCAACTCGCCAATATAGTTTCCTCATCGCCTCGAGAGTCGTTCGCGTTCCAGCTTCTAGGCTTTAGGAATTTATGCTCGGCACTATCCATTGTTTCTATGTCATCCAGAGGTGGATCTAAGAGTCGGGCAGAAGGCGCACTTTCTGCTGCTGCTTTTGATATTTTAGCTAAAGTAGTAACGTCGAGCGAGTCCGAGGAAAATAAAAGGAAAAAGTTGGAAGAAATGCTCGAGGTTCTTCCGAAACCTGGTCTTCCAGACATAGTAAAACAGATCAAATTAGAAATTAGTAAGTTGTAGCATATAATAAGGATAGCTTTGATAGCTTTGCCGCTGACCTAGTAATATATATATAAATAAAAACGTGCACTTTTTTCTTCGCTAAACTATTGTCTTTCTATTTTCTTTACTATCGTTGTTTCCTATTAATGGTTGAGTTTTGCTCAACGCGTGGTGATCTAAGATTGGATCGAGCTCGTCGTAATTGGGCACAGTAGTTGCAATCCATTTTCCATTTCGCACGACGAGTCTATCGTGTTGAGATCTCGAAAACAACTCAGAGTATTGTCGACCGCGAAAGATCACAAAGTTTGCCGGACCGCCTTCTTTTAGCAATCCGTGAGTTTCACCTATTCCCATCGCCTGTGCAGGCGTTGTCGTGACAGCTTTAGGCCAGTCACCAAGAGAAGGACGGTCTAAATGGGCAATGAAGACGCTGAGACGAAAAACTTCGAGCATATCCAAGTCCCCGTATCCATAAAATTGATCTCTGATGTTATCGCTCGCTAAACATACTGGAATATTTCTTGTGGTAATCTCCTTCAAAAGAGGAATTCCACGACGTCTCGGCGTTTTTTCTCCTAGTTCACACCTATTTTGAAGCCATTGATTTACCATAGGCAGACTAACGATGGTAATATTGGCTCTCTTTGCGGCTTGTAACATGATTTCCAAATTCTCGGCGGTTTGCGCCGCTAAAGAACAACAATGCCCGCAAACGATCTGTCCTTTGTAATTGTTTCTAATCGCTGCGTCAGATATGTGCAACAAACCTTTCGACTCTTCGTTACCGTTTTCATCGACGTGAAAATCTAAGTCAAGTTCAAATTCTATGGCGAGTTGGAACACTTTATCGAGTAAAGCGTGTATCTCGTCCCCGCACGTCGTGTGGGGATCCAAATCTGTCCCTCCGTAGTCAGAACACGACACAGCGGCACCTAAAATCCCTTTGTGCGCTTTAACCGTCCGAGCTAGATTTCTACTAGAGTGTTCGTCTTTGAAAAAGCTCAAAATTGATAACGAGACCCCTTGTAGTTCTATTCGTCCTTTCCATTTTTCTCGAAGTTTCATAAACGCCGGCCAAGTCAGCGCGCCTTGAGTCGGACCAGACATCAAATGAGTTCGAATAGCGGACGTGCCGTGCGCGTACGCTGTCTTAAGAGAAAATTCCATTCTCGTCATGAGTTCTTCTTCCGTCCAGTGTATTTCATCGATTTGACAGGACTTGTCCGCACCGGCTAAAGATCCCGATTCGTTTCGACTTCGTTCGCACGTGTGCGATTTATCCACGTGAGTGTGGATATCGCAAAAGGTGGGCATGCACACCCCTTTCTTCGCGTCGAGGACGTTTCCTTCTTCTTCTTCTTCTTCTTCTTCTCCTTCTGAAGAACGCTTAATTCGTGCGATTATCCCGTCTTTGACGATTATGTCTACCAAAACCAATCCATCTCTATCTCCAGATGGGTTCGTTGTTCGGAAAGCGACTTCTGGAGTGCCTTTCGAGGACGAAACTGAATTCAGAACATCATCGGTTTTTGTCCCATTATCCTCGGCGAAAGATAATAAAACCACAGGCACTCTCGTGTTTTTAACGGTATACGACGAAGCAGTGCTCTCCGGTGGTTTTATCCACGCCGCCGCACTCATGATTACGCGTGCGTGTTTATCTTTATGTGTGCGGTCTCTCTCTTTCTCTCACGCGCACAAAACTTCTAAAGTCTTCCAATGCTGACTTGCCACTTTTTTTGCCAAAGGACGCGAAAAAAGATGTTTTCGACCGAGAAAAAAACTTTTGGCGGAGTTTTTTATTCTTCCTTTTTTTGTTTGAGACGACGATTCGTCACACAGAAGACCAACGCCCTGCCCTGCCCGTGGACGACGGTTAAAAACGTCGAAAAGTGAAGAAGAAAAAAGAAAGAATCTTATTTGAACGCACACCGTGGCCGGGAACCTTTTTAGGGAAGAGAGGTTGAATAATAATTAATACTCGAGAGAGAAAGAAGAAGAAGAAGACGAAGAAGAACCACAAATGTTGAACCCGAACGCGAAGACGTTTACGTTCAACCCAACTGCAACTTCTTCCCATTTCAATGCCGCTTCGACGAATGAGAGCGAGGGAGGAGTTCAGGACTTGACATCAAGTTTAGGAGACTTTGGATTCGTAAACGAGGATGATGCGGACGATCTTTCCGCGCTCGTAAAGGGTGGAGAAGGATTAGATGGTGGTGCTGTGAGTGAAGGAGGAGTACACTACACAGAAAGAGACTATTATTACGACAACAACAACAACAACAACAACGTTCAGTCGCACGCCAGTAGTAGTCAGCAGGAGCAACAGTTTGATGATATACCCGACGAGGAGAAAATGAGATGGCTCGTGCAAGAATTCCCGAATATAGACGAAGCTGTACTCGAAGATATCTTGTTCAACGCCGCTCGTCATGATATAAACTGCGCGTTAGATTTATTAGAGGAGTTGGAAGGTGACTACGAAGCGCCGGTGCCAGAAGCGCCGGCGATTAACGAAGAAAATTTTCCATCTCTCGGTGGCGGTGGTGCTGGAAATAGCAACAACAACAACAACAACAACATAGCAGCAAAGAAGGAAGAACTACCTCAAAAGATTTATCTCTCTGGAGGAAGATCGAATTACGTTGACAGGCAAGCTCCAGCGACGTCGTCCTGGGCCACCTCCTCGCATCCGCCCTCTTCAATGACCACACGGTCGACGTACTTTGATTCACAGAATGAAATATCGACAAAAACTACCGAATGGGTGGAAACCGGTGATCTAGTGTCCAATCTGTACAAAGAAAATCGAGCAGATGCGCGTGATTTAGCGCGCGTGAGAAACGTCTGCTACGAACAAGCGACAACTGCTTTTCTTTCAGGTAATAAAGCTCTGGCGAAAGAACTATCGGCAAAAGGAAAAGAAGCCGCGAATGCAATGCAACGAGCTCATGAGCAAGCTTCGAATCAGATATACTCCGAAAGAAACAGGAATAATAGCAGCACGATAGATTTACACGGGCTTCACGTAGCCGAGGCGCTTCAAATTCTAAAGCGAGAGTTAGGCGCCGGCGGTGGAAAGTCTCGCGGAGAGTTTATTAGCATCCTCGTCGGTACAGGACATCACACCAAAGGGTCTCGAACGCCCAGTCGATTACCATCGAGCGTCGAACAGTGGTTGATTTCGGAAAAGATTCATTTTACCGAGCCAGTCTCGGGAGAGTTTTTAGTACGAGTTTTGTAATAAAAATTTTAATAGTGCTTCGTGCGAGTAACCACCACTCTTCCTCTTCAAGAATTCAGGTTTTAGCGAAAATGTCCACAAAACAAAAGTGATGTAATATAGGTAGAGAAAGAGACGTCGTAATCATCGCAACACATCATCAGGTATCATCATGTACTTTCTCGTATCAGACGAGGAATCTGCACAAACGCCCTCTCGGAAGGATGAGATCGACGAGACGCAAGAGTTTAACGCGCGCTTGTTCGGGTGCGAATTCGTTCGAAGATGCGGTCGCATGTTGAAACTCAATCAATCTTGCATCGCGACTGGTCAAGTGTTGTTGCACAGATTTTACTTCAAGAAGTCTCTGAAGAAATTTAACGTCAAGCGCATGGCAGCAACGTCCATATGGTTAGCCTCGAAGCTCGAGGAGTCTCCTAGAAAACTCAGGGACGTTGTAAATGTGCTCGTTCGAGTGGAAGAACGAATGGAAGGGAAGAAGAGTTCAGAAACCGTCGTATTGGACGTGTATTCAGATCGATTCGAGGATATTAAAGAAGATTTGGTACGAAAAGAAAGGCACATGCTCAAAGAGTTCGGGTTTGTGATCAAAATTGAACATCCGCATAAGTTTGTGTTGAACTATTTGCAAATATTATCCTTGGCCGAGAATAAACAGTTGACGCAGAAAGCGCTGAATCATACGAACGACGCGTTGCACACGACCATATGCGTTCGGTTCAACTCAGAAACGATTGCATGCGCTAGCATATATTTAGCAGCTAGAGAAATGAACGTCGCGTTACCGGAGAATCCTCATCAGTGGTGGTTATTATTCGATGTTGTTCTAGAGGACATCGAGTGCGTGTGCGACTCGTTGGAAATTTTATATAAATACATATACATAGAATATCCACCAAAGTACGAGCTGTTAGGGGAGCTTCCTCCGGGCGACTTCGAGCAACCAAAAGGCGACGGAGGAAAAAGGAAAAGGTAGATGAACATAATAGAATAAAGAGTAGGAAATTAACGTGATGTACGAGATAGATAGAATGTAGAATAAGCTTGGGGCGTTGTCGAAAAAAATCGTGACACATAGAAAATAGTGGAAATCATAATACACATTTTTATTACTTCGCTTCCAATAAATCGCTCAACTGATTGGTGTAAAAGTCCGGTACAATGTCGTTCTTCGGGCTCAACAAGCGATCCTCCGTCGTCACGCCAGATAACACCAACAAAGTGGACAAGCCGCCGTCTTTACCGAACAAAATGTCGGTATCGAGACGATCGCCAACCATGCAAATTTCATCCTTCGGAATGGAGTACTTCTCGGCGATGTAGTCCAACATGAAAGAGGATGGTTTCCCCACAACAATCGGCTCTTGTTGCGTGGAACCTTTAATGCATCCAACCATAGAACCGTTCCCGGCCCACTCTTGGGCAGAAGTTAAGTGCGTCACCGCATCCGTGTTGGTTGCGATGAACAAACATCCCGGGTTCTCGCGAATGCAAAGCGTCGCTTGCTGAATTTTGTGATAGTTGAAATGTCTGTCAAAGCCAACGATAACTGCGCTGACATCTTTGTCGTGATCCATGTACAAACCTTCGCTCAAAGTGACTTCTTTACCCTTATCGGCTTCGCAACCGGACCACTTGATGCCGAGCAAGTCGAGTTCTTCCCCGATACCGGTTTCCCCAACAACGTAGACTTTACCGTCGAACTTGATGGATTCGAGGTACGCGGCAGCCGCAAAAGAGGAGGAAAAGATGTTTTCCGCGGTGATGTTCAACCCCAAACTGGTAAACTTCTTCAAATATCCCGCTCGGGACTTGGTGGAGTTGTTGGTGATGAAAAACAATTGCTTGCCCATACTCTTGAGCATGTCAATAGTCTCCGGAACGCCATCAATCAACGAGTCTCCCTTCCAAATGACACCATCGCAATCGAAAATAAACGTTTTGGTCTTATCGAGCAACTTTTTCGCTTCCGCGATGTCCATTTTACGCTGCTTGTGCGCCATAGAAGCAGAGATTTGTGTCGTGGCAGATACTCTCTTCGATTGATTTCTTTTCCGAGAGGAAGCGACTTTGTTTTGAACGAGAACGGAACGCGCTGCGACTGACGAACTGGCAAAGGATGACATATGTGGGTCGTATATGTGTGTGAGTTCGTGTGTGTGAATATATATATATATATATATATACTATTACGCGAGAGAAAGTAACGAAGATGACGATGTGTTTTTTTTTCTTCGTTTGTTCTGATTATCCATCGCGTGTGTGTTCGTGGCCACGTGTTCCTCCTCGTGCAGTCGTTGAATATTCCTCTCCTGTCCTGCGGAGAACTGACTGCCCACAGAAAAGCAAAGGCTCGTCAAAATTTTATCTCTTTTTCTCGTTTTCCTCCCGCAAACAAAAAAAAAAAACGAGGGACAAGAAAAAAGTGCATTCATACAAAGTTGCGCGCGCGAAGAGTAGTTTTCTGTAAGTACGCACGACGACGAGAGCATGGGAATGCAAGCTTTACCTTTTATTCGAACCACGACATTCTTTTGCGGATCGTTAAAAAACAGCGGTAAATCTTTAGTAAGAAGAGCTATTAAATCATCGAGCACTCGAAGAAACACGACGACGACGACGACGACGACTGCGACGATGGAAAAACACGATTTTGATTACGATATTTTCGTCATCGGAGGCGGCTCTGGGGGCGTCCGCGCCTCAAGAATGTCATCCACCGCGGGTGCTAAAGTAGGTTTAGTCGAATTACCGTTTAATCCGGTATCTTCGGACACGCAAGGTGGGTTAGGAGGCACGTGCGTCATTCGTGGCTGCGTTCCGAAAAAGCTCTTCGTGTTCGGCTCTGGGTTCAAAGCCGAGTTCGAAGACGCCGCAGGTTTCGGGTGGGACGTAGACCCGAACCCGAAATTGAACTGGTCGAAACTCTTAGAGGCGAAAACAAAAGAAATCACGAGATTGAACGGAATTTACGGTCGATTATTAGACGGTTCTGGCGTGACTGCGTACGAAGGCGGCGGCAAACTTTTGGATAAACACACGGTAGAAATCACGAAAGCGGACAACACTAAAGAGAAAGTTACCGCGCAAAATATCTTAATCGCGACTGGTGGACGCGCAGTGAGACCAGATATACCGGGTAAAGAACTTGGCATTGACTCTGACGACGCGCTATCCTTAGAAAAGTTGCCGGAAAAAGTAGCGATTGTTGGTTCTGGATACATCGCCGTAGAGTTTGCGGGCATTTATCAAGGATTAGGTTGCGAAGTTGATTTGATTTTCCGTCAACCGTTACCGTTGAAAGGTTTCGATACAGAAATCCGCGAAAACGTGATGAACACCTTGAAGTCGCGCGGCATTAACGTGCACGAATCGACGACGCCGGAGTCCTTAAAAGAAGATGGCAAAGGCGGCATCGACTTTGCGCTCTCCGGCGGGAAGACCATCAACACGGAGGTCGTCATGTTTGCCACCGGTCGCGCGCCGAACACGACGAGGCCAGACATAGGATTAAAAAACGCTGGCGTCGAACTCGATTCTGCCGACGCCATCAAGGTAGACAAGTACTCGAGAACTAACATTCCAAACATTTACGCCGTCGGGGACGTGACCAACCGCATCAACTTGACGCCGGTAGCTTTAATGGAAGGTATGGCATTCGTTGAAACGGTTGTGAGAGGAAACGACAAAGAACCAGATTACGAAAATGTTCCGTGCGCGGTATTCTCCCAACCACCCGTAGCATGCGTTGGTTTGACTGAAGAACAAGCCATCGCGGAAGGGCGCACTTGCGACATCTACACGTCTTCGTTCACCCCGATGAAGTTGACTTTAGCTGGAAGAACGGAGAAAGCGTTCATGAAACTCGTCGTCGATACCAAGGATGATAAAGTTATCGGTTGTCACATGGTTGGTCCGGATTCAGCTGAAATCATGCAAGGTATGGGCGTTGCTTTGAAGTGTGGAGCGACCAAGGCGCAGTTTGATTCGTGCGTCGGTATTCACCCGTCAAGTGCGGAGGAGTTTGTAACGATGCGAACGAAAACTCGAACTGTCGGTCCGAACGCTGGTGCCGCTTAATAAAAAATAGGGGGATCGAGAAAGAGAGAGAGAGAGAGAGAGAAGTCGTTGTTGTGTGTTTTAATTTTTGAGTACAAAATCGTCATCATTATCAATCTTCATTATTTTCATTTCAGAGTTAATTGATGTCACTTTTGCTGACGCACTCGAAAAGATATTTTTGCCAAGATCGCTTCAGAAATTATTGAAGAAAGAAGTGCGCGCGTATACGTGTACAGATCACAGATCTCACAAAGACAGAGTGGTCGACGACGGTTACCGAACGCATTGAAACAGATCGCACTTGATGACTGGGATGAAGCGCAAAAGCGAGGACATTCACGCCTCGTTTGCGAAGAATGATTTACCACAGATTCCGAAACGCGGCGGAGAAGCAGCAGTTGACGTTGACGTTGAAGGAGGCAAAATAATGCCTTTTATCACGACAACAGAAAAGAAGACGACCGAGGAAGAGAACACGACTCCGACGAAACGAAGAAAGAGCAAACAATCGACGGACTTTTTCAACGAGTTACCGTCGTTGATGGGTTTGGAAACGCTCCCAACGATTTCCAGGCAGAACTCCTTCAGCATTTATAACAACGGTGGAGACATCACTCGAGTTTTATCGAGTAACAATTTATTCGCCGCGGAGGAAGTCGTCCCGCCTGCATCCTTAGGCGCGGTCCCTCCTCTACGATCTGTGTTGAAAGAAGAAGAAGAAGAAGAGGGAAACGCCATATACAACGCCGATAACATCGTTAATACCACGCATGCAAACAACGAGGTAGCGAATACTTCCAACGCCGCGAACGCCAACAATACTTTATGGGAGTCACTAGACTTGCCGATGCCGCCGATGCACCCGACGCCAATGACGAACAACAACTACAGCGCGCACGAACAAGAGATTATTCTCGGCTCCAAATCATTCACGTTAGGAACACCATATGCAACACAGAACGAATTAATCCGAATGAATGCAAATAAGAACGACAAGAACAATACCAAGAATACCGGCAACAAAAAGGCGAAGGTGACTGCCGGAAAAAATGCTGCAGGCGGTAAGCAAGCACCGTCGAAAGCTCAACAACAAAAGAATCGTCGACAAACCGTCAAGGCGAAGAAGGATGCGATATTGGCGGTTGATAAAATCATGGCGGATAACGCTAAAAACCTCAGCCCACCGCGGAACTTGCTCAACAACGACGCCAGATTGCGAACGACTGAAGTTCAGGAAGCAAATGGGCAGTACCAATACTTCCACGCGCAACAAGAACAAACCATGCAGAAAAGAAACGAGAGAATGACGACTATGGCGACACTCACGACGCCATCAGATGAAGAAAATGCGAATCCGCCCTCTAACGGCTCGCGCGAAGACGAAAATAATAAGAAAAGCGACAACAACAATCGAAGCAGCGATAACAACAGCAACGAGACGAGTTTGGTAAAAGAAGTAGGAAACAGCGCTGATGGCGCGACGAATAACGACGACAAGAACAACAAAAAGAACAAAAGTATTCAACAACAACAACAACAACATCATCATAATCAACAACAGCAAAGAAATTCTCAAGCAGAATTAATGCTCTTGGAAGAGTTTCAAACCGTCGTTCGCAATTTATATTCCGTCACTCGCGAGAATATCAAAAACTCGCTGTATCGATTGGCGGAAGAGGCGAAGAATAGAGCAGCCGGGGCGACTATCCTTAAACAGAAAGACCACGTCATGGTTGATCAGTCCGTGGTCAATCTTCTCTATCAACGATATTAGAGCGAGAGAGATCTCATACAATTTAATAGTCCTTTGCATTTCATGCGCATATTATTGTATTATATTTTCACTTTGTACTTCAAAATCATTCACAGTATCTCCCGTATCGGTCTCGTACGGGGGGGAATCCAAAATTTTCTTCTTTCCTTCTCCTTCTTCACTTTCTGTCTCCCTTTCTTCGGCACACGTGCACAGTATCACATCACACGCAGAAAGAAATGGATCGAGTACTCTTCTCTTTCGCTTATACTTCGTCCTCCTTTTCCTCCTCCTCCTCCTCCTCCTCTTCTTCTTCTATTAGAAATCACCAAAATCAGTTTCAACGATTTAGTTTTTACAACGAACAACATCAACGACAACAACAACAACAGCGAATAAGAAGAAGAAGAAGAAGACTCGAGGCATACACTAACGCTTCTAGGTACAATAATAATGATAATATTAAAGACGACGACGTTTTGATCGAGCTTAAAGACGTTCGAAAACAGTTTGGGAGCAAAAAAGTATTAGACGGGGTGTCGTTGAAAATCAGACGAGGTGAAGCGGTTGGTATTATTGGACCTTCCGGGACGGGCAAATCGACAATGCTCCGCGTCATGGCTGGGTTACTCTTACCAGATTCTGGAGACGTCATCATTAGAGGTAAAAAACGGGAAGGTTTAGCGTCCGATGAGAAGAACCCGAGCTTGAAAGTTGGGATGGTTTTCCAAAGCGCGGCGTTGTTTGACTCGTTAACGGTTGGCGAAAACGTTGGTTTTCGTTTGTACGAACACTCTTCTTTACCGGAATCAGAAATTAGGAAAATCGTTGGCGAGTCTTTAACTGCAGTAGGATTAGCAGGTTCGGAGGATAAATACCCCGCACAACTTTCCGGAGGTATGAAAAAACGAGCGGCGTTAGCGAGAGCGATTATCAAAGACGATATCGTCAACAAAGAGAACATGGGATCCACCACAGCCGCCACGGGAAGAATAGAGGAAGTTGTCATGTACGATGAACCTACTGCTGGCTTAGATCCTATTGCTTCTACAACGATTGAGAACTTAATGAGAGATTTGCAGGATACGCAGAACCATCCGTCGTCGAGTGGGGTGTCCTCGTACATTGTAGTTACGCACCAACATTCCACGATTCGAAGAGCCGTCGATAGGTTGGTCTTTCTGCACCAAGGTAAAGTTGTCTGGGAAGGATCGGCTACGGATTTTGACCGAACAAACGAACCAATTGTTCGGCAATTCGCAACCGGGGCTCTAAACGGACCTATTAGCTATACATAGAGGTGCTATTATTTGTCATTTATTACCACATCAACGACATCTTCATCGTTTGATACTTCTATTCCTCCCTCGCTACTATTACCACTATCACTGCTTTTCACTTCATCTTCTATTGTGCTTAGTTGTTCTACTTGTGTTGAAGGCACTGCACTACTGCTGTTATTTTTTACTATAGCTGGAAACTCCGGGAGAGTTTTGCCAGGTAATCGTGGCAAGGTTGGCAACGTCCTGCACCGACCACCGAACTCGTAATCTCGCGGATCACAAGGGTTCGGTAGAATCTCCTTCCCGGTGATTTCATTGATGAGAAACTTCTTGTTGTAATAATTATCTAATCTTTTCTGGTCCAGCATGGATTTATCCTCTTTCGTTTTCGCTAATAAGTTTTGGATGAGCTCACTCTTCTCCGGGTCGACGCCACTGAAGGAAGGATTTCCAGCTTCCACTTTTTGGACGTTCCCGAACGATGCGATGGTAAGCGCCGCGCTCGCGACTATAAACTGACGGAGTATAATAGGATGATTTTGATGATCGTATGCACGACGAGGAGGAGGAGAAGAAGAAGAAGAAGGCGTTGGAGGAACGCACGAAGAGAAAGAAGGTGCCACGCAACGAAACATTTTGTTTCTGTGTTTTGTTTTTATGCGGACGGAGTGCTTTGATGAAAATGCTGACATGAGAATTCTTACTTCTTGAGATATTGAGCGTTCTAAAATTTGTATATTAGTTCTTCTTTGTTTTGGAAAACCCGCCGACACCTTTCGATTTCTTGAATCCACCGACGACACCTTTACTTCCTTTCTTCTTCTCCAGTTCCTTTCTCTTTCCAATCGTGCTACTCTTGACCGTGGCCGCGCCAAAGAACGATTCCAAACGATTTTGAGAAGCGACGCCGGCTTTCGCTTTTTTGATTCTCGCCAAGGCGTTGCGAACGCGCTCTTCGTTGAACGATTTCTCTTTGACCAAGAACTCAATAACGCCTTCTTCGTTCGGTTTGGACCATTTCAATTCCAAGTTGTTCGTATCGATGACTTCGGGTTCTTTGAATAATTGTCTGGCTTCTTTGTACATGAAGTTTTCTGGGACGACGTATTTTTTATCCTTGATGTTCTCGAGGATAGTTTCGATATTTTTATATTCGCGAATCAACTGTAACGCCGTCACTGGACCAATACCACGGATTGAGTCCGTGTAATCGCATCCACATAGGATGCACAAGTCGATAAATTGGTCGTAATCCAAATCTAAACCTTTGAGAACCTTATCGAAATCGTACTCCGCGATGTCCTTCTTTTGCGACGCCGGCGCCATCAAGTTACGAATCAAACGCGGGCACGCAAACGTTAACGTATCCATATCTTCCGTAGCCGCTCCGTGCACTAAACCAGCTTTGCACATAGCCGCACACGTCGCCTCTGCTTCGCACGGCGCTTCAAACACAGGCACTCCGAGTAATTTTACCAATCGCATGACTTCTTGGTTTTGTTCCTTGGACACTCTTACGGTTCGTTTTGCCGCCTTCTCAATCGCATCTTTATCGCCCGTTTCTCTCGCCACTTCTAAATCCTTCTCCGCTTGGTCTCTCTTATCTTTTCTTTTCGCCAATTCTCCGCCTTTCAAAGTCGGTGGTTTTCCGTCAAACACGTACACTGGTTTAATCCCGGCTTCAAGCATCCGACACGTACGAGACAAGACACCGATGAGATGTGCGGTGACTTGTCCGTTCTCGTCCGTTAACTGACTCTCCCCAGAGCGACCGACAACCATCTGTGTAGAAAACGAGAGAACAATAAATAACGCGTCAGATGTGTTCGCAATGATGAGGTTGGATGAAAAAGGGATGCATATCGAGGAGCGCTTTGCCGATGCGAAACAAACTTTTTGAAAATTCGAAAAATTTGGTACTCACCAGATACTGATAGATGTGCATGGACGCGTCGATGGCTATTTTCCGGTCCAAATACGATTGGAACTTTCTCTCCATGGAGCACCCCGGGGATTGCTCGGCCAATAGTTTTGACAGACCTTTGATGCCCATTTTTATTCCTTACAATATATTTGTATCTGATGATGTGAATACATTTTATGAGGAGTCTTCTAGTGAATTTTTTGCTCTTTCTCTGAAATTCTCTCGTTCTGTTGAACTCAAAAACTGCTTGAGATCCCTTCGTCCTCATACAAAAACAGGAATAAACCGAGAGTAAATAATACATAGACAATAATAATAACAACAACAACAACAACAAGAAGACATGGCGGGTTTACTCCAAGGCGATCGAGGAAAAATGATGATGAAGATCTATCACGGATCTTCTTTCGCGTTAGCCGGTTTAGTCCCAGCCGCGATGGTCATTCGAGACGGGAATTTAGCCGTCGATTTAGCCTTGGGAGTTGCCTTACCGGTGCACTCGCACATCGGGTTAAACTTTGTGATTAGCGATTACGTGCCAAAATCTGCGCGATTACCCGCTCGTGCATCGGTGTTAGGCGTTACGGTGGCGACTTTATACGGGTTGTTCCAGTTGAACATGTACGGAGAAGGGGTTTCGAAAACAGCTAAAAGGCTCTGGAGATCGTAAAAAGAGGAGATGCGCACGCACTGGAAAAAGAGAAGAAGGAAAGGAAAGAAGCTTACACGCAGCGAACCGCCTGTCTAGTAGCCATAATATATCATAGCTTTGTGTAGTAGATAAAAAAATCATCTTTGTACAATATTTACACTTTTAATGTTAATCATCATCATCATTATCACGAAGAAATCAGCTTCGTCAAGACTATCCATAATCTCGCACCTAAGAAGTTGTTCGTTGTCCTGACGAGAACAGAACCCGCTCTGGAAATTTTTGGGGGCAACTTTTCGTAAATAACTCGTTCAATACCGTTGACGATTTGGTACCTGGTATTCGCAGACACGGACATGTGGATACCTCCCAACATTATGGATTGTACGAACACGCCTGGAAAGAATCCAGCCAAATTCCCTCCCAAAGCCTTGGCAAAGAAAGTAGCCACCGTACACGTCGCGCTACCAATGACTAAATAAAACTTCGCCTTTGCGAAGTAACACCCTATCCGCTCTTTTATCGAGTAGTCGCCAGCTTGAAAGACGTGCGCCAACGCAGGCTTACCTCCACCGCTACCATCTTTATCAACAGAGGAACCCGTCGGAGCTAAAAAATATACTATTAAGGTATCATTCAACGCCGCAGAGAGCATTTGAACGAGCGCGGCCAGTCGAATAGTTGGCGTCCACGCTTCTGAGGACAACCCCGTCACCCATATCAACACAGAGAGCGTAATGAGCTCATCGATACATATTTCAGTTAATAACTTAAAGACAAAGTTCTTATCGGCTTCTAAGCGCTGATTAATTCCACTCTTGAACGATGCCAAGGCGTTCTCGACGAACATTTTTCCTCTCCCGAAAATAGAGGAAGGGGTCTTTTCTCCATCCTCATCGGGCCAAGAGGAAGCACCTCCAGCAGCTGCCGTCGAATTTGTTATCGTCAACGCTCGTGAAAGCGCGACATTTTGATAATATTTACTGCTGCTACTACTACTCGCCTGTGTCTCTTTATTCATATCTTCGTTTTTACTTCCATCGTCGATGTAATTCGTAATCCTCACGAGCGACGACGACTTGCTCTTATTATTGTGTACGGACGCGATTCGAGGCCGTTGGAACAAAAAAGATGTCGAGGACGATGAAAAATCGTTTCTTCTCGCCGGGCTGCTCGACAGAACATATCGTCCCCGAGACTGATGACGAGAGGAAGCGCAAGAGAAGGAAGATGATGTGACGTTCTTCGGGGAAGAGAACGAAGTTGCCATCGTAAACATGGTTGTTTGAATAACTTTAAATACTAAAGGGGGTAAATAAAATAACGACCTTTCGGGGCGTTTTGTTGGTGTTTGTGAAAAGTTTTTTTTTTCCGCGGGATTCCCCCCTTCAAAGTCATCGTGCATTCAAGACAACTCGTTCGTTCTCTCTCTTTCTTACTCGGCACGCGAGCTCTGGACACATATCACATTTATACTATTTTCAATTTAAAAATTGGTGTGATAAATGGTCATTACAAAGAATATATTAAAGGCTAAATTAAGCGACGACTCGGCTCCACGGGTGGTCGATCTCACCGTATTGTATAGCAGTCAGCGTGTTCGTCATCCTGACTTGAAACGCGTTTTCAGAAAACGCGTTTTTCGGTACGGAATAATCGATGCCATCGTACGATATAGACGAGATAGGTTGAATAACCGCAGCCGTCCCCGTACCGAAAATTTCGTATACGTCTTCTCTAATGAACGCGTCGAGCACTTCCTGCAACGGCAACATTCTCTCCGTGACTTTACACTCGCCCCACTCTCTCGCTAAATCAACCACCGACTGTCTCGTGATTCCGGCTAAAATAGTTCCATCTTCTAAGCTCGGCGTGACGAGCTCTATTTCCCCCATATTATTCTTCCAAAATAGAAAAATATTCATCGTACCAGCTTCAGTGATGTATTGCTCCTTATCGTACACGAATAACGCCTGCGATGCGCCTGCATTCGCGGCGTCTCGTTGCGCCATCACGGTTGGACTGTAGTTACCTCCAAACTTTACGTTACCAGTGCCCCCTGGCCAAGCGCGAATCCATTTCGAATCTACAGCAAGTTTAATAGGAACGAAACCAGATTTAAAATACGGCCCAACTGGTGACATCATCACGTATAAATGAGCTTCTGATGTTTGGGTTAATCCTAACCACGGCGTGGTGCTAAAAATCAAAGGGCGTAAATACATCGCGTAGCCTTTCTTCCTCGGTATCCACTTTTTGTCAACTTTTAAAAGCGCTTCGATGCACTTCAACAATTCCTCGCCGTTAAAGGCGGGTAAACATAATCTAGAGGCGGAAAAGTTTAAGCGCTCCATGTTTTTCTCCGGTCTGAACATACGAACGTTGCCGTTCGAATCGATGTATGCCTTCATCCCTTCGTAACACTCGTTGGCGTAGTGAAACACGTGCGCGAAAGGGTGCAACGCAATCGGTCCGGATTGAATGATTTGTGGATTCGACCATCCAAGTCCGTTCCGCCATTCAACTTTAAGCATGTGGTCAGAAATAACCTGCGTTTCGAAGCGTGCAGAAGAGAGAAGAGAGGTGAGTTTTGAGATTCAGATGTTTTCGTCTCGAGAACGCAGACAAGAGAGAGAGGAAAAGGGAGTCTGAAGGAAAAGAAGAAGAGGATAGATAAATCTTACCTTGCCGAAACCGAGTTGTTCGTCCGGGCATCGAGGCAACGGACGCGTCGTCGGATATATCTCTAAATTGGCAAACTGTTAATGATATTTCAGGAAGATTTGATGAGAAGAATCGTGTATCTGTCAGCGAGATGTTTACGAGGGAAAAAGATGACGAACACTCCCCGTGTTGTGAGAAGGAGAAAGAGAGAGAGAGAAAAGGAGTTTTACAATTTCAATAAGCGCGCGCGAGTTCACCGCTCCAATAATTAAAGGAAAAAAGAAACACTACTCACGTTCACATCTTGCATCGGTCCGCTGAAGTTGATTGGCGTGTTCGCTCGGTTGAGCTGGAGCGATTTACGCGGTGATCGCTGCGCCATCTTCTTCCCGGATAAAAATATATAAACTACTTCGTCGTCGTCGTCCGAGAAGTCGCGCTTTTTCGAACCACACAAAAACTCTCTTTTCTCTCTTTCCTTTTTTTGTGGGTCTGTCTCGCTTCTCTTGCTGACGAAGAGAACGCCACACCCCCAGTGAGAGGAAGATACGAAAATAAGAAATCGGCACAAACAAAGAAAGCACTCTCGCTCGCGCTTTTCTTTCTTTTCTTCGTGTGACAGAAAAAGTACGCACACTCTTACTCTCATCATGGCCACCACTTCAACCGTGATGAAGTCGAGCGCGATGATGAACTGTTCTCAGCAGCAGCAGCAAAGATCATCGTCGTTGTCGAGCAGACAAATCTCTTCTTCGAGCAAAAGATCCATCGGGGTCTCTTTGAATCGTAGAAAACAAAATTCCTCCTCGTCTTCCAGAAAGGAAACCGTCGTCGTCTCGGCATCTTCGGCCAAGATTAAGGTTGTCGGATGCGGTGGCGGTGGTGGTAACGCCGTGAATCGCATGATCGAAGCTGGCGTCTCGGTAAGTTTATTCGTAGAGCGCATAGCTCTTCGTTCATGTTTTCTACACAAAGCGCTCGCTCTCTCCACGACGACGATTCGAAATCGGAGAAATTGTCTCAGAACATCTCTCCCTCTCTCTCTCACTCGTCTCGCGCGTTTTTCACCCTCATCATCGATCGATCTTCCACGTGTTGTTGTTTCTGTGTTGCAAGACGTTGTTCGGCTTCCATTTATCGGCGCGATCTGACTGTTTAAGAGAGAGCTCGCGCGCGAGGGAATCACAATTTTCTCTTTTTTGTTGAATTTGAATCTCCTCGTCTCTTTCTTTCTTTCTTTCAAGAAAAGCAACAACAACAACAATAAACAACGACAACATGACGCGAAAGAAGATACTCCTCAAAAACTCACCATACACGCTTCTCCTCTCACTACGGCATGCATCGTATTAACAGGGCGTTGAATTTTGGGTCGTAAACACGGATGCGCAAGCGTTAGTGAACGCGCAAACTGTCAATGTATGTCAAATAGGTGAACAAGTTACGAGAGGTTTGGGATGCGGCGGGAACCCGGAACTCGGGGAAGTTGCCGCGAACGAAAGTCGAGATAAATTGAACGAAATCGTGAAAGGATCGGACTTGGTGTTCATCACTGCTGGTATGGGTGGTGGTACGGGCTCTGGATCTGCCCCGGTTGTTGCGAGAATGTCCAAGGAAGCTGGAAACTTGACGGTCGGCGTCGTGACGTACCCGTTCTCTTTTGAAGGTAGAAGACGCATCGTGCAAGCGACTGAAGCTATCGATGCCTTGAGAAAAAACGTGGACACTTTGATCGTCATTCCCAACGATCGCTTGTTAGATGTGTGCCCGGAAGGCACCCCGTTGCAAGAGGCGTTCTTGTTGGCGGACGATGTTCTCAGACAAGGTGTTCAAGGTATTTCCGACATTATCACCGTCTCTGGTTTAGTCAATGTCGATTTTGCCGATGTTAAAACCGTCATGAAAGATTCCGGAACCGCCATGTTGGGTGTTGGTGTTTCTTCGGGTAAGAACAGAGCGGAAGAAGCCGCCGTGGCAGCCATGTCTGCGCCGTTGGTTGAAAATTCCATCGATAAAGCCACCGGTATTGTCTTCAATATTTCTGGCGGTCCGGACATGACGTTGCAAGAGATCAACACGATCTCCGAAGTCGTCACGGACATGGCTGATCCAAGTGCGAACGTCATCTTTGGCGCAGTGGTCGATGATAAGTTTTCGGGTCAAATTTCAGTAACAATCATAGCAACCGGTTTCACTCCTGCGATGACGCAACGAGGTGGATTTTCTTTTGAAGCTCAAGAGCAAGCGCCGCCGCCGCCACCGCAGCAGCCGCCGCAACAAAAGAGAGGGGGATTCTTCGGGAGATAATCATCGTGGAAAGAAGAGATGAATTAAGAGAGAGAGAGAGAAAAGGAAAATCTGTAAAAAAGAAAAGAATGAATAAAAAGAAATCCGAGACCACCGCGCGCTTTCGAACATCTTTCGAGAACAATTAGAACGTTGTGATTATTTATGATACTCCATTGTTTATAATAATATACACTTTCAAACATAATTGCATCAACCATGTTACTAGTACAGAAAGAAAGTTTTCTTTCTCAATCAATTCGATTTTGCTGATTATCTTCCGGTTTATCGAACCATTTTGATCGATAATACTTCAGCATTCCTCTCATTTTTACTACCCAAACTAAGTTCAACAGGAATCCGCCGAAAATCAAAACAAGCAAGATTCCTCTCACAAAGCTAGGTATAATTTTATCCTCTCCCTTCCCAAACCGAGGAAGTAAAAGCAAGATTCCGTGTCCAAACATGATCACCCGCACAAAAATAAAAACGTAGCTAAAAACGGAGGAAATGTGGTATTCTAATCTATTTCCGGCGGGTAAACCTCTGTACTTCATCCCAACTTTTTGGGCGATATAATCCACAATCGGAAGCGTGTATTCCATCTCCTTACACGACTTGATGAACCATCTCATGTTCAAAAATGGCGTCGACGCTTCACAAATCGTCAAGTATCCCAACATCAACGGATATCCTCCGTAAATATACGCCGAAAATCCAGCCACGAAAAACAACACGTGGTGAACGACCATATCGATGCCCCCCAACTCTGGAAAGAGGTGCACCACGTGAAAGAAATCCTGGATCATGTACGACAAAAACGCCACGGAAATGAATTCACAAAACGCCACGAAGCTTCCATCCGTTGACTCGTACAAAATCACTTGTTCGTTCTGCGGCGCGTTGTACAACGCGCAGATTATTTTCACCCCTCCCCAGGTGAGAAAAGTGGCGTGCACCGTGCTCACGCAATACGAAGGCGCCGTTCTCTTGAATAACTTTTCCTTCTCTGAATTATCCGGCAAGACGTTCAAGAAGAATTTGGAGAGAACGAATTGTATCTCCCAGAAAATCACCCCGGCGAGGAGCTTGATGATTTCCACCATGAACGGTTGCGAAAAGAAGGAGTTGGAGGAGGTGATTTCATCGCTCAAATCGGTTGCCATCGATTCCATCTCCGAGCTCGCTTTTCTTTTTCCCTCTTCTATAAGAGTAACGACGACTGAACAGTTTATATGCGTGCGCACAACTACAACCACAACTGAGATAGAGTGATGAGAGTGAGAGTAAAGTACTGTTTGTTTGTGTGTTGGTGATGTGTGCGCGTGGAGAACAGAGAGAGTCTGATGATGAAATGTATATATTCTTTTTCTTCTTTTATCTTGACGAGTAAAAAAAGTGTGAAAAGACAACCTCAAAGAAACGAGAAGAGCAAAAATCTCTTCTTTATTCGTTAGACGCGCACGCTCGCTTTTGGAGAGCGCTCTGATAGGTAGAGAAGAACACGACGCGGTTGTAAAAGTAGTAGGAGAAGAAGAGGAGGAGGTAGAACTTGGTGAGAGTGAGAAGAAGAGCAGAGATTTTGGTCGATCATCGAAGTCAACAACAACAGCAACAACAAACATGTCGTGGCAAGAGATGATTGAAAACTTGCAAACCGTCGCGTTGCCGGACGGCACGCAGCTCGGGATGTTGAGCGCTTGCGCGATTTGCGATCTGCAAGGGAACTTATGGGGTCAATCCGAGGGATTCCCCGGGATTGCCACGGATGAAGCGCAAAAGTTGATGGAACTCTTCGCGGATCCTTTCTCGCACTGCGCGAACGGGATATACATTGGAGGCACGAAGGTATAACATGTTTCCTATTTATTCTTCTTCGCATCATCGTCTTCCTCATCCGGTTCAATCAGTCGTTTTTTTATTTTTAAACTTTTCTCTCAAAAATACTCACAAAAACCACCCCCACTGGTGTTTTGTTTCACAAAACAGTACGTCTATTTAAACGGTTCGGACGAAGACGGAGGGGTAGTTCGAGGGAAGAGAGGCACGGAGTACGGTTTAGTCGTGAAGAAGTGCAAAACATGCTTCGTTATTGGTATTCATGGAAACAACCTGGAGACGCGACAGTGCTCGGCGCACGTGGAGGGGTTCGGCGAATATCTCGTCGGGCAAGGCATGTAGTTGAAGAGAGAAAGACGTCGTTTATGAAATATACAGACAAAAAAAGAAAGATCTTATCATTACGCGCTATTAGCGCTATTAGTATTAAGTACTCTACATTTACAATTAATCTATGGTTCATCCCGCATGGCGCGCGCTCGCGCGAGCTCTGCTGCGGATGAAGAGCCGCCTGCATTCTGCGACGAAGACGTGCCTTGAATACCTTCGGCTCGAGTCAACTTGGGTGTTTTGCGCAATCTATCGACATTCAGTCTACCATTCAAATCCTTATCTAAACCACCCGCGCTCCAGCGTTCTTTCTTCATGCTCTTTTTCTTCTCGAAACGTAAACGCTTCTCGGCTTCGTGCGCTCGAGACCCAGGCTCGACGTTTTCGTCGTCGTCGGCTACAATTTTCCTGTGCGCCAAATCGTCGTACTCTTCCTCTTCCTCTCCCTCGTCGTCACCTCCTTTCTTCCTATTTTTCCTTTTAGCTTTTAATGGTTTCAGTTCCTCGTCGTCGTCGTCATCGAAGTCGTCGTCCACTTCGTCCGCATCGTCCTCGTCTTCGTCCTCGCCTTCTTCATTTTTTCGTTTCGTCGCGTTCGCCGCCTTTTCTGCTTTTGCTAATCTCTTCAGCACTTGTGCTCTCGCCTTTTCTTTCTCCGCTTTATCCTCCGCTTGCTGCATGGCTAATAAACTATTCTTGATCTTCGTCGCCATCTCCCTTTGCGCCGCTGAAGCTTTCTCGGCCTGCTTCCTCAGTTTCACCTCTTGCTTCAACTCCTTCTCCAACGTCGTGAGTTCCGTGCGCAACTCTTTCGTCATCGCGTTCAAGTCTAAATTATCGTGTTTACACCGTTCCAATTTGCTCTCTATTCTCGCCACCTCATTAACTTTCGTCGTCGACGTCGTTACCTCCTCCGATAACGACGTTCTATCCTTCACGCATCCGTCTAATTTTTTCTGCAGCGTTTGTTGCGATATCTCCAGCGCCTGATTTCTCCTCTCTTTCTCCTTCACTTCTTTTTCCACTTTCGATAACTTTGTCTCTGCCTGCCTCGCGTCTTGCTCTCTGTGCGAAGCTTTCGTCGTCATTTCCCTTAAATTCCTCTCTAACTTGAATTTCGATCGCTCCAGTTGCTCTTGACTCGACTGCATCGTCTCTTTTTGTTGTAAAAACTCGTGATATTGAACGTACGGGAAAAACGTCGCCATGACGAACACAAAGACGAACAGTTTTTGGAGGAAAGAGAAAAAAGCTTCCATCTTACTACTGCTCCCATTCCAGACAGACGACCCCGAGGTGGAATACTTCACCAGACCCATGAATAATAATAACAACGAATAGTATCGGCGGCGTGGAAAGGAGAGTAAGAGAGAGAGAGAGTAAGAGAGAGAGCTCTTCTATCTCTTCTGATGATATGAATTTTTGATGACTGATTTTTTCCTCAGGAGTCTCTTCTCTGTCTGGTCTGTCTGTTCTTGTTTTTTGTTTTTTACGAGTTTTTGTTGTTTTTGATTCCTTTTGTTTGAGGCACAAAGGCAACATAGAATCGTCATTTCTACTCCCCTTACACACATCACACATCACACACATATAAAAGATACAACCACACAGAAGATGTTATCCTCCATGATTGTATCGTCGACCACCACCACTCGCGTGGCGTCCTTCAGATCCTGCTCACCTTCTTCTTCTTCTTCTTCTTCTTCCAGCGGTAAAAAAATGCTGCAATCATCATCATCGACGTCGATGAAAAGAACATCAACAACAAACTTTAATAAAAGGTTGACAGAACAGAAAAGAGGGAGAAGATCTGCGATGATAATCAAGAGCGGCAACGGCGACGACACGTTGAAAAACTTGGAGTCTCTGTTACCAGAGGACGATTCCGAACGGTTGCAAAAGGAAAGAGAAAGAGAAGCGGAAGAAAAATACAAGGAAAAACAGGAACAGAAAAGATTAGCGGAGGATTTGGCGAGCGCGATTAAGAACCAAGAGAAAAATAAGAAGAACACGTTCACGATGGGTGACGACGGGGAGTACGATTTTGCGCAGAAATCTATCGCCGCGTTGTGCTACATGTTACCTCTGCTCGACTCATTGAAGTATTCAAAATTTCTGTTGATTCAGTTCCCGCTCGCGTCGTTGGCGTTGTTACCGCTGAAGCCGCTGATTGAGTTATGGTTCGCACTTGGGTTCTTACAAATTGCCGTATTTTTTGGCATGTATTTGGGCATAATACAAAACCAGAACATGTCAAGATTTGTGAGGTTTAACGCGCAACAGGCGATTTTGTTGGATATTTTGTTGATTCTTCCGGACGTGTTGACTCGATTGTTCGCCGGGATGGACGGGCAAGGACCAACCGGAGGAATAGGTCTCCAGGCGGAAGTGATTATGTTCAACTCAGTGTTTTTGTATACCTACATTTCTTGCCTCGTAGGTTCTGTATCCGCGACGTCGGGTAAAACGGTCAAGTTGCCGCTCATCGGGGACGCCTCGGACTCGCAAACGAGATAATAAAATGGCCTTTTTAATAATATTCGATACAATCACAACTGACAGCGACAAAAACAACAACTTCACATTTCTAATTGACTACAGTTTTACATCTCGAGCATGTCGCTGCGTTTACTCTTTGGTCGTCGCGCGGGTGCGGCTTTTTTCTTCTTTTGGCTCGAAGATGCATCTACTCCCGCGTTATCCTTGATGAAGGACACAGTTCCTTTTCGTACTTCTCTATTCTTCTTCTTCGTAGCCGCCGGTTTCTTCTTTGCGACGACGGCTTGCTTCTTCTTTGCTCGCGCGCTCGATTTACCTCCTCCCGCAGGTGCAGCTGGCTTTTCTTTAATGTCGCCTCGCACGTCCGCTAAAATAGATTCAAAAGATAAACCAGCTTCGCCGTATCCGTCCGAATCCGAGTCGCCGTCATCATCTTTTTCGTCTTTATCTTTGTCATCTTCTTCTTCTTCCTCGTCGTCGTCGTCGCTTCCAAATTTATCGAGAATTTTATCGTCTAAACCAGGACCGTCTTCGTCGTCGTCTATTTCAACATCCTCGGATTCAGAAGCTTCACCGCCATCTTCGTCTTCGTCATCATCTTCTTCGGAACCAGCAGCCGCTCTGCTTCTTTTTCTCGTCTGCCCTCTTTCGTCTTCTACTTCTTCCACTTCGTCGTCTTCGTCCAACGCATCCTCGTCCTCCTCCTCGTCTTCTTCGTCGTCACTACTTTCAATTTCTACATCCTCAATTTCGTCATCTCGCGCATCTTCGGCGTCGAACAATCCATTTGCGCGCGGAATTCGTCGGTTGACTTGTTTCACCAACAAATCTCTCGCCGTCTGCGTCATCGCTTCAGCGGCGTCGCGTTCTGATTTTGATGCGTTTTCGGACACGCCCCCGCCGCCGTTCTTGGCGCTCTTAGCGTCTCGAACTGCCGCTAAGACGTCTTCGCTCGGCGGTAGCGAGGGCGGTGGTGCAAAGTAAGGAATTCGACCGCGCTGCCAATCAAATAGAATAGACTTGGCTACCGAATTTAAATCGGGTTCACCCCCTTTTAATAATTTGCCTTGATTCCTCGCGACTTGTTCGAGAAAATGCGTCGGCGAAGTCCAAGACGCGACTCGGTAGGCTCTTCGCAAATATTCCGGCTTTACTCTCGCTACGACGTCTGGTATGTGGTCCGCAGCGTCATCCATCTTCTCTATTCTAACAACGCCTTTCAAAACGGCATCCGTATCAGTATCCTCGGTATCGTGATACACGACGCCAGGACAATCGATGAGAAAAATACGCTTGGTCAAGTTAACGTATTGCCAAACTTTCGTTTCGCCAGGAATCGGAGCCGTCACGCACACGCGTTTCGTTCGCAAAGCGTTGATGACGCTTGATTTACCTACGTTTGGATACCCAATGAATCCTACGGAAATATTTTGTTTATCGGACCTCAAACGAGAGAATTGTCTCAGGACAGATAAGAGCGCGCCCTTCCCAAACGGATTCGTCACCGAGGCGTGGAACGCGATGGTCGGGTACTCCTTCGATAACGCGTACAACCATCGTTTGGTGACCCATGCGGGAACTAAATCAACTTTATTGAGCAACAGAATCAAGTGCTTGTGCCGTTTCATCGCGTCCAATTTCAAATGCTTCTCTAAATGTTCGCATCGCGTGCCCAAAGGATCCCTCACGTCCAACACTTGAATCAAAACGTCCGAAGAGTCGACGACTTTATACAATTCTCCCCAAATTCTTTTGGATTGTCCTTTTTGAAACAATTCATCGCCACCAGCTTTCCGTACACCATCATCTGCAGTCACCAAATCGCGGTCGTGAAGTGCTCCAGTCTCTATGCCTTCGTCGTACGCTTCTCCCGCCAGCTCAGCAGTTTGCGCCATCGCCATTATGTCGTCCATTTGCAAGTTTGGCTTCTTCCTCGTTTTCTTCGCTCCAAACACGCTCGAAAACGGCGTTTGGTTCAACAACTTCACTCGTCTCGATCTTCCTTTCTCTGGGTCCGCCAATAACGACAGAGGAAGTTTCTTCTGCTTCAAAATCACCTGATATCCGTCCGCCGTTTTCTCCGCCATCTCGTCTCTAAACTCAGCCAGTTGCTTCTGGCCTATAACTCGTGTATTCCCGAACCATCTTCGATCGGGAACGATTCTCGTGCTCGGTAACTCCTTCGATTGTAACTCTTGCTTTAAAATCTTCCCTTTTTTATCTCTTATCGGTCGTTGTTTGTACATTTTCAATCGTCTCACGGTCGCCGCGCTTCTTTGCGAGTTCCCGTGCGCGCTTCCTTTCGTTCTGTTTTCCGTGCTCATGGAGTGTTTCGGTTTCGCCGTTTTTGCTGCAGCAGCAGCAGCACCACCACCCATCGGCGATTTCTTCTCTCTCGTCTTCTTCGCCATCTTTATTGTATTCTCGGTCGTCAAACGTGTGTTTGTGTGTGTTTGTGTGTTTCAAGCCGGCGGGCGTCCGAACAACAACACAAAGAAAATGCGGAGAAAGTTTACGCCGCCACAAAGAGCCAAATGTGTGATTTGTGGGATTTCTTTCTCTGCAAAGTGCGTTATAAAAATAAAATTCCTTTCTCTCCTTTAACCAAGAAGAGCACACACCTTTTCGGCAAAGGTAAAAAGAATATTCACTGCACGGATAAGGAAAGGACGACGATGGAAGCGAGCGACGACGATCGCAGCAGTCACGGGTTGACCTGTCACACCGCACCTGTACGTTTTATTGATTTATATTATAGATTCTTTTTTCTTTCACATTTTACCTTTTCTCGCTCCTGACTGACGGCGAATCGCACACTTTTCTCTTTCTCTCTCTTTTCTGTGTGTAATCAATCATAAACAGGGCGTCATCTTCGAGTCTACGGAAGAATTGAAAGCGCATTATCGGACGGATTGGCACAGATATAACTTGAAGCGAGACACGAGCGGATTACCGGTGGTTGGGAAAGAACTGTTCGACCGAGTGGTGATGCAAGCGGAAGCGAGTAAGTCGGCGTCGCAAAAAGTGGTATCGAACGCGCACTTGAAGAGGAAAGAGGAAGTGCCGAGATCGGTCGCTCGAGCGAGACGATTGCAAGAGTGGTGCGATCATCACAGAGAAGAAATCGAAGAGGCGGAGAGAAAAATCGCAGCCGGGGAAGATTTGTGGGAATCTTCAGAAGAGGACGATGGGGACGACAACGGTTCGGATTGGGAATCCGTGGACGAAGATGAAGCAGAGGCTGTTTTAGCCAGAATTGAGTCGATGAACATCGAAGAAGGAGAGGAGGACGAAGATGAGTTTCCAGATAACGACGGAAATTCTGCGACGGTTACTCTCGCGGACAACGGCTTTGAGTTAATCATTCACAGACCGGATGGCCAAACGAAAAGAATAGGACCGCGAGAGCTCAAGCGTTACTACAAACAAAGACACAAACCATCGGACGAGAGAGAAGAAGATGAAATCGCGAGAGAAGAACTGTACGAAAGAATGACGAAACACATCCCGGAGAAGAAATTAGGCACAGTTAAAGGCGAGAGAGGAAACGGCAACGGTTTAGCGCAGAGATGGGTGAAAATCAATCAGCTGCAAAGGCGTTCGGAGAAGAGTCAGCAAAAGTACATGGCAAAGTCGCACAACATTTTTGCCGGTTCTGGGAACAAGAAGTTTGACATGAACATGCAAAACGCAAAGACAAAGTTACCAAAATCTGTTCCGTATTAGTCTGTATGTAGTGAATGGTTGTAACTTGTTGTAGAATACCACACAGTAATCGTAAAATCACACCATATCGCTTGCCTCGAACATGTCAAACACTTCCCAGCAAGTCAAACAACAATATAATCTCGGTGTGCGTCATAAAAAATCTCACATAACTACCAACTCAACATTGCGAACATCAATACATCACGAATAAAATGAGTAACATACGCACCACTCACGATACTCCAACAGCGAGTAGCAACCGTTTTTCCATGAGTCCCATCGGTGGAAACCCGATATACGTTGGAACTTTGTTTGGGATTGAAATTACTCTTCACCCGTTGTTGCTGTTGTATTTCGTAATCTCCGCCGCACTCCCGTGGTTGCTGAATTCGTCCACGATGACGATGAAAGTTTGGTTATATTTAGTCATCGTGAACATTCCTTTATTGTTTGGTACCGTTTTAGTGCACGAATTAGGCCACTGTTTCGCGACTAGAAAAGTCGGAGGCGAAGTTGCAGGTATTCTGTTATGGCCACTGGGAGGACTAGCATACATCGGTCACAGCGGAGATGCTAAGGATGATTTGATCGTCTCCATAGCTGGTCCTTTAACGCACATACCTCAAGCACTGTTGTGGTATGGATTATCTCAAGCTTTTACTCGGGGGACGTTTATGGACATGTTGTGTGTTCAAGCCTTATGGCTCAATATCTCGTTGATGCTTTTCAATCTCTTCATTCCCTGCTATCCTTTAGATGGAGGTAGAATTTTCGCAGCGTCGTTGCAACTGATGAAAGTGAGAGTTGATATCGCAGCAAAGATTTGCGCGTTCGTTTCATTAGTGTGCGCTCTTGGCATTGGTTTGTATGGATTTCTTTATAATGAAATAATCGCCATGTTCATCGGCTTTTGGTGCGCTCAAGAATCGTATAATCTCTACGTCCACACGAAAGAAGAACGGTTGCAAGAGCATCAGCTTTTCAGTAAATACGCTATCGAGACGAACGATGGCCCGTACAATCAAATTTAGTAGATTTTCTTTTCTATTTTGTCATGCAGCGTTGTATAATATTACATACCTAGTAGTTCCTAATAATAAAATAAATACGAGTCTTTTCTCTCTCTCTCTCTCTCTCTCTCAGCGCGCGTTGATGGATGAAGACGACTTCGTTGAAAAATCAAGAAATACAATCGGGTCCAAAGCCTCTAAGCGCTTAATCTGCGCCTCAGTTAATTTTCCTTTTCTGTACGCCTCCTTTTGATCTTCAATCCAGGCTTTGATGCTGTTTGCTTTCTGCCAATTCACTACCCTTTTCCTACTCACGTAATCTGACATTTCCGATAAATTTTTCAACCACGCGGCGGAAATAGGCGTTAAGTCGACGCCGATGATGGCTAATTTATCCAGCTGTCTCTCCGTTAACTCACCTTTTTCAGCCATTTCTCTCGTTTTCATCAGCCATACCGCCAAAGGACTTCCCAAAGGAGGCTCTGCATATTGTCCTCGCTCGGCTAAAAACATGGCCATATCCGAAGCGGATTCGTCAAAAGCAGTCAGTCCGCCTTGGAAATTTATGTTCACCACTGAAACGGTACTCTCCGCCTCGTCTTCGTCGAGTTTTAAACCTAAAGTACGCAATCGAAACTCGCGTTTCTTCGAAAGTTTTCCATTCTTGAACAACGATCGTTGTTTCGCAACCCACCTTCCTAAACCGCCTTTCTCGCGTTCGGAATAACTCGGATCGCAGTTCCCGGTGATGCACTGGTACTCAACCAACTCGTCGAACCAACTTTCCCAGACCGTGTTTGCTTGTAAAACCTTGGTCTCTGGTTCTAATGCGTCGAAACCTACAATATCGAGCAAATACAGTTGCTCTTGAGCTAACGATCCGGATGTTCTATTCAAGCGCGTCTCCAAGACCCATTCTCTCAATGTCTCTGGCGCTCTCTTCACCAAACCTTTCGTTCTCGCGTAATACGTTTCCTTCACCTGGCCGCTTTCGTCTCTCAACGGCGGTCTCCCAGTCCGCTCGCGCATTCGAACTCTCCCTAACGTACCTCCACTCTCCGATAACTGTCTCGCGGCGTACTCTAATAAACTAAAATTCCATCTCGACTGCGTCGGTGAAACCGCCAACACCTGCGGCGCCGCTCGGATAACTTGTCGAACTTCTTCCTGAGACAAGCCGCACCTTCTAAAAACTTCTATAGCATTCTGAGCGTTTTCCGCGATGAGTTTCATCCGTTTTCGATCGACTAATGCTCTGCCTCTGGCGGTAATCCGCCACGCTGCCGCGGCTGAAAATGTCGCCACCGCTTCGTCTTCTGTAAAACCGACGACTTCTACCAAGTAATCTTCCACGTACGCTTGCATGTTACTCGGTCGTTTTCGAGACGCCAACGGTTCAATCACGCGTCGTTTCTGTTTCAAAGATGGGAAAATCTCTTCTCCCCATCCTTCGCCTTTCCTCTCAAGCTCCCAGACGAGTTCGGTGTTGATTTGATTAATCTGTGTGCCTCTGTTTGCGCTCGGCGGAGCGGGCGAAGACGCCGACTTTGCCGAAGATATTCTGCTGCCGCTGCTGCTCCTGCTTTGGACATTTTTCTCGGAAGAACTCGCTTGCAACTTCGATCTGCTCCGTCGATCGTCTCGACTCCTCTCTTCCTCCTCCTCGTCTTCTTCGCTCTCCTCGTCCACGGATCGATCGTAATCGATCGAAGACGCGCGGACGCAGAGAACATCACCATCCCTTCTCCTCCTCGTTTCCTCCCTTACGCAAAAGCCGAAGGAGAACTGGTTTTGGGAGCCAGCGTTGTGCAGATGACGCATTTTCTTTCCTCCTCCTCTTCCTTTGTTTTTGTGCGTCATCGATAAAGACGGATTGGAGATCCTCGCCAACATCCCGCGCATTATCTCTCTCTGTGCCTCTCTTTACTTAACTGTGATCATTTGTTCATCTCGTCGTATGCGCGTGTGCGTGGTAAAAAAATTTATATATGGGATGATGCAACAAATCGTATCTTCTTCTACGACTTCAGAGATCCAACACACAGCGCTTGCGTTTAAAAAAAGATGAAAATTCAGGGCCCAGAGACTGACGAACAAAAACCAGTATTTAGAACAGTTCAGTGCAGTTCAGTCTTATAAAGAATACAAACGCCATACACGCGATGGGACTCAGAGCGTCGAAACCAAAACATGTCCTGAATGCTACGACGACGACGACGACGACGACGACGACGGGCACCCCCCAACAAACGACTCCCGGTGGACTTCGCGTGCGTCTTTCTTCTTTGTATTCTTCTTTTTCTTTTTCTTCTTCTTCTTCTTCCCTGCATGACAAAAAATGAACGAATCGAATAACGCTCTCTCCTCTTCATCCTCTTCTTCCTTTCCTACATCCTTATTAAACAACGACAGTTGACGAGTAAGCTTTTGAGAAGGTTGGAAGGGTCCTCCTCCACCACCTCCTTCTCCACCTCCTCCTCGTCGAACGCTTCTCAACAAAGACGACGGGAAAGTGGTGGGAGCATTCCCTCAACCTCATCATCGGACCATTATTTCTTACAAACGAAACCGGAACTCGCGCAGTTACTCCAAACGACCGCGAAATATAACGAAGCCTTATTAAAACACGAACAAAACGAAATAGATAGCTTAGCGAAATACATCGAAGAGATTGAAGCCGTGGAGAAGAATCCGTACGAGGAAGACTTTAAGAGCGAGAGCGAACGCGAAACGTTGAGCGCGGCGAAGCGTAAACTCGAGACGTCTTCGAGGAAAGTGAAAGAGTGCTTCGAGAAGGAGTCATCGTCGGGAGGAGGGAGAGAAGAATCGCTCCCGACGAGGTGCAGAGCAGTCGTCGCGGAGTACGAAAAGTGCGGGCAAGAGGCGTTGGAGGCGTTCGTCGCGGCTAGAAGTTGAAAAATCACATAGACACATAGACCTTTGAGAGTAAAAATAGAATTTTCTCTTCTTTTTCTTATTCTTGTAACGACCAGCGGCAGAATATCTCACGCGCGTTTGGGAAAAAAAATGTGCTTAAATGTTTGTCGGCGTGATGGTGGTGGTGGTTTAGGCCAGAGATGATGAAGAAGAAAACATCATCATAAAGGGATACATATCATCATCATCATGCACCTCGACGAAGCTTTCGCGGTCGGATCTTTCCTCGTCTGCGTCGTCTGTTCGCACTTGCTCAATCGTCAAAGACACGAGCGACGGATAATTCACGACTCTCGCTTTCAGCCGTCCGTGGACGAGCGATGGAGGAGGAAGAGGATGATGATGACGAAGAAGAACAACAACAACAGAAGAAGAAGAAGCAAAAGTTACGCGTGGAATGGCGATGATGACGATAACAACACTCCTCGCGCGATGATGATAGACGGAAGGAAAAGCGGAGAGTCGGAAACGAGATTTCACGACGTGTCGGAATACCTCTCCTCCTCCGACGAAGCGAACGAAAGCGACTACGACATCGACGAACTGTTGGATGGAGACTATTTCGAATCCGACGTCGACGAGGACTTTTTCGACACTCGGTCTCGTTTATCCTCAACAAATAATGTCAGCTCGACGACGACGACGACGACGGGTGGTGGTGGTGGTGGTGGTAGAAGAAAACTCGGCGAGTTGCCGGACGAAACGGCGTACCAGATTTGGTCCACGGCAAAGCTTCGCGACCATCCGTGCGTGCTGTATTGCACGTGGCGGCTGAACGACGAAAACGATACAGCTCAAAACGGAGGACGAGATATGCTTCTCGTGAGAATAGGCGCGGCAAATTCAGAGCTATCTCACGAAAACAAGCAACTCATGGACCAAGTGATGGTGTCTACTTTATACCATGGCGTCAAAACGCGCCTATTAGACCGAGACTATCGAACAGTCCCAGGTCAAATAGACGTCCTCATCGACATGCACGGATGCGGTTTAACCAACCCGCCTCCTTTTGACGTCATCGCGAGAGGCTTATCTGCCATCGGAGAGCTCTTTTACGAGCGCGCGAAAGTCCACAGGATCGGTAACCCGCCGCGAGGAACGCAGATTTTAATCAACGCCGTCATGGTGTTATTACCGAAAGAGATGCGAGATTCCGTGAAGATTGTCGTTTTGAGAGATAAACAGAGCGACGAGACCATGAAGCGCGCGTACGAGGCGAAGTGTTTAGTCTGCGATAGCATGAAATAGAAAAAATTTAGAAATGCAATAAGGTTTTAGACGATTAAATAATAATGAATGCGATAAACAGGAAAGAACAAAAAAAAGCAAAAAAGCAAAAATAATTGAGTGAATGCGCGTCCTTGATTAAACTTCACTTGAAGTCATTATCACCAGCGCGACGAAGAAAAGACTTTTAAAGACAAGTAACAACAACAACAACAACAATAACAACGCAACAACATGGTATCATTATTACGATCATCGCGTCTTTCTTTTTTCCTCCTCGTGTGTTTTTGTCTTGAATTCCTTCTTTCTCCTGTCCTCGCCGGTGGTCACGGAAATTCCGCGTTATATCACGAACTGAAACGGACGTACGGTTTCGGGAACAAAGAACCAGACGCGGTGCACGATAAACCTCCGGAACCGGAGGTTAGGAAACCAGCGAATTTGCACGAAGTCGGGAAAGATTTAGACCACGAAAAGTTAAAGGAAGAGTTTGAGTTGTTTCCGGAGCATCACAAAATCGATAACGCGGTACATTGGTCGGGGATAACCGCGTTGAAACAAGGGATAAAACTCGGGAACAACACGTACGTGCAAACGACTTTAGACTTAGGAGCAAACGTGAACATGACGTTGAAAGGTTCGAGACCGATCCATTTTAGCGCCGCACACTGTCCTTTCCGCGAGCAAGTGCAGATTGGGAAGACGTTAGTCGAGCATGGTGCGAGCGTCGTGGATGTCAACGAAGACGGGTATCAACCCATTCACTTCGCTTCGAGGATGTGGCAACCGTTATGTATAAACTACGTCGAATGGTTGCTACGAAACGAAAGCGTTGACGTGAACGAGCGACGCTCGATGGGTAACGAGACGACGCCGTTGCACGAAGCAGCGTTACGATCTTCGCTGAAAATGGTCCAGATGTTAGTAGAGAAAGGCGCGGTGGTTGACGCCTTGGATACCGACGGCGATACGGCTTTGCATAAAGCGGTAAAAGGAGATCACTTGCCGGCCATGCATCACTTGTTGAAGAGCGGTGCAAATCCCCACTTGAAGAATAAACGAAACGTATCTCCGTTCGAGTTGGCGCAGAAAATGAAAAAGGATTTTGACACGATGCAAGTATTTAAGAAAGATTACGGTTGGAAACACGATGCAGGACTCGCGCACACCGAGTTGTAAAAGATTTTGACTTTTAATATATGTGTTGTACAACAAGAAATTTTTACAATGCATGTACTCTATCCTATTATTATTTATTTAGCTTCTACCGCTAATTTAGCTTCTACCGATGCTTTTTGGTGGAAGGAAAGGAATGTTCGGATGGGACTCGGGTGAAGCGTCGGGGTCGGGTTTCCACATTTTTATCGTTTTGTCCGCTTCGCAAGAAATCAATCTCTCCCCAGTCTTATCGAAACCCAGCGCGAATATGCCAGCTTCGGCTTCCATGGAACCCGGTTGAACCTGCGTTTGTAACGATTGGAAGCAATGTCCGGTTTCGTAATCCCAAAATCGCATGCTACCGTCGTCTCCTCCAGAAATCATGACGTTGTCTTCGTTGAGCGCCATGGCGTTGACGATGGCGTTTTGCTTAGATAGCATGTTATGCTTGAACTGACCATCTGGCAAACCAAACTTCTTGATGTTATCTGCCGAAGCGGAACTAAACTCCCAGTACTTCTGATGCATAACCATCGCGCGAACCCCTTTCTTGTGATGCGTCAACGTCTTCATGCACTTACCCGCTGCTAAGTCCCACGTCTTGATGGTCGAATCGTAACTCCCCGTGATGATTTGAGGATCTACGTTCTCGGTAATAATCGATCCTACGGTTGATTCGTGTCCAGACAAACAAAAAACTTGCGCTTTTGTGCGCATATCCCAAACTCTGCACGCGGAATCTCGACCACCAGTCATCAATATATCCAAGTCCGGATGTAACGCTATCGAATACACGCCGCTCAAGTGGCCGTGGTAGTTTCTAATCACTTTATTGTATTCTAAATCCCAACACTTGACTTTTTTATCTGCACCGCACGAGAACATGTACGGATGCTTGTCTGAAATGGCTAATCCCATCACTTGCTCGATGTGACCGGTCAAAGTTAACTTCAACCCCCCCGTGGCTAAATCCCAAATTTTTATGCAACGATCTCCAGAACCGGTGGCGAACCACTCGTTCGACTTGTCCACAGCAACCGAGCGCACCCATCCTTGATGACCCGAGATGACTCTGTATAACTTCCAAGGTTTTTTCCACTCCGGTCTCGGCCACTTGGATGCTAAATTTGCCGTCACGAGCGCGCTCGATTTCATATTTGCGTTTGCGCCAAAAACCGAAGACTTTGAAGCGGCGTTTGCGTCTGCGTTGAATTGCACCAACGCCCCACTCTTCTCTCCCAGTTCTTGGCTCTTCAACTTGGCTAAAATTCCACCCGACGCGTTCGCTTCCACCTTTTCGCGGACTGGTTCGTCGATGAAATCGATCAAAGATGCCAAGTCCGTTTTTTCGTTGTCCCCTGTAAGTTTCCTCTTGTTATTTGCCGCCAAATTCGCTGCTTCGGCTAAACCAGGAATGGTATTTTCGAAGCGCTTGTTATTACTCGCATCGTTTGCTCCCGCGGCAGAGTTTGTTCTGTTATTATTGTTGTTGTTGTTGTTCTTATTGTCTCTGGATTTAATCTCCGGCGGTGCCATGTGCCGCACGGCTTCGTATTCGTCCCGAATTTTCACGCTCATTTTTCGTTCGATCGAAGGTCGATGCATAAACTTCAGAGCTTCTTCTTCTTCTCCTCCTTCTTTCTCTTTGATCGAGAACAACGCTTTCGTTCTCTTGGCGGAAAGTTCCGCCAGCGCTGCCGGGTCTGGACCTTTCACTTTCGTCATTTCTATTGTTGTGGCTGCGTTTTATTCGTCGTATTAGAGAGAAGTGAAGAATTAATGTGTTTCCGAGCGAAGGCGGCTGTGTGAAGAATGCGAAAAAAATGAAAAAGAAAGAGAGAGGGAGAGAGGAAGAGGAACAGTTTAGTATTTTCCCTTTCCTATGTTCGTTCAAGCATTATTTTTCAATCTTCTTCTACTCTTCTTCTTCTTCTACTACTCTTCTCGCTCGTCGTTAATCACGCGTATTCTGCTCGCGTTTTTGGTCAACCAAAGCGCAAACTCCGGCGAACGCGCTAACGATTCCAAAGCGGCGTTCGTGGATTCCGTTTCGAGCTCGTCGGCTTCCTCGGCGCTTAAAAATCTTCCCCGGGAGTTACTCGCGAGACCAACGGGAGGCATTCGCTTTTTATCCTTTCCGTTGGAGTTACTCGTCGTCGTCGAGAACGGGGGAGGCGATTTCTTTTTACCCCCACTGTTGCTACTTTTTGTCGTCTTTTTACCGCTGGAGGATCCGCCACCTGGCGTCGGTTGCGGCGTGGCGGGTTCGCTTTTGTCTCCGCCACTAAACGGATTCAAATTCCTAACTAAACTGAACGGCGAAAGTGACGACGAGCGTTTATTCCGTGTTTCAGAATCTGCGTTTTTCTCCATTGGTGTAAACGGTGAAGGCGCAACGCGCGGCTCTGGATCCATCGTGGCTGGTAGTCTGCGACGAAGTTCGTATTCAGTTTCTTCCTCTTCGTCGCTGTAAAATTCATCGTCGTACTCGAACGATTTTCTATCGTCGGAAGATTTCTTCTTATCGAACAAATGAAAAGTAAACGCGTGAAATGCAAGCCGTAACGTTCTCTTCACGTCTTTTGCGAACGCTGCGGCGGGGCCGGCTACGATTGTACTTCCGGCGAGGAGTGCAAGCGTGTTCCCGGTTTGCGCGTCTCGAGTGCAAAACTTGAGCATAATCACGCCAAATACCGAAATGGAGAAGCTGGTAAACTGTTTCCAACCTTTCACGACTTCCCCGCTTCTGTCGTCTACCACCCATTTCTTGACGAACATGACGCCTAAACCGGAAGATACCAAGAAAAATCCAACGACGAGCAGAGCTATGTAAATCGTCTTTGGTTCATCGGGATCGGCGTTGCGAAGGACGCCCCATGAGGCGCGTATCGGCTTAGACATCCCTTTCCAAAGGTACTCTAATACTATCTTCCACTTATCCACGGGCACAAAATGGTACGCAAACGTCGTCACGAGCGTTGAGCTGATACCGAAAAACGTTCTCGTCGCTCTTCCCGACGGCGTCAGTCTCGTCAATTGGAGAAGGACTAAACAGAGCAACATGGCTGTCGATAAAGACATCGCGGCTATGTAAAAGCACCACGGAGATGTGGCAATGACGGGTGCTAAGGTCATCGAGCTAATACCACCGACAAATCTCAAGAACAGGTTTGAATCAAAGTACTCTCGAACGGTTATTTCATACGTCACCTTCCCATTAGATTTTCCGCCAGAAGGGTTGCATTGCAACACGTACACCGCGCTCTTCTCTTGGAACGGACTCATGTTTGCGATTAAAGTCGATGGAGACTTCTTCGTTGCCTTTGACGAACTGCTGCGACTATTTTTACTACCGTTACTATTACCATTCGTGTGTACCTCATTTTTCTTCTTCTTCTCCTCTCTCTTCATCTTTAGGCGTCGATATTGCCAATTGTTTGCCGTCCTCTTCCCTTCCCCTTCTTCCTCTTCCAGGAAAACTTCTTCCTCTTTCCCAACCTTCAACGCGCACTGATTCGCTTTCACGCTCCCGTCTGCATCTTTCAACGTCACCTCAATCGCATCAAACGTTCTCCAAATGGCATATTTTGGGTATCCCTTGATAAAGAAGCGGCTCTGTTCTTCTACTTTATTCCAAGGCACATCTTTCCCTTTGGATGCGATTTTTGTTTCACCACCGCTCCTCCTCCCGTCGTCGTTAAAAGAGACGACGACGTTTGAGTCTGTTTCTGTTCCCCCTCCTCTCTCGTCGTAAAGGTTGTTATCATCGCAGAGACTCGTCTCGCACAACGCGAGAAGAGTGAGAGCGAAAACAAACAGAACGACTCTTTTTCCTCCTCCTCTCATTATTAGCGCGGCGCTCTCTCGCAGGGTGTATATCTAACTAATACAGTTCCTTTCTTTATTAATAATGCCGATGGTGTATCTCCCCCTTTTTTTTTGGGTGCTGGCGGTTATTATTCTTCGCTCGTCTCACTCGTCAAAATCGCTCAAAAAAGCAAAATTTAGCGAGGGAGGATTTTCGGCCACGCGATGAAGAAAGTATCTTTTGAGAAGGTAATCCAACAATCGTCATTACAAAGAGCGAGGAGTATATACGACAACTCTCGCTTCCAACGTACCCCACTCTGAACAGGGAAAAACGTGCGCACGCATTTCACCGAGAAACGAGAAGGCTTTTTACTGTTTGACTTTATTTCCGAACATTCTCACGTAAGAAAGAATGAGCGGCACGCAAATGATGACGACGATGCGCGCCGCTGCTTCGACGACGACGATCCGTTGTAGCGCTTCTTCGAATCAACAAAAATCGACGTCCTCCTCGTCGTCTTCGAGAAGAATCCCGAAATCTTCGAGCAATAACATCAGTAACGAAGCCGGTAAAGATGTGTTGCCATCGTCTCGCGCAACAGCTACCGCCGCTGTGTCCTCTGTCGCCGCGTTGAGCAGCGCTGGACCGGCTTTGGCCGATGGGTTGAGTGATTTTCAGGTACCGGATATGTCGTCGGCGATGGCGGAAATGCCAAAGGTGGACTTTAGTGGCTTCGCATCGAAGCTTAAAGATATCAAAGTTCCGGAAATCGACACGTCTGCGTTCGACGAGTTGAAGGAGAAAGCTTCATCGGCTCTGGATGATGCTACGTCGGCTCTGGATGACTTCGACCCAAACGCTCTTCAAGCGCAACTTCAGTCGAAGGTTTCCGAGATCCAGTCAACTCCGGCACCTGTTACCGTTCCGTCTATTCCAAAACCTTCTGTTTCTGTGACTATTGAGACACCGTCCGCGTCCGTAGAGATGCCTGCGATGCCTGCGATGCCTGCGATGCCCGCGATGCCTGCGATGCCGGAAATGCCTGCGATGCCCGCGATGCCTGCGATGCCGGAAATGCCTGCGATGTCGGAAATGCCCGTATTGCCAGAAATGCCCGCGATGCCGGAGTTGCCAGAGTTGCCTCCTCTTCCAGATCTTCCCTCTGTGGAAGATGTGATGGCGAGCTTCACGAGTGTCGTCGATTCCGTGCCTGTCCCGGAAGATCTCCAGCCTTTAGTAGCCGCTATTAAACAAAATCCAGACACGGGCGTTGCCTTGCTTGCTTTCATCTTTGGATCTCCGGTTTTACTTGCAGTATTGGGTGCGGCTTTGCGTGGATACGATGGTGATGTCCGCCCGAAAGCTTGCTATGAATCGCTCGAGAAGAACGGTAACGCAAAGATTATCGACACCCGCTCGGAAGAAGCGATAAGGAACGAAGGCGTTCCCGATTTAAGAGGATCGGCGAGAAACAAAGGGGAAATCGTTCGTGTCGTGAAATTGAACGAGAAAGAACGAAGACAAACGCGCGGCGCGAGACAGATTGAACTCACGATTGCAGCGGAGAAGGTTAAGAAGTTATCTTCGATTGGCTCGAAGTTGTACTTTATTGGTCCAGATGCCAAGGACTTGGCCAAGACGGTCAAAAGTGAAACTTTTGCTCGTAAGTGCTACACTATTTCTGGTGGATTTGAAGGCTACCGATCGTCTGGCTTGAAGTTGAGAAAAGGTGGCTATAAAAAGAACGTTGCCGAGGTTGCTGCCGAGGAAGCGTCGGAGATTGGAAGCAGAGCGACGCGCGCCGTCCAAAGCAGTGTCGGCTCCGTCTCGACGACTGTGAAAACTGCGGACGATTCGATGAAGGTTGTGTACGGGCTCCTCGCGCTCGGCGTTGTGGTCGGAGCGATCGAGTACGAAAAGACGTTGCAATTCATCGGCGTCGTCGGTATCGAATTGACTTTGTTGAACGCGTTCTTGTCGTACGAAAATCCCCTCGATGCGATTTCAGCGTTTGGTAACTTTGTTTCTCCGGTGACGCAGCCGATTACGAACGCGATTGGCGCTAAAGCCGGCGAAGTCGCCAACGAGGCCGTGAGTATTGCGTCGGAGAAAGTGAAGGAGTCCGTTAGCGAGATTTCTGTTCCAGATGTTGATTTGGACCAAATTCCAGGCGGTTCCGGCCTCAAGCGTTCGCTGGAGAAGCGAGGGGCTGCCAAACAGTCCGCGGTCGAAGAGGACGAATAAAAACAAGAACACTTAAAATAAAGAATAAACAGTAGAACGCACAATATTATTACCATAGCAGAAAAGAAGAAGCAATGTATATGATTGAACGATAATTTCACGCATCATATAAATATATTATCTGATCAAATCCTCGCTTTTCTCGCGCGCCTTCTCGGGTTTTCCTTTTTCACCAGACCACCGGTTCTCTCTCCAAGCACCCAAAATCTTCTTCTTCTTTCGTCATCACAAAATTGAAACAGACGTACTCTCTCTCTCTCTCTCTGCGATAAAGAGAAGGAAGAGAACACGCACGCATGCACGACTAATATTAAGAGCACGCTCGAGGCGGCACGCGCTACGCGCGAGGATGAGAACGCGCCGGTTTACCGCTCTCCTTGTTCTTCTCGTCTTCATCGGCTCCCTCGCGGCTTTTTGTTCCGGAGAAGATGTTGGTGAGCACGTTCCTCCTTTGCCACACGAGCAGAATGATGAACACGACCACCATCACCACCACGACGTAACCATGGACGTAACCATGGAAGCGCCGGATGAGTTGTTCGAATACGAAGCGGAGTTGGTGGACGAACGCCTCGAGGAGGAAGAGAATGAGATGGACGAACAATTCTTGAAAAATCAAGAGCAGCAGATGTTACGCGACGGTGATGGCGAAAAGCGTAATATCGTGGATCCTGAAGAAATCTTGGAGCAAGTGGAGGATATCTACGCCGGGTTTGAAGAAAAGAAAGGATGGTTATTCACCAACTACACTTTGCGCGTTTCCACGGAGAAGGCGGTAGATGCGCTTTTGCAAGAAGGACAACGCGCGTTGGATTTCGCAGAACAGAACGATGCACTATTTCACGTTCAGAATAGTCCACATTTTGCAAGGAGCACTAATTTACCGAACGAACAAAGCATTCCTTTAGAATTCGCGCGCTTGTGGATTGCTTCGGAAGCGTTATTCGTGCTAGCTGCGGCGTTGGAAACAGGCACGCTTCCTTTATCCGCCTTGTCGCAATCGCAAAGAGATATGTTTGCCAAGACGAATGATGAACATATTCCATGGACTTTAAAAGCTTTGCGAGCTGCACATTTTGCAGGGAACGACGGAGCTTCGGTAGCTCTCGCAGACAGAGCGCTCATCGGTCGAGGTGGTGTCGCCGAAAATTGTCAAATGGCAGTGCGGCTACTGCATCCGCTTGCCGCAAAGCGCGAACTGGAGATTCAGAAAGCAGGTGCTGGTTCTGTTTCTGGTATGCCAGTACAGGCTACGTGGTTGAGAGACCGCGAGCGGGACGCCTCCTGGCACTCCAACGCCATGGAAGAAAGTTTAGCGGAAGAGCATCAAAAATTTTTTGTGGGAGGTGCGGATGATTCGAACGAATTTACGCCTCATGGAAATAGCGGTACGCCGGAAAGCACGAGAGCCGAAGGATACCGAAGACTGATGGGCACAGATGGTAGAGATAGAGACGAGATTGGAGCTTTACAACGTTTTGAGAATGCGGCGCGACGCGGAGATCGTTTAGCCGCCTTCAACGCAGGCTTCATGCACATGAGGGGTACTTCAGAGAATGTTCCTGTGAATGTTACTGCCGCTGAAATATATTTCAAGCAGGCTGGAGATGTGAACGGAGGTGGTGCCTTTAACGGTATCGGAGTCATTTATTACAACAAAAAAGATTTCGTCACCGCAAGACATTGGTTTGAGAAAGGAATGGCAGCGAACAATCCCGATTGCTTTTACAACATGGGCACGTTGCACTTGCACGGACTCGGCAACTTGGAAAGAAATGCCACTCAAGGATTTCTGATGTACGAAAAAGCGTCCAAAAGCGGTCACTGGAAAGCACCGTTTGATTTGGCCAGAATGCATATGAACGGACAGGGGACGCCACAAAATTGTACGAGAGCTACCCGTTTATTTCGAATTTTCTACGACGAGCGAACGGGATGGGCGGATGAACTAGAGAACGCAATGGCTATGTTAGATGGAGTCGACGAGAATAGAAAAAAACTGAAAGGTGTGCCCCGAGATCCTTTTGGAGCGTTGATTCTGTACTCGCTTTACGCAGAACAGGGAAGTGAAGTTGCAACACAAAATATCGCTTGGATGCTCAGGAAAAATCTCACCGGTATCGAAATACCAAATAGATTTGAACTCGCTGGTTCGTTACTGCGACGCGTCACGCGTTCACCAGGTTTAGCTCCTGAAGCCAACATCGATTTAGGAAACATGCTTTGGAATAAGCAAATCGAAGCTACGCCACAAGATTTTGCGTTGTGTGACGACGAAGAAAGATTTATGGTTTCTCAAGGTCGCGACGCGATCAAAGGTGAATCCGAGAACGCCGAACCTACTAGGAATAGTGATGCGAGTGCGATGCATTACAACGCTGCGGTTCACAGATACAGAAGAGCAACAGAAGGGGATTTACAACTTCCGGAAGCGTATCATGCTTTGGCTTGGGCACATTTCACGGGTAAAGGAGAAGGTAAAAACAGTACCACAGTTCTCTTGCATCTCGACAAAGCGATGGAATTATCCAGATACGACGCGGAAATGTTCCCGAGTATCTTATTCTACGCGTACGTCCGCATCGCTTCCTCTTTCGACGGGTTCATTTCGTTGAAAAGGTTATTCGGTAGATTCCTTTCCTGCATCCTTGACATCGACAGAGATAGCATTGAGAGGTATTACAAAGAGAACTCTACTTTGGTGCACGGGTTCGTGACGATTTTGGCACTCGTCATACCACGTTTCCTCTTTTTTAGATACGCTGCTGCTGCCGCCGCCGCCGCCGCTCAGAATAGATAACTAGGAATAGATGAAGTAGATATTATACCGGGATGGTGACGTAGAGAAATATTTGTATAAAAGAAAATGCTCCACACCCTTCTTTCCGCCACTAAATGCTACTATTCTAAATTTGTATTAGTTCTTACTTTCTTTTCTTCTCCTTCCTTAGGTCAGGGCGTAAGTTCCTCTTCCATCGCGGTCAACTTATCGCTCGGGTCATCCATCGTCAAATAGTCGTAAGGAGCTTCGATCTGTACGCGCTCAGGTCTTGCCAATTGAATTTTAGCCTTTTTCATGGCTTGGACGAACGATAACCACAACTCGGAACGAATACCGAGGAACTGGTCTTTGTTAATGGCTTCGACGTAGAACGAAAACTCCAACATGATTCCATCCGGCGTCACTTCTTCTATAAAAACGCGCCTGTGTAGCGTTTTCAACACTCGCGGATCGTTTTTGATCATCGTTCTAAACGTCGACAGCAATTTGGAGAGTTGACTCGCGTCTTTTAATCTGACTGTCATTTTCTCGTTGAATCTAAACTCTCTTCCTCGTCGAGTGACGTTGATGATTGACATTGCACCGAGTTCAGAGTTTGGAAGTAATATAACTTCTCTCTCTAAAGTTTTAATAGCCGTGCGAAACAAACCAATATCAATGATTTGACCCTCCGCGTAGTTCAACTCCTTCCCTTCTCTTGGAATTTTAACCGTATCGCCAATTATAAATGGGGTCGTTGTGTACAATAAGACGCCCATAAGAGCATTCTCTAATACCTGTTTGGACGCCAAACCGATGGCAATACCGGAAACGCCCCCGACAGTAACTAATGCGCCCAAGTTCAATCCTATGGCTTTGAAACAAAAGATTGCCGTCACGACCCAGGTGATAATTTCCGTCACTCTCTCCGCCCCGTTCACTCTCGCTAAAGTTGCCGGCGCCGCTCCGCTCTTCTCCAACCTACTCCACGCGCTCGAGAAAAACTTCTTCTCCCACGAAAACGTAGCCGCGACCAGGCCGCTCAAAATACACAAATACGTAATCGCTTGCACCGCGTAAATAATTCGAGCGACTTCAAATACAGCAGATCCAATCAATAACGCACCAATCCCTCTGCTCCCGGAAGCTATCAACAAACCTCTCTCCACCGAACCTGCGATATCTTTAATAATCTCCTGAACTCTTTCGCTGAAACGAAAGAAGCCGCTGAACAGAGATAATCGTAAAATCGACCCGAGAAAGAACAATAACGCCGCGTCTTCTAAATACACTCGAATAATTTTATCCGGACTCGGCGCCGGCGTCAAACCGAGAAATCGTCCAAAAGCCTCGAATATAAACTGCGCGACGATAGCGCCGGTTATTTCCGCCGTCTCTCTCGTGTTTATGGCTAAAAAAGCGGCATAAAACGAAAAAGCGCCGACACATAACGTGATCAGTTTCGTCAACCACGAGTCTTCTTCGGCCAGCACGGGTACTCCCGGGAGTAACGTCCGCGGCGCGTTCTTTCCACCTTTCATAATCTCCGTCCCTCCTTTACTCGAAGAAGAAGAAGAGGAAGAATCATCCAAAATGGTATCCATGGAATACATATCGTCAGAGGTTGCGTCTGCTGGTGCTTCGCGCGCTATTATTCTTTCTCGATGGTTGCTACTAAAAAGTAGCATCCTCCTTTGTCCTCCTTCTCCTTCTTCCCTTTGTCTTCTTTGTCTTTTTCTTCTTGATGAAATTGTGTTCGTTAGAGAGGCGGCGAAAAAAAGGGTGACTTTGTCATCTTTCTCGTAATTGTTGTTTCCTCTTCTTCTCCTCGTTCTTCTCTTTAACGGCGACGAGAGAAAGGCTCGTGAGTAAGAAGAAGAACAGAACCGTGATGATGATGATGATGATGTCGAGCACACACCGCGCGACGACGATTGCATCGCTCGCGTGTATGCTGCCGTCATCGTCCCGGTCTTGGTGGTCATTTTTAATGGAGAGAGAAAAGTTGAAAACCTCTCCCAAATTCCCCATTAATTTTTTTTTTGCCTCGAGAGGATTTGCCCCAAAATTTGCCAAAATCAGCAGCCAAACCACATAATTTCATTCATCGCTTTCGCGCCATAGTAATAGTAGTATTAAAATGATGATTATGTTTTCCTCTACTTCCCTCTCATCAAAATCAGCGGCGATATCGAGAGGAGCACCACGGACGACGACGAGAGCAGTGTCGAAACCGTGTTGTTGTTCAACTGCGACTGCTACTACGACTGAGAAGAGGAAGAAGAAGAGCGCGATGAAGATGATGAAAATGATGACGACGACGAGTAGAGGAAGAAGAGGAAGAGGAAAAGGAATGTTGAAATCATCATCGGAAGAAGAGTCGTCGAAAGTTGCGATTGAAGACGACGACGACGACGACGACTTTTTACAGTTTCTGGAAGACTCCATGGAAGTCGCGGCTGGGGAGAAAAGAGACGACGATTGGATTGGCGAACCAGGCTCGGCCATGCGAGGCGAAGAGTTGAGGAAGTTAGTGTTGAAACGATACGGAAAGTTGTACGACACGAGAATTTGTCAGAGACGAGATTCGATGAATAAGTTGCAGTTGTTTTTACAAATAATGTGGAAGTTTGTCGGACAAAAGAGTTTTCCGATGACGGAGGCGGAATACATCGAACAAACCGACGCGGTGGCGGAAATATTGACCATGAAGAATAGGCAGGATTTAGTACGCGCGAACTTACCGATTTGGCCAAAATGGCCAAAGATGGATACCACGGGAGCAAACGCGGTCATGATTCCTTTGGACATCGACGAAGAGGATCTAACCATTGACGGCGAATAAATAGTAAACGACTCTGTCTGTAATAGGTGGTAGAGCTAAATGTATTGTGTATCTCATAGGTGCTAATAAAGCATGTTTGGACTCTCTCTCTCTCTCTTCTAGTGCGCCGTGCCAGTCGCCGCGACTTTCAAGTTTGGCAACACCTCCAACCCGTCTCTAATCTCCAGTAACTCTATCTGCTGCTTCACGCGAGCTAATCTCGCGTACAACGGCCTCGCGTGTTTTTTATCCGCTTTGCTCGCGACTATGTTATTCATTTTCATCAACCTCGCGTCGTACGCTCGAAGTCTTTTTTTCAAATTGCTCTTCTCTTGTAACAACCCCTCTCGACTCATCTGTCTTACGCTGGTTGGATATAACGCTTCCAACGCGCTTCCGCAACATCTCTCGGACTCTGCTCGCATGGAATCAAAACAAGACGGGTCGAAGAGAAACTCCGAGACGAATTCGTCCGAGAGTAATTCTAGCGTGTAATCTCTCGCTAATACATCTTCTTCTTCTTCTTCCTCGACGATACCATTCTCATCATCTTTTTCCAACGTCCTTCTTTGTCTTCTCCATTCCACATCATCATCATCACTACTACTCTTACTACTATTATTACTCTCGCTTTTACGACGAAGAACTGAAATGTTCTCAAAATTCTTCCCGCCTCGTTTTGTTCCTTCTAATTCTTCTTTATACGACGACGACGCAAAATCATCGCGAAGACTGATATTATTCGTGGCGTCGCGAAGCATCAGATAGGGGAAGAAGAATTTTTTGTGAGGGGGCTGTCGAGTTCATTTTTGAATTTTTCTCTCTCCCTTCTTCCTTGAAGTTCCTTCTTCTTCTGTGTCTTGGATTTAAAAAAAACGCTCGAAAACTCTTTTCAATTTAATTCAGAGATCCACACACATTTTTGCGCCGCGAGAATACTTACTACTGCACGCATTTATAGTACACACCAAAACAACGTAGTAAGAAGAAAAATATCATCACGCGACGACGACGATGGTGTCCTTCAACGCGAGAAACAGAGAAGACGAAGACGAAGACGACGATCACGATTTTGATAAAAAAAAAACCGATCAGGAGGAAAAATTCGCATGGCAGGAAAACTTGCGCGAGGACGATCCGTGGAAACACGTGAAAGATATCAAAGGGGATTTGCATTACCGAGTGTTGTCGATTCCTCGAAACGCGATGATTAAAGAGATTAAAGCGGCGTATCGGCAAAAAGCGCGCGAACATCATCCGGATAAAGGCGGTTGCAGCGAAACGTTCGATAAAGTGCAAAAAGCGTTCGAGACGTTGTCCTGTCCCAAGAAACGAGAGCAGTACGACAGGTTACAACACGTGACGCAATATCGGTACATACCGGGCGTGACGCAAAGAGCAGTCGGAGGAGAGGATTTACTGTTGGACGATATCGCCCGATTAGGGTTAGAAACAGACGCGAGCACGCAGTTGGTGGTGTTGTGCGAGGTGTGCGGGAGACCGTCGACGAGAGTGTGCATGTGCTCGTTGTATTATTGCGATTTTTGCGAACGGAAGCAACACTGGAAAGGCGAGTTTGGTTTGCACTGGCCGGTGACGCAGAGCGATCGTTTGAAGGTGGATTTGGCAAAAAAAGAGTTGGAGGAGAAGAAAAAAGAAGACGCGAGGAGGTACGAGTTGGAAGATCCGAACTTTAGAGATCCGGCGTCTTTGAGAGAGATTCGCGAGTTCAAAGAACACGCCGCGGAGATTTACGGCGTGAGGAAACGAGATCAAACGAGGGTGTTCGATATGCGTTTGGCGAGATATTACATGTGGGCACAGACGACGCGTCACGTATACGTCGCGATCATGTTACCGACTGGATATAAAGATAAAGAGCTGCACATGGACTTCAGAGGGCAAGTGCTAGTGGTTCAAAGCGAAGACTCACCTCCGGTGGTGGAAAGACACCTCGCGTTTCAACCGTCGCGCGAGTTTCCCGTGCAAACCATGCAAACGGAGGATAAAAGATTTTTCGTGCTCTCGATTCCGAAAAGCAACATGGGAGAAGATATCAAACAGTGCTTTGAAGGTGATCCAGACTACGCGCGGTGCATCCAACCGCCGTATACTTTACACGAATCAAATACTGAAGTCATCATGGAATTTGAACTGCCGTTTTGGATCGACGAGGAAGACGTTCGCGTGGACATTACGAAACGTACCGTTCGCGTTCGCGTGACGAACGAAATCGATACGATACGTCATTTCTGGTGGAAAACGCAAGGGCACGAAGAGTTGCGCAAGAATTGGGAAGCCATCGTTCCTGAAGAGTGCGCGTGGTCTTTAGACGACGAAAGCATAAACTCAAAAGACGAAAAATGTCGCCTATTGATGATTTGCCTCGCAAAGCCTTTGCCAGATCAAGAAGAGAAAGAATATAAGAAAAACTCGCGCCAAGATAACAGATTTGCATTGGCAAAGTGGGTTGACACTTCAACAACCCAAGAGTCCGGTGTCCGATTCTTTATCGAAGACGAAGACGATTTCGATCTCGAGTCGTTGCTCATATCGATGGTGTTTATGGAAACGGGCTCGTCTTTTGTACCCGCCAAACCCGAATACGCGTATCGCGCACCGTTCGATACTTCGAAAACAATAAGAGACGTAAATTTACTCCCGAAAAGAGTGAAAACGTTGCTGGATAAGATGCTAGACGGAACAGAAGTGTTTGAAAAGAACGAAGAAGAAGGAAGAGGAGAAGGAGGAAACCTCGAGGCGATTGCGAACGAATAAAAAAAAGACAAATTGAGACATGCCGACATTGAATGTAATTCAACTCGCTAAATATATGTACTAATAACACTAAATACTAAATATGACTACTAATAAGATGAAGCTAATAATCCTATTGTACTAAAAATCTGGAATGTCTTCATCCGAAAGCTCATCTTCATCCTGCCAAAAGTTTCCTTCCGCTTCAGAATCGGATTCGCGTTCTTCAAAAAATCTGTGTCGATCCGCCACACCAGCGGAAGATAAAAATCTTGTATCGTCAGTATTGCCCACCAGTACTTCTTGATCTAATCCAATATACGTATCTGACATGATAAAGACCGTGATATCTGTAACACTCATACCTCGTGGAAAGTTATCAATGTTTAAAACTGCGTCAAAGGTGTCTGCAAACTGAGCTCGGCGCATTGCCACCAGTTCGCCGGTGCGCCTCTTTTCCCCTAACACGATCCACCAACCTTCGTCTTTCTGTTTCGGAAATCTCGGCGCGTACGCCATAGGTGCGGTTTTACGTCCCGATTTCTTACCAGAACGTTTCAACGATACTTTCACAGAAACGTTGCGACGTCCATCGCTGCTGTTGACTTTATCTTCCACTAAAGTGGCTTTCACGTCTAACAGCGGGAGGTTTGCGCAGACGTTGTAAATCGCCTCACTTTTAGATTTCGAGAGACCAGCCTTTGACATAGCCTCAAAGAATGCGCTCTTGCGGTGAATAGCCAGAAACACGAGCTGTGGAAGACACGTTATCTTTGAAAAGCGTTCCAATTTAGAAACCTCCTCGTCGGCAATTTTTGGTAATAGGAGCAAAGAGTTGTCGTTTATGGAGAGCCCTTGAATAATCATTTGTGTCAAGTTCATTATTGATAACGCTGTCGACAACCATCCAGCTTCGCTGACTATTTCCGTCATAGCTTGCAGAATTCTTTGCGATTGGTCGAGTACAGACTTTGTATCCGTATGGTAATCCGACATTGGTAAAGGAAGTCGTAAAAAGTGCGCCTGGAAGAGTAAAGAAGCCTTGACGTGCGGGTCGTCGTACGCTCGTCGATCGACTTGATAACCTCCAGCTTTGAGGACATTTATCGCTAAATCTGCGTTTAACTTATCTTCTTTATGACGAACCGGGATTTCATCGTATTCTGCAACATCACACAAGGTTGTCAAAACATCCTCTAAAGTGTTCGATTTCTTCAAACGTTTGGAGAAAACAGCCATGGTTTTGAAATTTAAGTAATAGAAACTCGCAATTCTGCCGAGCATTAAAGGTTTAATGGAATCATCTTCGTCGTTAATAGCGAGACATTTTGCACTCGCGAGCGTTTCCATGGTGTTTTCGACCATTTCTGATAGGTATGAGTTCACGGTTTCGTGATTCGTATCCTCGAGGTTGTAATAGGTTGGATTTTTCATGGCGCGACGGAAGAAATACGTCCACGTTAGGTAATCCACGGCGTCTTGCTTCGATTTTATAGCTCCACCAACGACCTCGGCGTTGAAGTGATCTTCTAAACATTCATTAAAGCATGATTCCACTGGAAATGGTTCGTACAAGAACTTTTTGTAAAAATTCTTCTTCGGTTCGTGTACGAGAACGACGCAACAGCCGCTTTTATCAAACTGCGGACGCCCAGCTCTCCCCATCATCTGCAACACATCGGTGATGGGAAAGTCTTGGTAACGTTTTGTTTTCCCGTCGTAAAACTCAGTTCCTTTAATAACAACCAAATGCGCTGGTAAGTTCACGCCCCAAGCTAGAGTAGATGTCGACACCAACACTTGAATTTTACATTCTGCAAATAACTGCTCCGCGACGCCGCGATCTTCCGGGGAAAGACCCGCGTGGTGTAAACCAATACCGAATTGCAACGTATGCTTCAAAGCTGGATCTTGAATCTTCGCGATTCTTTGCTCCAGTTCTTGACTGTTGCAGTGCACAAAAGCATCTGGATTCTCGTCAGCTGCTGCGTAGGCAATCAAATCGAGCGCCGTCAATCTCGTTTGTCTTCTCGAGGAGACAAATACCAACGCCGGTTTCAGAGGCGAGTGCGTTCGAATCGCCGCATAGGTGGGTTTATTCATAGAAAGCATGCGAGGACAATAAAACTTCCCTGGAAAACCTTGAATGTGACATTCGAGTGGCACTGGACGAACAGATGGACGGAAGTTGAACAAACCTTTATCGTTCTCGATACCAAGCCAGTCCCCTAAATCTCTTGCGTTTGCCAAAGCGGTCGATAATCCGACGATGCGAATTTTCGATTTTGTTCGCGCGGAAATATAATTCATTCTAGAAACGATAGCTTCCAAAATTGGTCCGCGATCGGCACCTAAAAGATGAATCTCGTCAATAATGACGAGTTTGACTTTGCTAACGTAAGAGCGGGACTGCCAATTTCGAGAAATACCGTCCCATTTTTCTGGAGTTGCGACGATGATATCCGCACGTAGTAACGCACGCAAATCCGGTGTATAATCGCCAGTAAGTTCTACCATCTTCTTATTCACAGTTGGACAGAAGTACTTCTTCCAATCATCCACGCGCTCGCGAACGAGTGCTTTCAAAGGCGCGATGTAGACAACCTTACTCCCTGGCGGTTCATCTCGAAACATTTTTAGAATTGTAAGTTCCGATGATATCGTTTTCCCCGAACCCGTAGGTGCTCCCAAAAGAACGTTGTGGTTCGTATGGTACAACGTGTGAAACGCTTGCGTTTGAATCGCGTTGAAATGTGTAAACTTCTTTTCATAGAGGGACTCATACGTCGGATTATTGAGCGCGGATCTTGGAAGCGGTTCCAAATCGAGTAGCTCAGTATTCGGCGGCGGTTCCGTCGGTAAAACAATGTCCTCTAAATCGAGTTCTAAGAACGATTCGCATCCTAACCAATACAAATGCGTTGCCCTTAAGAAGTATTGGGGCGGTCGTGGATCAAAAATTGGAATGGTAAACGCCAACGTCATTCTACCTTCTTTGTATTGCTTTTTGCTCAAACTGAAAGTCTCCGTGTGATAAATGTGCTCATTCACGGGATCCTCCACCCAAATCAACCATTGTTGCGCTTGCCCGTGAACTTCATCTCTCCACATGAACTCAGGCGTAAGGGTTGCGGAAACTCGAAGCACAGAGCGCGTGATCGGCCGAACTACAGCTTCAAGATTGACGTGAGGGAGTTGTTCGACGCAGCGTTTCACTTGCGCTCCAACGACAGCATTGAGTCGCAGTAAATCACCAACTTCCTTTGCACTCATATCGATCAAGCGATCGACGGTGGCATCCTTCTCTTCCAGCTTATAGATTGTCTCTGGCTTCAGAGTATTTTCGAACTGACGTAGTGGTGAGTGGTGTGGCCATAATCTTCGATCTACCGCTTTTGAAAGCGTTAACAGTGTTTCTGCCAGCGATGGCCATCCACGCTTAAGCATGAGCTCGAACAAAGCGCGACATATTCTGCTGGCATTTTGAGAAATGTAACTTGAATCTGCAACTAATGAAAACGATTCTAATCGCTTCCGAGATACGTATACTTGCAAGAGTAAATTAACTTTGGCAATTTTATCGCTCATGTCACCTTTAATCTCAATCGGACAGGCGGAACGACGGTTTCTTCGAAGTGCCTCGAGTTCTGGCATTTCATCTTCTCTCGGCGCGATATTTTCAAACTCAGAGGAGTGCGAGATTACGTGCAACACTTCTGGCAAGGACATGTGTCGATTCATCATCTCTTCGAACAATTTTATGGAAGTAACTTTGATGTAGAAGTGCGACGCGATGCGTCCAGCTTCGGTTTGATACAGTTGGCCTGATTGTTCGTCGAAGCGAATCATCTTAGCCTTGTGTAGCTTTCTCGCTGCTGTTTTAATCAAGTTTCTCCGATGCTCGATGAGCCCGGGATCCAAGCGAACTTCATCCCATGTCAAAGCATATCCGAGTGGATTTTGCTCCATTCTCGTGTGTAAGTAAGAGTAACTCAACCACTGCGCGCCTTCGCGGACATTCGTTACGGTTCCTAACACAATTTCGGCGTTCAAATTATCCGCCAAACACTCGATGAATTGCGACTCAATCGGAGTGGAGTGCGTCAACATTGCAACATATTTCGTGAGCTTCTTATGTTCGGTGATAATGACACCCTCACCACTGGTATCGAAACCCGGCCGGCCTGCTCTGCCGAAAATTTGCTGTACATCTAGAACACCAAGGTCCTTAAAACCTCCCGCACTCGCGTCGTAGAGCTGCGTTCCCTTGATGATGACTTGATGGGCGGGTAAGTTTACCCCCCATGCTAAAGTTGCCGTACATACTAATACTTTGATCACACCGGCGGCAAACATTTGCTCCACTAACGTCCGATCTTTTCGAAGCATCCCAGCGTTGTGACAGCCAAAACCTTTAAAGAATAATTCTTTCATCTCTTGGTTTCTTGATCGCGACACTTCTCTAGCGAATATAGATTTCTCCTCGTGTGTGTCGTTCTCAAACAATTCGAGTTCGCCTTCTTCTCCCGCTATTTCAGCCAACTGTCGCGCTGTTTTTACCGTATCCTTTCTTGAATGCACAAAGACCATCGCCTGTTTACCCTTACGAAGTGCCTCGCACGCTTTCTTAAAAGCTATTCGAATAGTCACATTCTGACGTTTCATTGCGTTTGTCTCTGAAACGCCAATGAAAACTTGTGTGAGCGGAATCGGTCTGTACGATTGGTCAAATACGAACAAGCCTTTACCTTCGGTGACACCTAAAAACCGCGCAACATCTCTCGGATTGGGCAAAGTTGCCGACAAACCGACAATTCGAATCATTGATTGCGTTTGCTCGACTTGACGACGCGTTCGCGCCACTAGAGTTTCAATGACCGGTCCTCGCTCGTCGTTCAATAAGTGCACTTCATCGATAATAAGGAGTCTGAGAGTGGAGGCTACGGAAACTTCACCACCTTTTCGCGTGATGACGTCCCATTTCTCTGGCGTCGTAACAATAACGTGCGTTTCTTCTAATTCTCTCTTGGAGAGCTGCGTATCGCCAGTTAGTTCTCGACACACCATCCCCAATTCGTCGAGTCGCTTCTGAAACGTCCGCGTGACTTCAGCCGCCAACGCCTTCATCGGCGCCACGTAAACAATCTTGAAATCGTCGTGTTCGTGCAAGCAATTATTCTCTTCGTCAAAATGTTTAGCTATTTCTTGCATCGCGCATAGCATAGCAATATTCGTCTTTCCTGCACCAGTAGGTGCGCATACAAGAACGTTCTCGTTCGACGTATACGCGCACTCAAAAATTTTGGACTGAATACGATTGAATGTCTGAATACCTTTGAACGCAGTTTGAGCCCAAGCCGGGAGATAAGACACAGAAACTTGTAATTCACCGTCTGCCACGGCGTCAGGGATACGCGCAGGTACGTAAATTTCTTCGTAACCTTCCAAGACTTTACGAGTCGTTCCCGGCGGCAGAGCTTTTTTTCCGCCGTCTGTTCCGAGACCTAGTCCGCGCAAACTGTTCAGAATGTCATCCACACTTCCCGGCGCGGCTTCGTTTCTGTTCGGTAGCGGTAACGAATCGTCGCAGAAAGCGCCATAACCAAGTCCAGAATCGTTCGTAAACCATTCTAACAAATATTCTCCATGACCACCAGCAGCGCGTCGTTTATTCCTCCGTTCTTCTTTCTTTCGGATTTTCTCCATCGCGACGTCCGTCGTTGATCGAACGGAGACGGCAGATTTACTTTTCGCATAATCATCCTGGGCAGATTCTTCTGGATCAAACGCTTCTTTTAAAGCTTGCAGCCGTCGTCTGATGGCATCCGCAAGTTGACCTCGTCTTTCGCAAACGCTCGCGACGAGATCAAACCCACCGTCACCGAGTAAATCGAACAACTCAGATGCAACCTGGTCGTCGCTGCTCGAAGTGTTCAAGCACACGCGACAGATATTTCCGCAAATATCTGTCCAACCTGCAAATGCATCTGAATTCTGATTGTTTTCTCTAAATATTTCGCATTGTTCGCGAAGCCAAGATAGAATTGAGCCAGAGCCGGCTTGAAGAGAAGTTGACACCTCGCTCTCAGTACCTAATGCGTCCAGCTCGTGGAACGAAGGAGTCCTCGACCGTTCTAGCTCTAAAGATGCGAACGCATTCGCGCTATCTAAACCGCGCGTCATATTCGATAAAATTGTAGATTCTAAGCCACTGGATATTTGGTCGCAGTGTTGATTACTGCTGTCAAAGTCATTCGCTCCGTAAAATCTCGGTGGCACGAAAAACATATCCTCCCCGTAATACGTCTCTTTTTTTCCCCCTACTCCCATCGATGTGCCATTCAAATCGCCACCAGTACTACTCGTGCTTCCTACTCTTCTTAGTGCGTTTGCGCTTTGCCAAAAATCTTTCCATCGCTGCGCGGCTTCACCGGTTTCGCTCAACACGCCCCCTAGTCTCGCTTTCACAAAACCGAAAGCTTCTCTCTCGTTTCCCCTCCTTTTCCCTTGCACTTTCTTTCTCTCCAATTCTGGCGCGTTCGAATACTCAACGACATCTTCTAAATCTGCCTCCAACTTCCAATCTAAATCGCAATTCGTTGCCACCGCTGCATACAAATCTGCCGGCGCTTCTAAAAGTTCATCCGGCGAAATCAAGTCATTCTCCAAACGCAACAACTGTATCGACGCGTCCGCGACTAAATCGAGCGCGAGCCTCGTCTCCTCGTCAAAATCCTCCAAAGAAGAAGACGAAGTTTTCAAAGCTACATCAGATAACTTCAAAAGTGCCAAATCTCTGTTCTTGGTCGCTTTCTTTGCGGTTTGCCGAAAGGACGATGATGGTGATGATGACTTTGTCATCGCGCTCCCTATTTGCTTTGCACGAGCCACGTACGCTTCATCCACATCGCTCACGTACCAATATCTATCGATATTATCATCGCTTCCATCGCCACTTTTGCCCCCACACTGCGCTCGCAAAAATGTCGTCAGACGCGGTGGTGGTCTTCGAGAGGAAGAGGAGGAGGAGGAGGAAGTTGATAATGGTGCCATCGCGTGTGAGGCAGAGGAAGAAATCACCTAGATATTGAAAAGATGCACTTTCATCTTCATCCGCGCTTTACTCTTCTTACTATCATCATCCTTCTTCTTTCGAACTTGCAGAGGAAAAAACTGTATCTTTATCTTTTTCTTCTTCTCCTTCTTGTTTTGTGCTGCTTTCTTCGAAGCGCGAGTGTGATGTTTAGCAGGCACTTTTTGTTTTGAGTGTGACGCAAATGTACGAGAGGGTTCGAGCCTTCTCCAAAGTCCCCATACTTTTTGAGACGAAGAACGAAACCACTCGACGACTTCTTAAACAACATGTCTTCTCGAAGGAACGCCAACGAGAGCGATGAAGACGAGACATCGAGCGCGTCTCCCTCTCCCTCTTCTTCTCCTTCTGCCGCTGCTGCACTCGAAGGCATGGCGGAAGCCATCGAAAAAGGAGCACATCTCCCTTCCGTGGATGAAAGAATAAAACACGCTTTAGAATGTCCTTGCGTGAAACCATTGAGAGATACGTCGTGCAGAGAAGAGTTCGACCTGGCGTTGACGTGTTTTATGAAAGCAGACGAAGCGACGAGAGCGAGCGATTGTGCGGACAGGTTCGTGGCGTTGCACCAGTGCATGGTTAAGCATAGCGAGGAGTTTAAAGAATTCGCGGAGGAGCTGGTGAAGCATAAGAACGTCGAAGGTCCAGCGCAAGTGTAATGTGTTCATATGCAGGAGGAAGTTTCTAGCAAGAGATAGATAGATAGGTTGAGAAAAATACGCAGGTATATTTCGATGGAGTATGATAGTGATAGTGATATAGTGCGGTAGTGGTAGTAGTAGTAGTAATAGTTTGCAATTCATTAAATGATATTTATTGTTGTTGTTGTTGTTATTGTGTTTCGAACGTCGTTTACAACGAAAGCGTCATCCACTGCGCCGCTTTTGCCGATACCGACGCCTTGGCCGTTTTCAGTTTAGCCGCTAAAAGAGCGTCGGCAATCGTAAACGTACTTCCACACACGTAATCGTTCGCGCCTTCCAACGCTTTTTCGACTCTCGTGACAACCTCGTCGACGTTGGCGTGATGGAACAACTCAATAAGAGCTTCGCACTTGGCGTTGTCCTTCGCGGCGGTTGGTAACAAAGCGAGACTGGACGCTTGCGTCATCTTCGCGAGATATCTTGCAATAGCCGTAGCTGACGTCAACACAAAATCACCGTCTGCGATCATAGCCGGACCAACGATGTTTTCTGGGTCTGGAAACAATCCTTTCTCTTCCTCCGTGACGTCCACGGCGATGGATTTTTTCGTCGCCGCGGTGTCCGGAAGCTTTGATAGAATCGATTCCAAAGCCATGGACCCGGCACAATCGCCAGCGTTGACAAAAACGCTCAAAGAATTCGCGGAATCCGCACCATTCACTCCACCAAACAACGGTGCCGGCGCCGGTGAAACGGCTACCAAACGTTTCTTCTTGTCTAACTTGCTCACGAACGGAATGAACTCGATGCCGCACATCCAAGGGCGCAACGCGGGAGGTACCACCAACCCGTCTGGGGTTTGCCAGTTCTCCAACAAGCAACACAACGATCTCTCCGTAGCAGTTAACGTCGAATTCAACAAGTGCACGTATGACTTGGTCTTTTCCGGGCCTTTCTGCGGAGCGCCGTAACGAATTTCCAATCGTCTGGATTGGTAATCTGTACAGTTCGAGCAAGACACCAACTCTCGGTGAGTTCTAGAGGACGGAAACCACGCTTCTAAATCGTACTTTTTCGCCGCGGCGTCGTTTAACTCGCCGGAAACTATGTTCACAACGTTATACGGAATGTTCAAAGATTGGTAAAAAGCCTCTGCGTTTCCAATCAATCTGTCCATTTCTTCCCACGAAGCGTTGCCTTCCGGCGTCACGGCTACGAATTGTTCAACCTTCTCGAACTGATGCACGCGAAAGATACCGAGCGTATCTCTCCCGTGACTCCCAACCTCTTTTCTGAAACACGTGGAATACCCAGACAAACGAATGGGTAAATCCTTCTCGTTCAACCATAACTTTCTTAAATACGAGCAGCACGTTTGTTCGCTAGTAGCGATTAAATACTTATCGTCACCTTCTCCGGTCACTTTGTACAACTGCTCGTCGAAATCGGCTAATTGCGCGCACTCTGCCATTCTGTCTTTTCTCATAAAAAATGGCGTCGCTAGCGGAGAATGCCCTCTCGCCGCCAAAAACGACAATGCGTAGTTAATCATCGCTTGGTTCAACAACACCCCGGCGCCTTTCAAATAATACCCTCTCCCTCCAGCCACGTCTGCGCCTTTCTCCAAATCTGCAATATCCAACATTCCAACCAAATCTACGTGATTCGGTAAATCCTCTTCCATTCTTCTTTCCCCCCACGTCGCATGCACCGTGTTAAATTCCTCGTCGTTATTCACCGGCACCGAGTCGTGGACGATATTCCCAATCTTCAACAACAACTCGTTCGTTTCCTGTTCCAAAGTCTTCTCCAGCTCCACGGTGTCTTTTCTAAGCTGGTCCACTCGCTTCACTTCTGGCATCAACTTTTCCGCCTCTTCCTTCTCCCCTGCTTTCATCTTCAACGCCACCGCTTTGTTCGCTTTGTTAAAATCCGCATTTAACTTATCGAGATCGAATCGTACCGAGCGCCATTGCGCGTCTTTTTCGATGCACTGGTCGACAATTTCCACGGACTTGTACCGACGTTTTTGCGACTCTTTCACGACATCCTGTTTAGATTCAGTAATATTTCGCGCGCACAGAAGAAGTGAATGTGAATACTCGTCAGTCCTTGATATCAGAAAGAGAGAGAGCTAATAAAAACGAGACGAATAAAAATCCATGTCGGCGCTTTTTCATCAATCGTCTCCAATCATCATCGCACGACGACGACGACGACGAAGGAATTACGAAGAACAAAGAAAAACATCGACAACAACGAGCAGCGAAAAGGTATTAAAGTGGTCACAACAAAACGCACCGGGTCGCCGCCTTTCTCCGGTCTCAATAAGTTTATATCGAGCATATTTTTGCTTTGAGCGTGTTTTTCTGTGGAAACTGTGTTTTTTGTCACCCAACTTTCAATAAAAAAAAGGGTTCGTTCACTCCTTTAGCAGTCCACCCCTCACACATTGCACAGTTTTTGCGCGCATACTTAATAATAATGTCGAAACCGTCGAGGTACTCCAATCGCGTGCCTACTACTAATACTACTGCTGCTGCTGCTGGTGGTACTATGAGTACGTATGCGAATAGTATTATGGTGGAGAAACCTTTATCCTACGAAGGTCCGTGCCACCGGTGTAACAGACTCGGGCACCAGGCGAAGGATTGTTCGAAACCTCGGATATGCGGGAAGTGCGGGCAGAGAGGACACGTGGAGAGAAACTGTGATACAGATAATAATTATAACAACAACAACAACGCGCATCATCAAAAGAAGAAGCAGCAAAAGTATCGCTCGGTGTGTAAACGATGCGGTCAGAAAGGCGGACACTCTTCGTCGAGGTGTCCGAACGTTTCCAGGTGTAAAATATGCACGGAAAACCACGAGACGAGAGAGTGTCCGAGAAATTTAGGCGGGACCGTGAGTAAGAAAAGGAGAGAGATTGAGGAGCAGCAGTCGTTCGTGGAGCAGAGAAGACGAGCGGTGATGATGGAGGAGGTTGGTGGTGGGAGAAGAGGCGACGGCGTCGACGAGGAGACGGGCGGCGAAGACGGCGCCGAGAAACGACGAAAAGGAGGCGCGAGGAAGAAGGTGAAACTCGTTCGCGTACAGAAGATGAAGCGAGATGAAGACGACTGTGCAAAGCCTCCGTCGTCGTCGGCATTTGAACAGGCGAAGAAAGGCAACAAGTGCATGCCGCTCGTTGATTACGCTTCGTCCTCGGATGAATGATAGAATTTTTTTGAGAGCAAAGCACTGCTTCTGCTTTAGGGAATAGCAAATAGCTTCCGAAATTGTGAGAGAAATAGATGCACGACGCAAACACACGTAGACGGTGATGATGATGATACCTAATACATACTAATAACAATAGAGTTTACACTCAATCGTTCTCTTCTCGATTTTATCTCTCGACTATTTTATATTCTACTAGTATTTTGATGCGCGTCAATCGAATCATCGATTTCACACACGAACACGATCCTTCTCTCTCCGCTCTCTCTCTTCTAAATCGCCATCAACTCTCCAAAAGCTCTCATAAACACCACGGACCCGAAAAAGATGGCCGCCGAGCGCATTAACTCCACGTTCGCTCTACGCACTTCCGGCGACGCGTGCGTGAACTCTCTGTCGATGATGTCTTTGACCCCCATTTTTGTTTATTCTTTTGAAGCACTTTTGCGCGAAAAGACGAGAGAATTTGTGAAGTTATTTCACACATAATTAGTCCTCAACACCATATAGTCCACACACTGACACACTGACACCACGAAAGAGAAAGAAAGCGAAATAGCTTTCCATGACGACGGAGGAGAAGTCTTCTATTTCTTCTTCTTCGTTCACGGAAACGCTCTCCACAGACTTCATCTCGCGGGAAGAAATCGAGTCCATGGCGAGAACGCAAAAAGAAGCCGTCCAAAAGTTGCAAAACGCGAGTAAAAAACTCGACCTGTTTACGCATAAATCGAAAGAGAACATGGCAGACTCGAAGGAAAAACTCGCCGAAGCGGACGAGAGTTTACGAAATATAGCGGAAGATTTGAGGTGCATACACGGGGTGTGTGCGCGCGTGAAGAAAGGGTTGAAGAGTGCGAGTCAAGCGAACCCGAGAGGAGTTTGAGAGAAGAAGGTTGTTAGATACTTAGAGAGAATTTTAGAACTTAGTATTAGTACATGTAGCTTTATTTAGATCTTATACACGACGGCATTTCGGCCTTTGAAAGGTAAAAACGTAACTTTGATATCCTTATCTTTGCGGAGTAAGTAATCGACAAACTCCTTTTGCGTCGTGACTGTCCCGCCGTCTTCGGTGAGTCTGTCTGGAAACATGGTCGGGAAGACGCAGCAAGGGACCACGGCGAAGGATTTGTTCAGTTCGAGAGCGGCGTCGACGATGCTTTCGGTGGCTTGGTCAGAATGTAAACCAACCAGGACATCCGCAGACTCCAGCTTATGTCGTGTTCTTTCGTTGACGCCCCAAAATTCTTCTCGCACGTGCTCAAACGTGGAGAGCGCATATTCTTCTTCTTCTTCTTTCGCGTCTCTTAAAATTGGAGGAATTTTTACCGCTCGCTTCGGAAATGTTTCTAATTCTTGATTCTTATCGTATTTTGTCTCGTAATACGACTGATAATCAGGAGTATCAACTTTGCCGTCGCCGAGATTCGTGTACGCCAAAACGCGCTTCTCGTGTTGTTTCAATCTTTCCTCTTCTTCCTCGTTGGCGACGAGCATCCAGTTTTCTAATCGCAACCACTTCTGAACAGATGACGTGTTATTATCATCATAGCTATGTTTATTATCGCTATCGCTATCGCTACCGCTATCGCTGCTGCTGCTGCTACTGCCATTTCTGCTATCGACGCTTTGTAATGCTCTTCGACGAGCGTTCTTAATCTTGGCTTGAATCTTCGTCAACGCGACACACCTCGGTTCCCAGAGAATGACATTCTTCCATTTTTCCACGTTGAGTTCACACGATAACGTTCCTGAACCTCCAGCGACATCTACGAAAGTTTCAGCTTCCGGAAACGTTTCGCACAAAAACGTCGCGAAGAGACGTTCTGCTTCGGCTTTATTCTTCTTATTCTTCGCGTGAGCCTCTTGTTCTCCTTCCACGTACGCCGTCTGCGCGGCATAGCTTTTTCCTCTCTTCGAAGCGTTCACTCTACTTTGCTGCATCGCTTCGAGCAAATCGTCGTTCGCGTAGTGCCTTTTCGTACATAACGGGTCGTTGCACTCGGCGCCCAGTATAAACGTGCGACAGACCGACGGCGATATCAACGCCGCCGCAGTCCCATCGGGAGGAGTCGAAGATGACGAAGCGCCAGATAAAGACGAAGAGGAAGTGTTCTTACCATCCAAATCCGCCAAAAACTTTCTCGCGTTCACGACCATCGACGCCGGCGCCATATCCAATAACTCCGGCACATCTTCCGTTTCTATGTACACCCCTTTCGTCCTTTCGCCTATTCTCCCGCTCGCGTCGTGGTCGTATTTTTTTCCTCGAAAACGAACAGTTGCTCCCACCCTGATGCGCTTCATCACGTTCGGTTCTGTGACTTTCAAGTAATAATATTGCTGCCGCTGCTGCTGATCGTGTTCGGCGACGCAGACGACGTCGAGAAACGTGAGACGTTTCCCCAACGTCGCGCGTCTCGTTACCACGCCTTGATTCGTTACCACGTTCTCAAAACTTCCCTCCCAGTTCGATGCATAAAATAGCGCATTGGTCCTCTTGTTCTTCTTCTTGGTCGTCATCATCATCATCAGCCTCGTCAGTGGCTTTCGCAACGACGACGACGACGATAACGATTTCGAGAGAAGTAGCATATTTCAGTCTCTCTCTCTCTCACCGTCGTCGTCGTCGTCGTCTTTTGACCACCCGGGGAGGTTGCAACAAACTCCTTTTTTTAGGGGGGCAGAATTGTGAGAAATTTAACCATCAGACCAAGTGGCGGCTCTTCTTGGTGATTTTTCTTCATTCCTTTTGCACTCATTCAAACTCATTACACACACACACCCCGCGCAGACGTAAGAAGAGAATACCCTCTCGCCGATCGCTCTCTCTCTCACTGTATATATATATATGGTGCGTCGTCGTCTCACTCCTCTCTCTCTCTCTCTTTGTCTTTCTTGAAATTTGTTTTCTGAAAGAATTTTCCCCTCTCTTGCTTGTGTTGTTGTTGTTGTTGTTGTTGTTTCGAAACGACGACGACGACGACGACCGACGACGCGTTTTTCTACGCATGGTGCGAGTTATGTATTCATCGCGTCACGGCTGACATCAACTCTCTCTTTCTGATATAAACAGGCCAGGAAAGGAATCCATCCTCTTCTTCGCAGAGTTCAGTACGTAGGCACGAACGGACAAACCTATCAGTTGTGGTCGACGGTCAAACACCACCAGGATCGATTTTTCTTGTCGCAAGACCAATACACGCATCCAGCTTGGACTGGGATTCCTCCGAAAAGCGCGGCGACGGGACAGGCGGCGAAGTTCAAGAGACGAGGGTTTGACTTTTTGAGCGGGTTGAAAGGGAGAACGACTAATCAGCAGCAACAAGGCGCGAAGAAACAACCAACGAAGAAGTAAAGAAAGAAAAAACATCAATCGTTATGTCGGGTAGTTTTGTTCGCGCGACGACGTCTTCGTCTTCGTCTTCGTCGATAGCTTGGAACGCTCGAATTTCAAAGAATAGTACGAATAGCAACAACAAGAAAATGTCAACACCATCAACCGTGAGGAGGACGAAAAACGCGTATACATTTCGCGTTACCGCAACCGGTGGTGACGGCGATGAAAAACCAGATCCGAACGAGTGGATGCAAAACGCGAGAAAAGATACCGAACGTCGAGCGATGCAATTTCGCAAGGCGAGAGAGGTTAGCAGTGGAGCAAAAGAAAAACGCGAACCGCGAAGGTATTCTCGAGCCGGTCGCGATCTGGACAAGATTAGAACGGCGATATCCCGAGGTTGGGTCCTCGATGAAGAGACGGGCGAGTACGTAAAGCCAGAATCCTCCATCAGTGACTTTGAAGCCTCTTCCTCCGAGGAAAACGGCGTAGCCACTGATGCGCCTGGCATCTGGGAACCTGATATGGTTTCCTCGAAAGAATGGAAAGACCAGTGGACGATGACGTACGACGAATGGAAGGTGATTCAAGCGGAAGCGAAAAACGCCATCTTTCCGCAAGATTGTTTGAAAGTTTTCGAAAATGGCGGCTTGCGTCGCGTTTCTCCGAACATTGCCGGTAAAATGCTCCAAATTTTGGGAAATAAAGTTCAAAGCGTCAAAATGGATCGGTTTGAACGCGCAGGGATTCGACGAGACCCGCGATTCGCACACTTGGTTGGTTTAACCGTCGCCGCGGCGCGTCAAAATTCCGAAGAGTTCAAGACGTCAGCCGTGTGTCAAGCAATTTGGGGTCTCGCCGTCGTCTCCGGCGAGGCTGCAAATGCGGCCGAAATGGAAGTGTTGTCGAACCGAGCAGCGCGTTCGGTGGTGGAGATGAAACCAAAAGACGTCACGAATGTTGCTTGGGCGTTAGCGTCATGTCGACACGCCAACGAAGGTTTGTTTTCCGCCATTAATGAATACGCCGAGCAAGGCGGATTGAAAGGATTTGACTCCTTTAAAATCACAACGTTATGCTGGGCCACGGCTCACTTACAAATGGATGGCGATGGAATCATCAAGGGAGTCGCGAAGTGGGCTTCCAATGCCCCAGGATCAAACGAAGGCGAAGACGGTACGCAACAAACCGTGAACAAATTGAAAGGCGCGCAGCTTTGCACGTTGAGTTGGTCGCTCGTGAACTTGCGTAATGACGTGGGATTGAACTCGGACATTTTGAAAACTGTTTGGAGTCACGTGTGCTCTCAAGAAGGTATCAAAAAGTTCATGGAAGACGATAGCATTCGAGGACGAGACTTGAATCAGCTGTACCAAACAGCTATGGCGATTTCATCGTCCGATACCAATAAAAACGCGACTCTCCCGGATGCTTTAATGGAAAAGTGCTCCAACGCGTGGGCTGAACAACGTCGTCCGCCGGTTATTTCTTGGTTTCAACGGGACGTTGCGGCTATCCTCTCGTATATGGGTGAAAAGTACGAGGAGGAAGCTATCGTTGCGGGCTATCGCGTGGATGTTTTGCTCGAATCCATCGGCGTCGTTCTCGAAGTCGACGGACCTTCGCACTTTGCGCGCAATGTGAAAGATCACGCGCTCGGTCAAACGAATTTGAAGCGCAACTTATTAAAAGCGGCTGGATATAAAATCTTTCCCATCGCTGTGACAGAGTGGGATTTGTTATTTAATGTTGAAGATAAATCTGATTACGTTCGAGCTGGGTTAGATGCGCTCGCAAATGGAGAAGACATTCCAGACATTGTGCCGAGCGAAGATTTCTCCTCGGCGCAAAGGGACAGTAAAAACGAAGGCGATAGGGGTGGATCTGCTTGGAACAGACGTCAAATGAGCACAATGTAGATATTATTAATGATCGTTGCTGTTGTACCTATAGGTGATTACACCTTGCATATTATTCTCATTTATTATTAATATTAATTCCTCCCTCCGCTCTTTACACTCTCCGGCGAATCTGGAGCAGCGCTCGGCTGACTCTTCGATAAAGATTTCAAGGACGGAAGTGGAAGCAATCTAAACGACGACCCGACTTCACGTAACCGTAACTTATTCCATTCGACCCATTTTCTTTGCTTTAAATCCGGCTCGATGTTCTCAAACGTTGCCGTCACGGCTTCTAAATCTGGATAACTCACTCTCAAACAGGTCAACAGTCTCTCTGGTAACTCTTTTTCGTTTTCGCCTTGGACAACCACCCCGATATCTAAAATCAAATACTTAAAGAACGCGTGACACGTCCTCAACGAATTCGTTGCCAACGGTTTGAACGCGTGTCCATCAATATCAATTTCAAAGCACCCTCCTCTTTTAGTAAAATTCCCAGTTCTATCCGTCATGAAAGGTTTCCCGTTCCCTTTTGAAAGCGCCATGCGCACCGGCCACGGCAACTCGTGCTGCCCTCCTTTCACCATGACCACCACTTTCGTTTTCTGTCTCGCCACGCACTGATGCGGTGGTCCATCGAACCCATCCTTTCCATCTGTACCTTCGATGTATTTCAACAATAAGCTCAACTCTGGCGGTAAATCCTTCCAATCTTTCGTATTCTCAAATGCCTCTCTCGCCCAATCCGATATCTTGCACACCATCGCCACTTGATGACCTTGCCCATCCGGAGGTATTTTCGCCAATTTACTAAACACACCACCTTCGGGAGGATAATCTGGAATCATCACGTTCACAATCAATACCGAAGGCACCCTCTCTCTGATCAATTCTCCAACCTTTTTACCTAATATCTTCTCGTGTACGTCCATCACTTTCTTCTCCGAGCGAAACACCAACAACTGTTGCACCTCGTACGCCGAAGATTGACTGGTAAACTTCTTTCGGTCTCTTTTATAATGTTTCCCTCGAAGTAAAAACGTGTGCGAATTCCCAAGATTTCCAGACCACGTCGATGGCTTTCCTACTAACGGTTCGTTCACCGGCGTGTCGTATCGCGGTATCGAAGCGCCTTTCATGGAAGTATCGCCTTGCAAGTTGCCTAAAATCGGATGCAAGTGGTGCGCGTACGGTTGAAAGGATTCGTTTCTATCCTTCACCGCGTAATCTGGTGCCGATATGCCATCATCCGCGTCGTGGAACGCGTCGGTGCCGCTGGCATCTAACGACCTTCGTGTTTGCTCTTGTTTTTTGCCGAAGGATGTTTTCTTCTTCACGAGAGATAAAGATCCTCCCCGTTTCTTGTTTCCCTTGTTGTTATCGGAAGAATTTGCGTTTCCCCTGGCGGCTTTATCGTCGTCGGTTTTGTTGTCTTTACTTCCACCACCGAAGCAGCCGCACCCCATTTTTGATGTTGATAGTATTTCTCTTCTCGCGTGCGTGGATCGGTTCGCGCGCGAGAGAAGACGATGATGCAGAGACACTATTGATCCGCGACTACCAAGCAGCGCGTATCAATAAAATATTCTCTGACGATGATTTGAGAGGGGGGTTATTAGAAATAAGAGCAAATTTTTTTTTCAAAAGCTACTTTTGTACGAGATGCATTTCTGCAAGCGCAAAATAAAACGTGTGTTCTTCTTTCTTTCTTTCTTCCTTCCTTCCTCGAGAGAGAGCGTGTGGTCGGTCACATGATGCTCTCTTCGCGCGCGAGTTCGTAACCGGGCGGGACACTCGGAGCGACTTCTTCCATGGAAGTCGAGGTGAGATAAACAACAGCTGGACCCTGGCGAATGAAACCGTGATCTTCCGCGGCTTCTAACTCGCCCGGCTTCAACACCGGGCCACTGGCTTGGCCGTTCAATTGAGCTTTCCAAAGCGTTCTGAGTGATTCGAGTTCGTCCCGGCGGATTTTCTCTCTCTTGTTCACGCGCTCGCAAAGTAAACGCAAAGTTTCCAAACCGACTCTCGCGCGTTTGAGCAAGGTGATTTCCTCAGCCGTCGGTGGTCGTCGCTTGACGCTAGATTTGACGTAAGACGATCCCTTCGTAGCAATTCCCTTAATCTTACTCGGCTTGATCTTTCGGCCGGCGTCCCGTTTAGCTTGCGTCGAATGATTCTTGCAATAGTGTCCAACCGGCGTGCCTTCGGTTTGCGGACCGTACTCGATGTAGTAATTTGCGCGTCTCGCGCAGAGCGGGTGAAAGTACATGCGACAGCCTTCCTTCGAGCACTGGACTTTTGCACCTTCTTTACTACTACACACCGCGCACGTCGCTTGGAGCAATCGCGAAGGGACAGACTCTTCGCCGCGAATAGCTTCCGGCTCGTTGGAGAACAAATCGCACGATATACCCGGCATCCACTTTGCGCAGACAACGTGCGCCCATTTCAGCTTGTGCGGACGCATGTTAGCCGGAGAATCAGTCTTCGGCGTTTGATTCACAAGCGCTTTCGCATCGTCTTTAAGAGCGGACAGCTTTTGGGAAGCGGGCGAAACCACTTCTTCCTTGGTTCTATTCATCGGCGTGTCTTGTTGTGTCTCCATTTCAGGCTGCTCGGCATCTGTCATAGCGACGTCTTTTACATCGACATTTTCCATCTTAACCTCCACCTTTCCACCAGGCGTGCTTGAAGTAGTTCCCGGGCGAGGGGAAGAATTCGGGATTGACGCACATTTCTTCATCTCTGAAAGTGGACTCGAAAGTTTCGCCGGAACCATCGCGCGCATAGCTCCACGCATAACAGGGCAAAGTTCGCACTTCACTCTCGGATCGTACATTAAACCATCGCCAGCTTCGCGCATGTATCTTGGAGGTCTAGTTCTTGGCGCGTTCATTTCTCTCTCGCGGTCTTCGACAATTTGACACGGCCAGCATAACCAATCGCCGTCTGGAATTTCACCAACTCCGTAGCAGTCTTGATGTACGGCGACTTCACAACGTTCGCAAAACATAATCTCATTTGGTGGCTCGGATTCACCGCCGGTGCACACGCAACACAGCGCATCCTCCATAGCCACTATCGTACACAAAGGATCGACGAGCGCGCCCGAGGCGTTGAGGCTTTCCAAGGAGCCATCACCCCCATCCGCCAAGGCGGGGAGTTGTCCGCCGGCGCGAAGTTTCTCAACTCGCCAGCGTCCACCTCGGTACCGATTCTCATACGCCTCGACGTCTCTAACCGTCCTTTCCATCTTTTCGAAGCGCTTCTGCACGTTCGGTTGATCAGCCTCTATGCGTTCCAAGAGCTCGTTCGCCATCGTTCGGGTAACGTTGACAACTCTCGCTAAAGCCGCTTGCGCGCGGAGAAGTTCAGCCGTGACTTCATCCTCTGGAGCAAACTTCTCGAATAAGTGCTTGTGTTTGTTCAGTCTTTCGAGCTCTTCCTTCGGGGTGAGTATCTTGCTCTCCGACCTCGGACTTTTCATCCCCAGGTTGTTCTCCATCTCCTTTTGAAGCGATTCTATATTTTCCTTCCTACGCAAGCATTTCAACGGAGCGTTTGGCGTGCCGCACGACGTTCCTTTCTTCATCTTGATGCATATTATGCATTTTTCGGCTAAGCTATTACCACCGCCGCCGCCGGCAGCTTTGTTCGCAGCGGCAGCTTTCATTTTCGAAACGGCGATTTGCGCGTCCTGACGTTCGTCCATCAGAAATTCATTGATATCTGATGGAAGTTCCGGTGCTGGGAATTCTAAAGCTTTCTCCATGTGCTCGTTAACGGCATCTGTCGGACCATGTTTTGGAGACATCGGAGATACCATATCGTCTCGGTAAGATGAATTCTCATTCGCAGATTTGTCGTTATTGTGCGCCGCCGCTGGCGTCGCAATCTCTGATTTGGACGGAGTTGACGAAGGTTTCATTACCTTTGCCGGCGAAGCGCTCGCGCTCTTGTTGCCGCCTTTCTTGTTGTTCTCTTTTTCGCTCTCTTTTTCTTGGTCGTCGTCGTTGTCGTCGTCGTCGTTGTCGTCTTCCCCTTTCTTGTTGCTCTTCTCTTCTCGATCGTCGTCTTTCCCAGACGGATTCGTTCCACCTTCGTCCTGTTGCTGCCGCTGCTCCACGACTTTTGCCGCCTTATCGAGGACTGCCGCGTGCTTTTCGCAGTACACTCGATAATCAACAACCTCTTCCTTCTTTTTATCCGTTCTAACTTCCATTCGCATGCCTGTCTGCACCGCACACATTGGATGCACGGGAACCGTGCAGTTCCCGTACGCGCACTGAATGCAAGCGCCTTGGTTTCGCGTCTTGCAAACCACGCAGTTCATCGATAAACGTTCTTTAACTAACTTATTCATATTCTCAACCGGTTCCATAGCTTTCGTATTTGAAATAAAGAGTTCTGGAATCCATTGCGCGCAGAACAAGTGCGCCCAACGATTATCTCGCGTAGGTTTCAACGCGCCATCCGGGCACGTACACAAACAGCATTGCTTCTTCACCGCCTTGGAACTTCTCGTCGAGCATGCGCGACACATCCAATCGCCTTCCGGTACTTTCTGTAAACCATAACACGCTAAGTGCACGGCAACATCGCATCCTTCGCAAAAAATGATTGGATCTTCTTCGTACGACTCGCCGTCGAAACACACCCCGCAATACTCTTTGATCTCCTTCAAATCTGCAATCGGAGAGATTCGCGTGACGATAAACTTCGCGTCATCGTTCACTGTCTTCGCCCCGGCAACGTACCCTTTCTGTTTCGTTCCGTGTTCTTTCGATTTTTGTTTCTTTTTCTGCTTGGACTGGATGGATTCTATGCGCGCGTTTTCTCGCGCCCGCCGTCTATTTTCCTCCTCCATTTCCTTCATTTTCCTATCCATCTCTTCCCATTCTTCGTGGTAACTCCTCTCCTTCACCGGCAGCGTCAAGAAATCCGGATCTTCTTCCAATTTCGGTTGACTCGTGCTCGGAATCAACTTTTTCGCGTCTTCAGTCGTCACCTCTCGAAAGTGTTCTTCGCACCACGCGATGAACGGTCCTTGTTCGGGATCGGCCAACGAGGCTCCGACGGGTTTCACCCACGGTTGCATCTCGTCTTGCAAATAGTCCTGCTTGTTTTTTACTTTCGGTTCTTCGTTTTCGGACGTTATTTGTTGCTTCTCTTGCGCGTCGCCTATGGCAGACGTTAACGACGACGGCGCTTTGAAGAAGGTTCTCTTTGTTTCATCATCATCATCGTGTAACGACGCCACCAAAATCGTCGAGAAATTCGTCGTTTTTCCCCGGAGCGACTCGTCCAACAGTCGCAAAGATTCTCTCAGAGAATGAGAAGACTTCCTTTTCTCGTCGTTCGAAACCAAGTCGACGTCATCGTTCTTCTTCTTCACGCCATTTCCACCACCACCACCACCATGGCCACCACCTTGCGCCATGATGATGATGAAATGATGATGATCGTCTCTCTCTGACTCTCGCTCTTTTGAGGAAGCAACGACAGTTTTTTTTTCCATCCTTCTTTTTGCTTTGTTTGTCTGACCAACAAAAACACGAGGCAAAAACAACACACACTCTCTCGCCTTTTTCTCTCCTCCGAAAAAATAAAAAAAAAGAGAGAGAAAACGAGCCGAAGATCTGAGGAGAGAGAAACCCCTCACAGAATTTCTTCTTCTTTTTTCTTTCCTCCACGAGTGTTTGTGCTCTCTTTCTCTCTCTCTTTGCGAACAACAATCAGTGCGAGAGGACGTGGGCGCGCGGTTTGGCGTTATATATAAAAACGATCATCTCGTTTCGTCTAAAAAGTATAGTATTGATTCGAAAGAAAACGAGAGAAGAGAGAGAAACAAAATCATCAGATCGAGGACGAGTTTTTACACAACAAAATAGAGAAGAAGAATAGATTAGATGTTTGATTTTTTCAAATCTGAAACCAACAACAACAACGAGAACAACAAGAAACGAGGACGAGAAAACGAGGACGAGAACGAGAACACCGAGTTTAACAAGAAGACGAAGATGGAGATAAAAACAGAAGACTTTGGCAGTAGTGGTGCCGCGTTGTTAGGAGCGACGAATGGAAGGAATGGAGCGATGGTAATAAATCCAGGAGAAAAATCAAACACGTTGGGCGGGCAAACCGTCGGACACTACGCGAACAGAGACATGCACCTGAGAAAGCAAGAGGAGGACGGGGAGTTGCAATGGAAGGTGATTAAAAACGATGGGAACGAGCAACACTCAATATGGTTGATTGCTTTGAAGAATATATTTAGCAAACAGCTTCCGAACATGCCGAAGGAGTACATCGTTCGATTGGTGTTCGATCCGAGACATCACTCGATGTTGTGTTTGAAGAACGACGTGGTTATTGGAGGAATTACGTATAGGCCTTTCTGGAGGCAAAACATGTGCGAGATTGCGTTTTGCGCTATTTCTGCGAACGAGCAAGTGAAAGGGTACGGGACGAGGTTGATGAATCATTTGAAGGAGTACGTGAAAGAAGAGGAGGACATGACGCATTTAATCACGTTTGCGGATAACAACGCGGTTGGTTATTTTTCCAAGCAAGGTTTTACGAAAGATATTGTCATGGAAAGAGAGAAATGGGTCGGGTACATCAAAGAATACGACGGAGGGACGATTATGGAATGCGCCTTAGAAGCGCAAATTTCCTACGTCGATTTTCCAAAGAATATTAGAGCGCAGAGAGAATGCGTGGAGGCTAAAGTTAGAGAGATGACCACCGCACACGTCGTGTACCCGGGATTAACGAGATTTAAAGACGGTGGGGAGTTTGGTAAGCACCGAATTACAGACCCGTTGTCGACCATCAAAGGTTTGAAAGAGGCAAAATGGAAAGTGCCGGATCCTCCGAGGTACCGCTTGGTCCACCCGGGGTGCGGGGATGGGTATCCAACCATAGAAAATTTGCACAAGTTCATGCGTTCAATTGTAGCTATCGTTAAAACGCATCCGGACTCTTGGCCGTTTATGAGCGCGGTGAACAAAGAAGAGGTTCCGGATTATTACGAAGTCGTGAAAGATCCGACGGATATAGAAAGCGTCTCCGAACGCGTGGAGAGCGAGAATTATTACGTGACGTTAGAGATGTTCGCGGCGGATTTCAAGAGGATGTTTGAAAATTGCCGCTTATATAATGCCGTGGATACGATTTACTACAAGTGCGCGAATCGACTGGAGTTGTTCTTCGACGCAAAAATAGCGGCGGGGATTACGTTCAAAGTGCGAGAAGCGGGTTCTTATTTGAATCGATGAAAATTGTTTTCTAAGCGCGCAGAGAGAACACAGCAAATATATAATACGATATAATGTACTAGTAAAGAATAAAATGATGATGTACATTCGCTATGCTTTTATCTCGTTTTTGTCATCGTCGCACATTTCGGCGAGATAAATTATAGAGAACATACTACGCGGTAAACTGTTCGCCGTCGTCTACGATTAAAAATTCGATATCTCGATACGTTTCCTTCCTCCAACCCCTCGCGTCGATATCGTGCATATCAAAATCCTCGTCGATTTCCCACTCTACGCCAAAATCTACAATCTTACACGCTAATTCTATCACAAATATTCCGCAATCGTGTCCGTTTTTCTGTTGCGGCGTATCTTCCAACGAAAACAACTCCACCTCAAAGTTGTTGTTTTCCTTGCCGGCGTCCCCGTCGCCGGCGGTGGACAAAAAATGCGACCCTCTCCCTTCGTTGATCAAAAGCCCTTTCGCGATCTGTTTCGCCATCTTCTCCGCGTGTGGAATGTTCTTATGGCTCATCGAGTCGATGTGCGACCATCTCGCCGGAATATCCGCCGTCACCGCCGGCGTGTGCACCAACAAGGACCAGTGACACCCACCAACGTGTAAACTCAAATCGGTCTCGTCGTTGACTGGTAAACAAAACAATTTCGACCCGTCCAACTCTAAATCCTTCAACAGTTGCGCCGCGTCCAAAATATCTCCGTGATGCAAGAAATGCGCGACGTTTGGATCGATCAGTTCTCCTTTTAAACGTCGAAACTGTTCGTCTCTCGCTCGTTCCCGGTGTCTCTCGAAACAGAAATTCATGACGATATCGTTTATCCACCCGTCGTGTTCGCAAACGCGCCACAGGTCCGATCGTCGCACGCGAACGAGGTCTTTGTAATCTAACAAGACCGTGTCGTCGTCCATGCGGTTGTTCGAGTGGCACAGCCACGATTGGAGAGTGGTCGAGTTTGCCATTCGTCTGTGATGATGTGTGTGACTTTTTGTGTTGTTTGTTGAATTAAAAAATATCTTTTTCCTCATTTTAAGGAGAACTCTCGAGTTGTTTTAACGACTTTACACACAAACGAACGACTTTCACACTTTGAGGACGACGTAAACGATGGAAAAGAACAGAGTAGTTTCTTTGCTTACGTAAAGAGAACTCTCGAGTTGTTTTAACGACCACCACACGAACGACTTTCACAACACTTTGACGACGACGTAATAAACGATGGATTTCTTTGGTCCGGTAAAATGAATGGCATCAGCAATAAAAAGATTTTCAGTTGGACGGTCGATCGACTCCCGCGAGACGCGGGACAGAAGAAAGCGTCTGGCGTCCCGTTCGGCGTGTTTGTGTCTCCGTTTGGAGAGATGAAGAAAAGGAGGACGACAGAAACGACAACAACAGAAACAACAACTTTAACAGGGAAGAAGAAGAGAGAAGCGGCGGGGAAAATAGCCAGGTGTGAGAGCTGTTTCGGGTACGTCAACGCGTTTTGCATGTTCGACGAGGACGGGTTTAATTGCGCATTGTGTGGGCACGAAACAAAGTGGAAGAACGAGAGAGAACGGGAACGGTATAAGAGAGTGAGTCGATACGTCAACGGAAGAAACGAGGACGACCCGAGAGCGAAGAAGTACCTCGAACGGTTGCCAGAGTTGAGAGAGGAGCACAACGAATTTATCGTGGCAGCGGAAAGGGTCAAGGCAAGAACGAGCACGAGTGGACCAACGAGGGTGATTTTGATCGACACGACGGAAGGTGGAAGCGCTTTGGAGATTGCAAAGTCGTCCGCGATGGCGGCTTTGGAAGCGGTGAGCGCGGAAAATGGCGGACAGACGGACGCGACGTTTGCGATTATGACGTTCGACGGAGGTTTGACGGCGTACGATGTCGTTGGACGAAACAAAGTAAGAGTGGACGATATCGATGAGTTGAGGAGAGAAGAGGTGTTGATGAGTTTTGAGAAAGTGATGCAAATGCGGAGAGTTTTCGCCAGGGTGGATAATTATAAAGAGGACATGTTAGCGGCGATTGACTCGATTAGTAGTAGTAATAGCGGTGGTGAAAGTAATACTGCCTTGAATGGGTTGGGAGTGAAGATGGCCAAGTTATCGACCAGTGCAAACGGAGAGGTAGAAGAAGATCCTGAAAACGGATCAGCAACGAAAACAAACACTCGCGGAGAAACACTGACGGTGAGTAAAAGGTACCAAAAGAAGCGGGCGTTTGGTCCGGCGCTTTCGCTCGTCTTGGATTTGCTCGGAGCCATGGAGGATGAGATTACCGAAGATGCGTTCAAGATGATGGAGAGTGAAGATAGAAATATCAGAAACGGTGTAGATGTACTTAATTTGAACGGTATGAACGACGATGGAGATGCTGTCACGATAGGAAATGGCGACGACGATTTTAACGAATTTGAGGAGAACGAGAAAAAGAGAGAGGAGGAACCGTTTGAATTCGACGGAGCGCGCGTGCTGTGCTTTTTATCTGGAATGCCAAACGCAGGTACTGGAAGCATCTATAGCGACAACGACGAGATAAACACTCTACTGAACGATTATTTGAGTGAAATGAGCGCAGATTTGCGCGCGAAAGCGACGGATGCGCTCTTCATGAAAGAGAAGAAGGAGAGCGCGTCGAAGAGAAGGAACGATGATGATACCAACGCTTTCTTCTTCTACGAACACTGCGGTAGACGCGCGAGCGTAAATAACGTCTGCATCGATACAATTCTGTGCTCAAAGCCGTCCGTTTTTTGTGGTTTACACGCGATATCTCCAATCTCGAGCATCTCTGGCGGCATAGTTTTACGAAACGACGAGGAGAGCGATGCCGGCGACATCAGCAGCTTCTTACCGAGCGAAATTTTCAAACTATTACAGAACGTCGACGGGCGCACGTCGAGAGACTGTGCCATTCGACTCCGCACTTCGTCCGAGTATATTGTCGCGAATGCCTACGGCGACTCGTTCAGAGAAGATAAGAAGTACAAGGGATTATACCACGTCGCTAGGATGGAAAAAGCAGACGCGTTTGCGTTTGATTTTGATTTTTCATCAAAAATTGGTTTCGGCGACGAAGACGATTTATCCGTGGCAGAGAACAGTCCGCCTATTTTACAAATGGCGTTTGAATACACAGTAACGGAGTACGACGACGCTTCAACGTCGTATTACTGGCGAAGGCGCATACGCAGAGTGTGCACCTGTGCCAAGAAAGTCGCGCGAACGCCGAGAGAAGTTCGCGACTTTGCGAAAGACGACGCCGTCTTTTCTTTGCTCTGCCGAAAGGTCTTCCACATCATGAAACTCGACGGTTTATTCGAATCGCGTTTGTTAGTCATCGATTGGCTCACGGCATTGATTTCAAAATTGGCCAAAATCAGTGGCGATACGTACGTCGACGCTAAATTTGAAAAGAAGCACAACAAAGAAGTCTTTTGTCGCTGCGCGAACGCCTTTTCGCCGACGCGACTGGTTTATACTTTATTAATCTCTAAGAACTCGCCGTTGGTGTTAATGGCGTACGACGGGATGAGTAATGAAAACCAGCCAGATCTTAGGAGTTTAAACTTGTTCTTGTGCAAAGATAGGTTAGTTGGAGCCGATTTAATTGACTTTCTTCTCAATGGGTGTGTTTGTGGTGGTAGTAAAAGTTCCACCGATAGAAACGTCGAAGAGGCTCAGGACGAGAAAAAGATGTACTACGGATACGAGGGATTTCTTTCCTTCGTCGAGAGGATTAGCAGCGAAGAGTTTTTGAGTTTGTAGTAGTTTAATAACAGTTTAAAGAAGAAGTATTATCAAGCGCTTTTGGGGAAATGACGGAGCTTTCAATTTTGAATTTCTCTCTTATATTGAATTTTATGGGTGGTTGAGATAAGAATCTCAATGTTTTGTTTGTTTGGTCTTCTTTCGGTGTCTCTTGAGGAGACAGCGAGAGAACGTTTAACAAGAGGTGAACGCTTACGCGGAGGTAAACTCTGTAATGATAAAGAGAGAATTGGAGGTGAGTAAATTTCGACCGTTGAAAAAGGAATTTAAAAAAAACGTACTGGTGACAGCCTTGGTCCCTTCGGAGACGGCGTGCTTGGCCAATTCACCCGGCAAGATCAATCGAACGGACGTTTGGATTTCTCTGGACGTCACGGTCGGCTTCTTGTTGTATCGGGCCAACTTGGCGGCTTCAGTCGCGATCTTTTCGAAGATGTCGTTGATGAAGGAGTTCATGATGCTCATCGCCTTGGAGGAGATGCCGGTGTCCGGGTGCACTTGCTTCAAGACCTTGTAGATGTAGATCTTGTAGGTTTCGACCTTCTTCTTGGAGGACTTCTTGGCGCCGCCTTTGACGG
>Ga0257106_1000023_pt1 | contig 81190 bp, 52 predicted proteins | sample LP_taG_3_FD_190177 | JGI IMG/M metagenome (GOLD analysis project Ga0257106, IMG submission 190177) | Marine microbial communities from Northeast Subartic Pacific Ocean, Canada - LP_J_2011_P26_10m | ecosystem: Environmental > Aquatic > Marine > Oceanic | place: Canada: Northeast Subartic Pacific...
CGTCGTCGGTCAACTCTTTCGCCTCAGGATAAAACAAATGAATAGCCTCATTCACTAAAACCGTAATCTTCCCCAAAACTTCCTTCCCGTCTTCGCCACCATTCACCAACGCGTCCGCGTCTTCTTCACCGAGAAACTCCATATCCGGTTCATCCTGCCCTATTCTCCACGCGATGACCGCTTGCGCCGCGTAATCCGCCAACGTCACCAACGATTTATCCCCTTTCGTGATGGACTTTTCATCCATCCGCATCAGTTGCGCTTGCACTTTATCGCAAATCGTGGACGCTATGCGCACGGCATCCAACGCGATTGCGTTCTCCCTTTCGTATTTCGTTCCTTTCGCGGGTATTTCGTTGGCGACTTGAGTCGAATCCTCAGCCGCAACAGCCACTGAAGAAATGAAAGCTTTGTTGTTCTTCTTAATAGTAGTGTTGGATGATCTTCTGTTCTTCTGTTTTTGCGCGACGAGGTTAAAAGCTCTTCTTCCGTTGTCGTTCGTCGCACTCGTCGTTCGCGGCGCGTTGGTTCCTTTCCACGCACATCCTCCCCGCATCATCATCATCAAAGAAGCTTCCGACATAATACTGCGCATATATATTCTCTCAACTGCAGCAAATTAAAATCTGACGATCGTAAATAATAACTCTCTCTCTTATCTCTCTTTCTCTTTCTGCGCGTCGTCCGTCGTATGTCACACGCGCGCGAACTCTTCTTCAATCTTCTGAAGACAAAACGGAAAGAAAAAAGCGCTTTTGGATAAAGTCGAACACATTAGAGTTTGACCCCCTAAACGCGAAGCGTTGCAAAAAAGGACATTAATTTGGTTTTCTGCATTTTCTTCAATTTTTATGCCGAATAATAAGGAGATGTTGTCTGTCTGAGATGTTTAAAGTCTGCAGAACTTAACGTTCCAACGCGTATCCGTTTCGCACACGCATGAGTTCTTCTGCGACTACTGCTTCTTCGGCGGCTTCGAATGCGAGAGAGAAAGGCCGAGCGCGTTTAGATGCGCATCGAAATCAGAAGAAGAAGAAGAAGAAGAAAGACGTTGAAGGAGGAGGAGGAGGAAAAGGAGTCACGTTTACTCCTCCTCCTCCTCTCGCGGCGGACGGCGTCGTCGATGGTGGTGGTGACGTCGAAGAGAAGACGGTTCCAATCATAGGGGTTTACGGCGATGATAAAAAGTTTCCACCGAATGAAGAAGAAGAAGTTAAAGAAGAAGAAGAAGAAGGAGGAGGAGAGGTGCGAATTGAAAACAACAAAGCAGGAGGAGAAGCGAAGACGGAAACACTACGACACGAAGAGGATGCGCAAAAAACGAGGACGTTTATGGAAGAAGCGCGAGAGAGCGAAGAACAACACCGACAGAAACTACTTCTGCTCGAGGAAAGAGAGGAGGAAATCGAAGCTTTGCAAGAGAGTTTGTTGGAAACGAACGAGATGTTGAGCGAAGAGCGTAAACGCTCGGAAGAATTGAAGGAGACGACGAGAAAAGCGGAATTAAGAGCGACGACGGCGGAGGAGACTTTGAGAGCATATGCGAGCATAGTGCCAGAAACGAGAAGTAAAGAAACCGTCGAGGAGGAAAAAGAAAAAGAGAAAGCGATGGAGGTAGAGTTAGCACCACAAATAGAAAATGAAGAAGAACACGAGAAGGAAGACGAACATTACGTGAGTGAACGAGACGTTTTAAAAAGCGCCAGAGACGCCATGCGACGTGAACGCGACCAGGCCATCGCGAAGCAGAGAGTCGCAGAAAACAAAGCGTTGGAGTTTGAAGAGGAGTTACGCGACGCGGAGTATACGATCATGGCTTTGCGTCAAGATTTAAAGGCAAGCGAGGAGCAACAGCGACAGCAAGTAGAAGAAGGAAACGATCGAAGAGAAAGCGACGACGACGATGCAAACGACAACGAGGAGTTTGGAGGAAGCGAGAAGCAGACGAAAGCCGACGCCGCGCTCATCACCGAACTTCACGCCGAAAGGCGCAAAAACGAACACCTCGCCGAAGCGTTGCACCAATCAAAAGAGCAAATTGCTGTTTTTAAAAACTTATCGGAAAAGACGAAATCGATGGCAGATAAAGTAGAATCTGAAGCGGACGAGTTGGAAAACGCCATCGTCGTCGGCGAAGAAAAGACTAGAACGTTGGCGAAATCCTTGTTGGAAGAACGAAGGAAGGTGAAGAATTTGCGCGAGACGGTTGATATCGTTGCGCGATTGGTAGAGAAAATGACGACGCTAGAAGCCGACGACGAAAAGGAGCAGAGCTATGGGAATGAGAGCGCGAGAAGCTTAGTCCCCGAGTCTCCCTTTCGCCGTTCGCGTAAAACCAAATCGCGATTGACGGACGAAGAAGCGTTGGAGGAATCCTTACGGGAAGAAGACCAGATGTTCGACGACGAAACGTTCTTCGAGGAAACCATCGAGCGCGTCAAAAATGCTTTAGATTATAAAATCGAGCGGCTCGAAAGTCTCGCGCGCGAACACGTGAGCAAAACGAAAGAACTCAGCATTCTGCTCACCGAAGCCGACGATGAGATTGTCGCACAGCAAGAAGTCATCGAACAGTTGCAAATGCAAAGAGACGCTTTGTTGGAAGAAATCGACTCCCGAGACGAACACTTGGACTCAATCGAACGCGATTTGGAGCAAATGTTACAAACGGAACACAAACTTCGCGAAGAAGTGTCGAATAAGGAAAAACTTGTCCACGATGAGACGGCGAAGAACGACAAGCTCATGACGCTCATGGAAGAGCAAGCGATGTGGACGTCGTCGTCTAACAAAGAAAACGCCAATCCTTCTTCTTCCAAAGACAAAGCAAACTCAAACGCGAACGACGAAGACGGTCAAAACGACACAGACCGCGACCAATTCGAGCGTCTAAAAAGAGACACCAACTTAAATCGCAACTATTCCAAATCAGCGCCGGCGACGCCCGCAAAAACGCGAAGGATACGCTCCTCGAGCGCAGGAGGCAAGAGCAACGGAATCGACATCGCCAAGGACGTGTACGCGCCTTTACTCGTCACGATCGAGAAACGCCTGCAGCAACTCAAAGAAGATCGAAGGAAGCTCGCTGCCTCCAAGTGAGCAACAACCATCGAAAAAGATTATGCATAGCTCATAGCTTTAGAGAATTTTGTGTTGGTCTGTTGGAAATAAAATGTATACGTTCTCGCACAAACACACACATCAGCGTTTTAAAATCAAAGCTCTAAAGAGTTTAAGAAACACTTGAAATTCCTTCACTTAAAAGAATCAAAGACGCGACGTAAACGACGACGACGCATATTATGTTTTCCCCGCGCCGTCGCCTTCCTCCCTTCGTCCTCTTCCTTCCCGCTTTGTTGTTGTTTACGACGACAAAAACGAACGCGTTCGAAGGCGACGAGTTTTCTTTGACGAAACATTTCGTTTCCGCATCGTCCTCGCGAAGAGAAGGAGGAGAAAACTTTAGTATTAAGGGAAACGGAGAAGACGGAAAACCACCGGCTTCTTTCGAAGAAGAAGCGCACGACGATTACGACGGCGAGTACGAGTACACGGATTATTATTCTCGCGAAAATGATGATATTGATGATGATGATGAAGAAGAGGGAGAGATGCTGTTCGAGCGTTCCGCCCACGGCGTCCAACTGGTGGACGGGAAGCGAGAAAAAATGATGCGAGAGAAACATCGAACGACGGAGAGGGATGTAGTGGAACGATACATGTACACGGACGGTGATAAGGAGAGTGGGAGGAAACATTCTATGATTGGTCCTTTGTTACCGTGGAGATTCGATAGTTTCGGAAACCAGCTGACGCTGGACGAGATACGAAGAGGTATCGGCGCGGAAGGGAAGGAGAGGAAGGAGGAGCTGGAGAAGAGCATGGCGCAGAGAACGTTTAAGATTGATCATTTGCAAGGAAGAGTGAAGAGGAGTAGTAATAGCGGAGGAGGGGAAGAAGAGGAGAAGAGGAGAATACCGAAGGTATCGCTGACGAAAGTGAGAAGAAAAACTTTACGATGGACGAAACGCGCGATGGAATTGGTATTGCGAGACGTGAGGAAGTTACAGTTTCCGACGGATTGCGACGAGAGTAAGCTTTTGATCGTGCCTTTGGAACAGTGTCCGCTGGGATGTCGATTGCATATTTATTTGCAGCGCGCGTTAGTTTTAGCGACGAGTTTAGAGAGAACTTTAGTTTTTTTACCGCCGTGGGATTCTGGTATGGACCATTTGTTCATGCCGCTGACCAAGTGCACTTTGAGGACGGGCGAGAAGAATAGTCCGAAGAGAGACATTAGGGTAAAGTTAGCGACAGCTATTGAAGTTTTGGGACCAGTCATGTTCCCAAGCACCTCACACGGCGCGCCGCACGAAAAAATAAACAAGTTTGTCGAAACGGTTCGCGACGCGGTGGAAGGTTACAACCAATCCGAGTGGTTTTCCTTTTCGCACGTGGAACGGATAAAAAAGGTGACCGAGAAACTTCGCGATTTGATCGATCGAACCGTCGAGGAAAGTAGGGAGAGTCGAGAACCAATCGTATTTGAACGTGGGCAAGAAGATTCGCACAGGGAAAACGTAGTAAACGCGGCGATGACGTTCGTTATGCACACGTGTCCGAACCTTTTGTTCAATTTCAGAGACGAAGATGTGAACGAAGAGTTGTTGAAAGGATATCAGGACGCTATCATTTGCCACAACGGTCGATGCGATGGCGTGGACATTGAGTTACTTGGCAATTCTTTGCCCGAAGGATTTGATCCCGAAACGTTAAATTCGCAAATACCTGCATCCGTTTGGCGGAATATTCGCTCGGAGTTGGCCGCCGGCGTCGCGTCGAAAGCGAACCGAGAGATGAGCGAATCGGAGTGGCGCAGCAAACGCGACGAGTTTGAGCAACGAATCAATCGTCGAGGCTATTCAAGCGCGTTCGAAAACGAAGGTGAAATTGTCGAAGAGTTTCTCATTCGCACGTTTAATCCGTACGATAACCTTCCGTTACCCGGAACGCGCGACGACGACGAGTACTCGAAGACGTACGACGTGATACCATACGATCCGCCGTTTGTCCACTCGCACGCGCTGAATTTTGAACTCGGATGCAACGATTTCTCGTCCGCTTGTCAAGCGCATTTCATGTACATGTCCATGTTAACATCGAGCGTTATCCTCCGCCCGACGAAAGAAACCACCGAAATGCTCTCGGAGCGATACTTTGAGAACCTCCACCAAGTGCGCTCGCCAACTGTCATCCTTCAAATCCGTCAATCGGACAAGAAAGGAGAGGATCCGTACTACAACGTTTTTGGTGGCTACCGAGCAGTGACGCGATACATCTCTGCGTTAAAAATACTCGCAGAAAGCACGAAAAAATGCTGGAAAACCATCTTTGTCATGACCGATTCTGGTCAAGTCATCAAAGAAGTTCGCCAACGGTACGACCGAGGAGAGATACTCTTGTGCGGCGATAAACCAATCTTGGTCTTTAGTAAACATGCCGCGGAAATGGACTTGGACGTCCCCGTTTTTGCTTGGGCTTTGCGCGAAAGATCCGTGAACGAGGCCAAAGGCAACAAACGCTCCCCATTCACCCGCGAACGCGCGTTCGTCGCCGAACTGTTACTCGCGGCAAAAATCGGCGACTTTGTCCTCGGCGACGGCAGCTCGAACATCTACTTGACCTTACTCGAACTCATCGCCAGTCGCAAACGCGTCGCGGACCTCCCACAACTCGTCAAGGCCACTCCAGCTCAGTTCCTCAAAACCTACGAGGCGAAAGCCTACTTCACGGACCAATCGAGATGCGAAAACTTCGACCCGGCTTCGCACTCGTGCTTCTGGGTCTCCTCCTTGGGCGCCGCGCCGTTGCTCGGATGGTACTCGGTCTTGTTGAACCAACCGTTCGTGAATGGAATGCCCGTCGTGCTCGAATACGCTAGGGTCCACCGAGACGAGTGGTTGAATGAAGAATAAATTTGTAGTATTGTATTAGTAGTACTGTAGTAGTAGTAGAGTAGTACTAGTAGTAGTTGAAAGCGTGTATTTATCGACAGAGAATGTACTCGTCTCCCACATAAAAACACACGCACAGATAAACAACAAAAAAATGGTAAGATTTTAAATCCTCGACTTTCGAGACGATGACGACCACTGCCTCCTTCTCTCTCTCTCGTTCCTTCTCGTCTTCGATGGGTTGTTCTCTCGCTGTTTTGTTCTCTCGCGGCGGGGCGCTTTTCTCGTCTCCACCGCCGTCGATCTCTCTCTCTCTCGTATACATTTGACCTAAAACGCGTTAAACTCATCACTCTCTCTGTCTCTCTCGTAAACACGATAGGTTGCGACGGCAGACGGCAACGTCGCCCTGGCTTTTGGCCTGGTCACGATGGCCGGTTTATCCACCACCGTGGGGTCTATGTTTGTGTTTTGCGCGGATTACGCGAACGTGAAACTTCTCGCCGGCGCGTTGGGCGTTTCCGCCGGGGTGATGATATTCGTCTCTTTCGGGGAAATATACGGGGTGAAAGCGGTGGACGCGTTTGAGGAAATCGAGGGGATAGATAGAGACGAAGCGACGAGATACGCGACGTTTTGTTTTTTTGGAGGGATAGCGATTACGTACTTATTAGATTGGTTGGTGCATAAGATTGCGAAAGTGCACGAGCAAAGGACGGGCGAGAAGATGGTGATGTCCTGTCCGGCGTGTCAAGAGGACGATCACGAACATTTTGGGACGATGGAAAGAGGTTTGGCGGATATTAATAGGAAACAGAGTCAGTCGGACATGTCGTTTGAGTTGATGGAAGAAGAGGCGGACGCGGTGACGGCGGCGAAGCAGCAGCCGACGATGCAAAGGAAGAAAAATGGGAGCGTCGCGAGTACGAGTTTACACAATCAAGAACACACGCACGGACCGGTATCGGACGACCACGAACACCACGAACACCACATAAGCACGCAGGATTTGGAACACGTAGATTTATCGTCCATTCCACACACGCCTTTAGACACGCAAGATCGCGCGGCGTTGAAGAATATGGGTATACTCACCGCGATAGCCATTGGTATTCACAATTTCCCGGAAGGATTGGCCACGTTTATCGCCGCTTTAGCCGATGCAAAACTAGGAGGCGCTTTAGCCCTCGCCATCGCCATTCACAACGTTCCAGAAGGTATATGTGTTGCTATGCCTGTGTACTATGCCACAGGCTCAAAATGGAAAGGCTTCTGGTGGTCATTTATCTCAGGCGTCACCGAACCCATCGGCGGTTTAGTCGGATATTTGATCTTACACGGCAACAGCATGTCCGCGAGAGCGTACGGAACACTCTTCGGCATCGTCGGTGGGATGATGGTGTACATATCTCTCCGAGAGTTAGTGCCAACGGCGCTCAAGTACGACCCGAAAGATAAGTTTGTAACCAACTGCGTCTTTGCAGGCATGCTTATCATGGCTGCGTCCTTGTTGCTCTTTAAAGTTTAGCGGCCGAAGAAGAAAAGTTTACAAAAGCAAGAGAACGAAGAGCAAACAGAAACAATAATATAGCTAAGCGAGCGGCGAAAAATACGCTCTGTGCTATACACAACCATCATTCATTAACCTACATATACTACTCTACAAATGCGCTCTCTACTTTTTCCCTTTTCCTCTCGCCGCCCCCCCTGGAGCTGCTCCTGCATCTGCGGCTCCCAAAGCCTCATCGAACGTTTCCGCCACGTGCTCGCAAATGCTCACGACATCTGACAACGCTTCTCGCATGGCCCCATCCGCGGTTAACGGTTGAATCGTTTGTACTCTCACGTTCACTTTCCGTTCCATCGGGTGTGGGACGCTGTACCCGGCGAGTGCAACGCCGGGGTTTTTGTTCAGTTGGTACCGGAGGCAATTCCCTAACGTGTGGTCTTCGTTTTGGAGAGAATACGTCGCTTCGAAGATGCCGTTGGTACTCGTGCTCCCAGCCGCCGTCCTGGTGGTGCTGGCATCGTTGTTCGTATCATTGACACCCAGTTCCGATGGATCTCGCATTCTTATTCTCCTTTTTAGTAGACGAAGTGTGTGTCGGTTGAAGAGTCAATTGTTTGGGGAAAAATGGAAGCACACTGGCTTCATAAATAAAGGCAGGATGATGCGCGCACGCTCTACTCCTCCTCCTCCTCTTCTCGTCGCGGTCGCGGGGAGTACCAAGACGACGAGGACTTTACGTTCGAGACGTTTTTTTAACAGAGATCGTCGTTTTTACAACAACAACGACAACAACACCAACACCAACAAAGACAACAACCGGCGACTACTGCGGCGAGTAAAAGCAACTTCGAATAACAACAACAACAACAACAACAACGACCCGGAAGAGACGAAAAAACCATCCTTTGGCGGCGGCACGGATTCAAACGGTCGCATGCACGTTCCCACGGACGCGTTCGGTGGGATGAGCCCTGAATTTAAAGCCGCTTCGGCGTTAAAAACGCTGTTCACCATGGTGGCGGTCAGAATCGTCATGGCGCAAGAGGAAGGGTACGATAACGAAGGCGGAGGAGGGACGCCGACGTCAATCGCGCTCGGGAAGTTTCTGGAGGAAAATCCGTTGAGAGATGGGAACGAGTGGTTGCAGAAGATGTTAGAGTGCGAACAGACGGAGCTAAGGTTGATTGCTTTAAGGTTGATCGAGGTGAGGAGAGCGTACGCGGAGAGTCAGTTTGATTTTAACGAAGTGAGGAATACGGCGAGACTTGAAATCGAGAAGGATAACGACAAACTTATGGTTGATTACATGAAACAGAGTTTAAGCGCGGAATAAAGAAGGACGAATGAGCGTCTTTATGTATAATGTTTGTGTATTTGTATTGATGTGTATGTTGTCTACTACTACTACTACTACTACTACTATTTTACGCTAAATATCCTCGACAGTTATGACTGGCGCAATAGCACGGCACTTTACCGTCTTCTATTTCAAAGCGGTAGTTGTACGTCATTTCCGTTCCCGCTGGGACGTCGACCCGTGTAAAAAAACAAACGTGGTGTTCACCGCCGGATTTGATGATTTTCGTGTACATGTTTGGATCGCAGGAATGATTCGTAAATCGAGCGATGTTCCCCATGTTGGTGCAATCTACAACGGTGTGGTCGTCCGCGCGTAAGAGATAGCAATCGGTACCGTCACGTTCGTAACGTGCTTCGCGGAGATCCGCGATGGGAGTTCGAACGGCTTCGCCACGGTAGATGATGACCATAGCGCCGGCTTTGATTGGAACTTTTGAAATTAACCCCCAACCGTGGATGGCCGATTTCCCAAACGTTAACCGTTTCTTGACCGTGTTTGTACATTCGAGCATGCGCTCTTTTAACGATAAGCCGGTACCCTCGAGAGGGCCTTTATTTGGCACGCTGGCTCCCTGCTCGCCGCCGAGTTTTCTGGCGGCTTGCGATTTTATATACTTCTCTCGCCACTCATCGGGGGTGTACGACCGACTGGTGACCAGCGCTCGATGCAAACCACCTCGCGTGCCCCTGACGATGTACGGCTGCAAACCGACGTACTGTCGCTTCCCAGTTTTCGGCGGTGGGCCTAGATTTTTAGCTTTCAACAAATCCGTCGATTTAGGAGGTTGCACGCCTAAACGTCTATACACGTTCAACTGAATTTCTCGCAACTGTGCCGGAGTTAAACCTTGACCAAACTTTTTCATGCCGTACGGTTGATTCTCGTCTGCTTTTTTGTTCTTCTTTTTCTTCTTCCTCTTGGAAAGTCGAACGCCGAATCCTTCCAACCATTTACCTAAAGGCATCAAAATACCACCAGCAACGCAAACACGAATCGAAACGCGCCATTTTTTCGAAAATGGCATTCCAGCGTGATCTTCGTACTTTTTCGGGTCGTGATATACTGGCGGCGCTTCGGGTGTCGGCTGACATTTTTCACACAAACATCGAATGATGGACTTTCGAGTGTTGTATTCACCAATAATGTTGCGACATACGACTGAAACTTCAGTTGGGAGCTCTGGATGCCACGAATCATCGTCGTCGTCTACAGCTTTCTTAGCCAAATCTTTCATCTTAGAGCTGTTTTGTAAAAGCTCTTTCCTTTGCTCTCGTTTCAGGCGCTTCTCGGCTCTGGCTTTTTCGTACACCACGTCGTCGTCGCCCATAAACTTCGGCTTTTTCAGCTCAATTCGTCGATCGATTTCATCGTCCAAGAACTCTTGCTCGATTTCGCAGTCCGCAAATCTAGGTTCCGGGTTCCGCTCGCACGTCCACACGTCCGCGTCGTCTTTCGCCAACGCTTCTGCGACGGATTGCGGTACTCTTCGCCACTTTCGACAATCGTCGTTTTCGCATTGAACCCATGCTTCGCACTCTCGGTCTTCGTCGTCGCTCTCTTCGTCGTCGTCGTCAAAAATGCTTTTGAATTTCGACGGATCTAACGGTTTCGAAGGCTTTGGAGGTCCAGGTTTCCTAGCTGTCGCTGCCAACGCATGCGCGCGCTCCTGGGTGTAATCTTCATCCTTCGCTGCGGCAACTTTGGGTATGAAGGAAAGGTCCGGCCACTCGTCGTGGTGTAACATCTCATCGGTTTCCCCGTTTAACCACTTGATAGCAAACTTTGGATCATTCAGCGACAGCATGTCCGTTTTAATCGCTTTCAAGCCACCTTCGTCGTCGAAGTTTAATCTGTGTCTGCATCCCGTTCTCGTCACGACGGCTTCAGTGATAGTTGCTTTCACGAAGATAGATTCTTTAAACGTCGCCGTAGAAGCGTCAATCGCTATTCGCCTACCTTCCAGACTTTTGGCTTTCTCTTCAATCGTCATCTTCTTGTCGTCCTTTTTTCCAAAATTATCTAAATCGATTTCAATATTCCTCAGAGCAAGTTGTCCAACCGGATAGACGGCTTTCTTTTTCGGCAGCGGTGGCAAGCTCGGGTCGCGTTCGAGATTGACGTGTTTTGTCTTCCCTTTCGGGAGAGGCCGGCCGGCTCGAGACAGAACGGTGATTTGTGGATGTTCATCCAGATAAGAACCGAATGTTTCGTACCCGACTCGTTCTGTTCGATTCGACGGATCGCCCCCTTCCGGTAAAATTTTAATGGAGATTCTCCATTTTTTGGCGTGACCCATGCCGCAATGGTGCTCCCACCTGTTGGCTTCCCATAACGATGGAGCGTCCTTTCCGAAATCGTTCACCATATGCACACACCGCGCGCAGTGGCATTTGATATACGTGTCAGCTGGACGGAAAGTTCCGACTGTAGATTTACACGAAACAGAAATATTTGGCAAATTCGGGTCGCCGACATTGTCTAGAGGCAGCGGTAAACCACCCGGGAGAACAGGAGGTGCATTGATATCGTCTGGCTCCGCCTCGGCTTTAGGTTTTGTCACGGCAGCCTTGGCGAGCTTTTCCGCAATCTTTCTCCGTTTTTCTTGATCCCTTTCCTCGCGTCGCTTCTGAATCGCGCGCTGCTCTTCTTCTAACTGCAACTCTCGTTCGTTCTTCTCGCGCCCCTCGATTTCTTTTTGCGCTTCGTTATCCTCGTCACTATCTTCGTCCTCGGAATCTTTGCCGCCGAACACGCGTTCATCGTCAGAGTCATCGTGTATTAATCGCTTTCTAATTTTTGTTTTAACGACGTCGCCGTCGTCGTCGTCGATGTCGGCTTCCGTTCGGGGATGGCCCTTGGGGATGTATGGACGCAATTTCGCGCACAAACCGTCGCCCTCGGAATCAGACAGGTCTGAATCGCTGTTGTTCGTAATTTTCTCCTGCTCGCGCTGCTCACGCTTTTTCCGTTCTTCTTCTTCGGCTTCGAGCACTCTTGCAACTCTCTTTGAGACTTTAGTTTGGATCCAAGGTCCACTGACGATGACGCCGTCGTTTCTTTCTTCGCTGTAGCGCATGCCCTCTACACATCCATACATTTTTTGACGTTCCTTGTCTACTCGACAATGTCGATGACAATAACTGATTAGGTGTATGGTATCATCTTCCGGGTCTTCGTCGGCGTTTCCGTACTCGTCGCCTTGGTCCATGAACAAACCGGCGCCTCGGGCGCACAGCGGATGGTACGCTAAAAAGCACCCAGGATGACAACACTGCACTTTCGTCCCGCATCGTTGTTTGCAAATGGTGCACAGTAATTCCCATCGTTCGCGTTGAATGGCAGCTATGTTGTCGATTGGCTCCATCGTTTCGATGTCCAAAACAGTGGTTTCCGGAATCCATTGGCAGCACGCCGAATGCGCCCACACACCGTCCACTGTAGTTGGTTTCAAAGCACCGCCTAAAACTGGACAAAGGCAACATTTGGGAGTTTCAGAGACAACTCCACCGGTATGTTCGCAAGCGCGACATAACCAGCCGACGGCTTGATCCGGAATTTCGTGGACGCCGTAGCAACTTTGATGCACAGAAACTTGACATCCTTCGCAAGTGATCAATTGATCGAAATCGAAATCGCGCTCGTCGTCACACACGGCGCATCGATCCACCGTCCACGCGATATGAATAGATTTGTAATCCTCGATTTCTTGATCTTCCTCCACTACTTTTCTGTTCTTTTCCGGTACTACCTTTGAAAACTTCTCTTTCTTTTCTGTTCGTTCCTTATACTTTCTCACAGGCACGCCATCGAGCCATCGACCAACGGGCATGCGTTCCGGAACAACCATCCGTAACGACGCTTTCCATTTCTTCGCTTGTCCCATTCCGGCGTGCTTTTCAAACTCTGTTGCCGTCAAAGAACCTTCGCGGCCTTGGCACATGGAGCACAAACACACGACGCGATACTCTTGCGTCAGAAAATCGCCTTTGACGCCGTTGCATACAACTTGCACTCGCTCCGGGCGTTCGCTGAGATCTTTAGGAACTAGCGACCAATCGACGCGAGATTTTCTTGTAAACTCCGCAAACGGTACACCAGAGAGTCCAACTCTTCTTTCGGCGGCACGTTGCGCTTCTTTGGCAGCCAATATGGTTTTTAAGTTTGCGTCCTGATCATCGTCTTTCTCCGTCAACTCTGTCGTTTTCTTCTTCTTCTTCTCCTGTGAATTCTTCTCATTCTTCTTCTCGAAAGCGTCTTCTTCTCTTTCTTCTTCTAGTACTGAGTCTTCGTCCTCATCCTCTTCTAATCCGTTTAATTCCTCCTCCGCTTTCTTTATATTCGCGGTGATAATTTTTTCCGCGTGAGTTTTATTTTGGCGCTGTTGCTGCTGTAACATCAATTTTTTCTCTTGTTCTCTCGCGTCTACGGAAGGGATGGACTTTGCCAATCTCGCTTGTAAAGTACCATTCTTCTGCATTTTTAAAAGTGCATTTCGAAATCTCATCGCCGCTTCGCTCGCCTGCACTTCGTACCTCTGCTTCTCCGAGCCCGAAAGTTTCTGCCAGGCCATGCCTTGCAACCGATACATCTCCGCGTGGTTGGAAATTTGCTCCAGATGGTTTTCCGTTTTGTACTTTGCGGTAAAATCAGCACCGAAGAGTTGCCAAGCAGTTTTCGGCCGACTGGGTAACTTTCCAACTTTCGTCGCGCTCGGTGGAGAGCTTATTTTGTTGTTGTTGTTGTCTTTGTTATTGATATCCGTTGAAAGCTTCGATGCATCTCTAGCTGAAGGCGGCGAAAACATGTTGAGATTCTCGGCGGAAGCAGGTCCTTCGTCTTGAATTGACTCCTTTCTCGTATCGTTTTGCGCTTTAATATTGTTGTCACCTGCGTCGCTTTGATGAATCAAGTCTGTGTGCGTGTCGTTTACATCGATGTCATCACCTTGCATCATCGCGTCATCTTTTACTTTCGCGAGCGCTTTTGGGAGTTTCGGTATTTGCGAGAGTAACTTTTTCCTCTCTAACTCCGCCTCTCGCGCCTGTCTCGCGGCTTTAATTTTCATCGCCTCTTTATCAATCTTCCCAGCCGCACACGTGGGGCAGTTATACGGAATCTCTTCCTCTTCTCTTCCTTCTTTGAGTGCGTCGGCTTCTTTCTTCAAAATTTCCGCCGCGGTCGCGTCGCACAAATCGTGCACCCACATCTCGCACGTGTCGCATTGAATCATCGGCCCACAGTTCGCATAGTGCCAAACTTTTCCACAGCATGGACAATATTGCCCCTCGCCGTGCATTTTCGCGCACAGCAAACAAAAATGCTTCGCGTCGAGTTCTTTCCTCGCGCAACTCACGCCGCACGAAGCGCACTGGAGCCCATTTTTCATCATTTTTTTCGGTTTCTTATCCTTGTGGGTGCTCGTGCTCGCCGCAACGGCACCCGATTTCCTCTTTTGAGCCGTCGACGACGACGCGTGTTTCGCATTCTTCTTCTTCTTTCGATTGTTCGTCCCGTCGTATTCTTCGTCCTCCGTATCCTCTTCGTCCGTATCGTCCGCGCCTCTCTCCTCTTCCTCCTCCTCGTGCGCCTCTTCCGAATGATTTTGAGGCATCGCGACGTTTTCAACAAACCCTAACCTAGCCGTCCCAAACTGCTTAAAGACCCTCTCAATCTCCTTCACCGCGGTTTCAAACGCTCTCGGCCGCATCCGTTTCGGCAGCGCCTGCGTCTTACACGTCTGCGCGTTTTCCTCGTCGAACGGTGCCAACTGCTCCTTCACCGCCCAGCAATAGTCTCGGTCGTGTTTTTTGATCGTCGCCGGGCCATAAAACATCACGCACACCGCATCCGGAACGCACGACACTCTCACCGCACTCGGTGCTTCGATTGGATCGATCAATTTCCCCGGCCAAAACGGTTCAATCGCTCGTACCGTCGCTTTGCAAAAGACCAAATCGCCGACTTGATAATGGTTTAAATCGTTCGGTTGTTGAGGAAAGACCGCCCAAGACGGGGGTGGATCCGCCGCCCAATCCATTTTTCCTTCTTGAGCCTCTTTCACCTCTTCCTCTTCTTCTCTTTCTCTTTCTCTCTTTCTTACCCAGAAGAGCGAATGGACGATAAAATAAGAGTAAACGTTAAAGTGTGCTGCGGTGTCTGAATTTTATCGCGAATTCAAGGCAAGGGGGAAAACGAGAGGAATGAGCACTTAGTAGTTTTCGCACCGCAAAACGTCGATATCAAATCAAAGTACAATTCTTTCTTCGTATTAGTATTAAAACAAATGTGGTTTTGTATACAGTAAGTACATTACGAGAGAAGGAGTTTGCGCAGACTCCCCTCTCTTTCTCTTTCTGTCTCTCTCTCTTTCTTTCTTTTCGTTCGCGCGCGGAGTTGGGGGCTCGTTGTTGCTACCAATTTTACAATCCGCGGTGTCACTATTTGCGTTTTCATCGTCGCCGTCGACGAGAGAAAGACGTTCCGTTGCGCGCATAAAAAGAGAGCATCGATCTCTCTTCTTTTGTCTCGAATGTTGATGACGCAAGAGCAACGATAATAAAAAATAGCATATCTCTTTTCTTCTTCTTCTTCTTCTTCGCTTACTACTGCGAAGAGGCTAACGATTTGCACATCTTTTGTACGTACTGGACGATGTTGACGCTGTGATCCATCTCGTCGGTTAAACCGAATTCGACGACGCCGTTTTCCACCGGGACGCAGATTATGGTTTTCAATCCAGCTCTTTCTGCTTGGACTTTTCGCTGAAAAGACCATCCCGGTAACAAGGAAATGTCTTCGTGCCACTCGTAGTTTCCGGAGTGACAGACGCGACCTGGCATGCCAAACCCAAGAACGTATCGAGTAAACAACGTTTTCGATGTATTAACGAATAATTTTAATTTACTCGTATCGGTGGCGATGCATGGGGAAATGACCGATTCATCGGGCATTAAACTCGTTCGCTGTCGATCGAGTTTCCAGAATATGCCGTAGTCAAAGCCTTTAGATTCGCAGACGTATGACATTCGATCGCGCATCGGAGAATCCACCATCCAACTGCCACCAGAGAAAGCCGTCTCGCCGCCAAACGCGTGTCGATTTTTGTGTCTCTCGGAACCGCCCGGTTTCACTTTACACAAAGGGCTGACTAAAGGTCCGTCGCGATGGAAAGCGTCCATTGAATCTCTCAACATCTCGTCAATGCGCTGGCAAGAGACTGATTTTTGCAAATAGTTCGCCGAAGACATGGACACGACGTTTTTCATCGCCGGATTATTGCCACTCATAACACCGCCATTACCACTACCGACGTTGTTATTGATAGTATTATTACCTTGAATGAGCCTGTGCCCGACCATTTGGGGAACGTCTCCAAAGGTTTCAGATTGCGCGTAGTGGTGTTGCTGAAAGGAAGATACAGAGCCGTTCGATCCTAACGTTGGGTGTAACGTCATCGCCGAGTGCGGACGAGGTTGCTGCTGGTTGGCATCCATCATATCACGTTGGTGTTGCTCCTGCTCATCTTGTTGCGTCATCAACTGTTGCTTTTGATATTCCTTAACCTGCGAAGAACAGTGCGTGGGAGACCCGTCGTCGCTCTCGCTCTTTCGTTCCTCTTCCTTCTGCTCTCGATACTGCACCGCCAAGTGATGCTCTCTCTCCGCGATGACACCGTTGGCTGTTCCTTGCGACGACCCTCCGGAACTTTGGTTCGATAACGTCGTGCTCGCGCTCGACGTGTCGTTCCCTCCCGCCATGGACGTGTTCGGAGAGGACCCTTTCTCTGATTTCAGTTTCACTCGAACGTCTACGCCGCCGTTTTCGCTCCTTCCACCACCATTCCTAGCGATAGCGGTAGCAGTCATATTATTATAATGTACATCAGAATAATTATTCATGTCGGTAAAATTTCTTCTTCTTCTTTTGGTCTCTCTCACTCTCCCCCCTGGGAAACAAACAATCGCCCGATTAAAAACAAATAATACACAAGTTTTTGTCTATATGCATATGAAAACACACGATCTCCGCGTCCTCTTCGAGCAGATCTCTCTCGCACCGCAGATACAAACGCGCGCTCTGTGGAAAGACTGTCTCGATCTTCTTCTCACCGACGCTCTCAGAGGCACCGGCGCAGATTTGGATCTTTTTTGAGATGACTTTTCCGTACTTTCTCTCACAGCCTTTCCTTTTTTCCACTCTGGAATTTTACAGAAGCGCCAAGGAGGCAATCTCCTTGGCAACAACAAACTCCTTCCGCGTTCGTCGTTTCCCTGTGATCAATCGAGTGTTGTTTGCAAGAAAGAAGAGGTCCTGAAGAGTGCAAGTGTTTGAAAAGAGTCAGCGATGAGTTAAGATCTGAGAGTAGTCTCTCTCTGTATATATATAGTTATGAAGCAAAGCGATTGATTTTTGTTGTTGTTTTTTCTCTCCCCAAAGTAATAAAACTCCTCTTTTTTTGCTTCGAAATAGGTTAAAATTTGGTAAAAAAGCGGTTTGTTTTTTGACGCTTTTTCGGCGAGAGAGAAAGAAATCCAACATCCTCTCCGAGAAAAACGCGCTCGTTTGTTTGAATCTGAACGACCACCAAACGCGAACAACACACAAAAAAAAACGAACGAATCTTTTTTGAGCGATGCGAACGTTTATCTTCGCGCTCCTGCGATTCGTTTTCGTTTTTAGCCTTCGCGAGTGGACGGAAATTTATCGACTCGATAAAAAAAACGGTTCGCTTTGTTGCTTATCTGTTTTTCTCTTCCCTTCCCCTCTCGAGAAGGAACACAAAATTTTTACCAAACTCACGCGTAAACGATTTGAAGCGCGCGCGAGTACACGCGACCACGAAATATAAAAACGAAAGCAAGCGCGTACCTGGTACTTTTTTCTTCTTTACGCACAAACAATAATCTATTCGCGTGTGTTGTCAGAGAGAAACTTTTACCCTCTCTCAAACAACACAAGAATTGATTCTGGGGAGCTTTTTACCCTGAGCCTCTCTTTTTGCCCCACAAATTATCCTTTGTCTAGTCATTTCCAACCCTATTTATTGCCAACAAATTTGGATCTTTTCAAGACAGTGTTGATCTTTTCTCAAGAGTCAACAGTAATTTTTTTTGTCCGAAAGAGTGGTGACAAAGATAATCGAAGGGAGAAAAGGAGTTCTTTTTCCTTCTTTTCGAGGACCTCGCGACGTAGGAGTAGGTTATTAATCAGTTCGTATTATGTATAGTATTAAAATCGTTTTGTTCTTGTTATATTTATTATAACGTGTTGTTGTTGTTGTTATTTTATTGGTGTTATTAATCTCCGTCCAGAATCTCTTTGAGACCTTCGTAGTGCGCGATTTCAGTCGCCAAAGCTTTCTCTTTGTCGTCTTCGAAATCGGCGACAAACTTCAACAAGTCCAAGTTGGCTTCTTCGACTAAAGCGTGCGCGTCGGCTTTGACGGAGTCTTCTAATTCAATCTTCGAGACGCGAATGAGTAGTTTACAGAGCAAGGGCAAGGCGTAGCCTTCTTTGACGACGTGACCGTCGTCGCCGCCGTCGGGTTTGGCGGCTTCCAACGCCTTGGCGACGTCGGCGAGTTTGATCGTGCCGTCGGCTAACGAGTGGGCTAATAAACCGGCTAAGATGGAATCGGCTTTCGGGAGGTCGCAGAGGACATCTTCCAATTCGTTGAAGATTTCTGCGATGCCGTCTAAAACGGCGTCGGAGTACCCGGATCGAGAAAGTTCTCGGGTTAAATCTTCGCACGCTTCCCATTCCATGCCTCGTTTCTCAAAACCAACCGTGCACAACTGTTGGATGAAGATGCCAATCTTAGCGTTATTCCATGTGGAGATGGATTTAATCGCTTCTCCGACGTCTTTATCGTCCAAAAAGTATTCTAATGTGCGTTTGCGTGCTTCCTCGTTTCCAGCATCATCGTCAAACTCAGAGTCTATGTCGCTTCTCGGAGTTTCCGGACGACTGGAATCGTCTTTCAATTCACCACCTTTACCGGTGTTGATCTTTGGCGTGTTCGATCGCGACGGTGGGTTGGAGCGGCCTTCGACGACTTTGAAGTCGACATCCGCACCGCCACTACCGCCGCCGCTACCGCCGCCGGAACCGCCGCCTAAAATGGAAGAGCCTCTCGGTTTTTGCACGATGCGAGGCCGCTCACTCGGTTTGCTGCTGTTATTTCTGTTGCTACTACTTCTAGAATCACCATCTCTACCGCCGCCGCGCCGGTCACCATCTCTACCACCACCGCCATCTAATCTACTCGTGGATGATCGCGAGTCGGACCGACGAAGACCGGGTCCGCCGGGACCGCCTCCGCGCTCTCTCCCTGACCCGCCGCTACCTCCACCGCCGCGTCGATCGCCACCTCTCGCTTGCTCCATAGCCTGTCGCTGCGCGTCGCGATGAATTTCATCGATTTTCTTCGGACCTTCTGCTGCACGACGTTCTTTCCAACCTTTCTGACGCAATTCTATGACATCTTGTAACATGAATCGGTGTCGCGAACTCAAGTGCGGCGCTTTCGTCAACGTCTCAATTCTTCGGAAATAGGCGTTCAAGTACGCCTCGGCTTTCGGGTGGTCAATCATCGCTCCAACGGTGGATAAGAGCTTGGACAAGGCTTCGACGTCTTCCTCGTCTGGTTCACTCGGCCCGTCGTCGTCGTCATCGCCGCCGGCGGCGGCAGCTGCGTCTTTTCCGGCTTCGCCTTCCTTGAGAAGCTTTTGGATGCACGTGTGCATGATACGCTCCGTGAGCATGGACTTCTTGAAGAGCTCGCCGATAAACCGAATGTTCCCTAACATCCGTCGTCGCGATTTCAACAACTCTTCCTCTAATCGATTCATTTCGCGTCTTCGATCCAATTCAAGTTCTTCGAGCGTTTTCACTTTCGGCGTCGGGGCGATTTCGCCTTCTTCCAAATCTTCCGGTTTCACGTCCGCGCTGCCGTCTTTACTCGCTTCCTCTTTCGCGATTTTTTCGGCGTCTTCTTTCGTTAATGGTGTTTTACAAGCCTTTTTGTGTTTTTCAACGAGTTTATAGTTCGCTTTGATTTGCGCGTCGCCAGATTCAAACGCCTCTTGACACTTATTCAACAAGACGCGTTTGAACGTGATTTGGTTTTGACCTTCCGGCGCCGCGGTGTCGATGAACCGGACGTTATCTTTGATCAATCGTTCGGAAAGTTTTGCACACATGTCCGCGTATAAAGCCGAGAAAATCGGTTCCAACAACGCCTTATCGAACATTTGACCAATCAAACCCATCAGAGTCTTTGGCTCGGTGATGCCGACGTCGACAACCTTCTCCAACAACTTCCCAAAGTTTTCCGGCGTGAGTTTATTGAGCAAACTCTTGAACTCTCTTTGCTTCTTCTCCTCTTCGTCTTGGACTTTACCGATGACGTAGACATTCTCCGTCTTGTGCAACTCCGGTAAGACGACGCCCGGCGGCGGACCGCGGTATTGGTTGTTGTTTCCGTACCCACCGTCTCGACGGTTGCCTCCGCGACGATTGTTGTGTTCGTCCGGTAAACCGCGGTGCTCCCAGTTTCCGTCGCCACCGCCTCTGCCACCTTTGTCCCAGTTCGGTTGACCTTGGCCTCCACCACCTCCGCCGCCGCCGCCGCCGCCGCCACGACCTCCGCCGCCGCCTCTGCCGCCTCGCGACTGATTTCTTTGTTGCGACGATTGTACGCCCGGCGGTACGATAAATCCAGGCACGGGCCAGTAATCCACGTCCGATGGAACTTCAAATCCTTTCAAAAACTTCGTCGTGCTGTACGGAGAATCCATCAAAGAACGCAAAAATTCTTCGGTGTATTTTCCATCCGCCGGCTTCTCTGCCATTGTCGCTTCGGGAAGTGTCGATTGCGCCGCAGAGGCGCGCGCTTCCACCACCGCAGCGACTGCATCTCCAGAAGAAGGCGTCACTTTTTTCGGCTCATCTTTGTGCGGTGGGGGCGGTGGCGCGCCTTGCGGTGGCATCGGCGCACCCGCCGGCTTCGGCGGCTCCGGCGCTCTCACCGACGAGGATGGCGGCGGCGCCGACGGAGAATGTGCCGGCTTTTGCGGAGACGCGATAGTCGGCGGAGGAGCGTCTGAAATCGACGCTTTCCGTGCCGTTTCCGCGGCCAATTTCACGACATCTGCCGCGGACACTTTCGCCGGTGACTGTTGCGCCGCTGGTTTTTGCGGCGACGACGTTACAGCCGGAGAAGACTCGGGCGCTTTCTGCGGCGCCGCGGCAACTGGTGGCGGCGCCGGTTTCTTAGCCGCCAAGTTTGCAAAACTCGGACGCGCCGGAGGTTGCGAAGGAGCCGCCGCTGACGGAGGCGGTGCTTGTTGCGGACTCGGTGGCGCCGCCGCTGGCGGTTTTTGTTGCTGCTTCTGCGCCGCTTCCAATAACTTCTCCTTTTCTTCCGCCGCTTTCTTATCCGCCTCTTCTTTCCTCTTCTTCGCCTCGGCTTCAGCTTTGATCACCTCCTCGGACTTTTCAATCTTGATCTCGGCTTTCGTGTTCGGGTTGAAAATCTTAATCGGTTTGCGTTCTCTCACCGGCGTCGGCGCCACCGCCGGAGGCGCGCCATCGCCACCACCGCCGCCGCCGCCGCCACCAATCGGTAATCCACCACCGACACCAGGTACGCCTCCAACGCCACCCGGCGGCGGCCCCACGCGCATGCCTTGCTGCTGCAACATCTGGGCCTGCGCCGCCATCGCCATCTGCGCTTGCATGTAGTTCCCCGGATGCATCCCTTGCGGCATGCCTCTCCCGGCGCCGCCGACGCCGGGATACGATCCCATCGGAATACCTTGCGGCCCTCCGTACGGCACAAACATCGGAGGACCTTGCTGCACGGGAATGCCGCCTTGGCCTCGACCGCCGCCTTGTTGGCCGCCCATACCTCTTCCCATCATAAAGTTTGGGTTAAAATTACCCCCAGGGCCTCGTCCTCCACCCATGACGTTTGGCCCGCCAGGACCTCTGTTGTGTTGCTGTTGTTGTTGCTGCTGCTGCTGCTGCTGCTGATGTTGTTGCTGCTGCTGTCCATCTTGCGACGATCGTTGTTGCTGAACGTTCGGAGCTCCACCTCCTTGTTGTTGTTGCGCTGCTGATGACGATGCCGACGAACCCGATCGGGGTGGCGGTGGTCCTCCTGCAGCTGCTGATGTCGCTGCTGCTGGCGCGGCGTCTTTCCGCGGCGTCGGTACCACCGGCGCAGAAGAAGAAGACATACTATCGCTAACCGAGAGAGTACTTCCTTACTGATCAATCGAGAGAGAGATGTTTATATATGTATAATATAAAAAGTCTTCTTCGTCGTCGTCTTTCAATTTTGGGTTTTTCCGGCCGCCTCGGGATGTGCCAAAACAAATCAATCAATCTCTTCTTTTCTTATTCTTTCTCTCGATAAAACGATAATAAACACAGAGAATAAAAAAGAGGGCGTTCGTCTCTGCTCTCTGGTTACGAGTAGTAGCAGTACTATCAAAGAGAGGAAAGAAAAGAGAGAGAATAGGTGTGGTCTTTTCTCTTTTCTCTCTTCTATTTTAATGAAGAGTAACGTGGGGTTGCGCTCTGTTGCAAAAAAGAAAGAAGGAGGAAAAAAGCAACAGAAGAGAGAGCAGCTCTCCCAAAAAAAAAGCAAAGAACAGACCAAAAAACGGGAAAGCACAGAAGCGACAGAAATGGGGCTTTGTTTGGAATACGTAGACTTTTTTTTTCCTCAGAGAGAGAGAGAGCTTTGAGCGAGAGTTTCGTTAAAAAAAAAAGAAAAAAATGTTTACGACTTGCCATCCGGTAACGCCTATACGCATGGTAGCCACGACCTCGACGTCGTCCCGTTGCGTCTTCGCGAGACGACGGTGTTTTGGGGAAAGAAGAAGGAGGAGTTTCGTGGTAAGAGGAGGAGGACACTGCGACGTGGACGACGGCTACGTCGGCGGTTCGGCGGTTCGAAATCCAAAATCTTTAACCGTGAAACTGGGCGAATCAACAATCAAAATAGAAACGCAAAAGGTTGGATTACAGGCGAACGGCGCGGTCGTGTGCACGGAAGGCGAGACGGTTTTATACTCCACGGTGTGCGCATCGAGAGAGTTAAGCGCGGACGGCGGGTGGGTACCCTTGACGGTGAATTACACGGAGCGATTTTCAGCCGCCGGAAAATTTTCCGGCGGGTTTAAGAAACGGGACGGGACCTTGAAAGAAGGCGAGACGTTGAAATCAAGAATCGTGGACCGACCGATTAGGCCGCTGATACCGAAAGGGTTCGGCTACGAGACGCAGATTTTGGAGTGGGTGTTGAGTTACGATAACGAGAGGACGACGGACGCGTTGGCGATTTGCGCGGCGAGCGCGGCGTTGGCGGTGTCGGACGTGCCGATGAAAACGCCGGTGATGGGATGTAGAGTCGGGTATATCGATGGGAAGTTTGTCGCGAACCCAACGAAAAGTGAGATGGAACAGTCGAGGTTGGATTTAGTCATGGCGGGGACGAAAGAGGCGGTGTTGATGATTGAAGGGTTTGGTGATTTTTTAACGACGGAGGAGATGATTTCGGGGATCGCGTGCGGGCAAGAGGAAATCGCGAGAGCCGCGAAAGAGATTGAAGCGTGGGCCAAAGAGATTGGGAAAGAGAAGATGGGTGGAGATATGTTGATTCAAACGCCAGAAGGGATCGACGAGAAAGTCCAGGCGTTAGTCGCGGAGGATTTGAAAGAAGCGATGTTGATTCCAATTAAGAAAGTGAGAGGAAAAGCGATCGGCGAGTTGAGGCAAAAAGCCGTGGACGCGTTGAAGAAAGACGAGAACGGAGAAAATGGTTTTGATAGCGCGCAAGTTGTTCAGGCGTGCGGAAGAATCGAGTCTGCTGCTTTGCGCGAAGCCATTAGAACGAATGGAAGACGCCAGGATGGGAGGAAATTGACGCACATTCGTCCGATTGTCGCCGAGTGCGGGGTGTTGCCGAGAACGCACGGAAGCGCGTTGTTTACCAGAGGCGAGACGCAGTGTTATTCCGTGGCGACGTTGGGAGGTAAATCAGATGGGCAACGCGTAGACGACGCGTTGGAGGATGCTGACGATAAGCGATTCATGTTGCATTATTTCTTTCCGCCGAGTTCCGTGGGCGAATGTGGGCGAGTCGGCGGCGCGAATCGACGAGAGATTGGACACGGGAATTTAGCCGAAAGAGCGCTGTTGCCGATTATTCCAAACGACGACAACTTTCCGTTTACGATTAAAATTGAAAGCACGGTGACTGAAAGCAACGGAAGTTCGAGCATGGCGACGGTGTGTGGTGGTTGTTTGGCGTTGCAAGACGCCGGCGTGCCGATTAAAAGGTGAGAGAAAAAAAATGGTTTCGTCGTTTTCTTATGTTTTCTTCTTCTGTTCTCTTCTGTTTTGTTCTTTAAAAATGCCGTGGTCTTAAGAACGCACTTTTGCTGAAGAAGCTGCGCGCTGAAAAGCGTCGCGTGAAGTGATTTTGAGTCATAACCCGGCGATATTAACGTCATCTTGCGATTACGCATTCGATCATTGAGCGCATAAAAAATACGCAAGTACCTCGGCTTTCGAGTCGGGCGCGAACGCGTTTTTGTTCAATGGTCAATTTGCGCCGTCGCATACATTTTGTTTATTTGTTTCTTTCTTTCTTTCTCTCTCTCTCTTTGCTCTCGGCAGATGTATGTACTTCAACATTGTCTTCTTCTCTTTTTCTTATCAAAAATAACAGGAAAGTTGCCGGCGTCGCCATGGGATTGATTCTTGGCGATGAAAAGCATCCGGAGGCTATCGTGCTCACCGATATACTCGGCTCCGAAGACGCTTTAGGTGATATGGACTTCAAATGTGCAGGCGACTCCGACGGGTTTACAGCGTTTCAGATGGATATCAAAGTCGAAGGAATAACTTTGGATGTCATGAGAAACGCGCTCGAGGAGGCCAGACTAGGCATAGTGCACGTTTTGGGCGAGATGGAGAAATCCAACCCGGCGCCGAGAGGCACGATGGGCGCAAACGCGCCGCAGATTTCCAAAATGTCCGTTAACCCGAAGTTTATCGGGAAAGTCATCGGGAAAGGAGGCGAGACGATTAAGGGTATCATAGAACGAACAGGCGTGTCGTCTATTGACGTCGACGATGCCGGGAACGTGACGATTACCGGCCCGGGTGGATGCGACATCGATGGCGCTCGAGAAGTCATCGAAGGTATTTGCCTCGAGCCGGAAGTCGGTAAGATTTATCGCAACTGCGAAGTTAAGAAAATCTTAGAGTTTGGTTGTTTCGTTGAAATTTTTCCAGGCGTGGACGGATTGTGTCACATTTCCGAACTCGAAGTTGGACGCGTCGCAAACGTCGTCGACGTGATCAAAGAAGGCGAGAAAATGGACGTGAAACTGTTAGAGATCAACGGGCGAGGACAAATGAAACTTTCGAGACGAGAGGTGTTACTCGAGGAAGATCCCGAACTCGCTGGCGACGATAACCAAGAGCGTGGAAGACGCCCGGCGCAGGAACAAGGTGGTAGAGGAGGTGGAAGAGGAGGACGATCAGAAGGAAGAGGACGAGGCCCTCGTCGTGATAGTGGAGGCTTCGATATGGATGACAATTAAAATCAACAATGCTGCAACTACTTAGATCTATCTATATACTAATACAACGTTGAATATTATTTATACTGTACTTAGAGGCGTATTGAATGTATCACACCGACATCAAGTCTGCTCATCTTTCGCGCGATCACACACCAAATTCAGTCGCCACAACGTTTTTGGTTCTAACTCTGCGACATCGATGACAATCTCTTCGTCCGCATCCTCATCTAAACCGTTCGCGACTTTGCAAATTTTGATAGCTTCCTCCTGATACGATTCTGGTAACTCTTGCATTGCCACTCGTAAGGCGACTTTCGCTTCCACCGATTTCGTCATTCTCTCCACGCCAGCTTTACACGGTTTGCAAAACCAATCGTCGTCGCCTTCTGGGATTTTCTTCATCGGCGGTTTCAAGCAAAAAATGTGGAACCCGCAATCGCAACCGTCGCAAAGGAGCATTTTTTCACCGTCGTCTTTACTCTTGCACACTTTGCATGGAATTTCATCGAGCGTCGCATTCCATGCCTCCGGGTCCATCTCGTCGTCCAGAACGAGACCAGTTTCTTCCTCACCCTCTTTCTTCTTCTTCTTCTTTGACGCGCTTCCATTTTTCGCTTCTCTCGTTGCTTTCCTTTTCTCCGCCGCCGCCTTGCGGTTCTTCTCTACCTCCAGTTCTTTCAACATTCGTTGTTGCTCTTTCTTGGCTTTTTTCAAAGCCACTTCCGCGGCGCGCTCTTTCTTTTTGGCGTCCTCGAGAATCTGTCCAGCCTCGTCGAGAGTTTCGTCTTTGTCGAGTTTCTTCCCACTACCACCGCCGCCAGAGATTCTCTTCTTCTCTTTCCGCTTTTGCTCCTCGGCTTCGTCCTTCTCCTCGCGTTCTTTCTTCCTCCTCACGCGTTCCTCCTCCCACCGCGCTTCTTCCGCCTCACGTTCCGCTCTTTCTTTCGCCTCGGCCGCTTCATGCTCCTCTCGTTCTCTCTTTTCTCGCTCTTCTTTTTCTTTCTTCATCTGCTCTCGTTTCTCGCGTTCTTCCTTCTCTCGCTTCTCTTTTTTCATCTTTTCGTTTTCAACTATAGAGCGATGGAGAGGCGCTAGGATAGAATCGAGCGCGGAACCGGCGCCGGTGGCGGTTCTCGACACGCCCGCGCGCGCTTTTAACGCCGACGCGAGCTCTTGAGCTTCTTTCGCCATGATTTCTGGAAGAATTTTATTCAAAGATGGCAGTTCGAGAGATGCGTTTTTACTCATCTTTTGCGCCGGAGAGCCGCCGTCTCCACCCGGTGCACCGTTCTCTGCGGGTGGTGCTGAAACGTTTTGCGCGTCTTCTTTTTCTGCTTCTACTTTACTTTCGTCAGTATCGTTACTCTCGAACGACTCTTCGAACATTCGCATGCGCTTCTCTTTTCTATACTTTTGAAACTCATAAAACCATCTCGTTCTCGCGGCGTTGAGCATTCCCAAAGCGGATCCGAGGACACCTCCTTTCCCGGGAAGCTCGCGCTCGAGAAAGGTTTCTCGTTCTCTCCTCAAAACAGCAGCTGGATTCACACTATGACTATTACTATTATTCCCGTTGCTATTGGCCGCGTCTGCGTCCTTTTCTATCGAGTTTGATTCGGGTTCGATGTACCCGTTCGGTAGAAATGGATGCACGGTAATCACGTGCGGCTGTTCGGTTTCCGCCCAAACGTTCGATCGGTCGTCGATGATCAAAGAAAGCGCGTGCGGCCACTTTTTCGCGTTCCCTTCCCATGCCATCTTGAACGATTTCCGCGCACCTCCTCCTAACCCATACAAAGATACCACGCGTCTTCTCACGTCTCGTTCGTCGATGAGCGAAAAATCACCGTCTAAAATCCTCCACATTTCCATCGCGTACTCCTTCTCCGCCGTCGTGCACACGTATACCTCCGCTAACCTTTTCTTACTCGCGCGATTAATCCCCGATAGCGCTTCTTTTAAACCGTGTGGACCAAACCATCCCGGCCGCACGTGAACTAAAATTGAACTGTTTGGATCGTTTGGGTCGATTCGAGTAAACATGGTGAAACCGTTCAAACCGCCCCGGTATTTCGAAGCTAAACGAACAACCGGTCGTTCAATCATTTTAAGCTCGCTCGGGTTAAGTTTGTCTACGACTAAAGCCTTCTCATTCTTCGCGTTTAAAAGTGCGCCTTGACGAACCGCGTTTCCTTCTCGAAACTCCTTCAACATCCGATGGTCCTCCATGAGAAACCGTCTTCTCTGTTCGGTCTCTTGCCGTTCCCTTCGATATTTAGACAGCTCATCTCTATTATTTTCGTCGATGTTGTTGTTTATGCCGCCGCCGCCTTTGCTCAAAGTTTCAATCTTCCCGTCCAGCTCAATCATTTTCCTCCGTTCGTTTTCTATCGCCCGCTCTAAAGTACCTTCCGATGCCGCTTGGAGCAACGTCTCGTCTAAATCTAAAATAACCACAAACTGCGAGTTTTCCAACAAAAGATTCGCCTCGAAGACGGATTTACTCGGAATTTCAAAGCCTAAAAAGTACGACTCCGACTCCGACTTTAACGTCGACGACGCGTCCTCTTCTTCTTTCTTTTTCTTTTTCTTCTCGTTATCCTCGTCCTCGTCGTCTTCGTAAAATCCAACGCTTATTTTCTTCTCCCCTGTTGTTGCATTAGGAGCTCCAGCAACGTTCGATTTCTTCTCCTTTTCCTCCTTCAACATCATCCCGTCTTTCCTCACCGCGACGATGTGCAACTCGCGTTCGTTCGGCAACATAACCACCGCGGATTTGTTCTTACTCAACATCTCCTCGTGTAACCGCTTCAACGCTTTCCCGTTCACCTCGTCCTCGCCCTCTGCGACGACGTTCCTCATCGCCACGCTCGCACCGTTCGGACACAAGAGCAAAAAAACGTCCAACACGTCGCACGTCACTTTCTCGCCTTTGGTCGGGAACCAGAAACCCGCCACGACTAATTCGCTTTCTTTTTTATACACGTTCGCGAACGACAAAGTACTCTTTTGAATTTCGTCGTTTCCGGCGTCGTCGCCGTCATCATCATTCGTACCGCCTACGTTATTAAAAACGGACGCCTCGACGGCCAGCTGGTGTAAACTCACTCGCATGGAACTCTGGTCGTTTTTTGCGCGTTCCAGGTCTTTAAACGCGATCGAGGTTTGGAACGCCATTTTTTTTTTACCCGCTAATAATGTGGGCATTTTGTTTTAAAACTTCCTCTCTTCAATTTTCTCTCTTTTTCCAAACGCCTCCAAAGAACTCTTTTTTTTCCGGGGGTCGATCCAATCCAAATCTCTCTTCCCACTCTGATATATATGTATGATATAATAAGTCTCTCTTCTTTAGCACCTGATGAGATTGCAATATCGAGACCGAAACGAATATATAGAGTTTCGAAACGGACAATACGTACAGAGAGAGCGAGAGAAAGAGAGAGAACAAGAGAGAACAAATATGTATCTCTTTTAGAGAAGCGTAATCTGGGGGGTAAAATGTGGAATACATTTCTCTTTTTTGTTTTTCTTTTCTGCTCTTTTTGTAGGGTTTAGTAGAGTTTTGGGACAAAAAAAGAAAGCAGTGAAACAACCAAAGCAACGAAAACAACAGAAGATATCTCTCTGTGATGCGTTCGCGATGTTCCTGTCGTTGTCTTTGCAGCAGCAGCATTAGCGCGTCTTCTGTTCTTCCGAGGAGGAGAAGGACGAGGAGGACAAACTGCGAGGAGAGACAACAGAACCATGCGGAGAGGAAGCTGAAGAAGAATGATGCGACGAGAAGAAGGACGGCTGTGTTGGTGTCGTCGAGTACGAACCACCACGAGTCATCGAGTGAATTCGACGTCTACATCGAAGATACCGACCATTACGCCGTGGTGTATTACGCGAATTATTTCCGGTTTTGCGCGAGAGCGTTTGAAAATATGCTGTTGGAGATGAGGAATGATGATGCGACGACTTTGACGACGACAGAAGATTTAGGCGAAGAAAGAGGCGAGTTTTACGACGACGACGACGAATTCGGCGCTTGGTGGTGCGACCACATCGAAGAGGCGAAGTACGTATCGCCGGCAATTTTAGGCGATCGTATTCGAGTAGAGAGCATTGTGATAGCAGAGAATATCAGCGACGACGAGAGGGAGAAGAGTTGGGTGGTGAATCACTCGATGCGGAAGATGGGTGGTGATGACGACGACGACGACGAGGATGCGACGACGGTATCGTTTACGTGTCGATTACGGTATAGGAGTCGTCGAGGAGGCAGGAAGAGCAGCAACTGGTACAGAGAAAGTAGCGATAGTGCGAGTAGTAGTGGTAGTGGTAGTAGTAGTAGTAGAAGCGAAACAGACAGACGCAGAGCGACGAATATCCGCTTCTTTGCGTCTGAATTAAACCATCGTTCGGTGTGGCACGTCGACGTCCTTCGTTGGTTCGAACGAAACAGAACCGACTTAATCGGCGGCCCGAAAGCGCTCGAGTCTTTAAAATCTGAAGACGAATGCGTCGTCGTCGTGTCTTCAATCTCCAACGTTACCATATTCACCGACGTTATAGAGGATATGATTGTTCAATCATCTCGAGGGGCACATCCATCCTCTCTCCTCTCCTTTTCCTCGGTGCGATTTCTTCGAAGAGACGTGCAGTGCGAATTCGACCAACGCGTGGTCGGTCTCGCGGATGCGCCAAACGACGACCTTCGAGTTGTAGCGTCTGGTAAAATCACGTGCACTGTTTTGAAAAGAGAGAACATGCGCCCGAGAAAAAGTCCGCAAGCGTTAAAAGAAAGGTTGTTGGTCGCTTAATCAGACTTAAATGTAGTACTTCGAATCGAGAGCGTAATACTAATGACAATATTACTATTGAAACCAAATCAACTTCGTTTCCTTCACTTTTCATTTTAAAGTCATCAATCAGACTTTAAGCAGTACTTCGAATCGAGCGTAATACGAATACTCTTGAAACCAAATCAACTCTTCTTTTCCTTCACTTTTCATCATCTGAACAACGAAAGAAGAACTTTGGTCTTCTCTTTCGCGCGAGCGAATCGCGCACAAACGTCTCTCTCTTTTACTCTGAAACCATGCCTCCTCCGAATAAAGCGAGCGATGATCAAAAAGTCGTCCTCATTGGCGGTCAGCAGCTCCTCCGCGTGCGAGACGAAAAGACCGGCGAATTCGTGTTCCGTCCTCTCGACGAGAAAACGGGAAAAGCGAAAACGAAAGAAGCCATCGATCAAGAGAAACTCGAAGCGTATAAAGAACGAAACAAGGATAAGTTTTTAGAGACGGATATGAAACGATGGGAAGAGGAGAGGAAACGAGCGATCGTGGATAAACGGTTTAAAGAGGCCTCGAAATTGAAATGGGAGGAACGGGAGAGGAAAGAGAAACTCGGGATATCCGCGCCGACGAGGACGAAGACGAACACGAGCAATAACAACAACAGAGGAAAGAGTGATTCGTCGAAAGGAGGAGAAACGAAGAAAAAGAGCGTTGATAAACCTAAAAAGTTGTCGGAAAAGAGGATGCAGAAGAAGAGAGAGTGGCTGGATAAACGCGGACGCGTGCGGATGCCGGAACCGTCGAAAGCGCTGGCGGAACTTCGCGAGGAGATGAAGCAGGCGAAGATGAACAACTTGGAGAAGGTCAACGCCGGGAAGTTTTCGTTTTTGAAGATGGCGTTGGAGTTAGAGGAAGGGAAGTTTCAGACGGCGACGAGAGAGGCGAGGGAGAGGAATTACGAGTTTGAGAGGAAGGCAAAGAACGTGAGGAACGGGGAGATGGACGGGACGGATTCGGAGGACGAGAGCGACGACGAAGCCGGCGGGAACGGGAGGAGGAAACATAGAATGCGAGAGGCGGATGCGAACGATCCAGATTTTAGGAGAGATCTGGATCCACCCATAGTAAAGAGAGGGTCGGATGCAGATTTGTTGGATCCGGATTATAGGAGAGACGCGATGCCGTCGGCACCGGCGCCACCGCCTCCAGCGGCAGCGCTGACGCAAAATAAGAAGAAACCGCAAAAGAAACCGCAACAAAACAAGAAACTGCCGCCGAAGCAGCAGCAGCAGCAACAACAACAACAACAACAACACCAAAAGCAAAACAGCAACGCGGCGATAAAAGCTATTCCGAAGCCGAAGTTTGAGAATTTGAGTTTGAATGGCTGATGTGATTGATGTGTTTGCACGTGTGTACATCGGGAGGTAACGCGCGAGATCTTTCACTTTACGATAATCTCTCTTTCGCGAGCGAGAGAGTTTGAAAGAACGACGAGGGGTCGTCGTCGACGCGTAACCGCCGGTCAAGAAAAGCGCGATGTCACGCGCGTAAGTAATTCGGCTTCTCGAGACGTGAGAAAGAAAAATTCGTTTGCGAAAAGCAGAGGATGGAAGTTTACACGGCGAGAATGCGACGAAAATTTGTTTCTTGGTAATACAAAAGGCGTAACAAAGAAGAAGCACGCATCGCGCTACATGTTATACGACTATTCTTTATCGCAATACGTATCTAACCCGTACGTGCGCTGTAACGCGTCCTCCCATCGACTTCGCCCTTTTGCCCGCTCCTCTTTTGTGCTCTTCGACTCGAAGAGTTTCGATCCATCGTTAGCATTTTGATTGTCTTCACCCAAAACGTCTGTTACCGTCATCGGCTCTTTACTATCGCCGTACCAGCCGTATACCCCTCTCTTGTAGGCGCCAATTGCCGCCGCGAGCGCCGCACCGTATGCGGTTGTCTCAATGTTGGCCGGCCTGCGCACACTTTTACCTAAAACATCCGCTTGTATTTGCATTAACGTATCGTTCACGCTCGCGCCGCCGTCCACGGATAGGAGTTTCCCATCACCATCGCTAGAAGAAGTTTTCTTCCTCTTCTTGCTCTTACTATTCTCTTCGCAGTCTAACTCCATCGCTTCGAGTACTTCCATGGACTGGTAAGCTATTGCTTCCAGTGCCGCTCGGCAAATGTGCGCTTTTTTTGCGTATCTCGTCAATCCAACAATAACGCCGCGACTATCGTCCCGCCAGTGCGGCGCGAACAAGCCGCCAAACGCGGGCACAAACGTTACGCCTCCAGTATCTGTAACCGTTTTCGCACACTCCTCAACTTCATTCGCATCGCTCACCAACTCCATTTCATCTCTGAGCCATCGAATACATTCGCCACCAACAGCCACCGCCCCTTCTAGCGCGTACTCTGCTTCCTCGTCCTTACCCAATTTCCAACACACGGTGGTTAGAATACCTCGTTTGGATCGAGTAATCGTCTTCCCGGTATTTCGCATGGCAAAACACCCAGTTCCGTACGTGTTCTTCGAATCACCCTCTCGTAAACGGTGTCCGAGCGCACTGGCGTGTTGATCTCCTAAAATACCATAAACTTCTAGCTCGATTTTTTCTTCGTCTTTCGTGACTGAGGGGTTACCTGCCCATCCGCTAACGCGCTCCGCGCTCGATACGATCCTCGGCAACCACTCTTTCTTAATCCCAAACAAATTCAACAAATCGTCGTCCCATTCCAGCGTCTCTATGTTCATTAACAAGTATCTCGACGCGTTTGTCACGTCGGTAACGTGCACATTCGGTAACTCCTGGTTATTACTGTCGCGCCTCGCTCCCAACTTCGTCACGATCCAACTGTCGATGGTCCCGAATCGCAACGTACCTCGCGCCGCGGCTTTTTGCACATCCTTTGAATTCTCCAACAACCACCTCATTTTGGTCGCGGAAAAGTACGTCGATATTGGCGTTCCTGTTTTCTTAAACACCATTTGTTTCTCCTTCTCTGAAAATCGCGACACGATCTCCGCGGTTCTCGCGTCGCACCACACTATGGCGTTGTGTAACGGTTTCATGGTTTCCGAATCCCACGCGACGATTGTTTCGCGTTGGTTTGTGATTCCCACTGCCATGGTAAAGGCGCCACCGACTTCCCGGTAGCACTTTTTTATGTTCTCGATGATTTCTTCCGGGTCGTGTTCGACCCACCCGGGTTTGGGATGTATCTGTTTGTGTGGATGTTGCGCGGATTGGATTGGTCTCAAATCTTTGCGCTCGCCGTCTCGTTCTTTGTAAAGAAAACCAAGAAGTTGGTATTTGATGACTCGTGTCGACGTGGTGCCCTGATCGATGGCTAAAATTATAGGATGAGTGAAAACTTTTGGTCCTGACATTTTGGTAACGCCTCTCTCTGTGTAGGTATCTAAAGCGTGGGGGCGTCTATCATCTGCATCTGCGTCTGAGTCGGAGGAAGCCATTGTGTTGTGACGAATGGTTTCCCAAAGTGATGAAGGAAGAAAATTTTCCTCTCGCTCTCGCTCGCCTTCTTTCGTTTCGATGGAGTGTTGATGATGATGTCTTCTTATGGTAGTGTAATAATAAATTAAAACTGTACGTACAATTCTCTATCCTCGTTCAACTCGGCGACTAACTCGGCGGCTTCGATGAGCGCGACTTCGCCTAACTTTGTGATGTAGTTGTTGTTGACGGAAACGTTTTCCAAAGCGCCTTCGGCGTTGTTTTTAATCGCCGCGGCCAAGGCGAACGCGCCTTCGTCTTTGATTTCGTTGTAGCCTAAATCTAACGTGCTTAAATGTTCGTTGACTACGGCTAATGACTTGCCCAACGAGCGGACGCCGTCGTCCCCTAATTCGTTGCCGCGTAAATCGAGGGTGGTGAGGGATTCGTTGTAGGTGATGGTGTCGGCGAGGGCGGCCGCGCCTTCTTTGCCAATTTTACACCACCCGACGCGTAGCGTTTCGATTTTGGCGTGGAATTTGAGGGATTCAGCGAGTGCAATGCCGCCGTCTTTGCCTATCGGGTTGTAACCGAGCTCTAAAGTGGTCAACGCGGTGTTTTCCTTCAAGGATTTGGAGAGAGCCATAGCACCGAGAGCGCCGATGTTGTTCCCGCCAATGTCCAGGTTTTTCAAAGTCGCGTTGTCCTTCAACGCGGGGGACATTTTGACCGCGCCGTCGTCGGAGAGTTCATTCATGTAAAGATTCAAGTGGGTCAACGCGTCGTCATCTTTGAGGTAATCGCACAACGCGGCGCCAGAATCTGGACCGATGGCATTGTTTCCAACGTCCAAGTTGGTCAATTTCGTCTTGCGCTTGGACAAAGCTTCGCATAATTTGACGCACCCTTCGTTTCCAATATCGTTTCCGTTCAACGTGAGCGATTTTAAGCTGCTATTGTCCACCAAAGCGTTTGCTAAGGCGACTGTGCCTAAGGCACCGACGTAGTTACCTTGTAAAGAGACGTGTTCTAACGTGTCGTTTTGTGCTAAAGCTTGCGCCAAGGCGGTGGAACCTTCGTAATCGATGGCGTTGTTGTTCATCTCCAAAGAAGTGATCGAGGTGTTTGATTTCAACGCCTCCGCTAAGGCTTTGGCACCATCGTCGCCAAACGAACACGAGTTTATGTTCAACGTCGTTATTTTAGTATCGGTTTTCAAATAGTTTGCCAACGCGATGACGCCTACGTCGAGCAACGGATTGGAGGCGAAGGAAACCATGCGCAGTTTCTTATTTTGCGACATGGCTTCAGTAATGGCAAGCATGGCGGTTTCACCAAAACCGTTCGCGCCAAAGTCAACGCACGACGCGGTTTCGTTGAACGCGATGCCTTCGGCGATAATTTTTGCGCCATCGTCGCCGAGAATACGCCCATTCAAATCGACCGTTTGGAACCGTCTCAATTCGTCGACGCAATCTCTACACAAGCGCTTGAATTCTCTGCTCATCGGTTGTACTCTTTGTTGTTGTTTCGGTTTTACTTTTTCTTTTTCTTTTGTTTTCTCGGAGGAAGTCGACGTCGACGCGCCGCCACCATCTTCGCCTTCTTCGCCATCCATGGTGGTAAACATGCGCAATCCAGGCGGCAAGTTAGAAGCGCCGACCGGAGCGTTCTCGCCCGTACCTTCAACCCCGCCCGATTTCGCCGCTTTGTTCAACGAAGCGTAAAAATCGGAATCTGACGCCTTGTCGATACCACCAGTAGCAGTTTGCGCAGCACCAATTCCTCCTCCTCTACCACCACTACCACTACCACCGCCACCGCCCATATCAGACACCTCCTCGTCCTCCCCCTCCGGCGAACTCTTCGCCCGTCGCTTTTGCATCTTCGTCCAAAGAAAATACGCAATCAATCCAATCGCCCCAACACCGGCGCCGAGTAACGTCGGGTCCGCGCTCGCGATATTAAACGACGACGAAGAGGAGGACACCATTTGCGATTTTTTCGTCCCTTTCTTCTTCTTTGGCCTCGGTATCTCCGCCGCGACGACTTCTTCCTCGTCTCCCTCGAAAGAATCAGCAGCCCCTCCTTCCTCGAAAGAATCATCAGCTCTTTTATCTTCCCCAATAAAACCACTCACATCTTCGCTGCTCACATCGACGGTCGGATCGCCCTCGATCCTCGGCAACGCTTCCGCCGTCGACGAATCATCCTTTTCTTCTTTATCTTCGCTCGTCGTCGTCTTTGAGGAACTACTTTTCTTCTTTTTCTTCGCCGCCGTCACGACCAAGACTCGTCGATTTTGACGATGATTTCGTTGAGAAGAAGAACGACGCGCAGCCGCACGAAAAGAAGAAGACAAAACTGAAATTCTGCCACTGCAGCAGACTCCACCACCACCACCACCACCACCGCTCGTCGTCGTCGTCGTCGTCGTCGTCCTCGCGTTGTTCAAACTGCTTAAGAACATCTCTCTCTCTCTTAAAGTGATAAAAAACACTCACTTTTTGCGGCGTTTTTTTCTCTGATGTTTGTTTCTCCAATAAGTAGACACTTGAAATGAAAAAATTTAATAAACCCTAAACACAAAAAATTCTCTCTTTCACAAGGGCACGTCGGATAAGGAGAAACAGAGGCCACAAAGCTTCTTTTCATCTCTCTCTCTGTTTCTCTCTCGTGTCTGTGCTCTTGGTTCTGGCAAAATATATTTTATCTTCTCAATATATTTCCTCGCTGAGAAACGCGTTCGCATTAAAACAAACCCGTTTGCGCGCAAAACACACACAACACGGACGAAACTTTGCGTTATTCGTCGCACATCTTTGTCTTCTTTCGGTTGGTGTTGAGAGAGAAGCGAAAGAAGAGTTTTAAGAGAGAAAAGGTTTTTGTTGTTCAGAGAGTTTCCTCTTGAAGATATTTCCTCTTCGCTCTTCCAATTCTCTCGAAAAGACGCGCGGACGGCAAAAATCCTTCTTCTTTTCTCCGCATAGAATATGAGCTCGGTATACCCGAGTTTAATGCAAACGACAACCACAACGACCGAAACGACCACAAAGCGATGGTACGCGTTGGTTCGTTTAGACGAAGACGGGCGCTCGGTCGCGCCTCAAGCCGAGGAAATCGCCAAGCTCGAAAGAGAACTCATGCGCTCGCAAGAAGTGTCCACCGGAGGAGGACACGTGAACTCGTCGATTTCGCACCATCACCATCACCATCATCACCACGTGGAGACGTTTTTACACACCACGTATTCCGAAGGAGGAGGAGAAGGAGGACGGATGATGCAACAACAAGACGAGAACGATATAACAGCGACGAAGGTTCCGAGCAGTCGACTGGGAGGAGGAAAAGGGGGTGGTGGGAGACAACTGCAACAAGGCGCGAACTCGGACGGCACGGAAAGCGTGAAAGAAGGAAGCCAAAGTCCGAGCACGACGAACGAGACGACGAATTCGTCGGGAAAGAAGAGAAAGAAAGACACGAACGGCGGCGGCGGGGTCTCGTCCGGGAAGGAGAAGAAGAAAGAGAACGCGACGGATAATGATACTAATAATAACAACAACAACAACAGAGGCGGAGAAGAGAGCGCGAGAGGAACGAATGCGAGAGAGTTACCGCCGGGGTGTAAACCGGGCGGGCCGTGCGACCACTGCGGCGCGTTGGATTCACCGCAATGGAGACGAGGGCCGGCGAGTAAACCGTGTTTGTGCAACGCGTGTGGGACGAGGTTTCGCAGAACAAACTTTTTGGCACCGCTTTCAAACAACAAAGATAACAATAAACAGGATAACGACGTTGAAGATAACGCGGTTCAGACTGGCAACGACAACACAAACAACAAGAGAAACTTAGATGGCGGATCAAACATGGCGAGCCAAACGACGAAGAAACGGTTGGCCGCGGCGTGTTGATTGATCGCGCGCGCTTTGGTTGGTGTCACCAGGGTATCTCTCGAAGGGGAAGAGATGACATTCTGTATTTTTATTTTATCCACACTCGCTCTTATACCCGCTGTTGGCGAACGAGCGAGAGACGAAATTTGTAAGTATTACCTGATTACGCAGTATATTTTCTATACATAATCTACAAACTAAAGTTCTAAAACACGCGCACTAATGGTATGTACTGTTATATTTACTAATGCTTCATCAGCAGCTCTCTCAGCGAACGTTTCGTTTCCATCAACCTTTGGTTTCTTTGCTCGACCCTGGCGGCTTCCTCTTTCAACTTGACCAAATGTTTCGATTCTCTCGGAGTGCCGGTGGCGTTGGACATCATCTTCGCGAGCAACGTGGGCGTGGACACCGTTGGGGTTCCCGCCAAAGAATCGTTGGAGTTGTTTTCGTAGCCCATGATTGAATCCTCCGTGCTCGTTTGTCTGGATAACTCGCCGCTCGCGTTGACTTGTTGCACAAACTCAGACGCCTTTTCGTTGGCGCGTTGCTTAAACTTTGAAAAATTTTGCGCCAATCTCGAACCTTCCAACGAAGCGTTCAAGGATTCTATTTTACTCGCGAGGAAGCCAGATGCTTTATTTGTTTGGCGCTGTATTGGGCTGTCTTCGTACTCTTTTCCAGCGGCGGCGTTCCTGGCGGCGTCCAATTCGCGTTGTTTCTGTTGTTCTCTCAACACTTCTTTAATTTCAGCGTTCAGCCTCTGAGCGACGGAATTTGCAACTTCGACCGAGGCATCGACGACAGAGACGCAGTGCATGGCTACTTCAACGGTCGCCTTTTCGATGAACGTAGTCCAAGCGAGAAGCAGGGTTTTCACAGCGGTCTCACTTATCGATTGAATCCTTTTGCACTTCTCTAAACTATCGTCGATAGATTTCTGGAAATGATTCGCGTCTAATCGCGCGTTCAAGACGAGCTCAATGTCCTCTCTGGCGAGTTTGATTTCGTTTAATAAAGAGTGACGCAATCTCGACCGCGCCGCTTGTATATCCTTTACGCGTCCGAACAATTCTATTTCGCGCTCTAACGCTTGCGCGCGTCTGGAAATCATCGCGTCGATCGCATTCATCGTCGACCGCGCGGCGTGCAACCGATGATCTTCTTTTTCAATCTCGTCGGTGAGTTTCGTCGCTTCTTCCATCGCGTCCAGATTCTTTTCGATGTCGCCATCTAACGCGTCATTAACAATCGTTTCATCGGCTTCGCGTTTGCTCTGTTCCCAAGGCGCGACCAGCGTTTCCACCCCGGCGGCAATTTTCTTCCCGCACGTCGCGTCTCTTTCGCGTCTTGATTTCCGCGCAAACTCGCTCCAGTTTTCAATCGCCGTTTTACCCCGAACGTCTTCCCGTGAAAATGTTGATTTCTTTACTTCGTAAAAAGAACGAAGCGTTTCTAAATCTATTCGCGCGTTATCTTTTGTTTTTTCGACCAGTCTTTGGAGGCGTTTGATATCTTGCGCAAAGAGTCTATCGTTTTCGAGTTTCGTCTCATCGACCTCTTTCGGGTCGATGAGCTCAATCTTCTCGGCTTCGATAACTTGATTCAGTTCACTCTTCTCGATGTCTTCCCAATCGTTGTTGTTGTTGTTATTATTATAATTATTTGTGTTCGTGTCTCTGCTATTCGTGCTATCCATGCTCGCTCTTCCAGCAGAATTGAATGTTGTTGTCGTCGGAGGCGAAGCGCTGAATCCTACGCGGCGCTGTAAAGACGCAGGCGATGACTCCTTTTCGACAACCGACTTATTGATTGGTATTGGCGTGCTCATATCTGAACCAGTAGCCGTGAGATGAGAAGTAAAAGCATCACTATTACTCTCCACGAGTTTCATTCTCGTCAAGATATTCTGTAAGACTTTCTTTACTACGCCCATTTGAAACAAGACTCTTTCGCCGCGTTCGAGCGTTACGTTTAACCACGCCAACGCTTGTCTATCAACCTGTACTTTCGACAAATCCAACGCGTCTCTTTTCAAACATTCTTCGTATCCTTCGCGAAAATCTCTCAATTCTTCAACCAACGTTTCTCGTTGCACGGCGAGATCGGAGGACGAAATCGCGCGCACAGATACCAGCGCCGCTTCGGTGGTGAGCTGCGCGATACCACGCGAGGCGGTATCGGAAATACACACGCGCAGTTCGCGCTCGAGACTCAAGATACATTCGATAACCGCGACGCTTGCATCTATGGCAATGCCAGCTTTAGGCGGAATTTCATCTTCGGTGAGTTCTTGCTTTCGTTCTTTTTGTTTGCTCTCATTTCGACTACCTTTTCCATCAAAATCATCATTCATATCGGCATCTTCTTCTTTCGAAGACGCATTCACATCTTCCTCGGCGTTCTTGTTCTTATTTCTGTCATCGCTATCGTCGTCGGAAACCAAATCACCATCGAGCGACTCCAAGTCGTCCACGAGCTCTTCCTCCTCTTCTTGTTCCGTCGCCGCTTGCACGACGCTCAAATCATCAAACAAAACCTGCGAGAACGAAGCGACCGTTGTCTTCCCGAGAATCTTATTCTTCTCCAACTTCAACGTGTTTTCGTTGTTCTCCCCTTCGATGCTATTCCTACTACTGCTCGTCTTCTCTCTGTGCTGTTTTTTACAAATCTCCATCGCTAAAATGACGTCTTCAGAACACACTTTTTGAAAAACTTCCTCCCTTTCGCGTTTCAAACACGTCGTCACGTCGCCTTCCTCTTCCAATACCTCCGCCTCGACGACTTCGATGAACGTACCGTCGATGTGTTCACACAAACGATCAAACATCGACTCAAATTTCACCATGCTCTCTTCGTCCTTACCAACTTCTTTCCCTAAATTCTGCAATCGTTCTACCGCCTCACCCATTTCCGTCGCTTCCAACAACCTCTTTTTTGCATCGACCCCGCCCAACAACGCGCAACTCGCCGCGAACAACGGCGCGCGATGCCCGCTCTCGATAACCCGATCCCAAACTCGAAACGTACACCGCGTCGGCAACACGTTCACGAACAACGTCAATAACCACTGCGAACTCGTAATCGCGCTGACGATGTTATCCGCGCCTAACGCGTCCAAGTGTACCCCCAACTCCGGTTCAATCTTATTCACGACTCTCGAAAACACCCGCTGGTCCTCCATCGCTTTCGCCATCCCTTCGGTAAAGTATCCAGGCACGATTCTATTCACCAACCCATCTAAGCACCAAAACGCGCTCTCCTCGTCCATCCCAGAGAGCAAAAAAAACGCGCAAATAAAGTTCATGGATTGCACGTACCCCGTCGCGGGATCGTGTTGGGCGAACGCCAACAGTACGTGTTTCAACGAATTCCACATCTTGTCCCCGGGTTTGCTCAGCCCGCACTTCTCGAACGTGTGTCCACTTCTCGGTAAATCCTTCTCGATTTGCGATAACGTTTCCATAGTTGTTTTCGTCGGTTCAATTCGAGCGCGTTCGAGTAGTTTTTGGAAGTGTTCGTCCTTCTTTCGAGTTTGTTGCTTGTTCGTCGTAACGACTTCCGTCTTGAGTAATTTCGACGCCCATCGACTGGCTCTCGTTTCCTCGGGGTACAGCGAAGAGTGTCGCCATTTTTCGAGCGTTTTTCGTTCCTCTGTGTCCTCCTCTGTATCCTCTCGAGGAGAAGACGCATCATCACCGTCATCATCATCATCGCCGTCCAAAACCATGTTTTTAATGTTTTCTCTGGGAAAAGAAAAAGTCAGGAGGAAACAAAAATTCCGACGAAACGGTTCTTCATTTCAATTCCAGAGAAAAAAAAAGAACAACCGATTTGAGCTCATCATCAGGTTTTTATTATCACATAATTTATACTCTCTTTTCCTTTTCTTTTTCTGAAGAAGAAGAAGAAGAGTATTCCAACGCGAACATCGAGAGTTTTCAGGAGGAGGGAGAGTTCTTTCGCGCTTCTGAGGAGGAGTTTGTTCGTGAAGCGCGCGAGTGGTCTCGAAACGAGCTTTTTATTCTCCTTTTCAATTCTCTCCCATTGGCATCTGATTTCAAATTTGAAATCAGATTTGTGTGTGTTTACTTTTTAAAGATGGATCGCGCGTACTTGCGCGCGAGGTTAGATCGTTCCTTCGAGGAGAGTTACGACGTGTTTCCGATGGTTTCGTTGACGAATTCGGCGGAGAATGAGAGCAGGCCAGGAGAGAGGGACTTTGACAATCTCTCGGGCACAGTCGCACAAGGTTTACTAGTCTCTCGATTTTTTAAGAGACTGACGAGGAAGTATTGCGAGGTTGAAACGTGTTTCATCGACAGCGCGTCGAATTTGACGAAGAAAACGAAGACGTCTGCGTTGACGAGGAGCGAGAAGGTACCGTTTCAGTTTTTTATGCCGAGCCGGACGAGCGCGAGAGAACATCGGGTGTACGTGGAGTGTGCGATTGAAAAGAAAAAGGTACCGGCGGTGAAGATTTGCGCGGACGCGACGAGTTTCGAGAAGAGCGAGTTGCGGTTGAAATTTTTAGAGGAGGAGGAAGACGAGAGAAGAGCGACCACGATGGACGAAAGGGTGTTGAGGGTGTTGCCGGATGCCGTCCTTAACTATTTGACGAAAGAAGAGTCGAATTTTGAGGGATTCGGTACGGACGAGCATCAAACTTGCGCGGGGAGATTTATTTTAAGAAGGAGTAAAGAGATGACGACGACGACCGGCAAAGACAGCATTAACTTTACGGTGGAAGGTGTGGAAGTTGAGCGGCCATTCGTGAGATACCGCGGGTGTAGGAGTGCTACGGCTGGATCGATTACGGAACGAAATACCGCGAGCGAGTCGGTGTCGAACGCGTCTTTGGAGATTACGAGCGTTCGGCCGTTCTCGATGGCGTTGAAACGTCTCGGCGACTTGAAGGTTGCGTGCCAACGCGCAAACGTTCCCATTGAGAATATGGTGCCATTTTTCACTCCGAAGACTGGAAAAAAGAGAAAAGCTGCTGAGGCAATGAATGGAATCGAGAAAGAAGAAGTATCCGTTTTAGACATTTCTTCTACGCCGCTTTCCGTCTTGGCTATACCGCGACTGGAGAAGCAAGCCATAGTGACTTGTCTTCGTCGCGAGTTGCCTTTATCACTCGGATTCTCTAGCGATGAAGAATATTTAGAATCGTTCGCGGCGTTTCATCACTTGAGCATCGATAAAGGTTCACTCATTGACCGAACTTTCAGACCAGACGTACAAGCGAAGAAGGAGTATTATGGAATCAAATACGCCGATGTAGTGTTTGAGAATACAACGGAAAGATGGGTTTATCCGATCACTTTGTTGCTTAAACAGAACGGCGCAACCGAAATAGCTGCGAGAAATACCGAGGAATTCTCGCAATCGTTGATCGTGAAGAACTTTGCGGAAAGTATCGAGTCTACGACGCATTTGGGCATCTCCGTCTCGTTTATTCGAGACGAAGAGAACGGTGCAATAGAACGAGAGGCGATGGCTAACGAACTTGCTAATGCTGATGATATTTTGGACGCAAGTGCGAATCAGATTTCTATAGACCCACTCTTACAGGCGCTGCAAACGCACTCGCCGCCGTTTCTCGGGTTTCGCTTGGCCCTGGATGAGTATATCGACCCGGTTCTTGAAAATACTCCAAACACTAGACGACGTTTGCGAAGAGCGTCGTCGATTTCAGCCGGAGCAAACTTCAACGATGTCGTGCACGACTTCAGAGGATTGCCTACGCAAAGTACGGTACCGTTGACGCTTGATTTAAACCAACCGCTCGCGATTGATGAGCAAGATAGAATGGACGTGGTTCGGGCGCAACAACGCCACTTTCTATTGAATAGCCCGGTTCAAGACGAGGAAGTGCCGATGGCGTTCACAACGTTGGATGAGAGGAAGACGAAGGAAGCAAAGACGATAGAGAAAGCTACAACGATAAAAACGCCGCCGCCGCCCAAAGCACGCGTGCCACACTTTTCTAAAAGTAGCACGAAGACGACGACAAAGCCGCCACCAAAGAAGATGAAAAGTGAAGAAAAAAAATCCTCGACGGAGAGATTCGATGCAATATCGGAGATTTTGCGAGACGCAGAGGAGAAAACTCTTCTGACGAAAAGTGGAGGTTCGAAATACCTCACCATAGACGATTTGCTATTCTTCTTGGAATATTCTGATCCAAACGTGGGCGCAGACTGTCGCAAAAAGATTGGGAGGCGAAACGATTTCGGTCGAGCAGACGTGATGAAGGTCGTTCTGCAACTCGTTAAGAAAACCGCAAAACGAAAAACATTTCGCGGAAGGAACGACAGAGTTGCATGATGTGGGTACCGTTGGTGCTACTATCTGCTGTACTATATTCGTTATTATTAGAAAAGAGAAACACAATCGCATACGTTGTAATGCTAATGAGAGAGACATACACACAGACATTTTTTCTAAAACATCTTAGCCGCGACATCTTTGACAACCGCCGCGATCTTGCCTTCATCCTCCGCGTTCAACGCGCCAATCGAACTCGCATTGATTGATTCTACCACGTCTGCAATATTACTTTTCGCTTGCACAATGCACGCGTTGGCAAATTCTAGCATTTTTGCTCCGCTTACGTCTTCTCTCTCCGCGAAGGAGGTTTTCGTCATAGCGTAAACGCCTATGAACGATTCAGCAATCGATCGTACCTCACCGGGCGTTTGTTTCATAAATAACCCGACCGCGTCGGATTTTGCGTTTAACTTTCTCTTCTCTTCGCCAGACTTGCCGTACGCAGACATGTCGTCGGATTGCATGAGTTGTAAACGAAGCTCTAACGCGTTGATCTTTTTAAACGCTTGCGCTTGCCCCGGCGCGCCGATGCGACTGACGGACATTTTTTGATCCCAAATCCATCCTGTTTCAGGATCGAAATCTTTGATAAACACTTGCCCGTCTGTGATGGACATAAACTCTTCAACCAACGGACGCGGTTGCGTGTACGCATTTTCCGGTGCGCTCGTTTGATTGTTGCGTTTGGCGTAATTCGTAGTGCTCGACGCTTGCGATGCCGCTTCGCCTTTCTTTTTCAACCCATCGGCGAGCTTCTTTTGCAACGCTTCTGGCATGTTCTCGAAGTTTGCAACCGTTTCTCGCGCTTTTTGCATGTAATCGATCGATCCTTCACCATTTAAAGAACCGGTATAGTCTTTGTCGTACGCGCCAATTGGATGCGTCATCGCTCCTAACAACGTGATCGACCCACCCCCTAATTTATCATTCAATCGAGCTACTCTTTGTAAAGTCGTTCCTAAAAACCGTCTGCGCTCCGCCATGGCGGCGCTCACTAACATTCCTTCAATCTCTTCTTTGTTTTCGTCGGATTCGTCGTCTAATTTTGCATCCGGAGCGAGTTCGGCCATTTCTCGCGCGAATCCTGTCATCCCGCTAAAATCGTCGACACACAAGAGCGCGTCTTGGCCGCTTTTACGCGCGCCTTCCGCGATAGCGAAAGCGGTTAAAGTAGCGACGTATCTTTCCGCAATTGTGGCATCTTTGGAAACTGTCACTACAGTTGTCGATGTGTTCGTATTTTTCTCTTCTAAAACGTTGAGCGCTCTGGCGATTTCTTGCGATTTCTCTTTACTCGCACCCACCGCGGCGTACACGCACCGAACGTTGCTCTTTTTTTGCGCGCTCACGGACATCTGTAAAAACTCAGAAACTCCCGTGTTCGGTTCACCGGAAACGAGCAAACACTGTCCTCTTCCAATCGGTGTCAAAACATCCACCGCGGACGCGCCGGTAATCAAAGGCGTCGTGATTGGTTTCCTCGCGTCCACCGGAGGTGGATCCGCGACTAAATTCTCACCACTTTGTTCGCTCAAATACGCTTCCGAGATGGATTGAAATCCGCTCGCGCTCGTTGGCGCCCCCAACGCGGAAACAATTCTTCCTCTCAAATCCTTCTCCGGCGGAATCTGAAACGCTTTCGATTTACTTTTCTTGTTCTCCTCGTCCATCTTCTCCACCTCCAACGCGTCCCCGACTTTAATCTCCGCCACGTTATCCGAATCCGGCACGTGCACCGCGCCCAACTTCGTCGCCAACATCGCGAACGATTTCGGCTCCCTGTGACTTAACAAAATCGCCTTCGCTTGTAACCCGGGAAAGCGCAACACCGATCCGAGTTGCACGCTCGACCGCAAACCTTCCAAAACGAGCAAACCGCCCGGTTGAATCGAGGTCACCGTTCCGGTTTGCCCAATCGACGTTTGCCCGTCCGTTTCTTCTCGCGTGGCGTCGATAACTTCCTGTCCTTCAAACGCGTCCTCGACCCCTTCTTCACCACCGGCGAAGGCACCCGCGGAGGAGGAGAAGGCAACCGAGGAGGAAGAGGAGGCGGTTTTTGAAAACATGCCGATCGTATTAGTGTTCGTCTCCTCGTTCTTCCCGTTCTCGTCCGCTGTTTCTCTTCCCTGGGTTACCTTTGCAGAAAAAGACGACGAATTATGCGAACGCGAAGAAGAAGACAAAGAAGCGTATCTTCCACATCCGCCGCCGCCTTTAACTGCGCTTCTCTGCGCCAATACTCCTACCCCCACGACGCCTCGTCGTCGCGTTTCACTCAGCATCATCGTCATCATCGCTCTAGATTTCAAAGTTTTCGCGTTGGGAGAAGAAGAACTACGAGTCGTAAAAGTCTCCGCCGATAAAGCCGCCGCGCGTTGATGATGATGATGATGCGGACTTCTCGTCAAGAACGAGTGGTGGATTGTTTGCATCCCACAACAACACCAATCAGTTCAAAGTGTTCGCCTAAACCCTCGAGAGACAAAAAAGAAGACCACGCACGCGTGTGGTATATATGACGTAAAGGATTTACGTGTCGCGCGTAGTTAAAGCGCGTGCGCGTGTGTGTCTGTGTCGATGTTAGTAAAGCGAAACTCGCAAGAAGTAAAGTGAAGAGAAATTTCCCCTAAAAAGTTTCCCCCCAAAGAGAGAGAAAGAATATGCCGTGGTACTTGAACGACGACGACGTAAACGACGGGAAAAGAGGGCAGAAAGAGAAGTTAAAGAAGAGTGGGACTTTGACGAGGATTTCGTCGAGAAGTGATGATGAAATCGACGAGAAACGCGATGAGAAGAAACGAATAAAGAAAGAGGGAGAGGAGGAAGTCGCCGCCGGCAACGAAAAGAAGAAGAAGAAATGGAAGAACAAGTTTAAGAGGAAGCGAAGGAGAGGGAAAGAAGACGAGGAAAAAGAAGAAGATAATGAGAAGGATGAGAAACGAAAGAAACAGAAATCATCATCCTCTTTGCTGGCGAAGGCGCCGTCGGTATCCACCAACTGGCACAAATTGGTCGCGAGAGGAGATATCAAGACGAGCGAGAAAGGGAAGCGCAGGAAACGCGATTTTGATGCGCCTTTGCCATCCCGGTCGGCGTCGGCATCGGCGAAAGAAAACTATTATGACAATAATGGGAATGATGCTGAAAATGAATGTGGTCGTCGGGGTAACGACGAGGATGCCGACGACGAGTTACGGAGACCGACGCCAACCTCTCGCGACGCTTCCGTGACGGAAACTTTAGCCATAGATTGCGAGATGGTCGGCGTCGGCGAGGACGGGACGAGGTCCGTGCTCGCTCGAGTCACGGTCGTGAATGAACACGGGAACGTCGTGTTGGATACGTTCGTGGAAACTACGGAGAAAGTGACGGACTACCGAACCAAAGTCTCGGGCGTGCGTCCGAGAGATTTGAAAAACGCGCCAAAATTTGCAGACGTGCAAAAGATGTTGTCGAAGCTCATCGAGAAGAAAATCGTCGTCGGTCACGGATTGAAGAATGATTTTAAAGCGTTGCTTTTGAATCATCCGAGAGAGCGGACGAGAGATACGGCTCTGTATCATCCGCTGACGAGACCGTTGCGATCGCACGAGCGGTGCGTCGAAGGCGCGCCGAGAGGGAGAGGCTGTAGGAGTTTAAAAGAGCTGACGAAGACGCACTTACGCATGACGATTCAAGAAGGCGAGCACTCGTCCGCGGAAGATGCTCGAGCGGCGTTGTTTTTGTATGCAAAGTTCAAAAAGAAATGGGAGCAGTCGTTGCTCGTCGCGATGAGGAAACGTCATTAGTAGCATTTTATTTTAGGCGCGCTAAAAATCTACACATATACTTCTACGAACCACTACGTGACTACACGACTAAATCTCTAACGAAACTTTCCTTGCTTTTGCTCTTTCATCCTTAGCATTTCGTTTTGGTACCGAACGAGATCGTTCGGCCCCCACCACCCCCATTTCGCTTCGCGCGGATACACAATCAACGGCTCCAACGGCGTGCAATTTTTCGAGACTCGTAAGTGCGCGCGCATGCGTTCCGCGCTTCGAGTTTCGTACCCACGCCCGTCGTTTCGGTAGATGAAACGAGTGGAATAGCCTTTATTATGTGGGCCGTTTTGGCAGCACTTTTCGTCGCAGCCGCAGCATCTAAAATACACCACCGGTTCGTTGGAGATTAACCGTTTCGTTTCTTGCGCGCCGATTAAGACTAATATAATCGCCGAAAACGCAAAGACGGACGATAAAACCACCCCGGTACCAACCGTTAAAGAGACTAACCCTGATTTCGCATACGTCGGTCCTAAATTTCCGAACGCGTCCTTCACGTACTCCACGATCCCATCGCTCGTGTTTATCGTCAGATAATAAAATCCAACCGCGGCAACCGCGCACACCACCGCGGACGCCCAAATCGGCCCCGGTGGCCTATTCGCCGGATCTCTCCCGCCTACCAATTTCATCTTCTCCTTGTTCACGTTCCGTCTCTGTTCGTTTTCCGTCATCTCCTTCGTCTCCTCGTACTCTCTTTGCTCCTCCTCGATTTTCTTGTCCTTTGTTTCTTTCAAGCGTTTCACTTTTTGTAACAACGATTTCGCTCTCGCTTCTTCCGCTCTCAGTGCGGTTTCTTTCACCAAAAGTTCTCCGTTTAACTTTGATTTGTTCTCGTTTTCGAACGAGAACTTTGTTTGCTGACGACCACCGCTGTTATTGTCGTTGTCGTTGTCGTTGTTATTATTCAATGAAACCGCTTTCGGAAGTCTCCTCCTCCTTCCCCGAAAAGGATCATAAAAAACGCGTTTCGATGATGACGACGACAAAGATTCTCCTCCTCCGACGACGACGAAGGAGGAGGAGAAAACGCTCGAAACGGAGCGCATTTCTTCTTTCTCTCCCCCGTCTGCAACAGAGAGAGAGTCTGCTGCGTGTATCTCTCTCAATATCCGAGAGCGATATTTGTGACGACACTTAGGGAAAGATATTTCGAAAATGTCCTCATTAGTGGGAGAGAGAACAACGAGAAGGGCAATCACACGACGGCCGGGCTTCCTCTCGCTCTTCCTCTCTCGCTTTACTGGATTGGTGCTTTGTGCGTCTCTTTGGTCGTCGTCTTTGTGAATGCGCGCGAATACGAACAGGTGTTGTCATCATCATCATCATCTTCTGTATTACATTTTCGGGAAGAAAGCAAACACCAACAACTCTAACAGAGCGTTCGTGTGCCTCGTCGCGGTGTTGACGTGCGCGCTCTTCGCGCTCGTTTCCCGAGCGAAAGAGACGAAGCGGGCGTTAAACAACAACAATTTCAACAACGTCGCGAGATACGGCGGTTTTAGGGCGAAAAGCAGCAACAGCGGTAAAGGCTTGGGGCCGGATTACGAAGGATTTGTGGGGGTGGCGGAAAAGCTTGGATTTTTAGGCGGCGAGGAACTGCGCTCGTGGTCGACGGGACGATTGAGAAAGACTTTGGAAGTTTTAGAGAAGGAGAGACGAGAAATCGAGAAGCAGATTCGTTTTGCGAGTAGTGATTGAAGGCACAGAATAGTAGACGCGAGGAAGTGTGATTGATAATACGATGTCGCTCGCCAACGCGCAATACAAAGTGCACGAGGTGAAACCTTTGCAATCGAAACAGTTTAAAAAGGATGCGGACGTCGCGAAGGATTTGTTGGATAGGGCGTGTTGGCAAGTGCAACCGATCATGAAGAAGAGGAAATGGTCCGTGCCTGTCGTCGCGGAAATGCCTCCCAAAAACACCGGGCCGATTGGCGTGAACTACAACGCCGGGAAACGAATCACGGTGATGTTGAGGAAACCGACGAAATACGGTGGCGGTAAAGACGGGAAGACGTTTTTCGATTTAGACCACATTATTTTAGTATTGTTGCACGAGTTAACCCACATCGTTCGAGGGCCTCACGACGACGTGTTTTGGAAACTATTGGACGAGTTGAAGGAGGAATACGACCAGTTGAAGAAGGAAGGCAAAGGCGGCACGGGTGAAGGATTCGACGCGAAATCGGTCGGAAAAATTGGCACGAGAGGTTTTGGCGGCGCATGGGATAAGCACAAGCTAGGCATTAACCCGAGAGAGAGCGCGCGGAACGCGGCGTTGAAGCGATTGGAACAACACAAGAAGATGATCCCAGTCGGCGGCGTAAAATTGGGCGGCGGTGCGGCGGTGAGACCAGACGTAGATCCGCGAGAAGCCGCGAGAAGAGCGGCGGAGAAACGAATGAAAGAGACGATGGATTTCAGTAAAAAATTTGGTTTAGATTTAGAGAGCGAAATTGTCGCCATAGATTTGATTAGTAGTAGTGATAGTGAAGAAGAAAAGAAGGAGAAGAAGGGGAAGAATGATGAGAACGTGGTCGTGATTGATTTGCTTAGTAGCGACGACGAGAAGGAGGATGCGAAGGAGAACAAAAAGAACACAACGTTGGGAAAGAAGCACGCGTTATCAGCAGGCAACATTGTTGGTGAACGCAAGTGCTTGTGTTGTTCGTTTCCTGGAGAGTTTTGCCAAAAGATATAACAACGCGCATAAAGTTTTGAAAGACAAACGCAACAATGACATGCATATACACGCACATATATATTACCCTACTAAACTCGTACCTGGTCCCATAATCGAGCGCCTCTGTCTTGGCTCTTTCACCACCAACCGCATCGATCTCGGTCTCTCCACGTCAACAATCAAATACCCAAACGGTTCCTCCGCGTTGCTCGGATCGTACTCCGCGTGCACAGTCGCGTTCCCTCTCGCCCCTCTCGCGTGAAATTGCACTCTCACCACCTCTCTCCCACTCGCCGGGTCTCTCACGATCGTGTGTGGAATTCGCTGTCGTTGACTTCGATTTCTCGACTCGCTCCCGTACCCGGTGATGCTCTCGCCGAGCGCCGACGTGACTCGCGGGTCCAACTCGATCTGTTTCAAAGCCGCGTTAAACGCCACGTATTCTTTCGGACTCATGAATAACTCTTTGCTGGCGAAAAATAAAGCCGAGGCGGCTAACCCTAACCCAAGCACGATCACCACGGAATACCCCGCCGTTTCCGCTTTCGTCACTGGTTTCTCCGGTATCCACTTGTCCGTTATCTCGTCGAATTCTTCGTCTTCCTCGATGGTTAAAGCACCCGATGCATCATTTTTCTTCTTCTCACTACTACTGTTGTTACTACTACTTTTGCTAGTACTACTACTACTACTCGCATATCCTCTGAACGAATGATAGAATTGGCGACCACCCGGTCGTAGATTATTATTAATAATAATAGCATTATCATCGTCATCGTTATTATTGCTTCTCGTCGAAAAACGAGCGCAGAACACCGACTTCTTCGCGCTCGATGATGATGATGATGACGAGTAGGATCCAATCGGATTCAGTTGGGGGTGTCGAGAATGCATCATCTTTCCTCCTCTTCTCTCGTCATCAAAGTCCTCCTCCTCAAAACGAGAAGAAGAAACGAACGTTCTGGAGGAGGAGGCAGAGAGAATAACTCTCCTCGAAGCTGCCGCTAAAGTCGACGATGCGTGTTTTGATCTCGTTCGAAGCATATTTGTGTGTGTGTTTTGCGTTGAGAAAAAGTGACGCGATTTCTCCATTTCCAAAGCGCTTGCGCTTCTGTGTGCGCTTTGTGCGACGACAAGTCTCGACTCAAACATGTTTTTCGGCGGCCTGAACGACCCGTCCGAAAAACTCCGCAAAGAGCAAAAGAAAGAGTTGGAAAAACGCTCCAAAGTGACTGCCGCGAGACGACTCCGGGAAGGGGAGCAGCAACGGGAAACCAATCGAAACACAAACGCGGAAACCAAAACGAAAAGCAAGAAGAAGGAGAAGCGATACGAGGTGCTTTGGAAAGCAGAGTTACGTGTTCGCGTGGAGAACGTCGCTTTGAAACGTGGGATTCGCACCCGAAGGGAGGATAAGATTCAACTGCCAGGTAGTGCGCTGAGAATGCTCGAGAGATTTGATGATGGAGACGAGACGGGTGCGAGGCAACCGAATGCGTTTTTTTACGTTTCGAGAGTCGTCGAAGATGAAGATGAAGATTTAGGATGTTACTGCGCGGCATTGGATTACCAAGCGGAGGAAGATTCCGTGGTCATTCCAACAGAGCTGTATAAGAGATTGGGGTATTCATCTAATGAAAAGAATCTCCTCCGCGTGGAGTTTCGCACCCGAGCGCTCGAGAAGTGCGAGTGGGTGAAGTTGCAACCGAAATCGAACGACTTCTCGAAGTTTTTGACTCGACATCCCGAGGCGGACGTGAAGATAGTTTTGGAACATATTTTGGTGCAACGGTCGTGCGTGCACGTCGGGGATGTCTTTGAGGTGGACTTTTCCGGATTCGTTTCTTCTTCTTCTTCTCCTTCCGAATCATCAAAGTTCGTATTCGAGTTGAAAGTCGTCTCGTTGAAAGTTGAAGGCGGCGAAGAAGATATCGTGGCGAGTTTAATAGAAACAGACGTGGAGGTGGATTTAGCGCCGTCGATGGAACACGACGAAGTCGTCGAGCGCATAGACACGTTAAATAGAAACGACGAGGAAGAGAAGAGAAAAGAGAAGGAGAAGAAACTCGCGGAGGCGAGAGAGGCGCGACGGCGAATCGAACGAAACGAAGAACGCAAAGAGAAATTAAGACGATTTCGAGAAGCGATGGCGAAAAAGCTTCCTTTAGAACCACCACCACCACTCGTTTCGTCGTCATCAACATTGAAGACGGCAACAACAAACAACGTCGTCAGAATACGAATATCTTTACCGACGGGCGAGGCTATCGATCGAAGATTTTACGACACCGACGACGTCTCCTCGCTCTTCGATTTCGTCTTGGCGTCGTATTCGTTCGAAGAAGAAGAAGATAAAGAAGATTCAGACTTTTGCTTAGTCACGAGAGGCGGTAGGTTTGGAGAAGAGAAGAAGAAGAGAATATACAAAAGTAGTCGTAATAGAAGTAGCAGTAGTTTAGGCGCCGCGGGAGTCGCGTCCGGCGACGTGTTCTTCGTCGAGAAGATGTAATAATACGATTTGTTTTTCTTAGAGGCGTTCTCGTTGTTTGAGCAACTAGCTGCTCTCAGAAAAAAAGAACGTTTTGCTCTCACTCGAAAAAGTCAACCATAGTCAACCATGTCCTCCGAATACTTGACGGAAGAGGAACACGAGAGACTACGAAAGGTTCTTGAGAATAAACCTTTGCCGTTATGGCGGCTGTTCAGAGAGGCGTTGCTGAATGGCGGCGCGTGTCGCGATATCGTGGAGAAGCATGTGATGTGTAAACTCAACGGGACGGATCTCAAATTCTTGTACGAAGTGAATACGGAGACGAGAAAGTTGATTAAGAGATCATCTCGCAAGGGGGAGTTGAAAGAGAAGTTTAAAGTGCACGAGATGTCGTCGATATCGACTTTGGAAGTAGCGTGGGAGAATAAATCGTTGTGGCCGAGATGGTGGGACGAAACATATTTCTGCTGGAAAGTTGCTGAAACGAATAAACTCGAGTTGCTCAAGTGGGCGCGAGAGGAGAAAGAGTGTAAGTGGAATGAAGGGACGATTAATAGGGCCGCAGAACAAGGTAATCTAGAAATGGTAAAGTATTGCGTGGCAAATGAGTGTCCTATCGATGTGGAGGCGTATGCAAATGCTGCCTTAAAAGGTCATCTCGAGGTACTCAAATACTTACGCGAAGAAGTCAAAGCGCCTTGGGGTTCGGAAACTGCCTCTTATGCGGCTGAAAATGGTCATCTTCAAATACTCGAATATCTTGTTGAGCGTAAATATGATGAATTTGACGGAGAAGCGTGTGAGCATGCAGCCGAGTTCGGCCACTTGGACTGTTTGAAGTACTTGCACGAAACCGCCAAAGCGCCGTGGGACTATAGGGCTGTTCGAGGAGCGCACGAGAACGACGAAACCGAATGTGTACAATACCTCCTCGACAACAACTGTCCTCTCCCAGAAGGCTGGTCGTACGAAGATGGAGAGTTGCACGTGCCAGAATCAGAATCAGAATCAGATTCCATCTGGTAGATCAGAATAATTACACACGTCCTAAAGCCGCCGCACCCTTGTAATAAGAGAGAATATTAAGAGAGAGACACAAAATAAACTTTCTTTTTGACGAAAGAATGAAACCCTACATATTTTTCAAGGTTGTTTTTGAACCCTTTGTAAATCTGTCGATGTACCATCTCGTAAACCCTACTGCGTAATATACAGCAGAGCAGACGTGGCCGAGTGGTTAAGGCGTTCGGCTGCTATTCGATCAACTATAAACCAACTGTCCACACTTCTTATTTCAATCTCAGCATTGAGATATCCAATACATAATACGAGCATTGTGAATAACAATGATACATAACTGTTACTGAATACCCAACGGGTGCGCGAGTTCGAACCTCGTCGTCTGCGTCTTTTTTTTGTTTGTTGTTTCTTCTTCTTCATTATTGTGTTCGCGTCGTCAAATCAAAGTGTGTGGCGTGATTCTCTTGGTGCGTTCGGGAAAAAAAACATCATCTTTAGAATAAAAACTTCATCATCGCTTTTTATATCGCTCTCTTTCTTTCTCTTTCTCTCCGACGACGACTACGACTGAGAGAGAGAGAGAGAGAGAGAGAGAGAAGAGAAGAGAACGATTTAGTATTATTATCTTTGCGGTGGTGGATTAAAATAAAGGGACGATGGAGTCCACGAGCAACCAAAAAACAACTCCATCATCATCAACAACGAATGTTGTTGTTAATAACGATAATGGTTTCCAACAACAAAACCATTATTCTCCGTCGGTCCGATCGAAAGCCATGACGTTGCTCTTCGCCGCTTTTTTGTGCGCAATTTCCTTGTTCTTATCCACCAACGACGCCTCCTCTTTCGTGGACGTGGAATCGATTGAAGACGGACGGATAATGAGAGAAGGGGTGGACGTCGAAGAGGCGGAAAAGGAAAGCGAGGTGGATAAGTTCGGGTTCGAGAGCAAAGAAGAAGAAGCAGAGGAGGAAGAGGTAGAAGAAAAAGAAAACAAATACACAAAAGAAGAACGTGATGAATCCGTGCTGCGAGTATTCGAAACATCGAACGATGATGAAAGTATTAATATGACTCCGCCGGATATCGATTACGAAAACGCAAACAAAAAGATAGTTTTAGTCGGGAACGGACGAGGGGTTTTGAAATCCCGTAAAGGCGAGAAAATAGACAACGAACACGACATCGTCGGTCGGTTCAATTTTTTCGTCACGAAAGGGTACGAGCGAGACGTCGGGCGCAAATTGGATTTATGGTTTTTGAACAAGCTGAAATTGCCCGGCAACGCTCGGTTTCGCGGCTCGACGACGACTGGGAAATCAAAAATGAATTTAAAAATGAAACCAACGATGGGGTATTACATCCCAGTCGCGTTCGAGGTATCACCGCAGTGTCAAAAGAAACGAGGTCCGGGCGCGAATACGTGCGTTCCAACCTCTAAAAACAAACGCGCCATCGAATCCGAGAAACGCGTGTTAACCCGAGCGTACGCCAGGTTTAAAATCCATCCCGAGTTCGTCCCAGAAGTCTACCAAAGACTATTACACGTCAAATACGACTTCCGACACCGATTCCCGTCCACTGGTATTCTCGCTTTAGTCTACTGCTTAGAGCGATTCCCGAACAGCACCGTCTCTTTGCACGGGTTTGATTTCGTCGGCGAAACGCCAAAAATCGGCCACTACTGGGAGAAAATATTCAAGCTCAGAACGGTGCACTCGCTCAAGTTGGAGAAGCAGTTCGTCGGGAAACTGATTCAAACGGGAAGGGTGAGCATTTTGCAGTAGCCCCCGAGAGCAGCTCAGAGGAGGAAGATTTTGTTTTAGTCTCTAGTTTATTAGATTTTTAGCGCGCACTAAAAAAACGAATTTGACGGCACAAAATAACTCTCCTATAGTATTATTATTATTAGTAGTCGTCGTCGTATGTGCAGCAGTGGATGACACTTGTAACAATGGGGTCGGAGAACGGTTCAAAAGCGACAACGGCGACGAGTAAATCGTCGTTGAGTCGCATGGGTGCGATGATTATTCTTTCACTTTTCGCGTTCGTTTTCTTTTCGATGACGACGACTTTGGGGAACTCGTCGTCGTCGTCGTTAGGAGGAGGAGAAGGAGGATTAGGAGGAGGGCGACGACGCGTGCACACGAAGGTGGCGAACTTAGCGAGCGAATCGCCGGAGATGTTAGGATTGACGGTGCAGAAGAGGGAGAAGAAGAGGGAAACGAGCGAGGACGACGAAAAGAGGAGGAGGCGAGGAGGACAGGCAAAGTTAGGGGCCAACGCAGACCATGTGTCAGAAAAAGAAGAAGAACGAGAAATAACAATAACACCGCACGTGCGAACGAATATCTACGATCCATTACCGAACCAATTCCAGCTGAACGGCGAGCCGTTCGATTTCACCTCGCTGCGAGGTAAAGTCGCGCTCTTCGCGAACGTGGCGAGTAACTGAGGTTACGCGAGCGCAAACTATAAAGGCTTTGCCGGTTTGCGCGAACGCTTCGCATTGAAAGACGTGCAAATAGTCTCGTATCCGTGTAATCAGTTTGGTCATCAAGAACCGGGCACGCCGGAGGAGATATTAAAGTTTGCGAAAGAACACGCGTACCCGGAGGATGCTATTTTAATGCAAAAAGTAGACGTAAACGGGAAGAACGCGGATGAAAATTGGAAGTTACTCAAAGCCGCGTTTAAAAACAAAGACGTCTTTTGGAACTTTGAAAAGTTTCTGGTCGATCGAAACGGTGTTCCTAAAAAGAGATACGGCAGCACGTGGTCGAACGACATCGCCAAAGACATCGAAACTCTCTTGAGCGAAGAAGAAGAAGAAGAAGAGCAAGCCGGCGAAGACTTGTAAAAGATGTGAGCGCTACGCTCGCGTAAAAAAGGAAGAGAGAAAGAGAAAGGAAAAGAACAAAGTTTCCCCCCTCTACGCGTATAAAGTGACGGCGCACTCCGATAAAGATTATCTCGGGTCGCTCGATAGAACGCAGTAGTAAGAGAGAGAGAGAGAGAGAGAGAAGCGTGTTGATGATTCGTTGTATTACTAAATTTTGAAGAGAAAAAAAGTTCGTTAGAAAAAAGCACAGAAGGACTCCCCCCCCAGAAGATCTTCTCATGACGGCGTCGACGACACACGAGCATTTCGAATACGCTCGATGGCTGGACTCGAACGTGAGTACGCTCGTGAAAGCGGACAAAAAAAATGCGTTCGAGGTTTTTTCCTTCGCCTCCACGCACGCCAAAGATGCAAAGATATCCTACGCGCACATGGGGACGATGTGTGAAACCAAGAGAGGATTGTTCTGCGCGGCGTTTCAGTGCTCCACGTCTGGGTGCGAAGGGAAACCCGGGCAGCACGTTCGGTTTTGCACGAGCGAAGACAAGTGCGAGACGTGGACGGAGACGAAAGTGCCCATGTTTGGGTTGAACGCGCTGTGGTCGCCGGTGTTGCATTATCTGGAACAGACGGATGAGATTCTGTTGTTTTATAGCGAGAGCAGGAAGCAGTTATCACCAGGCGGCGATGTAAAGCTCATTCGGACGAGAGACGAGGGAATGTCGTGGTCGGAACCGGAGACGATACTCACGCACGAAGCGCTCGGAGGCGTCCCGAAAGTCATCGCGAACAGAGTGTGCCGTGGTCTGAGAGAAGAGTGTCTTCGTCTTCCGTTTTGGACCGAACCGACCGATAGTTGGCTTCGATATCGACAGTATCATCCGATGGAAGAAAACGCGTCGTTAAAGAAGAAAGTATATCACAGTCCGCCGGGGAGTCGGGACGATGACAGTGAAAGCGTGTACTCGGGCACGATTGACTCTCACGACGGTGGGAAAACCTGGGAAGCTCCTCGGATAAAGCAACTGGTTAAATTTCCCGAACATACGTGGTTGATTGAAAATAGCGTGCTGAGAAGTGCGCTTCAGAACGACTACTCGATGTACATGAGAAGCGCGACTGGGGAGGTTTGGTACAGCTCGGGCGATGATGTTCAACATCATTGGAGCACTCCAGAGCCCATTCAAAATCTCCCCAATCCGAATTCAAAAGTAAGCGCGAACGTAGATAGCTTCGTATGCACTACCGCGAACGGAGAGGTAAAAGAACGCGTCGTCCTCGCGCTCAATCCATCGAAAACGAAAAGAGCTCCGCTCGGTCTTTACATTTGCCGCGCGCACAATAGAGAGGAGAGCGGGAATCAGAAATACCCTTTCATAGAAGTCGAAGGCGACGCGAACGGCAACTTTGCCTACCCTACGACCTTTATATCGTCCGACGGAAGCGTATTCGTCATTTATACCGTGTGGGACGTCGGTATTCGCGTCTACCGAGTTCCTTCTTTGGATCTCAAACAGGCGGTTTCCTAGTAACGTTTGTATGATTACATCACCACGCGCCGCAGTTGCTGTTCAAATTCTCTCTCTCTCTCTCGAAGTTGTCTCGCGATGTGATACATTGTACTCGCTTCTTAACAACAATTTTCTTTTTCTCTCTCCTGCTTAACAAAATTTCATCTGCAAAATACGTCAAAAATTTCCCCGGCGGCGGCTTAAAAACAAGAAATTTACGCGAGAAGCTTTACGAACGAACGCGCGGATCATCATTCATTTCCTCTGCGAATACTAAAAAATTACCACCACTCGTCATACGTTTTAACCACGAGAAGCATTCAGAGCGTTACTAACCGTCTTACATCATGCCTAAAAAATCCACCAAATCCAAATCCAAACGAACGACGTTGAAGCAGAAATACAAAGTCATTCGTAAAGTGAAAGAGCACCACAAGAAGAAGCGGAAAGAGGAATCTCGCCTGAAAAAACTCGGGATCAAACCGAAGAAACCAAAAGAGATTGGCGGCGTCCCGGCGAATTACCCGTACAGAGACGAGTTAATCAAGGAGATGAAGTTTGAGAACTTTCGTCAAGATCACATCAAAGAGCAGAAGAAGTTGGAGAGGAACCAGAAGCGAGCGGAGAATAAAGCGAAGGCGAAGGCGGGGGGAGAGTTTGAAGATTTGGCGACGATGGCGAAGAAGAAAGAAAACGCGTACGAGATGAAGTTGAAAGCGCAGTTGGCGGAGACTCTTGGTAGTTCTGCGGATGGCATGCAAACGGCGGACGATAGGGATTCGGACGCCAGTCGCCGGGCGTATTACAAGGAGTTCGTAAAAGTGGTCGAGTTGTCGGACGTGGTTATTCAAGTGTTGGACGCGAGAGACCCGTTGGCGTGTCGAGCGCCCGAGGTGGAGAGGTTCGTGAGGAAGACGAATCCTGGGAAGAGGGTGATTTTGTTGCTGAACAAGATTGATTTAGTGCCGAAGAGCAACGTGGAGGTACGTTTTTTTATCATTTTTGTTTTATCGTTTATTCTCTCTCCGCGGGGGTGATGAAGAAAATATTTAGCGGATTTCGCTGATGTCCTGCGCGCTAAATGCTACACACATTTGTGCGGGATGCTTGAGGTTTACCAATATAATGATAGGAAGAGTCTGACTCGCGGAGTGAATTTGTTTTTCGTTTTTTCGTCCAATCTTATGTTTTTGTTTTAAAGACTCACCGCCGGACCAACTGATTCTTCTATTTATTGACACAGGCGTGGCTGAAATATTTCCGCGAAGAGCTTCCTGCGATTGCGTTTCAAGGCAACAAAAAATCTAAATCCAACGGTGGCGGGGCAACCTTATTGCAACTGTTGAAGAACTACGCCAGAAATAAAAATATCAAAACGTCTATTACCGTCGGCATCGTTGGATTTCCGAACGTCGGTAAATCGTCCATCATCAACGCGTTGACGAGATCCTCGACCTCCGCCGCGACTGGGAATACTCCAGGAATGACCACGAAAGCGAAAGAGATTATTTTGGACAAACACGTGAAACTTTTAGACAGTCCTGGCGTGGTTTTTTCGTCTGCGAACGGTGAATCGGAAGGCGCGACGGCTCTGCGAAACTGCGTCAAAATCGAACGTCTGACGGATCCGATTGCGCCGGTGCACGAAATCATCCAAAGGTGCCCTCAAGAGAAACTGATGGTGACGTACAAAACTGGGAAATGGGCCGATGTGGACGATTTCTTGAGACAAGCCAGTCGCTCGATGGGAAAACTGAAGAAAGGTGGTATTCCGGATTTAGTCGCCTCGGCAAAAGTTATCTTAGCCGATTGGAACGCCGGGAAGATCCCGTACTTTACGCAACCGCCAAAATTCCGCGAAGGACACGAACAGCACGCCTCGACTGAGTTTGTTTCTATCGAAGCAAAAGAATTTGACGTCGAAACCGCGTACAAGAACGAAACGTCTACGGTTATCGCGGGTTTACCAGAGAATGACGACGTCGATTTCGCGTTGATGAGCGATACCATCGGTTCGGGGATGATGATTGAAGAGCACGAGGATGTTTTGATAGAAAGAGCACAAACGAATGGCGGCGCAGGAGCGAGAAACATTGACGACGACGACGAGGAAAATATGGACGTTTCGGAGGAGGAAGAAGCGGAAGAGTTGGACGACGGCTCTGGAAAAAGAAAAACATCTGCCGCCGCCAAGCGCGCCGAACGCGCGATGGATATTTCCAAGCGCGCCGATGCCAAGGCGCAACTCGGAAGAAACAAACAGTTATACGGCAACGAAGGACAATATAATCCTGCGCAAGAAAAAGCGAAAAGAAAGCGCATGAAAAAAGATAAAGAAATCGCTCAGAACTTGGAACAAGACGACCGCGACGGAAGTGATTTCGATTGGAGCGAAGACGAAGACGTAGAAATGTAAAAAAATCTCTCTCATCCTCCTATATTATAACTACTAAAGCACATATCCTATACTACTAGTACGTGCCTTTTAAAGCGATAACAAAGGCGCGTCGTCGTCGATGTCGCTCTCTAACAAAGATTCTTCCGTGTCTTCACCATCGCTTCCACTGTCGCTCGTCTCTTCTTCGTTCTCTTCTTCTTCTTCTTCTTCTCCTTCCTGGTCGGATCGATCCTCTTCCTTCAAAATCCAAAAGAAGACTCTCCCGGATAAAAAGAGCATCCGCCACACGTTTAGCGCTAACTTTGCGGTCCATACGCGAGCTATTACTTTTGCACCGGAGCTCGAATTTCCATCGTTAATCAACGTCGCGCTTAAAATAGTTGGTAAAAACACGACGCCGACTCCCGCGACCATGACTTCTCTAGCGAAAGCAAACGATTTCGTCGCATACATCAGACCGTCCAACACAAAAACCACGGCGTTGACCGGTTGCGCGAAGGTCACAAGCATCCACGTTTTGCCGAGATAATAATTTGTCTGTTCATCGCCTGCGAACAGCTTACGAGCCTCGCTTCCAAAAGCTAAGAATATCACGCAAAAGAAAAAGCCGAGGCTGACGCCGTAGGATAGCAATCGCACCGTCAACGATCGCAACTTTTTAATCGATTTGATCGAATACAGTCTGCTTCCGTAAATCGTTCCAATCGTAGCAAAACCGTCGACTATGTAGCTACACACCAACCAAAGCTGCGCTGTCAGATGATGCGCTGCGAGACCTGCTACCGGCAATTTTCTCGACGCCACAATCATGGCGATGAAGAACGAGAGTTGAAGCAAAATGCTGCGTCCAAACATATTGAGAGCGTCCACGAAATACTTTTTACTTTCTTCTTCTTCTTCTTCTTCTTCTTCTCCTTCTTCTTCGAATGCCTCTCTTCTCCGCCTCATTTCCCTCCTCCTCCTTCGCACCGTTCGTTCTAACCCAATCTTCTTCGGACGACTAAAATAAACAATCGCCCACCCTAAAACCGCGTGAAACATCACCACCACAAAATACGCCAGCCCGAGCGCGTCCAACGCCTCTTTCTCTCCTTTTCCCTCGGACGAAGACGACGCGTTTAACACGACGCAAACCATCAGGACTTGTAAAAATGCCACCACACTATTCATCACCGACACCACGTGCACGTGACCGTACCCTCCTATAATTCCTACCGCGGCGTTCGAGCTCGTCTTAAACGGCATCGAGAGGCACCGCCAGGCGTAATACCCTCTCCCGATATCCATCTGGTCTGTCTCTCCCAAAGTGCTAAACAAACTGTTTCCAGAGAAAAGTAAGATTGCCCCCGCGGTCGCGCCGGCGAGAACGGAAACGACCAAACATTTCTTGCAGTGCTTTTCCAAGAGCGTTTTCTTCTTTCCCTCGTCGTTTTCATCTAGATGTTTCGCCACCAGGCTTCCAACTTGCGACGTGGAACCGTCCACGAGGAATTGGAAAACCGTCGTTCCTAAGTTGCTAATGCTCACGCACACGCCGAACGCGGCGAGCGCGGCGGAACTCTTTCGTTTCCCCAAAATCACGTGTTGTAACGCGAGTCCGATCGGTCCGGCTGCGTTTTGCACGGACGCGGAGAGCGACGCTTTGAGGAGTTTCACGTGGGAGATGTCATCTTGTTTCCTTCTCATGATGATTTGAGATGCGACAGTTACCCGTCAAAACTCTGACGGATAAAGAGAACATGACGACGCAAACGACACCATCGACGGAGTTCTCACTCGCGCTTTTCCGGTGGCAACTCCTCGCGTGTGGCGTTTTTCTGTTCCTCTTTTTTGTCTCCGCGCCGTACGGACGATTTTATACCACGAAGTCTTCGTTTTGGTGGGGTCCCGCAGTCGACGGACAAATCGGATGGATGATGCAAGAACTCGCGAGTCCAATCGCGTTGCTTTCTTTTTACTTTATCCGGAACGAAGCGTGTTTATTCAGCTTTCCGAATACTACTAATACTACTAATAATGGAGGCACGGTGCTCGTTTTGAGTTGGTTTCTTTTACATTACATGCACCGAGCAGTCGTGTGGCCGTGGAGAAGGACGATGGGGAAAACCAATTTCCCGGTTGTTGGTGCGTGATGTGTTCGTTTTTACTCGCAAACGCGCGATTTTAACAAGGCTGTGATGAACAAATATCCGCGCTTCTTAAGTCCAATTATGATGCACAAAACGATATATATGGTTGAATTTCTTCTTCTGAGCTTTATTTGCGCGCTTGGTTCGCGTTTGCGCGTGCATTTGAAAAGTGTATGTTTTTCGCTCGCTCGCTCGACTCACTCTCTCTTTCTCTCTCTCTCTGCGCTCTCCGCGCGCGTTCTCGAACAAACAGGTTCGGCAATCCTGTTCAACTTTTTTAACGGCAAATTCATCGCGTCAGAACTACGAGCGATAGGAGGTATTCGTCGCTCTCGAGACGATGTGTTGTTCAAACTCGGTCTCTTCCTCGCCTTATCTGGCGCGCTCGTCAACGTCGTATCGGACGAAATCCTCCTCCGCAGGCGAAGGGCGAATACGAGAGCGACGCCGTCCTGCGCCGCCGCGCGTCGCCACTCCGTCGTCTCCACCAACAAAAGCAGCAAATACATCCTCCCAAACGGATTCTTCTTCGATTACGTCTTGTGTCCAAACTATCTCGGCGAATTCATCGAGTGGCTCGGCCTCGCCGTCGCCACGAACAACCTCGCCTTGCGCGCGTTCGCGCTTTGGACGTTCGCCAACCTCTTCCCGCGCGCTGTAAACTATCGAAAATGGTACGTGGACACGTTCGGAGAGAAAGCGGTCGGAAAGCATAGGAAAGCTTTCCTGCCCTTTCTCGTTTAATTTATTATACAAGTGTGTTATATACACACGCATATAGCTTTTAATAGTAAATTTAGGCACCATGGAAAAATGATTTCACATCCCCTACCGCAGAAATGCGTTTTTTACACCGCGGTTTAAAGTTTTTTCTGCCTGTGGGCTCTTTTGTACTGACGAACGCAAAGATTCGTTTGTTAAAAACACGTGGCACTGCCTCTGTTATTCAGACAGTTGTTTTTTCCTCTTGTTTTTCCATTTTATCCAAACGGCTACACAACAGAACCACAGTGCGACGAAACACACTCCTCCTCCTTTTCATCATCATCGTCATCATGTTTGCGACGACAACCCACCACCAAACGCACCTTTCGTCCTCCTCTTTGGCTGGATCGAAGAATAACCAACGATCGTGCCGCTGCGCGCGACCGAGGACGACAGAGACGAGGATGATGATGATGATGAATTCCCCGAGCAAATCATCATCGTCCAATTCGTTGACCTCTTCCTCCTCTTTGTTCGGGAATAACAACGATTTTGCTGCGTCTTCTTTAAGACGCCGGGCGAGAACGACGACGTTATCGAAATCGAAAGCGGTGAAAGTATCCGCTGCCGCGTCTTTTGAGATTTCCCAAGAGGCGAAGAAGACGGCGTTGTTAGGCGTCCTCTTCGGTGGTTGGTACGCGTTTAACATCGTTTTCAACATTTACAACAAGCAAGTGTTGAAAGCGTTCCCGTATCCGTGGCACTGCACGATGTTCCAATTTATGGGCGGATGCGTTTTAATCGCTCTCATGTGGGGTTTGAACTTAGTGGAAAGACCGAAGAAGGAGGTTTTCTCCACGGAGAATTTGAAGATGGTTTTGCCGTTGGCGATGATTCACACGCTCGGAAACTTGTTGACGAACATCTCGTTGGGTAAAGTTGCGGTGAGTTTTACGCACACGATCAAAGCGATGGAACCGTTTTTTAGCGTTTTGTTTTCGTATTTGTTTTTAGGGGCGACGCCGAGTCCAGCAGTCGTGGCTGCGTTGGTGCCGGTGGTTGGCGGCGTCGCGTTGGCGAGTTTGGCGGAGGCGAGCTTTAATTGGATCGGTTTTGGCGCCGCCATGGGGTCGAACGTCGTCTTTCAGTCCAGAAATGTTTTTTCGAAGAAAGTTATGGGAGGGAACAAAGGCGTGAAGATGGATAACATCACTTTGTTTTCCGTGATGACGTTGTTGAGTGCGGTGATTTCCTTACCGTTGGCGGTGGCTGTTGAAGGCGTGAAATTCACGCCGGCGGCGTTGGCCACGAGCGGGTTCCCGTTGGCGGACATGATGCAAAGAGTATTTATTACCGGGGCGACGTTCCACTTGTACCAACAAGTCTCGTACATGATTTTGCAACAAGTGACTCCAGTCACGCACTCGGTTGGTAACTGCGTGAAGAGGGTGGTTGTCATCGCCTCCTCGGTGTTGTTCTTCCGCAACCCGGTGTCTCCGTTGAACTTGGCCGGCACAGCCATCGCGTTGGCGGGCGTCTTTGCGTACTCGCAAGTCGCGAAGAAAGGTGGTGGTAGTAAAACTTCTGGCGGCGCGTACACGGACGAGTTCAGACGGATCACCGGTTTGGTTAACTTGAAAGACAACTAATACGCTCGCTGTTTTTGTGCATACGACGAGCGTGTGTTTGTATGACTTTCAGCGACGAAAAACCAATAACTACATTGTAGAAGTATTTTGTGTACTTTCAACTTTCTTTCTTTCTAAGACTACTATAAACTATGCGCGCATCGTGCACATGTAAAACCATCGTGCGACGACGCAAGGTTCCTTCCCTAATCTTTCGCGTTGCGCGTCTTCTCCACGAACGTCTCCACCAAACCTCTAATTTTCTTTTTCGCGTGTTCATCTAACCATATTTTCACGATCTCTTCCTCGTCTTTCACTTGTAACTCTTTGCTCATCACTTTCTCGCACGTTTTTTTGCATATCGTTTTGTATTCCTCTTTCGAGATGTCTTTGTTCGCATAAAACGGTTGGAGGTGTTTCTTGACGACTTCGAGAATCGCAATCTTCATGTTCGGCCTTTGAGGATTTTGTTGTTGTTGAACGATGCGCTTCTCCTCCTCGTTCTCCTCCTCCGTGGTCGTCCTTTTCCTCTTCTTTTCTTCAATCTCCTTCTCTCTCTTCGCTCGTAACATCATCTCCCCTTTGGTAAATTCGTACCAGACGAATCCAATTGGATTTCTCCCCGCGAGTAAGAAATCAAATCCGTTCTTTTCGACCGCTTCTCTCGCGATTTGTTCTTTCTCCGCGCCAAATTTCACCGAATATTCGGACACTTTTACGATGTTTGCGAGTTCGACGTGCGATTCAGGTTTGATTGGGTGCGTTTGTGACATTCTTTTTTCTTCTCTGCTTTGCGCGAGCTCCAACGGTTTTTTATCAAGTGTTTTGCCGCTTCGGGAAAAGAAAACTTCATTCTAAAACGCGCTTATTTGCGGAGAACAGGAAAGAGCATAGCATTCAAAACGCGTCGTAAAGAGAGGATACAGAAGAATGTTTTCAACGACGAGCAGCACAAGTGGTGGGATTTCTCTCCCTCGCGCGTCGACGATGCGTAAAACGCCTCTCGTCATCACGCAAAGCGGAAGAGTCGCGAAACGACGTCACCGTTCCTTCAACAACGCGTTGAAGACGACGGAAGACGAAGACTTTTCGCTGAAGAAGAAGCAGACGACAAGAAAAGATGACGACGGTGGTGGTGCTTTCTTTTCGAGAGAAAAAGTCTTCGAGACGAAAGCGACGGCGATGTGTTTGAGCGCCTTGTTGGTGATGATGTCGTTTCCGAATGCCTCCTTTGACGCCGTGGAGGCGATGGAAATATCTTCAATGAACGCGACGACGACAACAACACTAAGAACGATTAACAGAGAAAAAGCAACAACGGGAGATAAAATAGTCGACGTCGTTTTGCCTCCTCCTTCTTTGTCTTCTTCTGTGTCTTCTTTGTCTTCTTCGGATGACGTGGGAAGGACGAACGCGAGGACGAGGAACGCGGGGACGATGCTGTTATCGAGCGAGGACGAAGAGGACGAAGATTTGAACGCGCAGCTCGCCGAGGCCATACGGAAAGGCGACGCGTCGAAGATTGCGGACATCGGCGTAAAATTGAAAGAGAAGGAGGACAGGGAGAAACAAAAGTTAATCGAGCCGAATTACGTGACGAGGGTGCAAAAAGCGGCGCCATTGAAAGACGAGGAGAGGTCGGTGGTGGATTTGTTCACGAAATCAAAGTCCGCGGTGGTTTTTATAACCAACGTCGCGGTACGGAGAGACGCCTTTACGTTGAGTTTGACCGAGCAGCCGCAAGGCGCCGGGTCCGGGATTATTTGGGACGACGAAGGGCACGTGGTGACTAATTATCACGTCATTCGGAACGCGAACGAGTTGAAAGTGCAGTTTAGTTTACAAAACAATCGCGGGCCAAATAGCAAAGGGAAAATTAACGACGTTTTGGACGCGTGCGACGCCGTGGTTGTCGGTTTCGACGACGATAAAGATATCGCGGTTTTGAAATTGATGGACGAAAGTTGTTACACGAATAAAGCGAGAGCGTTACCGATCGGATCCTCGAGTAGTTTACAGGTTGGTCAAAAAGTCTTCGCGATTGGAAATCCGTTCGGTTTAGACCACACGTTGACGACTGGCGTCGTGTCCGGGTTATCGAGACAGATTCAAAGCGGGAACACGGGAAGACCGATCGATGGAATCATTCAAACCGATGCGGCTATTAACCCAGGTAATAGTGGTGGTCCTCTGTTAAACTCTTCCGGACAACTCATCGGATTAAACACCGCCATTTATAGCGCTTCCGGTACCTCCTCCGGCGTCGGTTTCGCGTTACCCGTGGACATGGTCACCGGCATCGTCGACCAAATCATCCGTTTTGGCAGAGTCACTCGGCCAATCATCGGCGTGTCCTTTGCCCCGGATGAAATCGCCGAACAGTTAGGTTTAGGAGGCGTGTTAGTGCTGGACGCGAGAGAGGGCGGCCCGGCCGAAAGAGCCGGCATCCGAAGCACGAAACGCGACGACTCTGGTCGTTTACTCCTCGGCGACGTCATCGTCGGCATCGACGACGAGAAAATCGAAGACTCCTACGACCTCTACAGAGCCTTAGACACCCACGTCGTCGGCGATTCGGTTAAAGTCTCCGTCTTTCGCGACACCGACCGAAAAGTCCTCGATTTTCTCGTCAAGTTGGACGACATCAAAGACATGAAACCGCCGTCGACGAACCGAAAAATCATCCGCCCGAACGGTCGCTCGCCGTCCTCCTCCTCCCCGTCGCCCGGTGACGACAGTAGCAATAGTAGTAGTAGTAAAGGGTTAGGAAGAGTAGGTCGGTTCGAGCCTTTGACGCCGCCGACGACACGCTAAAAAGGCGCTAAAAAGTAGTAACTGTCCGCTAAAAGTAATACATACTCAGTACTATGTAGTTCAATTTGTCTTAAGAAATGTCACAAAACTTCTCTCTCTTTCTTTTCGAAGTTTGCGCTTTGTTTTTTACTTCTGAGTTTTAGAGGGGAAAAGAAGAGAAAAGGACTATTTGATTTCAATCAATCCGATTCCGAGTCAGATAATTCCGCACTTTCTCTCTTTTAGTAATAATAATAACACGTGTACACCATCTTTATTTATTGCGAGAAGAATCGAGAAAAAAGATGCGTTTTCGGAACTCTGTTCAGCCTTTTCTTTCGCTTCTGCTCGCCGCGTTCTTCATCGGTGCTGCACTGGCCGGGAAAACGTACGAGAATTACGAAAAGGCGGAAAAGATATTTATTTCAGAAATTGATTCCCGAGGGAATTGTTACGATGGGTCGAGGTATTTCGAGGTATTCAACGGCAATGAATTCGCGTACGATGTCGCCAAATGGTCTCTGGTCGGCGTGGACGTCAGCGCGGGAGAAACGGAGACGGTGTTCACGTTTGGCGATTTCAGCAAACCGGTGTACCCCGGGGAGACTCGTTTGATTGGAACGAGCGAAGGGTGCGGCGATTTTTACCACGCCGAACCGCCGAGAGAGGACGCCATTACGTCGGGAAGAAATTACAAGTTATTGGATGAAAAAGGAGAAGTAATCGACGAAACAGGAATCGTTCCGGAGACGACAGACGCGACGCACACCTGGCAACGGATGAAAGTTTGGGATGGTGAACCAAAGGTAAAGTTTAAAGTCACGGAGTTCAGCGACTCCTTCGGATTTTACCCGGCGACAGCGGGACGGTACAATTCTCAAAATACCATCGTGTTGAACGAATTTTCAACCAGAACGAACGATGGATACTGTGGCGGAAGCGGTGATTTTGTTGAGATCGCCAACGCGGGAGCCGTAACTGTGGATATATCTGGATACGGAATTGCCGAAAAAGATGCGGACTTCGACGACGATAAGTTATACGCGTTCCCTGCTGGCTCTAGCCTAGCGGCTGGTGCAAGAATCACAATTTGTGCGAAAAACGACACACACGACGGCTTGGATTTCGGTTTGAGTCTCGAAGAAGGCGTGACGTTGTACGATTCGAACGGATTCGTCATAGACACCTTTTTTGCCTCAGATCACAGCCAGCACGTAGATGGACGGAGCATCCAGAGAGTTCCGGACATCGTCGGTCGCCTGGCGGTGGCCACTCCAAGCACACCGAATCAGCCTAACTTTGTTCAATCGATTCTATCGGAACCATCTAATGAAGTACCAGAGCTGTCTGGTTCGTCTTCGCAATACTGCTGCTTCCACATTCGGACTCTTGGAATGCATCCTTCTTTTGTGTCGAATGCAGGTATGACAAAGGAGGATTACTCAGTAATGCATCTGGTTAACGAACCGGTTACGCTGAATATTCGAATTCCGGTCGCTATTCCTACCAGCGCAGGTTCCGGCTTTGCGGACAACGCACTTTTCGATTTCAAACTGGTTTCCTATGAAGACGCGTATGAAATACCGTTCCCGCAAAGTACGTGGAATCCAAACCTTTACGAAGACAACGCCGTTCGGTTCTTACCCGGTATGACGGAAGTTAACATCACTGTCGTACCGAAACGAATGACGAAAGAGGCTGCCGTTACTGATACGCCATCCAGTACCGAAGATTACAATCCATCCGATCGCCTCTGGTTAGAAGCTGATTTAGATGGAGGGGGTTTGGCGGGTGAAGACACCTGGAACACGTATCAGGTTTGGAGGTACGGGGGAGAAGCTTCGAAAAGTAGCGATATGGCAAGGTGGAGTCATAAACCTTTCGAGTTGAAGGTACGTAAGAAAAAGTTATATCAACCGACCATCGTGGGTTCAACCAGTGTTATACCGAATACCATTGACCAGATGGTAACTTACATCGTAGCAATAAACACGGAAGGCCTACCTTCGAACAGATCTCTTGGAATCGCAGAAACTGTTACCGTGAACGCCACGATGGGAGAAACTTTTTCAGAGTGGAATACTGAAACAACCAAAGTCCAGCTCGATCTCGTGGGAACGGGATTGGTGTTTGGAACACTTACAGGCAGTACGACTGATCAATTGACGCTGTCGTCTACATCGACAACCTCTGAATATCGAGTGTATGCTACGGAGTTAGGGACCATTCCATTCAACGCGTGGTTAAAAATGGGTACAGCGGGCTTCGAGGAATACATGCTCGATCCTGATCTATCGACAAGTGACGTGTCCGTTTTTGTTCGGTGTCAAAACAACTTTTTCCCCGTGTTTGAGCTTGCGCGATCGACGTGTCAGCCTTGTCCGATGGGGACGAACACTCTCTCCAACTCGTCGGCTACAAACGAAATGGATTGTGTTTGCTCATCGGGAATGGTAGATCTTAGACGACCTGGCATGCTTCCCGATCACGTCACTTTCCTTGCGTCGGCATCACTGTCTCCGTGCGTGGACGCTATGGCCTATTGTGATAATCCATACGGTCACACGATAAAGGAATGCGTAACTTTCGATGACGGCAAGCCTGTCGCTATCAATCCCGATTGGTACCGATGGAATTTCGATAATTGGACCTGGGTTCGAAACGATGGAAGTCAAGATGAACTAATAATATCCACTAAAGATCAAATAAACCAATTTCTGACGCCATATTTAACTGCGAAGAGTTGCGAAGAAGATGATATTTGTATTTTAAATGCCACGGGAACTGAAGGCAACGGTTGTGATGACGGTGCCTACGGTCCGCTATGTGGATCGTGCAAAGCTGGATATTTCTGGAATCAAGATAATTTAGTTTGCGATAAGTGCAAGAGAGGGAGAGTAAGCGGTCAAGTTTCGACCGAACTGATCATAGTTTCAGCTATCTTTTTAACTCTTCTCGGGTTGATGTTGTATACTTTCATACCGGTTCAGGAAAAAATGGAAGATCTCGACGAATTCCGCAGAACTGTTCGAAGGGAATACCGAACGCGTTTTGATATATTCAAAGAAGACGTCAGAACGGGAGAAAAGAGGTTGAATTACATCCCTCGCCAAACTTCGCTGAAGGGAAGGCTTGAATCCGGCCCGAAATTACCCAACACGTGGCGATATAAAATTGGCAGTAGGTGCTGGGAATTGGAGGATTCCTGTCGCACGAAAGTGAAAATTCTGGTTGGATTTTGCCAAATTTTGGTGTTATGGCCCAAACAGATTCTCTCCGTACGTTGGCCAGACGTTTTTGTCGAAATAACGGAGACTTTGAAGCTTTTCAGTCTGGACTTTCGATTACTCCCTCTTGATTGTTTGTTTCGTCGGGACTTCTACTCAAAATTTATTGTCGCTACGTGCTCTCCGCTCATTCTTCTCGGTGGTGTTTGGCTTGGTTTCTTTCTTCGCGGTTTTTGGATAAGGAACGTCCGGAGAATGATGGGTTATGCTACTAAAATATCGCTGCTGATGGCATTCCTTGTATATCCGTCTCTGTCCGGCATCGTATTGCAATTCTTTTCGTGCAAAGATGTTGGATTGGGAAACGAATTCATGAGATACTCGATTCAAACGAGCTGTGAGACTGAAAAGTATGACGAATTCTTGGCGGCGGCTTGGATATTCGTGTTCGCCTTTCCTATCGGGATACCGTTGGCCTTTTTTTTCCTCATTTATAGAGGTACAAGAGATGCCGTGCGCGCGCACGACAACAAAACGTATTTTCTCGAGCACGAAGATTCGATTCGACGTAATCGGCAGTTATACGGGTGGATTTATCGAGATTACAAAGCTGAATACTGGATGTGGGAGATTATTGACATGGTGAAGAAATTCTTACTTGGATGTGCTGTGATCTTCGTCGACCCTGGTTCCGACACGCAATTATATGTCGCTATTTTCATCGCCACAGGGTTTCTCTTGCTTTTGGCAGTCGTAAATCCTTACGAAAAGGTCCAGGATAACATCTGCGCGCAGTTATCGCATTTCTCCTTGGCCGCAATCGCGACATTCGCCCTCATGATAAAAAACGAAGTCTGCGAAAAAGACGGTTGGAAATGTGAAATCGTGGACTATTCCATGCTGTTTACGGTTCTTTTCGTACTGATTGCTTCGATCGGACTCGCAGTGAGCGAGGCGCTTTACCAAAGACGATCAAAAGCAGATTTCATCCGATACGACGCGGATCTCTCGGGCGATTTGGATCGAAACGAAATCAAACAGCTTCTCACGGATCTTCGCATCGATAACTCTGACGAGAGCATATCAAAAATATTCGCCAGGTTCGATAAAGATCACAGCGATTCCATCGACTTTGAAGAGTTCATCGAGTGCGGCGTCTGGCTCCACGGCTTAACTCGAAAGAAAGACTCCGCTCGAGGCGTATTTCGTTCTCTCAAGAAAACGATGACCTTCAGAAACCCATGAAGTATATATAAAATAATAAATAGGTTGTATATATAACGGTACATGTATGGTACCACGGTACCTGGTCGTCATCATCATATTCATCATCATCATCATCATCATCTAAAAAGTAGTACCGCGCAAGCAGAGAATGCCCACAGCACCAGGTGGTGTACCACTGGAAAAAACAGCCTCCGAGGAAGGTAAAATGGCGTGAGCGTCAAGATGTCAGATTTTCGATTTCGCGCAAACGTCATCAAATCGACCGGAAACGAACAGTAATGGAGTAGTTATACATAGAAAGATAGTTTTGAATTTTTTTCCAGTGGTACACCACCTGGTGCTGTGGGCATTCTCTACGCCAAGTATAGTTTTTCTCCATCTGTTTTAGGGTAGCAAATCAAATTTTGTGGAGCCCATACGACGTGTCACCTTCTCCGAGTTACAAAAGTGTTCGCCTCTTCGAAAAAGCGCTCACAAATTGGTTTTTCATGATGATTGAACAGCGCTCCTCCGCGCATCATCAGCCGATTTATAGTGCGACGAATACTAATGGAATGGTTGTTGCGTCCAATGCAGAGGCCACGCCGACGGGTGCCACGTTGCAAAAACATCCAAACCAAACGACGACGACGGCTTTGATGACGAACGGGGACGACGTGCGCGTGCAACCATCATCGTCGGAGACGGCAAAACAACAACAACAACAAATACAACAACAAATACAAAAGATATGTTCTCGATGCGCGTGCCTCGCCTCGTGCGCGTGGCACAAATCCAAAACAACACCGAACGCCTCCTTGTGCGAGACGTGTTACCGCGTGGAAGCGTTGGAATTGGTCGATAAAAAATGCCACTCGTGCGAAACGACGAAAACGAGCCGGCAGTGGTACAAGTCGAAAATCACCGTCGGCGACTTGTGCAAGAGGTGCTATCGGATCGAACTGGTCGCGTTGCAACACAAGACGTGCATCGCGTGCTCGAGCAAAACGACCAGTGGACACTGGTATAAGAGTAAACTCTTACCGGACGGGGATTTGTGTAATAATTGTTACGGGAAGGTGAGTTTCGCGTCGTCGGAGTTTCGCGTCTCCTTTTCGAGCGAAGCGCGTTTTTTTTTCCTCTCTCTCCCTTTTAATTTTAAAGCACTGACCACTTAAAACTTAACCGCGCACCGAACGAATCGCAACAACAACAACAAAACAGGAATACAAACTGATGAAGAAGAAAATGGCGGAGATGAAAGCGTTGGAGGAGCTCGCCAAAAAGAAGGAACAGGAAGAGAAGGGTGGTTGATTTTTTTTTCTTTTTTTTGAGCACCTTTTTTGCTCTTTTCTTTCCTTGAAAAAAAGGGGTGCTCAAGAGTGCTCTACGAGAGAACTAGAAGTCAAAGAATAGAACTAGAAGTCGAACAAACGCGCGCGAGGAGAGAGAGAGAGAGAGAGAGAAAACAACAACAGAACGTGATTACGCACGTGTGTACAATTATAATTTTTTCAAATGTATACTTACCGAAAAAAGTACGAGAACCACAACGTATCTAAATATTTTGCTCATCACAATCTCGGCGTGGCGCCGCTAAGAAATATCTTCCCCGTGACACCAAACTTACCGGCGACGAAAAATGCCAAGTCGCGAAAGAGACTCACCGGTCCTTTTCCAGTTTCCAAGGCGCCGACGAATCTCGAGGCGTTCATGATAGCTTCAGTCGGAGGTCTTCGCGTGTTCGAATACGATTGCAACGCCTCGTTCACTTTGCTCGGATTTTTTATATCCGCCCCGCACGTCGCCAAACACTTCGCTAAAACGTACGCGTCTTGCATCGCTTGGTTGGCGCCTTGACCTAAGAACGGTGGCATAGCGTGCGCGGCGTCGCCGACCAACACGACTTTTCCGTTCGAAGTGCTCCAACTGTCCAGAGGTTCGTGGAAGAAGACGCCGATTTCGAAAAACCGTTCGCATCGCAAGCAAAGACGCAAGACGTCCGCGGGCATGTTCGCTTTCATCATCTTGTTGTGCGCGTACTCTTTCGTCACCGACGAGTTGGCACGCCAAGACGGGTTACTGTTGGCACTCCCTAACGGTTCGTTCGAGCAAAAGGCTAAGTTATGCCTTTTCTTGTTCTCCCCGCCACCGGTAAAAACTAACGAATACGCGCCGTCGCCGAACCATTGATGCGCGGTGGTTCGATCGCTCAATTCTCGGATTAAATCTTCCGGTTCATCGTCCACCCCAGTCACGCCGAATAAAATTTTAATCCCAGAGTATATCGGTTCTTTCCTACCGCTAGTACTACTACCGCCGCTTCTACTGCTGTTGCTGCTGCTGCCGCTGCTACTACCATCACCACTACTTGCATTACTTTCCACTACGCACTTCCTCGCCAACGAGTCAATGCCGTCCGCGCCTACGATCAAATCAAACTTTCTCGTCTCGGTCGTCGTCCCGTCTCTCCTCCTCAACTCGACTTCACCCGACTCGGCGTCGACGCCGATAACCTCGCACCCGAGCACAACCTCGCACGTCTCTTCGTTCAAACTCTCCCGCAAACTCTTACTCAAATCCGCTCTCATGACCGTCCCGGCCATAACTTCTCCTCTCTCTTCGTTCACCAACAACTCTTTCGCGTTCGTTAAAAAATCGCCTCTCACTTCCTTCTCGATGTCCACCTCGAACAAACGCGTTCGATCGATATCGCACCGCCTCGACAAGACCGCTCGCAACTTGTTCGCGTTTTTCGAAAACACCTCCTCGTACACCCCTAACTTTTCCAGAACGGCCGCGCCGCCGTTGATGTTAAACCCGCCGCCTAAGTTCCCGTCCAGAGCGTTCGGGTTCTTATCCAACACGGTTATTTTCAGCTTAGAAAGCGGCGGTTTCGTTGTCGTACCAAGCGACAACATTTTTTGCATCGCGAGCGCGGTGGTTAAGCCCGCCGGTCCCGCGCCTAACACGCACACGGAATACAAATCATCCTCGTTAGTATTGCGTTCCTGCTCTTTTTCTTTATCATCATCGTTATCATCAGTTCTCTCCCTCGCGCGCAGTAATCTTCTTTGTCTTCTTTTCCCCAAATGACGTTGCTGCTGCTGCTGCTGATGATGATGACGTTTTGAGGAGAAAGTTCGAGAAGAAGAAGAACAACGCGAAGAAGAAGAAGAGAAAAGAGAAAAGGACATCGTTGTCATTCTTCGTCTTTTTCTCGCGGGAAGCGGCTCCTCGTTGGTGTTGTGTCGTGCACCCTTTTTATAACGAAATGCGGATGTGATTTCGACGTTTCTCCTCAGACCAAAAAGCAACATCAGAGAGACAAAAGGGAGAGAGAGATGATGACGACGACGCGTCGTCGCGGTCGTCTTTCACCGCTCGTTTTTGTCTGTCTTCTTCTTTTGTTTACTTCGAACGCTTTTGCGGCGAAAGCAGAAGAAGAAGAAGATAACAACAACAACAACAACAACAACAACAACAACTTGGGGATGGAATTCGACGTGGAGAAAGACGACGACGTGGATTTAAACGAAGAAGAAGAGGACGGAACGAAGAACGACATGGAATCGTACGCGTTACAGCTGGACGATTTTACCGGGGAAATTTTGAAACCTCCCAGGCAAAAGCTACGACAAGAACCCGAGTGGATGAGCACGCTCGCGAGTGTACCTGGCAATTGTAGTAAGAAAGGAGGCAACAGAAGAGAAGAATACGAAGACGACGAAGTGTCTTTACATCGCATGCCTTTACGCTTACCGACGAATCGAATTCAGTTGAAAGACGTGTTCGTAACGAGAGAAAATTATAAACGATTAGGTTTTGGAGGGATAAAGCGGTATTACGCGCTCCCTCCGAACGCGGGGGCGATCGCGAAGAAGTACCGTTGGAAGAGGTGCGCCGTGTTGGGGAATTCGGGCACGCTTTTGGACGCGTCGTTTGGAGGCACGATTGACTCGCACGACGTCGTGTTTCGGATGAACCAGGCGCCGGTGAAAGGGTACGAGTTACACGTGGGGAAAATGTCGACGTTTCGAGTGTTGAATTCGTTGTGGTCGCACAGGTATTCGCACGGGTACGCGCCTTGGGATCCAGGGTATCAGAACCTGCCGTTGGAGAAGGACGTAACGTTGATTTTGACGCGTGTAGACGCGACGATTTTCAACGAGATGCACGAGTTTTGGAGGAAAAGGAGACCAGATATTACGCTGCTGATTTTATCGAGTAAAGTGATTAACATTATTCGACAGACGTTGGTTGATTATCGGTCGAGATTGTGCGCGGCTGGGGTAGAATCCGCCGGTGGTCCCGGTGGGAACACGCCCAGTTCTGGATGGGTTTCCGTATACGCCGCCATGCAGCTGTGCGGCAAAGTTAACGCGTACGGGTTTGGGACCAAAGTAGCTGGAGCCGGAGAAAACGGAGCGAGCAAAGAGGTTTCGTACCACTATTACACCGGCATGGCGGCGAGAAAATTTGGCACGGACGTGCACTCGTTCGAAAGCGAGAAAATGTTGATTGAACATTTAGATCGATCGAAGAAAATCACGTTGTGCACATCCGCGGGAAGTAAGGAAGATAGCAACAAAAAGCATCGCAGAGGCTTCATGCCAGTAGACGCGCAGTGCGGGAAAGCTTAGTAATATATTAGATAGTCAAATCAATAGTATTCGTTCTTTACAATCATAAAAGAGGGAATTGAAGTGAGATGAATTCCTTTTACTTTTTCTTCTTCCCTTCTAACTCGTTCTCATCGTCGGAATCTTCGGCATCGTCCTCATCCTCGTCCTCGCCCTCCTCGTCACTTCTCACGTCTTCCGCCTCCCCTTTCGTGACGACTTTAATCGCTACTTTCAAAATTAAATAAAACCAATACGCCTGCAACGCCAAGACTATGTACAACAAAACTATGCACGACCAATACCCAATCAGTAACGCCAAATTCCTTTCCACGTTCACAAACTTTCTGCATTCGAAATGCGAGCTGTAAACGACGTAAGGATACATGACCAACCTGGTGATAAAAAACGTCACCATAAACACCCCGAACAAAACGTCCGCCATAAACTGACACCGCTTCCCGACTGTAATCGCTCTTTGCGTCGTCATCGCCCTATTATTATTACTTCTACCGCTCCTCTTCTTATTCAACTCGATCTTCCTCGCGTCCGCGACGTACTTGAACAACTTTGCCACGTGCAAAGGCACATCCGCCGGGTCCAACAACAACATGATTATCCCCCCGACTCTCGTGAACCCGTACGCGTACGATATCCCGATCAAAAACACCGTCGAGAAGTGATGCAACAGCATCTCCCTCTTATCTTTCCTGTCGTACTCTAATCCGACCGAAATTATCTCCGCCACGTACCTCGCCACGTACAGCAAATAATACCCTCTAAAATCCGCCGACGTTCGCGAATCGCTCGTCTGATTTTTCCACCAGTTCAACGACGGCCAAAACCACGGCTGCGTCTTCACGATTCGCAAGCCGACGAGAAAAAAACTCAGATAAATCATAGCCTCTAACGCGGATTGCGAGAACTTTTGCACCGCTTTTTTCATCATTCTCTCCTTACTCCTCTTTGTCTTCTTCTTATTTTTCTTATCGTCCTCTTCTTCGCTCAACAAAGACGAATTTAAACACTTCCGCGCGATCGGTTCCACCAGGAACACTTTCACCGTTTTGTTCAAAACGAACAACGCCACGGACAGCACGCAGACGACTTTGACGTCCACATCGAGCGAAGGCTCGCGGAATAACATCTTCTCGTCCTTCTTCATCATAAAACGTTGGGGAGAATTCAACAAAGAAAAAAAACTCATCTTCTTCCCATCATCAGAATTCAACAAAGAAGAAGAAAAGAAGGCCGAACGGAAAGTTTCCACGACGATGGTTCGAGTTTCTTCGAGGACGACCATCCCGGACGACCACACAGAGGAGGAGGAGGACGAGGGTGACATGTTGAGAGAGAGTTGTTGTTCTCAATTTATAAAGAAAAGTGGACTGATTTTTTATTCTTGCAAAAAGGATAATTTAGGGGTTTATCTGTTTTAATTGACCGGTATCGTTTGGAACACGAACGACGACGAAAAGAAACATCAACACACTTTGCGCGCAACCCGCACGAGCAGCAGAAGCCTTTACGAGAAGCACGGACGATGACAGGGTTTGATGATGCGTTAAAATCGACGTGCGCGAAACTTTCCGAACCAGGGAAAGGCATCCTCGCGGCGGACGAATCCACCGGGACGATTGGAAAACGATTTCAATCGATCGGGGTGGAAAACGTCGAAGCGAACCGTCGGTTTTGGCGAGAGACCTTGTTTACCGCGAAGGACGTGGAAAAGTACATCTCCGGGGTTATTTTGTTCGAGGAGACGTTATATGCGAAAAGCGAAGACGGGACGGAAACGTTGACGGAGATCTTAAGGAAGAAAGATATTGTGCCTGGGATTAAAGTGGATAAAGGGGCGACGATACCGGTTGGAAAAGACGGAGACGGAGAGACGGATACGGATGGGATGGACGGGTTAGGCGAACGGTGCGCGGCGTTCTATAAAGCCGGGGCGAGATTTGCAAAGTGGCGGGCGGTGTTGAAGATTGACGTTGAGAAGGCGTTGCCGAGCGCGGACGCGGTGGAGGCGAACGCGAAGAGTTTGGCGAAGTACGCCAAGATTTGTCAAGAGAACGGGTTAGTACCGATCGTGGAGCCGGAGATTGTGCCGGATGGTAAGCACGACGTGGAGGTGTCGAAGACGGTGACGAAGAACGTGTTGACAAAAGTCTTCGAGCATTTGAACAAAGAGAACGTGAATTTGGAGTTGATGGTTTTGAAACCGAACATGGTGACGCCGGGAAGCGGGAACGAAGAGTCGGAAAAAGACGACTTAAAAGTGGCAGAGTATACCAACGAGGTGTTGTTAGCGTGCGTACCAGAGGCAGTGCCGGCGATTCTATTCTTATCCGGCGGCCAATCCGAAGACGCGGCCAGCCGAAGGTTGAATTTAATGCACAAGATGCAAAAGGAGTCCGACAAAACGTTCCCGTGGACGCTTTCGTATAGTTACGGGAGAGCGTTGCAAGCGTCCGCGTTAAAAGCTTGGTCTGGAGATAACAGCAACGCCGGTAAAGCGCAAGAGGCGTTCATAGAAAAAGCGAAATCGTGTTCGTTAGCAAGTTTAGGAGAACTTTAAAGAAGAAGAAGAAAAAAAAAGAGGCGAGAACGAGAGAGAGGGAGAACGGCGAGAACGAGAGAGAGAGAGAGAGACCCGTATCGTCCTTCATTTTTTTTAATTTATCACACACACACACACACACACACACACATGCACACACGCGTGCACACTTTGCTCCTGCGTTACTACTCATCGCGACACCAGAGACTTTAATAATAAAGAGTAGGTCTTCGAAAAGAGGGAAATTTTAAGACGAAGAAGAGGGGTATGACAAACTTCTTTTGTCTGAAAAGGAAAAGTGAGCACTTTTTGCTCTCAAAAAAAAAGCGCGCGATACTTATTCTTCGCTCTTCGAAACGCGCGCGACACAGACCTACGCGACCGACGATGCGCGACGCACACATGCCTTTCTCGCACTTCTCGCCGAATACGCCTCGAAAATCACGTTTCGGTGAATGTTTCCAGGCGGATGATGATCAGCCGCCTGTCCTCGTGGGAAGAAGCAGTCGCCGACCGATACCGTCGTCCTCAGCGGCAACTCTGAAAAACGCGGACGCCGACGAGGAAAAAAGAACAAAAAACGCTAAGTCCTCTCTCGCGTCGTTGCCGATAGACGTCGGCGTTATCATCGTTTCGAAATTACCGGTGAAATCGAAAGCGCACTTAACCATGCTCGAAAACAAGGAGCTAGCGAGGTGGGTCAGACAAGGCTTGTTCGAGGAGAGCTCGAAGTGCGCGAAGGAGTTATCGAAAAAAAGCGGCAAAAAGCAGCTTTTGCAAAGGGCGGTGTATTTCTCTCCTTTTCGAGAGGAAACTTCCGCGAGGGGCGTTTTCGCCGAAGCGACGGACGAGGACGTGCAACTGTACGTCAAATCGATGGCGGAGAGGTGCGAGATTTCGGAGCACATGCGAGGGAGCTTAGTCGCCGGGTTGTTGAACTCTTCCGAGTGCGGAAGGAGAGGAAAGGACCGGGTCTCGGAGATGGCGAAGCTACCGATGGGTCTGAGACGGTTGAAACAGTTGACGAAGGCGACCGAGAGAAAGTACGCGGAAGTTGCAGGTGTGGAGGAAGATGAAGGGGAAGAACGCGAAGATGGACAGGAGGAGGAAGAAGGGATTGATTTGTATGTTGAAGAAGATGACGACGAAGGGAATAACGAACTGGACGACGAGGACGAGAAAGAGTTTTCGGTTATCGAGGGCGACGCGCTCAGAAGGGAGTGCGAAAACTTACGAGCGGTTGTTGAAAAGTGGTCGCCGGAGGACATCGGCGAGACCTTAGCGATCGTGTTGGAGAAGGAGTTGCAGACGTTTCGAACGACTAAAGAGGCTAGAGACAGGACGGGAGAGGAAGAAGTGAGACGAATGCTTGAACAAGAACGCGAGAAGAGGCGAAAGAAGGAGGAAGAGACGGACGGTGCCGAAGTTGATGGAGACGAAGATCCGGACACGCGTGACGACGACCCGTTTGGGACACCGCACCAGTTTGATGCGTTTCATTTCAATGCCCCAGCAGATTACGACGAGGAAATAGCCGCGTTTCAACAAGACGGCGCGTTCGAAAACGACATAGACGACAGCGACGACGAAGATACGACGAACGACGAACGACTATTCGATTGGAAAAGGCGCACTCGATTCCATTTGCG